>JAAUXU010080044.1_pt1 | contig 15972 bp, 10 predicted proteins | sample 7278151 | NCBI WGS metagenome assembly JAAUXU01 (sample SAMN14350113, study PRJNA611818) | marine sediment metagenome | isolation source: surface marine sediment (1.8m) | place: French Polynesia: Moorea | collected 2018-08 | reverse complement strand
TCTATGTGCAAACTGCAATTTGACTGCAAAGTCCTCTGGGGTTGGTCTCAGCTCCAGCAGATTGGTTGCATGTTGATCAGGTCACACTCACAAGGCATTCTTATATGTACTGAGCAATAATCCACACTATCAGCACGATTCTCAGGTTTTGATCATCACTGTGTTCGTGATGAATAACAGCAAGAACATTCTGTACAAAGTATCGTCCCCTCCTTCTGGCTCCCCCATTTAGTTTGATTCTAACATATTTATCACTGCTTTAAACAAGCTATGTCACGAGCTTTCAATCCAGTACTGATGGGTAACAACACCTGCCTTCCACTCATATTCTGTGACGCCATCATTGGGATAAAAGGAGTGTAGCCAATTCAGCCGTCAGCAGAGCAGCCCAGGCGGACTCCGGGTGATGACGTCACACCCGATGCTTTTGTTGTCGCCAAATGCCCAAACCTGGTCTCTGCTAGCCTTGGCTACAGCTTGTCTATATCCTCGACCAGATAGGTCTATGAGAAGCAAAGTTGATGAAAAAAAATATTCAAAAATCCTCCATACGTGGAAAAACCACCCACCTACCTAGGGTGTTCTCCCACCCCAGATTAGACCGACTTTACCAGCCCTGCTGAGACGTCTGCTGATGAGTAAAAGCAGTTCTTTCCTAGTTGTGGAACAATGGTTGTACCAAAGACATGATGCTCTGAAATGTTAAATTATATGCATGCCAGGCATTACTGTGTTGAGCCATAAGTATAAAAGGAGTGTAAAACAGTCCTCTCAATCCAGTGCAATAGGAGGAGACTGGTAAAAAGTTCAGAGAAGAGCTCAGTGGGTCCTTTGAGCATTCTGTTTTACGCACTGCTGGAGCATCGAAGATCTACGTCTTTTCTCTTGGCCTTATTCGGCAAATTGGCAGGGTGGAGTAGGTTACTTAAAGGTCTATGTGAGGGAGAACTGGATCAAGGTGGTTTAAAAGTTCGCGGGATTGGACTGACCGATATCCATTTAATCTTGTGAAATGAGCTAGTAGACCTAACGAGTTTTTATACTTTTAAGGGGTAATTGTGCTATGTAATCAATAAGTTGTGCCACCGAAGTCAGCGCTTTTGTTGCATCCTTGGGCGAAGCAGTTTTTGCTACCTACATGGGTGTGATGCGTTACGCACAGAATAGTTTTTGAGACCCATCCACCCACCCCGCGACCATCAGGCCTCAGATATCCAATGCATGGTGAAGGACAACAAGAGGGATGACAAGAACATAGGCGAGGTGTGAGAGTTACGAGAAGACGAACAGCAGATGCAGGAGATGGCAGAAAAGGCCATTCAGTGGTGGTTCATTAATCGGATGGGGTGGGGGTTGCAGTCTATTGGAAGTCACTATTTCTGGCGCAATAAGTGTTTGAAGTTTTTTGGGTGAAAATTGTCCTCAAGAATAGCAAAATCAGTTAAATGGAGAAAAATAACGGACCGGCAGCAATTTCAAATGTGCTTCATTTAGCAGTGACTTGCTACCTTATCCAATATATTAAATGGGGCAAAAAATTGGGACCAGGCACTTCTGCTACATTAAGCGGTTTTATGTAATAACTGATGCTGCTGGTGACCATTGTACAACGTCGGCTCAGGAACAGCGACGGTTGAAGAATTTTCTGTTTTATCCACACGTCTAAGAGTTCTTCACCCCAGAGCTTATTCTGTCGGGACTACCTTAGTCAGCACCACATTAGGGGTGACAGTGACACCAAGTCAAGACTAAGCTCAAAGACAAACAAAGGTTTGGAGATCTAAGTTAATGCAGCCACGCTGACATTCTCCTTCTTCTTCCTTCCCCCAATGGACCTGGCCATGATTTACGTTGTTCCCTGACTCGTCTTGGATGAGTGGACAGATCCTCACCCCTCTTTGGGAAGAAAAAAACCCCTAACTTGAGCAGTGACACTGGCAAGTGAAAATGCGATTCAATGCACATGAGATTTGCAAATGTAAAATTATTGACAAATGTATTATTATTGACATCATGACAGAAGTGACAACATATGACACCAGAGACAGGAGAGAGAGAGAAAAGAGGAATCAGTGAAGTATCAACCAGCAGACAAAGCAAAAGAAACTCTCTCTTTTGAAGCTCTTTCTATTGTATGAGGAGTGTGAATATTTGAAGAGCATTTCAGTCAGCATTAACTTAGACCTCCACGCCCTTGTTTCTGGAGGGCTAAACTGACAAAAAATTGGATCCACAATTCCTACAATTTCGGCGGCCGACATGATGATCTCTCAACTCCCCTTTAAATAGCCCATAGACAAGTAGAGATACAGTGCGCAGAGACAAGACAGGGATACCTAGGATTTGCTTCAATTTGTGATGCCTACAGTTACACCTACATCGTAAAACATTTGGTTGTGCTATAAGCTAAGCTTAGCTGATTTTTTTTAGGAAAAGCTGCGCAATTTAGACTCTGGTCCACTGCACAAGCAGAACCTTGAGTTTTGTCTGTTGGCAGCTGGAGAGAAATGAGGGGGACACAATTCTTGTCCATGCGGTAGGAATTTTGACTTCAAATAGGAAGTGAGGCTAGCTCCACGTCTTCGGTTAGTACCTAAAATTTGAGCTCAGTAGAATATACTTTTATCCATAGCATTTATGGAGTCAAAAATTCAGACCGTACTTTTGCTCTACGCCTCTGAGGTGCCCGAACGTATGTCAATGATGGGCTCGTAATCGTTGGAATTTTGAATTCCTATGTGAAGTGAGTGCAGCTCCATATATCCCTCCCCCACCCCCTTCCCCATTTGTCACAGCACAGCTCAGTACAAGATTTTCATGTCTCCTTCGCGCAGTGCCGCATCAAGTGCACTTATTTCAAGAGTACAATTCTTGAGTAAGGACTTTTTGACGTACCTGGTACCTGTCGACTGCGGTCATGACGAGTGTGTATGAGCTAAGGTAGGGCCCGACGCTCTGCAGGTACTTGACTGCTTTGCACAAGAAGTTGCCACCGTAAAACTTGGGATATGTGAACGTCCAGATGAGCTCGGGGAACAGCGTGAGAAACGCGGTCAGGATGTCCGCAATCGACAGGTGCAGGATGAAGAAGTACATGCGGGTGACCTGTGGAAAGAAGGTGGAAAAATCACAGCAAGAGGATGTATTTGTATTTGGGTTGAGGGATGGGGTGGGGAATGGATGGGGCCAAATGAAGGAAGTGTTTAGTTCAATACGTACGTTTCTCACCTTGGCCCTGCGGATGAGGATCGAGAGGACGACAGCAACGTTGCCCACGATGGTCAGCACGATGATGAGGCTCACCACACCAACCTTGACGAAGTCAAAAAAGAGTACAGGATGAAACGAAGAACACGGCCTTTTAGAAAAAGCAACTTCACCTAGACATCGTGACGTCAATGTCACCCTTTTAGATACAAAGTCAGCTGGTGAAGCCAGGCCTTTAGCTGGTACAACTTTCTTAACATGGGGAGCGAAAGAACTCAAATTGTTGCAGCGGTAAAAATTACATGAATTTGGCAAATTACCACTTAAGGAAAATGAGGTTGCTGCAGTCCAAGAGCGTTGCTGCCCGAGGCACGTGGGCAGCAATGAGAGCTGCATATACCCCCGAGGGTTCGTAAAATGCAACTTTGCCAGGTCGCTCGAACATCTTGATCACTTGAAATTAGCAACTGGCTACACAACTATAATTCCCATACGTTGATGGATATTTTCTAGTTTTAAAGTGACGCCGTTGGAGTTCTGATCGCTACTCTACAACCTGCTGGCAGGCCATAGGCCAGGTGAAAAAATTATGGATACCACGTTTTCACTTTACTTCCGTCGGCTTTTACTGGAACCGTGTTGTACAACTGGAGCAGTACTCAATATTCACACAGTTTTTGGATTTTGCAACTTTCAGGACTATGACGTCAGTGCAAAAGGAGGAAGGTGGAGTAGTTCTTTTCTAGAGCTCTTTTTTACAAAAAAAATGGATGCAATATGGACACTATGACGTAAGTGTAGTTATTTGCCGCTCACTCCGTAGTCCCATGCAGTACGTAAGCATCAAGTCCCCACTGGAACTTCCTTCATTTTCTACTTAGCAGAAAAGCGATTGTACTTCAGATTCTTTACTTCCCATTTGTGGAGAAATGTGCTTTCTCTCTCTTCTGCTCTTTCCTGTTCGTCCTGTCAGGGGGTCGCAAAGTGTTTTGCAGCCGGGTGAGCTGGGGTACCGCGAAAAAGTCACCATGACTCAACCTCGTTAGTACTAAAAATCATTTATCAGAAAAACTAGGGCCCTAGAAACAAAAAGGAGGCAAAACTGCACCGAGGTACAAGTGGAGGGGGGGGGGAAGGAGAAACATGACGAATGGTACCTTCAGTGATGCCATCAACAGTCGTTGATGGCCATTGCTGGAGTGGAAAAGGAACTTTTGATTGGCATGAATATTAAGTGTAAGTATGATATTCAATGTGTTCCAAGTGTATCTGGCTCTGTCTTTTTTTAGTGAAGCGGGGATAGGTATATTGATTGAAAATGTCAAGTGGAGCTTTCATCAAGCTGAAGTTCCAGCTCAGCTCCCCTTCAAGCTGAACACAGGTGCAACCCTCCAGCTGCCTGCCCCGCTGCCCTCTGGTTGCCCTGACATTTCTAACTCAAAAAACAACAAGAAGGAGAAGCGGAGGAACAGAGACGGTGAAGGTGTCTGCAACTGTGTCTACAACGTGGTTGATAACCACTGTTACCTCTACTGCTCGGGGTAGTGTGTTAGTACAGGCGAAATCATTTTAAATTACAAATTTCCTGTTCATATGACGCTACTACCTTCCTGCCCTTTTGATCGCCCCTAGAGGGCTATGATGGCCGGGGGGGGGGGGAGGGACTTCTTGACACCTGATTACTATTTTCCTAACCTCTCGTTTCAGTTTGCTTCATTTTGAAGCTGTTTAGACTTTCTGCTTTATCCGAGGGTGCTCATAGCTTCACCTCTTCTAGTGACAATTTAACTTGGTCCCCAGAGTGCCACAGGGACCACTGTGTATCCCAGCGAAATCCCCTGAAAAAAAAAGATCTCGCGTGTGACTCCAGTCTCGCCCAAAACTTAAAATTTCCCGAGCGAATATTGAAAATTCTGATTCTTTTCCTGCAGAAGAGCCCAAATTGTACATTGCGCAAAGATGCCCACAAAATGGTGAAAACTGGACGGATTTTCAAGATTCCGAAACAGACAAAAACTCGAGACTCTGAGAATTCTTTTCATGCCAAGCACGCCTCTGCAGCCCCCTGGATGCCGAGAAAGCGACGTTTGTTACGTTTCAATCCTTTTTGGGACACACTGTACGTACAGTACAGTGCTTGTCATAAGTCATTGCAGCGCGGTTATATGCGCTCTCCACACTGCACTCACAGCTTTTGAGGTGGGATCTTCGCGTGGAATTGGTCACCCAGACAGTGCTTCACAAGAAGCAGCATCTTGAGCCATATATCCATATAGTGCCCAATTATCATATCTATGTGTTCCACTTCAAAATTCCGACTCAAATTGTCCCAGTATAGCATATGAGGTGTAGGTGTAGTCATGGCCGTGGCTAATCTTTTCACCAAGGACTGTATTGTGGTTGCTCCGTTGTGAACCAAACTGCTGACTCACTTTCTATCAAAAAATGGGATGATCATCACCTTGTTGGACATCCTCTTCTTCACCTTCACAGGCAGCTTGGACTCCTTCCTGACCCACTGACATGACACCTTGTTGCTCTCAGGCATGGCGAAGTCAATCCAAGTCTCATCCTTGGTGACCACCATGTTGAGGTATGTAATGGATTTCCTCTTGATGGCCCTCAAGAAAAGTTTAGCCTTAGCGCTTCCTCTTCTTATGATGGTCATCCGATAAGAGGCAGGGGACCCATCTCTTGCACAAGCCCAAGTCCTTCTAGAGGATCCTCTTGATGCTCCCATGACTGATGTCCATTGACTCCACTAGTTCACAGACTGTAACCCTCATGTCCTTCTCTAATACGGCTTCCATAGCCTTAACATTTCTGGAGTTCTTAGTGTCCTCTTGGAGCCCCTACGCTGGTCTGTGGCATCCTCTCCTTTCTTTACCTTGGCAATGATCTTCCTGATTTAGCATATGGACAGCCCTTGGCCTCTGTAGGACTCATGGATGATGACCTTGACCTGGTTGTCTTGGTGTCTGGGTCATGCAATGAGCTCGATAACGACGTCGTGGGTGCTAGCCAGGGTGACGGGTTTGTTGATTTTCTTTTTGGGGGGGAATGATTATTGACATAAGGCAAGTGATCTGGCTGTAGTGGCCAGTGGGGTCATTTCACCAAAAAATTAGTAAAAACTGTAGAGTGCATTCAGTAGGCAATTGTGCTTTCTTAAAGTAAAGCATTTTGCCACCCCTGTCCTGAGATATTTAATGGCGGGCATTTTGATCGGTACAGCAATTGAAAGAAAAGACGTCACAAACTGCACAAACGGGCAAAAAAATGGGTGGTTGGGTGCCCCCGCCCCAATATTCCCCCTTCAGCGCTTCAATCTGAGCCTTGGCAAAATGTTGAAACGTTTTTTTGTGTGTGTGTCGCTGTCACGTGTGGTGAACTGTTTATTTATATATAATATAAAAAGGCACACGTGAAACAACAAATTGGATGCACACATGACGCCAATATCTTCCTCCTTTTCTTGATCGCCCTCGGGAACCAGGAGGGAAGGCCGGAGGAGGTTCTTGACAGCCCTCGGCCATCAAAGTAATTTGCCCCATTCTGAGTGCTCCTAAAAGTGTGACATGAAACTGAATTGGGACCTCGCGCTTCACTTGTTTTTTAACCGTTAAGCAGTCAGGTTCGTAAAGAAAAAGGCAGACTAATGGGCAGAGATTCAAGACTTCACTTCTGTGAACTTCTTAAGTGATTTCGTTAAGAAGTGTTGCATCAAGGTCACTTCAAATTGTCATTGCTTGCAATTCTGCTTCATATTTGATCAGTCCTCTCATTTTATTCACTATGGTAGCTTTGCTGGCTAGTAAAAGTGCATGAAAATGCAAGTCATTCGCCTTCCTGCTCCGGCAACTTTCCCCGTTTCATTCATTTGCCCCAGCTTCCAAGAGCACAAAGTACTTTCACCATTTTCACTCAGAACTGCTCTAAACAGCCTGATGGGAGACAAAATTTCCTTTCCATCGATGTCAACGTCGCTTTATCTGATGCTCCAATGATGGAGTTATGCCATTTTCTCCAGGAAGCTAAATATGGGCCACGCTGAAGAGTGCGTCTCTGTCAGAAGGCAATATATTTAGGCTATAAGTTGGTGTCCCACTTCGGCGCAGCTGGGATAAGACCAGCGAATATTCTGACTGTGCCACAGTAAAGACCAGCGATATTTAAGGCCAGCATGAGCTATGGAGATATAGAAGATAGATTATCGCTAGTACAGAATTGCTCACCCTCTCTTATTCTTCAAGATCAGGCACGTCAAACACTGATCTGACATAGCTAGCTAGGGACGGAAACACTGAAAAAACTAAGCAAAGGAGACTAAAGCAGTGAGAAAACAGAGCACTACTCTTACAAAAAAGCTGACTCAAAAAGTAAATTCAAGTTTCCCCTTTCCACCTCTGTGGGTGTCGTAAAGTTGCAAGTACTTGCACTTAAATCATCTTTGATTCGTTCTTCGGTGTTTTAGTCGCCGCCTTTTTATCAGAGTAGTACCTAGGTTTTAGAGTTTTATGATGTAGTCATAATAATTGAATCAACAAAGTAGCACATTATTGACCAGAGATGGGCTTGATGGCACGAGGGTAGAATTGTTTTCCGGAAGCTTTGCCTGCCTGGGGAAATCAAACTGCCCGAGGGCCGTCAAGCCCATTGAGGGGCAATGAAGGCACTTTACAGGGAGGAAAATTTGTAGTTTGATGCAAGGCTTTTATCATTTTTTGGGTGCAAGACTTATCCACATTTCCCTGCACTTTAACTCACAGATTATAAATATACAGTGCATAACATTTGGGTAAGGTCAGTCGACTGGCGGACCTGGGCTGGCTGGGCTGTCTTTGGCTGGGTGGGAGCCAGGCTACTACTAGGTCGACCTGGACTGGCTGGGCCGGCCTGGGTTGCTTGTGCTCACTATTATGCTCGCTCTCGCAGTCGCTCTTACTTCAATCCTCGCTCTTATGCCCGCTCTCACTCTCACTTCATATTCCGACTAGTGCTCACGCTCTAGAAACCCACTTCTTTGGGAATGAATAATAGCAAAAATATAAAGTGACGAAAATCAGCCACCAAATTCCACCCACCAGGGCGGACTCGACCCTCACGTGCTTCGTGCTCTACACGCGCGTCTGGTCTGGCGCACGAATCTGGACGGTTTCTGAGCACAAAAGTGCGAATGGCCAAAATTGGCCGTTGCTTCTTCACCCGCGGTTTTTCGCACCAAAGTGACAAATCGGCCGCGCGCGAACAAAAAAGCACCGCGAAAATGACCAAAATCGGCCGCGAAAGGGTCCGGCAGCCGTGACTTGACGAAAATCCGATGCGAGAGACAGAAACCAGCCGCGGACACACACGTGCTTAAAAGGCTGTCCTTTTATATATAGAGGGATTCCCCCTCCCCCTCTTTCACTCGCTCTCTATGGTGGTCGCGTGGAATAAAATGGTTTCATATTGTCCGCACTTGAGTAAATAAGAGAGGGCAGTATTCATCAAAACCTGGCGTCAACGATTTCGCTCGCTGTTACCACATGTAAAGCAGTTCTTCTATGCACCTCCTCAGTGCGAATAAAATCAATGAAAACCGGGCAGTTTGACGAAAATAAAGTGTTCTCGCGAAATCAGACTTGGCACTCGCACGCGTGCATCTCGCACGACTCCTGGATCGCCTGCAGCGTGGTCTGTGAGATCAGAAAGCTCTACGATGAGTCGGTTGCCTCTCCAGACGCCCCAGCGGGGGTCGACCATGAGGAGTGCACTCAGTACCTGCAGCCTTCATTGCTTCCTTCGTGCTTTGGGCAGCAACATTTCGGGCTGCAGCGACCTCGTGTTTATATAATGTTATTACTTTGCCAAATGCACGTAAGGTACTATTGCACGCTAATCGGCCGTTCGAAGACTGCTGCTCCATTTATTCATTGATTTTGGCACCAAAGGGCGCAGGTTAAGGCTTTATTTCTTTTTATGCCTAGGAAATTTCTAGAGACGCTAAAATAATGTCCTAAATTTAAATTCACAACGCGCTCCAGACATTAGGGGACACCCAGTATGTGTGCATAATTAATTCTTTTATTGCCCGCTTTCCCTCGGGATGGCGAATTTTTCAGAAGTCAGACAGGCCCCAGGGCCAAAAATGTTAGAGATTTGGTTGGTAATAATCGGAATACAGGGTGCTGCAAAAGACGGCTCATATGCCTCAGCTGTATTCCTGGCATTTTATGCTGTACGTTGTGAAGTGCTCGTGCACTCACTAATCTTTGCGAAATCATCCTCGCATAAAGCGTCCAAAGTTCAGAAAAACAGTGACGTCAAAGCACAAATTCCCTTCGGTAAAGTGACTTAATCGCCTCTCGATGGGGCTTGACGGTCCTCGAGAAATCAAATCTGCCCTGGTGCCATCCGGATCCATCTCTTGGCAATAAAGTCCTTCTTTACGAGGAGGGCATATGTGGGTTATCCATTCCATGAAGCTGACTTGTTCCCTCGCAAATATTTCAGTGTGCGGCAGCAAATCGTACAGTCGACTTTATTGGAGTGTCACTCATTTAATTTGAATTCTCCGCCACTCCTTTTATATGATCTGAATGATGAGACAAAAGCATGTAGGTGTTGCTTTTAAACTTCTATCCTGCACCCTCTCTGTCCAGTGGTGCAGGCCAAACTGCACAGGGACACTGCCCTCATTGATCCAAGTCTGGAAGTCAAAAAAAATATGCAGATCGTTCCGTGCTCTCCTGAGTTGGTGTTCAAGGTGAAAAAGCTCGAAAGGACGTGAGGAAGCCTGGGGAGGAAGAAAGGAAGCGATGGGCACAATATAACCCATGATGATGACTTCCTCATGGGTGTGACCTGCAACATTGAGGTTAACCCTGCCATGAACAAGAGGAATGCTGTGCTTATCTATCTTCTAGCAATGCTGTCCTTGTCTATCTTCTAGCAATGCTGTGCTTGTCTATCTTCTAGCAATGCTGTGCTTGTCTATCTTCCAGCAATGCTCGGCTGGTATATCTTCTTCATAGATTACAGAAAGTGATGTTTTCTTGTCACAAGTTGACATCACAATGATGGGCCGGGTTAAACTCCAACTTGCTATGATTTGTCCCAGAGAGTGTTCTCAAAGGATAAGTGGGACTTCGTTTTTGATTTTTTACATGAAAGCCTTTAACTTTTCGACCCTTTTGGTCAATTTTTGCCTCGGCTTCCTTGCATAGCTGGCATTCACCTTTTTGGCAGGCAGTTGGGACAGAGGGCAGATCTGGCAGGGAGTTGAAGGGTTGATGCAGACGATTTGATCTCAATTTTTGGCTCTAAAATGGTCTCGTGATCTATCTCCAAACTCTTGGCGGGATCGGGGCGGGTCATATGATAATACGAGGAATACCCGATACCTCTGCTCGTGTTCTACTTTCGTGAATGCAGGCGTAGACACACTTGCAATAGTGACGACAGGGAGACGAGAATAACGAGGAAAAGATAGGGACACCCTTGATTTTGCTTTAATTTGTCATACCTACTGCACAATTTATAGCATTTGATTGAATCGTAAGCTCTGCCTTGATTTCATCAAAAGAATCTTTACTTGACTCTGATTTTGGTTGGCATCAACAAAAATGAGTGTCATTCTCATCAGCTACATGAAGTCAAAAACGTTGTGCGCAGAAAACTTGTCTCGGCGACTCCATTGATCTTGTTTACTAAGGTTGGCCACCTTTTTTCACCTGGTTTTCAATCAAGACGTCGTCAGAAATAATTATTGACCTCTTGAACAGATCATTGCATGGACAGAAGATTGGAGTGGTTCCCAGCAACAGACGAACAGGCTGTCAAGAATAAGGGCATTGTGCGTTGCTTCCAGCATGGGCTCAGCACTTCAAGTGTGGTTTCATCTTGAGCAAATCCAAGTCCCTGGCTGATGTTGTCACGAAGAAGACAGAGCAGGGAAGAAGCTCGACTCTCATAGCACCACCTGCTCATTCCTTCTTAGATACCAGAGTAAGGGCAAGGCAAACTGAGGAAAGACCTCCACAGGTCTATCGCAAAGATGGGAAGGAAGAGTGGAACCTCGATCGGCACAGCCCAAAACATTGTGAGAGATGACCTGAAAATGCACTCCACAGCACATGAAAGATGGCGGAAGTTAACAGATGGGGATAAGAGGAACAGACTCGAGGAAGCAAGAAGATTGGTTAATAAGTGAAGGAGGGGAAGAGGTCTGAGGATATTCATGGATGAGGCAAAAATTGAGCTTATGCAAAGTCATGGCAAAACCGTGTGATTGACACTGCAGCACATGACTCACGTGACATTGGCTTGAACCAATGAACCTGGATTCATATTCTTGATCTTCGACGACACCAACACCACAGCAGAAAAAGCAAAGGAAGATAATAATGCGGACTGGTGAATTTCTGGCACAAATTTTCATTTGCCCAGCTAATTAATCTGATGTCACACATGGCAGCTTCTCCAATGGTAGAAGTGAGTTTGTTCTTTCTAACTATGTATTGCATCGCTGTAAAGTAGGAGGTTATTTTCCGAGTTGGGGTTTGGTACAAGTTCACTTGAAGTGTTCAAGGTATATTGACCTTGTTGTCACAACATGAGGCCAAGGGCATAACGACGAGGATCAACATGAAGAATATAAAGCCTGTACACAGCAATGCAATTTGTAATTTGATGTCAGATTTTTCCTTTTTTTGTCCCTGGGACAACTGCCTCGGACAGTTGCACATTCAACTTCTCTTCTTGAAATTCTGGAATCCAGTCAAGTGAAATTTGCGGTATATAAAGTGAAGTTTGCAGCATATTTGGTGAAATTTGAGGTGCATAGAGTGATATTTGCTACATATAAAGCAAGCTGAGGCCTGTAATGGGCTACACTACATGCTACAAAATGGCATATCAGAAGGCAGTAAAGCAAAATTCCCGAGTCAAGCATATGAAAAAAATATTCCCATTAATGTTGCTATCTAGAGAAAAAGTTACTTTCAATCATTGATGGATTGTTTGTGGGTCAAATGTGCCAGGACTTATGCTTAAGATGTAATAGTTGGGATTTTGAGCTCAAATGTGAAGCCAGTCTAGCTCCAGGTGCCCCCTCCTTCTACTCCTCTCCCTCTGGCGCAGCGCAGCTAACTGCGAGGTTGAGACTTTGTAACAGAAGTCAAGGACCCCCAACACTACAGTGCACACTAATTCTGCTCAAACGTGTCCCCTAGGTAAATTTCTTAAAACCGTATTTCCGAAATTACAACCCGCTGCTTGTATGAAATTTGTGGCTTTTTGGTGCGGCTTCTATTCAAGAGCGGCTTTAATTCAAGAGCGGCTTTAATTCAAGAGCGGCTTCTATTTCACATACCTTCAGACGTAAAATACCTGTGCCTTTTTTAGAAACTTCTGCCGATACAAAACGCAAAAGTTAACACAGCACCATACTAAAATTAGCAAGGTTTTTTACGTTACTTTGGTATCTCCATTACGAGTAGTCTCGGCTTTAATTCAAGAGTGGCTTGTATTAAAAAGCTAGCTAGCTTGCCCGCCCCCAGGGATGGGAATGAAGGAAATTACGCCTGTTCCGTTCTTGTTGCTTGCCGAGTGTTCTGTCCTCATCACTGACTCGATGTCTGAGAGATTTGTGGCTCAACTGACTCAGCTCAAAACTTTCAGTTGAATTTTTGAGCTTTTTCGAGCTAGTCTGATATCCTGACCTGACACATTTGTGTTTGAATGACAATGTTGACTTGACTTGAAACTGGTAACTTAAACTTGACTTCAGCTGGAAAATAACTGGCTCGGCCCAGCTCTACTCTGGTCATCACGCCTACTCAGTATTGCTGCTCTGGTTCTTAAGCTGTTGTTCTCAACCTGATTCTTGCACTGATTCTTGCTTGTCCTTCAGCAATCTATGATACACGCCACAAATTGAGGTTATTTTGAGGCCTTAGTGACCTCAGAGGTCACTTAATTTTACTTAGGTTGTAGTCCTCAATGCCCTCTTTCCCCCCCAAAGCAGATATTGTTCATGAGGGTGACACACATGTGAAGATATCTGTGATCATGGCCGCAGCAAGACAGACAGACGGACAATCTTTGTCTTATTATATAGACGATGGTCGAGAGGTGCGGCTACTAATTAAGGGCGGCTTCTCTTTGCAGAAAAACGGTATTGCGGCTACACAAACCCACTTTGCAGCATCGAAGAGCTCAATATTTCTAGATACCGTATTTGCTTGAATATACCCCCGGAGTTTATGGGTTTCAATAAGCCCTGGGGTGGGGATGGGGGTTCTCATTTAGAGGGGTTTCCTTCAAAGAGAGCTGTACAAAGACTTTCACGGCATTGAAACAACTTTTATTACGAAATAACAGTGCTAAGCAATAAAATTTTCTTGTTTTAAGTATTAAGAGGTGTGATCAGAGTGAGCGAACAAATTCGTGTCAAACAGCGAGAGTGCAGGAGAGAGTACTTGGTTGCACTTGTGAGACCAACAAGGCGATGCTTACTCAAAGCAGGCTGCTATTCAGTGGGGGTTTATACTCCATGAATGTAGCCTTAAGGGGGGGGGGACTTCTATTCAAGAGGGGATAACTATGCAAGGGAGGGAAGGTTACGATCAAGCAAATACTTCCTTTTGGACAACATTTTTTTACTAAAAGCATATTGGATGAATTGTGTAACAACATCAAAATACTATATACGCTCAATCTTTGACAATAATAAAGGGAAGAGGGCGGGCGGTCACTTCTGAACATAACTTTACGTAGGTGCACTGCACAAGGTGCTATTTAGCGTGAGTCGAACCTGCCATTGATGTGTTAGGTGCAGTACGTGGCACAGGGGGGACCCAGTGGAGAAGGGACCGAAACGTTTGTAAGAGCTCCGTTTCTTGAGTGTACCTGCCGAAGTTGCACATGTTAAACACACTTTTTCAAGCCCTTTGAACATTGACCTCGTCCAAAAAAAATGGGCCGAGTCGTGTATACAGGCCCGGCCTTGGGAGCCTCGCCCAACATAAACTCGGACTTCGTTGAGGGGAAAAATTGACTCTTCTCTGGTTTGATGCTGTTCATAAAGATTGCATCTTTATGCAACTTTTAAATGTTTATTGTGGCCTGGTGGACCAATTTATGACCCCAAATCGGACTCAAGTAATTGTACCCATACACGGCAACACTCTTGCGTGACCCAGGGGACACAACACTAGATCAGCAGAGTCCTTACTTAAGCCCCAATCTTTGCTGACCCTGTAGGTGTGCGGCGAGTGCAGTGTATTAAGAAGCGCCAGCTTGCAGATTGGACGTATTTACTCAAACTTAGTGCCTCACTTTATCAGCGACCTTTATTGCTGAGTTAGGGAGAGGTAAGCCTTCCAGGATATTATCAGGCATCACTATAATATCTTTCATGGCACTGGGCAGAATTTCAAGCAACTTTTCTGCCAAGTGCCAAATCATTCGGACACCGCGGAAGTAACAAACGAGCGACGTCACCGCAGCATTGATGGTGTCACTGAATAGTAGCTCCTTACCTTCGTAGTATTCGTGAAAGTTTCCACTGGGGGTCCTGGACATCCGAGCTGCTTGTAGTCGTCCTCCGCCTAGAAATGTGTAATGAAACAGATTTCTAAATCTCTTGCTTTGGCTTATTCGCTTCTCTCTGACCATATATGTAGACACCTGGAGACTTTCCTCATGAATGAGATGCTTTCATACACCCGGCGAAATTTTAGCCTTCGTTCAGTAAAAAACTTTCCTACACTTGGCTGGGAGAATCCTAAAAGTCATTGCGGTCGGTCGGTCGCCATTACTTCTTTCTACATATCCAGTCAGCGCAATGAATAAAAGGTGAGACACGGACAAACTTTGTGATGTGCTGAATTTTCAATGGTGTTCGACTCACGTTTATGCTGTTGCACACAGTCTTGATGGTGGTTTCGACCTCGTTCTCGACCAACTTTGTTTCTGTGGGTCTGAGATCCTCCGAGGGGGCCGGGTCCGTCGGCGGGCCCGTGTCCGGGGAAGACATGGTGCTGAAAAAAGAACACCCACCCGTTATTGATTTTATTTTACTTGGCGACTTAATATAGTGAATTTTGCACATGATGCGGTAAAAAAAAATCCGCGAGAAAGGAGAGGAGCAAAAACGTGAGCCAGCATATACAGTGTGAGGCACCAACATTGTCGCCGCCTGAGTGATCTTGCCGACGGTTTCCTTCATTAACAGGCGCAGTCGTGACTTTACTTGCAGGCCGAGAGAGACCAGTCGCTGACAACGATCACGCCCTCGTCGGCCACGCACTCCTCCGACCGGGTTTGCTCGTGTTAGGGGAGGGACCCTCAGAGGATAGAGGGGCCCGGAGAGGTACGACGTTGCACCACCTGGCTGGGTGCTCACTGCGGCGCCACCTCGGCTGTGGTGGCGGGCCAGCGCCCACTGACAGAAAGACAAAAATTTCGCGAATCTGCAAACGTCTACTGTATTTTCCGCTAAAGGGGCAGCAAAATTATGCGTCTTATATGTGGGAGCAGACAAGAAACTCGTCCGTAGGATGCTGTTTGAGCGCTATAGCATGGGGAATCAAGACGTAAACAAAATTTAGATCCCTGTGCGGTTGACAAGTTAACTTGTCCGCGAAATATTTTGGGTTGCACCTGATGTATATATATATATATATATATATATATATATATATATATCAAGTATATCATATATAAAAACTTATATCATACATAAAACTCGCGCTGTCGCGCTCTCGCCCCTACGGTGGG
>JAAUXU010108576.1_pt1 | contig 15975 bp, 19 predicted proteins | sample 7278151 | NCBI WGS metagenome assembly JAAUXU01 (sample SAMN14350113, study PRJNA611818) | marine sediment metagenome | isolation source: surface marine sediment (1.8m) | place: French Polynesia: Moorea | collected 2018-08 | reverse complement strand
GGAGCGACCGGAGCCGGAGCGACCGGAGCCGGAGCGACCGGAGCCGGAGCGACCGGAGCCGGAGCGACCGGAGCCGGAGCGACCGGAGCCGGAGCGACCGGAGCCGTCAGTGACGAGCGGAGCGGCCAGAGCCATAAAGTGACGATTGGAGCGTCAAAAAGTCGACGAAAAAGTAAAAACCTGACATCGAATTACAAATTGCGTCGCTTTTCTGGGACCCGCCCCCTCCCCCTCCCCCTCCCACCCTCCTGTCCCTCCGGACAGCACCGGTCTCAGGCCTCGGATGCGTCGAATTGACTCGGGTCAAACGAGAGAATAAAGTCCTACTTTACAGTAGGAAAGTACTGTACGTAGAGTGACGCAATACCTTGTTAATTCATTGGGAGCCCGCCACGCCTGTACTGTGGTATAGCTGTGCTAAATGACACTGTCAGAGAGCTATTGATTCCTGCATTATTCCGCCGCACCCTGTAGTCCACTGCACTCCGATGGTGTAGGACAATCGTGACGCTACTGCCTTCGTTATATCTGCCAGATTCACCTGCATCACCTCGTACCAGGTAGTAAGACTGAAAGTAAAGTCACTTTCCATCGGGTCCAGCTGTTTTCGTCATGGCGGCAATAAAAACATCTGCCAATACTTGACTGTCGTAGATTTGCCAAAGTACAGCGAGGAGATTTGCCCGAGTATTTCTTAACTGGCAACTCTGATACCTTCCTAGTTGGACGGCCATTTATTCCAACGAATTTTGCGTGACTGCGCGATTTCTTAGTCACGATTGTTGTATTAACCCGAGCATTCGAATGTCCAAGGGCAAAAAAGCCAACTTTTGCATTTCTGCGAGGTGAAATTTTAGCGCCTGCAAAAAATTTCAAGATCGTTCTCGGGCAAACATTTCTTCTTCTTTCTTCACTGTCAACAGACGTACGAGCTGCTAGAAAAAACTCCCCTAAAAGTTGGAGAAAACTTTGGAGAGGAATCTTAAGATTTCGAGGGATTCACCTGTGTTTGATGAATGATGAAAGTCACTTCCCCACTCGAGGTCACTGCTGGCGTTTGGGGAGATCCGGAAAACAAAACTGATGAAGAAATGGCTGAAGGAGCTGATGGAGTCGCTGAAGAAGGGACTGAAGCTCGGGGCCGAGGGAAGAAATCTCCACCATCCTTTGAAGTCGTTTGCCAACGTGTGGTTTTTTCTCACATAAGACTAAGGTTTTTCACACAGTACTTTTTACCTTCTGCGTGAGTGTACAAATGTCCTTCATCGGTGTAGAAGTCTCGGCACATGTTGGGATCACCACGGACTCCGTCAACATGGAGGACTGGTCCAGCCCTGCTTCAACCAGGCCAAAGTGACCGTGGATATTGATGTGCACTTGAAACTTTAATGCATACTCTGTGAAGTGATAAAACTACGAATACTGTCCTTCTGACGCTAAATAGCCCCAATTATGCAGCCTTAGACTCGCTGACATGCATATGGTCACAATTATTTGATGCAGTCACAGTTATGCAGTCGTTATTCGCTCGTGCTTCTGCTGGTCACCACCTGCCTCTCTTAGAAAACTAATTCTGTGCTATTTTGGCCAAAATGAAGCGACCATGGGAACAAGTGCATAATTACAGTAAATGCTGCCTCCGTGAATGCCACAGCCTTGTGTGAAACCAACCACGACAAAAACGAGCTTCATAACGTGTGTTCACAGATACATCGGTTGTCGGTTGGACCATTCCACTACACAAGTTTAAAAGATTGTAGCTGACTTGTTTTTATTTTTCTGAGGATGCCTATGCGAACAAAAAAGTTTTGCGTCAATGTCTGCGTCCAATTGCACCCCTAAGCAGCAAAATCAGCATGTCTCGAACATTGCTAATGGCAGGACCACACGCAAAGAAGACTCACCGTGTCCTGCTGCAGGACCCTCACCGACAACATTAGCCACAACTTCAGCATCGCCAGAGCTAAGAAGGCCACTGGAAGCCCCTCCACACACTCTGGGTCAGACTTTTTGTCCCTGATCGCTGCAGCTTCTTAAAGTTTCACGGTGGCTCACCGTGCCACGAGTGACATCCCTAAATGGGGATTTCACTGTATAGTGAAGGTCGCTTAATAGATTAAGCTTATTAGAGATTTTGGCTTAGGGGAGACAAAACCTCAGGGACGCAAAAAAATCCTTTTAATTCCTTAAAGTTGCAAGTAATTATGCGTAGGGTCGAGGCTCGATTTAGTGAACACCATTTTAGTGAAAAACCTCGATATAGTGAATTTGAATTGACCAAAAGAGTACACTCAATTACATGATTTCCTGCTAGATCCGTGAGTAGAGTGAACACAACTCGTTGCTCGTGCAACGTCTTTACATAAAACGAAGCTTTCAAGGGTGTGGAGGCTCTGGGCACCGTCACAAAGCAACAGCATCAACATCGTTGCACTCCATATCAATGCACCTTGAGGATGAGTGTTGTTTGAGTATTGGTTAATTCATTGATAGTTGGTTCTTACAATTTGTAGTTGATTAATGCCTGTACAGGCAAGTTTCACGTTAGTGAAGAACTTCAATGAAGTGTACTTCATGCTGCTGACCAGTGAGTTCAACAAACTGAGCGTCGACTGTCATTAAACTTTACATAGTGCACAATGCATGCATCTACCAACGTGCTACACATGTGTGTGTCCTGAGTCTCTGTCTCCGCATCTGTGTCTGTCACCGGGTTGCGGTTGGCACTGCAACCGCTGTACCGATCACCCGTGAACTTGGTCAGCACACACTACTTTTCACGCACCCTGTCACTTTTTTATATGTAAGTCCCTATATGTCTGAGGTAGGTTCGAGGTCAAAGTCGAGGTCCAAAGTTGACTCAAAGGCTACTGTTGCCAACCAGTAGGTGTCGACCTTCTGGACGAGTTGTGCAGTAGCTGTTAATCATGACAAGTCATTCCATTGGACCAAACTCTGTAGATGACTCCTTTTCCATCATTTCCTGTGGTGTCAGATTGTTTTGACAACAACTGACTTGCTCAAGCAGACATTTTGTAATCACAAGTAGCTGTGGTTATCCATCAACATGTGAACGTGGGTATCTCATTGTCAGAATCACAGTTTTTTCTGCACCTTTACATTAAGGCAGCTGATGCCAGAATGCACGAGGCAGAGACTTGTCTGGTTAACAGATCATTTGATGGATGAACCAATGCATTTGCACCTGTCTGTAAATACGTCTGAAGCCCCAGAAGATTATCTGTCGCTAACCCTGAGTCGCAGATACTGTTGAGATGCCAACTTGCTGCTCCGCAGCCACGACTATTCAAGATCTGTCATCTACAGATTTAGTCCAATAGTGCATCTATGGCTGGTTGGAAATGGCAGCTGTACAAGGGAAAGAGTACAGAAGCTGTGAAAAAGAGTACTGGCTGAGAAATTTTGGACCACAGAAGATACTAAAAGTGAGTGGTCTTAATCTTAGGTGGGCTCTAGACGTAAGTTACTTTTCCAAAATGATTTTTGACCCGTTTGCATCGACATTTGGGCCTCGAGTTGGGCCTTGAACCGGCCTCGATGCAACAAGTGTGGCTTGACCCAGATGCTGAGTAAACTGCTCGACGAAGTCGACGGCTGCGAACTCGGACACCGCTCGTACGTCATCACAGTGCTGCGTCTGTCTGGTGGGGATGTTGAAGTCATAGCCGATCCACCACCACCTGACGTTTTCGAACTAGGGTTCGCCTGCCACCGTCGTGAACCCGTGGACTGAGTTCCAGAGCTGCCATGCAGTCATCGACTTTGGTACATTGCTCGGATGCCGATGCCAGAAGATTGATCCGAGGTGATCCTGTGCAACTGGAATTCCCTTACCTGGAGATGGACAAGTTAGGGTCACTTCTGCCCCTTGCTGCACCGTCTATGGTCACTTAGAAAAAAGTATAAAGATATTTGGTCGTAGGTTTCGTAGGTGTTGCGAAAACGTGTAAAGATATTTGAAAAGGAATAATACCATCAAAGAAGTAAGATCTTTATGAAATATATGCATCAGACTGGTTTAAATCCGTCTGTAAGTTTTTGGAAAATGATATTTTGGGGCCTGGGTTTTTGGCCCTACTAAGATTTTTGTCGCAGCATTTTGTTTCTAAGGAACATTTACTATGGGTACTTTTAACGCAAAGTTTTGTGAAGTACCGTATTTTCTACATATCTGTAGTGAATACTTTCCATTTTGTCCATAACTTTCGACTGGATTGAGCTACAGAAGTGGTTGACTCATCCCTAACATACTAAGAATCTTCTCCAGAACTAACCTGATGCACTTTTGCACTTACTTTTTTTACGATACACTCTACATGAACGTAGCAAACCCTGCCAAAGAAGTTCATTTTACATCTTTGAGTTACAGGTGCCAATGACAAATGGGCCTTCAGACATAAAAGGTTTTAGTGAAGTCTCGATATCTCGGCCAAAGGCCCATTTCCCCACAAACAGCAGCAAAAGTGAAATTTTCGAGGTAGCCTGAGAAATAAAGGGGGATTTCGTAGACTGCAGAGATGGGAAATCAAATCAAAAATGATTCACAATTTTACAATTTGGATACGGATTCCCCAGTCCTGCCCCACCCTGCAGCTGCGGTGCTGCGGCAGCATCGAACGCGAGATACTGAGGGAAAAGTTGTGAAACTAGGAGGGAAAAAAACATGATTCTTCATAATATCAACTAAAAATCCGGTCGCGAGAAGCAGTGCAATGTGAGCCAAAAATAAGTTAAGCCTTGTCGTTGAAGGTGATCGTAAGAACGTGTGTGCATGGCAGATTTTGCGACCATCACTCCAGAGTTGCGGGACACAGACAGACAGACGGACACACAAACATAGCGCATCATGTCTTTGCCACTCCTCCTATCCAGCGAAGCGGATGGCGCGTCAGGGCCAGTGCATAAATAATTACATACTAGTACTTAGTACTTACACGATTCGTAGAGTGGGAACGGCGCGAGGGTCCGATGTCCGTCTGTGTGTCCGTCTGTGTGTCCGTCCGTGCATCTGTCTGTCTGTGTGCCTGCCTTTCTGTCTGTCTGTCCGTCTGTGTGTCCGTCCGTGCATCTGTCTGTCTGTGTGCCTGCCTTTCTGTGTGTCTGTCTGTCTGTCTGTGTGTCCGTCCGTCCGTGCATCTGTCTGTCTGTGTCCCTGCCTTTCTGTCTGTCTGTCTGTCTGTCCATCTGTATGCGATGGGGATGTCATCAGAAGGTTTTCAATTTCTTTTTTTTCTTTAATGGCTCAGGTCGCAAAATTTCAAAGACCCTCCTACACGAAAAAACAACCCAAAAATGGACGGTTTCTGCAGAAATTGGAGTAATCAAAACCGTCGCAGAAACTGCTATGAACAAATAATTGCTGCTGTGAAATCAGGTTCACCTCGCTGGTTTCCTAGACGTACATTTTTATACATGTATATGTATAATACATCATATATGTATTATAATTTTGTTGTAAAAAATGAGTGATACAATGTGCAAAGGTCATACTTACGTGGCTGCGCGTGCATGTGCATGTGTGTTTTCATGCATGTGTCTGTCTGTCCGCTGTGCAGAAGCTGGAAATTGGCTGCAGGCAGACTCACGGACGAACCTAATTTAACCACACACACACAGGACTGTGCAAAAGCCGGAAATCAGCCGCAAAAATCAGCCACGCAAAACCTGGAAATCAGCCGCGAAGATTAAAATCGGTCGTGGACAGACAGACAGACAGGCAAACAAACAGACACACACACATAGCCCTCGCGCTTTAGCTATATACAGATTCAATTTTTTCCATCCAAAACTGTCATTTTGTTAGTTACCCAACTAGTTTCTGTGTAAAAAAATTAAAAAATAATACCAGATATTTCAATTTTTTTTCGTTCTGTGATCGGAGACTGCAATGATTGGTGTGTGACACACAAAAAGGTGTAATTGAGCTTTGTGACAATTTTAGTTCAACCAAGTTCAAGGGTTGGGTTTTTTTTCGGGTAGGAGGGTCTTTAGAAACCGAAATCCGACAACTGAAAACCGAAGTCGTATTCGGATTTGGGGAAAATGTCGAATTGGGATCTGGGCACATTCCTCGATGTCAATCTCCTTTTAGTTGGCCCCACATTTCTGTGTGCTCCAGTGAGGAGGCAAGGAGAGGGAGGAGATCAGGTCACGTGTGATGGCCATTGCCATGGCCTCCACGGCCTCCCTGGCCGCCACGGCGACCGTGTGCCACGTGCACAACCGCTTGAACGCCGAGAGGAGGCCACACCAGCTCGTGGGGCTCACCGTTCGAGGAATGGCAGCTTCTGGCATCCTGACATGTGATCCTCCAGATTTTCTTCTTCTTGTGCGAATAGGAAGTCTCAACGAGCTCAAGGCCTCCCTGATGCCCAACTGGGGCAAGGTAGCTGCGGTCAAAGCCTGGTTGCTGGTCTGTCACCCGGAGGTCGTCATCGACGCTGAGCGACATTATGGTCCTTTGGTGTTTTACTGCCCTCTAGTGGATAAGTCCTCGATTCTGATATTAACCAGAGGGTAAAGTTGACAAGTCTGAACGGTCCTGCACGCTGCAGTCAGGTCAGATGTTTAGCTACATCACACTTTTCCAACTCTATATTTATCATTTGGGGACTGAGAACAGCACTTGCAGTCTGGGTTCCCACCCGCTGAGTGGTCAGTGCAGCTTTTCATACAGCCAAGCCAAGACTCCTCCTAGGCTTTTAAGTCAGATCTTGTGGAAAAAACAACTCCTGCGTTTCCATCATAATCTGCACTTTTCCATAGACTTCTTGTGGTGGTGAAAGTAATGCAAAATTAATTGCGCTTCATTTTGCACGGTTGTTGCACCGAATCAGAATGATGGCGAAATCACCACTTGATGACGAAGAAGGCCTGCAACTTTCCTATACTTCTCAACAGAAGGAAACATCAGCCAATTTTGACAAGTTTCAGACACATTTGACTTGGCCAATTTTTGATAGTGTTCTTCCAGTATACTTAAAGTTACACATTCTCTCTTCTATCAAATGATGTTCTTTGGACTAAGTTGACTAAGACTACTTTATACAGGGTGGCCAAGGATAAATTAACTGCCAGAGGAAAAGGCCTTCCTCAACCTGTACAACGTCAACTGCAGCAAACCAGATGTTGCACACAGGCACAAAAAGTGATACCAGCAGATTGTGAACAGCATTTTTGAGGCTAGACAAAAAAGAGCCCTAGGGATATCCGGACCAGCTGATAAAGAAAGGCGTTTTAGTCGAGGACGAGTAAAAAAAAAGTACCTCCTTCTTGTATTTTTACTCGATCTTTATTATACAAATTCAACAGAATCAACATTATTATATGCATATTATACAGAATCAATTTTTTATACAAATTCTAATCATATTTGTATTCAATAAGAAATTCGATTTATTCGTCAAAAACTGGAGTTTTTTAGTAACCTAACCAGTTTTTTTTTTTTTGGGGGGGGGGAAATAAGAAGTCAATAACATAAACTCGTGTCATCCCTCAACGACCTTATTAATCCCTGAAACTTGGGTCAGGATCGCCCCTGTGGTTTCTGTGATCTGGGAGATGACGGACAAACAGACAGACTGACGGACAAACAGACGGACGGAAAAACAGACAGACAGATCGAAGCTCCATTTTTATTGCTGATTAGTTGACAGTTGTTCAAGTTGTTACATTTGCTTGTCGATAGCGACACCTTAGGTACTCGAATTGCGTAATAGTGATGGGTCTGGTCTTCCATTCTGAATCGGTTCGAGTCGGGTTTTTTTGCTGATAGGTGAGCCTGATTCGAAGAGTCCAAACCCGACCCGGAGTCTGATTCGAATGTTCCAACCCGACTCCAAACGAGTCAGTATTATATATGTACCGCAGAAAGTTAACCTTTCTGTTATTCAACTTCTTGTCTTATTGATAGACTTTTACTGGTTACTGTAGACCCGGACATGTTGGTCTTTGACTTGATCCGGATTCGATCAGGATCCGAGCAAGATTTTGGGTTGCCTGACTCGACACAGATCTAAAAGCTGTGAACCATAGAGTGAGCCAGATTCGAAATTCCTCGACCCGATCCATCACTATTACGAAGTGAGGAAATGTTTCTTGGCGGCCTGAAAGAAATCGTCTAAGCTCAGTGACCCTCAGGACTTTGATCTCGGCATCTAAGTTGTGTCTACCCTCGACCTCCTGTCCAAGGATGACCAGGAAGGTTTTCTTCTACATCACAAAACAAGTGAAGAATCTGAGTCAATATTTAACTGAGACAACCTGAAATGAGCTGCTCTAGATAAAATGTCGATATGAATTAAATCAGATATTTTGGTCAAGGTTTCTAGTGTTTCCACTCAACTCTTTGAAAGTTCTCCATCATGTAGTAGCTGCATAAGCCTTGAGATTTGGTGAAAAGGACTTTTGACTTGGAAAGGAGGACTTGGCTGGACTTTCTCCAACCTTTGTCAACTGCAGTCATTGTCGGCAGTATAATGAGTAATAATTTGAACCTTGTATGGGTACTTTGAATGTATTTCTTTCTTTGGTACAAGTACTTTTCGTGTGATATTTGATATGCAGCTGTGCCCGGTCGACGCCGACGAGCACATCCACCAAACTGACGACTGGTGCGTGGAGACGCGCCAGAATCACATGGGCACCCCCTGAGAGGCCACTTTGAGCTTCCTCATTTCCACCGGGTCCACCTCTGCGAACCCCTCGGCCACGGTCATTTCGCCGCCTGCCAGCAGCCCGGCCCAGAAGCCAAAGGTCCCGTGGGACGCGATCACGTGGTCGCACAGGGAGAGCACGGCCAAGTCGTGCCCTTCGCACGGCACCTCGATGGTGTTGACGTCGCAGGCAGCGCCGGCGTAGAAGGCGTCCTCCGCGCGGTCCACCAGATTCTCTCTGACCCACCCGGGGTCGTCACTCAGGATGAGGAACATCACCGACTTTCCACCCTGACCGTACCTCTCGCGGAAGTTGTCCATGAAGCCGTCGTAGTACGTCTTGGGTGCTAAGTTTTTGCCGTGGATGGTCCGTAAGTGACCTGGGTGATCATCATTTGGCAAACACTTGTCTAATGACCGTCATAGACTCATAATGACCTTGCATGTCAGTCCTCCTGGCGTGAACGCCGACGAGAATGAGATTTTGGGTGTCTCCATCAGTCAAGACGTCGATGGTGTTTTGGGCAGCGCTGAGGATCTCGGGTCTGAAGACGAAGACCTCCTCCTTCAGCTTTGACACAATGGGCAGGTAATATTTGGGCGCTTGGAAGTATGAGCGGAGCTTCAGCAGGCGGCCTCCAGCAATCAGTTCTGGATCTGCAAGTCCATGTACACGTTCAGCAAGAACAGTTTGTGAAGCCACTTGAGCTCGGTCAGTTGGGGACTGCCACAGGTGGACACGAGATAGTCAAGCTCTCTTCTTTTTAGACTCACCCTGTACCTCTCAGTACTCACACTGCATCATTTCGTCCAAGATCTCGAAGGGAAAGCGTTCAGTGGGCAGCTGACAAGGATCACAAAAGACTTCTTCTAGCACTTCGAATCGAGGGAGCACGAAATATCTGAAAGAGTTGTTTTCTTTTACTGCATCAACTATACACATTGCAAAATCACTTTTTTGGGGAGGCCCAGTGTAGTTTGGGAAAATTTAGAATTTTCAAAATTTCAAAATTTGCCCCGCTCCCTCACTCAGGAAATGCGGTTCACTTTCGAAGGAGTGGTAGATTACTAAGATCAGATCATTTTTGGTGTGCCCGGGTAGGGGAGATGTAATAAGAGCAATGTTAAAATTTTTAATTAATTTTCAAAATTTGTGAGGTTTGCTTTCCATGGATCGGCAAGACTGTTGATTTGCTGAAAATGCTCTTTTCATGCCTGTGGCCCTTCTTCTCCTACTTGTTGTTGGTCACGAGGTGTCTGCCTGTGATGATGGTGGGGATCGTCACCAGTTGCATCACCTGAACCACCAGGAACACAGCCGAGTTTTGTGACGCAAAAGTCAACACGTAGTCGTACCTTAACAGGTAGTCCCTCTGCTCCCTATCGAGCACCATCCGCAGGTTGAGGAGCTTGGACAGCGCGTACAACGTCGCAAGCGTTGACATCTACATCGCAGAGAGAAAAGAAGATCAGAAAGCCCCCTTCAGTGTGACTCATAAGGAGACTACAGAGTGCTTGGTCACCAAGTGCTCCTCCTTCCTCCAGGAGGTTGTCACCAGAGCTCCTGGGCATGACTGATGACCAAGTCCATACCTGGTTGCCGAGCCTGCCGTTGGTGCTGAGGCTGAGCAGGGCCCTTTCATCTGGCGACAGCGGACTGTCACTCAGACTCCTGCATCCCGGATGGGGCCTCTGGGGCTTCTGGCATTGCCTCAACATTTTGAGCATGTTTTTTCCGAATGCTTTGAAGCCTCCTTTGGAGTCTTTCATCTTGGCAATCTCCTGGTGTCTTCTCTCTTCTTGCTCTTCCTTGGCGGCCTTCTCCTGGCTAAAGATCGGTTAAGCTCGCATGTCTTGGAGTGCCTGAGTCATACCAACCTCAGTAGCTTCTTCATCTTCTGCGTCTTCCTCTCCGACAGTCCGTTCTTCGTCTGCTTGGGGCAGTGGTTGCCGGCACAAACATCGGCAAGAACAAGGACAGCTGCTAACAGTGTTGTTTGGACCTTCATAGCTTGTGGAGCTGTCACATTGGTGTAGAGCGTGTTTTGTGTGTGTGTGTTGGTGTTGTTATCTGCTGAGTACATCAATTGTCCGGCAGCCTGACTTCCTCCCTGAACAACTACTAGGAGCACTCCGGGAAGTGCATCGTGTCCAACGTCAACCCCACCTCGATCCAGGGCGGAGAAGACTTTAGTCTGCAACTTTTGCCGGCGACGCCATCACCTCTGAGAGTGACATTTGGCCATCACCACCCTGTAGGCCCGGTGTTGGCACGCAACCTCGATTTTTCTACCTGCCAAGAGAAGGGAGGAAGAAAACGACCGAGCCAGAGATGATGAATTTTTGTTTACATCCCATCCCCGGCGACGACTTCTCCCACAGTTCCTTCTGCTTCAGCACTGATAGTAGGCCTACTCCCCAGGCCTCCTTGCCAGGCCTGGAGCTGCATTCCCAGAAATATGATTGAGTTTACACATTTGGGCAAGGGCGAAGTCAACAATTTGCCCATGCTTTCGCTAACAGCACGAGCACACGCACGCGCGCGCGCACGCAGGCTCACAACGCCCCTGATCCATTAGACTGAGAGCATTTTTCATGCTTTCTTGCTCGCTCATCAGCGCATAATCTCTGTCTCGCTCTCGCTCTCGCACGCACGCACATGACAACACAAACACGCGCGCTCTTCATTTCCCATTTATCACTGAGTCTTAGTACATCAGCAATAATCCAACGCTGTTTTTGCGGCAGTTAAGCCCCCCTTAAACACGCACTCGCTCTCTCTCTCAAACTCTCTCTTGGCCTCTAGCTAAGATTTACACATACCTCTCGAGGCTGCTTGAAAAAGGATGAGTTGCGAAGTCACCTCCGATAGGATTTTGGCAGAATGTTGCAAAAAAAAAAAAGATGAGGAAAGCCTTAATCTCCTCCATCCATTCGAGTTTCGGCGTCCACTTCTTCATCGAGCTCGTGTGGGAATTTCGAGTGGCATTTCAAAAATGTCGGTTAAGGTCTTCTGTGCCCAATTTTTCAGCTGTGAAACTGCTCCACTCCCTCCAGCCCGCAGAAGGAGATGAAATGAGCAGCAATTCGCAAAAAAATGTTTCGCGCCACAAAATTTGCTCGCTCACTCACCTGAGTGGGCGCAAAAGTCAATTTTTTTTTTCAAAAAAAGAAAACCACTCTCGTGGTCTGGCGGAAAATTGAGGTTTTCTAGTGATTTTTTTTTTTCTAGTGACACATTCCTAGAGAAATTTCTGCGGGGTCCAAAGGTCTGCAACGCTGAAGTGGCAGCTACAGAATCTGCGCCTCAGTTCAGTCATTGAGATTGGGCACATACGGCCAACTGCCCATTTTTGGGGCGAGAGCGCCCAAAGTGCAGCAGTCGCTAACTAAGAAAATGCACCCTTTTTTGGGTGTTGTTTTTTTCCACCGCATCTGCTGAAAGTTTCCAGGAGAGCTTGGAGATGGTTGAAATCGAGTCTTTTCTGAATTAAAATGTAAAAAAAAAACCCACATTTTTAGAGTTATAAAGTCGTGCCCACACTGCAAAAAGCCGACGTTCGGTCTGTTGACTGTTCTCTCTTGGTTTTAGTGATGGAGCGAGAGCCGAGCTCGAGGAGAGCCAGACCGCCCAAAATGGTTACGCCCTCTAGCGGCTTTGGGCGGTCCAGAAGTTGGACTCAGTCTTCTTAAGTCTTAGTGTGTCAATGACCGATTTGGAAATCCAGCCTCTCTCAGTGTCTGTCTTCCGTGCGCGTGCAATTTTCCCCGCGGAATCCGCCCGGAACCGGGTGCGAAATCCTGCTCGATGCGAGGGAATCTGTGAGCTAGATCGACAGGCCAATTAAAACTTTTGCTCCAAGGTCTCGTCCCAAATTTTCATCAAAAGTGCGACAAGAACAAAAAAGGGAGGAGGGAGAGGGGGGGGAGGAAATCCCCCAGCTTCTTCTTCGAGTCTTTGTGCATGCAAAATCAATGTGAGGAGGAGGAAGCGCAAATCTTTGCTCCTCTTCTGACCCAAATTTTCGTTGCTACTAAGTGGATTTTCTTGTCCCATCAAAGGGGAAAAGTGTGACAGAGGCAAAATTGATCGCTGCACCCTGTTTTTCCCTTGTTTCTTATTCACCCCTACGTACGAACTTCTGTAAAAGGCTGGGTTGAACGAGCCAAAAGAAGAGATCTTCTGCGCACAACGGGAAGGGGAAATTTGCCCGTGCAAACGCGCGTCTTCTTTTTTTTTTTTATCTGCGCTCTATTTTATGGCAGATCTTTTTTTTTCCTCCAAGCAAATTTAAGCCTGGACTTTCTTACGCGAAGTGCGAGACTTTGTTTTGAATACATCCGTGACAAGAAGTGAATCTCGGAGGAACATGTGAGTTTATACGATACTTTTTGTCTCTTTCTTGTTTGTAGCACTCAGACATGCTTATTTTTCCTTTTATTTATTTATTTTGTTTTGTTTTGACAAATTTCAAGTTTTTTTCAAGTTTTTGCTCTGTTGTTGAGCAGAATTTTGATAATTCCAATCCTTGCTCAATTTATCACCGTTTCCCATTTTTATGGCTGGCCCAAAAAGGAATCCTGGATAAAATAGGGGTTTTTATCCTTCCTGGTACGTAGATGCGAATATGATAGTGATGCTACGAGCTTCCTCGAGATCGGGCTCGTGACCCTTTAGCGGGAAAAGTGTACAACGAGGCTCGAGTCTTGGCAGGCGGAAAGCAAGTCTGTACAATAGGCCTGTGAGGACTTACGATGGTGTATGAAAACAGACAAGAAGCAGGCCAACGAAGACATTATAATGCCTGTGATGACCTTTTAAGGTTTGTGATGACCTAATGATGCCTGTGATGACCTTGTAGGGCCAGTGATGACTTAAGAAACCCATGCAGACTTAAGAAGCGGGCTACCGAGGACCAAAAAAGACTTATGAAGACCTATGAAATCCTATGAAGACCTATGAAGGCCTATGAAATCCTATGAAGACCTATGAAGGCCTATGAAGAGCTATGAAGACCTATGAAGGCCTATGAAGACCTGTGATGACCTGGGATGACCCAAGAAGTCCATGAAGACTAAAGAAGCGGACGACCACAGACCAAAAAGAACCTTTGAATACCTAAGAATTCCTAAGTAGGCCTGCATAGACCCAAGAAGCAGGCCAACGAAGGCATATGAAACGGTTCTTTGAAGCTCCATGAAGCTGGCCTTCGAAGGCCTGTTATTGGGCCCCAGAGACCTTTGGAAGAAGCTCAAAACGAATCAAAACGTGACCAAACGTCTGTTCGGTCCTATGACTCAGGCCCGTTGACATCACCAGCCAGTACTGTGATTGTCGAATCGGCTTCTTCCTCCGCCTCTCCCTCGTCCTGTAATCACGTCCAGCTGGTCCCAGCTCAGCGGGCGAGATTGCCTCCATATCGGAGCACAATGGGCAGTAGAAGAAACATTTTGAGCTCCCCCCCCCCCCAAAAAAAAAAAAAATAATAATAATAATAGTTGCACGATGCCTTTCGAATAACGAGCGAATAATTGAGGAAAGACCTCGAAGTCACTTTCGAATAACGAACGAATACGGACAAGGAACGGTGGATGTCACACTAAATATTGACCATTAACAACTCTTTCTAGCACTAATACTAGATTTTTGACCCTGGAATATGATAGGAAAAAAATGTGATTCAAAGGTGCTGAATGAGCAAAACGCTTGAAGCAAATCCGTGCCAATCATGAAGCACCAGGACTGTGCGAAATCCCGCATCAAATCGATGTCGCGATATTTGATGCGGTGAGTGAAATGACCACTGAATTGTCAAGATGACTCATTTGCTGATACTCAAGTATTGTGGCTCGAACATATTTTGCTGCTTTTGTCTCGTCTGGGCGGTCCAAACCGGCACCATCTGTTGCTTCTCTCAGTGTTGCATGCAAAAAGTATCATTGTATGAAATGGTGACATTTTTTGGCTATCGCGATACTCAGTACTTTGCAAATACGGCGATATTCGATATCGATGCCATTAATCGCGTAAATAAACCTGCAACATTCCTCTGTCTGCACGACTCAGCTTTGAAGCAGTGGAGGCCACGAAGAAACATCTCCGAGGACAGAAAAACTGACGGCAGCAATTTCGGGACGCACGCGCACCGCATGTTTGATGCGCATAATGTATGATATTTTATCTTTGTGCGTCTCTCTCAGCGTGACTCGGCCAGACAGCAAAGAAGAAGTGATGCCGTCCGGGTTCGGTCCGGGTTCGGTCCGGGTTCCAGTCCGGTCCGAACCCCGGACCGAATCCGGACCGGTAACTCGCGAGTGTTCGTGAAGCGCTTCTGTGACTTAGTGTTGGAGTCCCACATGTGTTCTGTTGAGTCCTGATCTCCACTTTGCCTCCAGCTGTCATTGCATAAGTACGTAAAACATGCACATTATGCATGCGAAAAAACTTCCTCGCCGTCGTGGTGCTTCTTGGCCGCCGTCGCCATCGTCATCGGGTGCAGGTGAGACGCCGGCGAGGCCGCGGCCAAGCCACCACGACCGAGGACGTGGAGGCCGCCGCTGCCGCCCGCACTTAACATGCAAAGACATTTTTAGAAGTGCAAACAGAGAAGAGAACTTTCTAAAGTTAGGATGGTCGTGTATTTCTCTTTTTTTCTTTTTTCAACTGATGCTTTCCTGTCTCATACAAACGTTAAACTTTCCCAGATTTGTGTTAACGTTAGCGTCACATCCGTCGTTACGGTTTGGATGGCTTCTGTCTTGGTTCCTCAGCGTCCGAATACCTTAAGTACACACACAGTAGTAATGTTGACAACAATGATAGTAATACACAATCTGAAAAGAGAATTTCTAGCACCAAAAAATTAGCAATTCCTATGGAATCCATTCCAATTCTCTTACGTAAGAGTAATCTGATCACAGTTCAGTGGGCATAATCTGCTCTTGTCCCTCACGGATATTCCCGAAATTCAATCTCTCGCAACATGCGTTATTTTCTCATTTGATATCATAGGGGGGGGGGGTTAATAGGGGTAGGGTGGAGCTTGGGGAAGGGGGGAATGGCGCCCCCCCCCCCCCGGTGTTGGGGGGGCGGGGGTTGTGGGGGGGTGGGTGGGGGGGTTGGGGTGTTGGGCGGGTTGTGTGGGGGGGGGGGGCTACCGCCGCGAGCCTCCCCCTGCGCTGCCCGTGAAGTTTACGCGTCCCAGATCCGTGCTCACTCTGCGCGTCCCCCGGCGAGAACTCGTGGTAGTTGCGATCTCCCTCTGCGCTTCCCCTGCCGAGAAGGCGTGCTAGAAGCGAG
>JAAUXU010006767.1_pt1 | contig 15980 bp, 15 predicted proteins | sample 7278151 | NCBI WGS metagenome assembly JAAUXU01 (sample SAMN14350113, study PRJNA611818) | marine sediment metagenome | isolation source: surface marine sediment (1.8m) | place: French Polynesia: Moorea | collected 2018-08 | reverse complement strand
GTGGGAGTAGATCGACGTACATGTGCCATAGCTAGCAATCCCAGCCTCTGGACTCTGTCTAGTTGCTTTTTATGGTTGCTGGCTGCTTTGGCCCATGCAATGGCACCATACATTATCCTTGGTTGGACAATGCCTGTGAGGACCCATCATACAAGGTACGGGTTTGGTCCCCATAGCTGCCAAACTGAGCATCTGACATGATATAAAAGTCTAGTTGCCTTTTTTGCTTTATCTCTGATATGTGGGCCCAAACTGAGTTTACTGTCAAGTATTATACCCAGGTACTTGACTGATTCAGAGTATTCGAGCACAGAATTCCCCATTCAAAGATGGGGAAGGTCCAAGGTCTTAATTCATTTATGAGTGAAGATGACCGCCTCAGTTTTTGCAGCCCCAAATTCAAGACCATTTGCAGTTCCAAAAAAGGGCTCTGTTCACGGCCTCCTGCCCTTGTTCTATAAGGGCATGTATGTCGGGGCCTTGCAGTAGAATCACGGTGTCATCCGCAAAGCCCTTAAATTGGGCTGGGCCAGAAGTAAAGTCATCAAGTAGCTCGTTGAACGCTAGGTTCCACACAAGGGGGGAAAGTATCCCCCCCCCCTGTGGTGTACCCTGTGTGAGTGTTCTGATAGCTGTGATGCCCTTAATTTCAGTCTGTACTGACTGATATCATTCCATTCCCTGGATGCTCGAGTCGACGTTGAGGTTGTCAAAAGCACCCTTTATATCTAGGAAAATTCCCAGGGCATATTGGTTACGGAGAATGGAACTTTCTATTCCATCAACCATGTCCGACAGGGCTGAGTCACAGCTCGATCCCTTTCGGAATGCATGTTGATTTACATTCAGTCTATTGTGCACATTATGTGCAGTTTCCAGATGCCTTAGAACAGCCCTTTCCATTGTCTTAAACAGAAATGAGGTGAGGGTGATTGGATGAAAGGCTTTGGATTTGGAGTAGTCTGCCCCCCCAGGCTTTGGTATAAAAAACCCTGTTGATCTCCTCCAACATGCTGGGACATACCCAGAATAGAGGGAGGCAATATATATTGCCTGAATCCTACCAACAAAATTTAGTGGTAGATTCTTAAGGACCATGGGCTTTATGCTGTCTGGGCCTCCTGCTTTGTTGTTTCCAAAGCTGGATATTGCTTCCAGAAACATTTGCCAGACTTACATATGTAATCTTTTTTTGGGCATCAGCAAACTTCCCAGAGTATGGGTTTCTTTCCTCCTCGTTCACCAGAGTGGTGTTTCCAGGGAAGCGAATATCCATTAGGTGATCTACTGTGCCCTCGGGAGTGTTGACCGGGGCATCGCTGAGGAGATTGATGCTGTGGTTTTCTTTGCCCTGCACAGTCTTAATGAGTTGTGACATAGCTTTGGAGTCTCTGGTATCCTCCGTAAAGAGTTTCCAGGACTCCTGTTTAGCCCTCCTTACTCCCTTTCAGAAGGCTCATCTACTCTTTAGATATGCAGACCAAAGAAGACTGTCTTCCAAGGATTTCCTGGAATTTGTCCCAATTTGCCTTTGATAGGCTTGGGATAGCCTCAGTATAACTCCCAGACTTTAGCACCAGACTGAAGTCTGTGCATCTGTGGTCCAAGAAAGTGACATCATCACTAATTTTCCACCCTTCCAAGATGGGGGGCAGATTGAGCATTAGAGTGATGTCTATGCATGTTTCTGCACCCCTGGCAGTGAAGGTAGGGACTAGTCCTACATTTTCCACTGTCATGGAGTGTGAGAATATAAAGTTCTCTGAGATCTCCCCATGTGGGTTTGTCTCTTCCCCCCATAACACGCTATGCACATTTGTATCGATGCGAGCTATAAGGTGGGATCTTGAATCTTTTTTGCAAATGTTATTTCCAGGCATTATTTACACGCATGTGTAGCTGCACTTCACGCAGTACCTTTTTTTTCCAAGGTGATGAGGTGGTGGGAGCCCAAGAGAGTCACTAAGAAAAAGTAGTTGCAGAAGAAGCCTGAAAGCTCCCAGTCAGGGTTGCCAGCCAAATTGATTTGAAGCAATTGTAATGAGTAATTTTTTGAAAAGTAATGTCATTCAATTATTATTCCTGAAAAGGTTATGGAATTGCATTACAACTACATGAAAGTGTAATTCATTACTGCAATTCATTACTCAAAGGCCCTGGTATTTCTAACAAGGAGAAGTGGTAGAAGACATCAAAATTCAACAGCATCCATCTCCAAGTCAGCACCGTTGAAGCGCTCTTGTGTCAGAATAAGCAAAGTTTACTGAAAAAAGTATACTTCGGGTCAGAAACGAGGGTTAATGTGAAGTGATATTGTGATTAGTGCTGGCAGCGAAGCATGCATGAGCATATTTAAGTCAATTGCTCTAACCTGTCAATGTCGACAGGGTTACTCAGTCAGACTGATGGATTGCATGATTCCATTTGCTTTTATGGGACAACCACGATAACAGTACAGCATGTGGTACTTTGAATCAGGCAGATGAGTGTCTCCAGTCCAAATTAGTAATTGTTACTTAATTGCTGAAAATAAGTTTACTATCTGGTGCCTCTCCCTTCCTCAGTTATATCATAAAGTACATAGTACTTTTCCATTGTTGTCTTCCTTCAGGAAAAGTTTCAAAACTAAACTGAAAAATTTCAGTTTTTCAGTGATTGGCACGTGCTTACCACACTTCGCCAAAATGTTTTATTCGATCCCCAAAGAGTTATTCTAGCTTCTTCCCCCTCTGAATAGATTCAGAAGAATAAATTGTTCCTCGGAAAGGGCAAACTGACGATACTCGAGTAACGTTCACTTTTTCGCAATTTCTCAAGTAATAGAAAACCTCACTTCTGGTCACTCATTAGTTTGCACGGGTGATTGCATAAAAGGGCTCTTCGTTGAACATGCGCTCTTACCTCCTGCTACTCGAATAGCTGCTTGTGTGAGAAATCGTTGTTACAATGGTCATGTCAGCTTCATGAGCAGATAAAGTTTGTTCTTACACGACCACAGTGCCTGTCCAATTCCAAGCACCCGGCGCCCCGAGGATCACCTCGTTCTGACCCATCGGCGCCAGACTCATGCCGGCGGCAGCGTAGGTGGTGCCGTAGGCGTAATCATTGGGCCATCCGTCGCGACCGAAGAAGACGGGCTCGTTCGCAATTGGGACAATCCTCTCGTTGGAGATGAACTGACACGAGAAATGTTGTCATGTGCAACCGGCCTCTTTAAATCCTGTGGACAAACCTGGTCCCTCTCGTCAAAGATGAAGCAGTGCCCGAGCATCATCTTGTACGTGACGGTCTCCTGGGGCCAGCGCTTCTCCTTCAGCCGCTGGAATCGAGGAGCGCACGCCCACGCCTGCAACCAAGCCCGTGTTGACTAGCATCAACACAGCCAGCTCGTTCTCGACCAAGTCAGTTTGCAAGAGGACTTAAAAACGTGTGCTTAACATGCGATACAGGTTCACTGAGGAGACTCTCCTTAACGTGCTGGACTCTTCTCCAGCATAGCACCTCCAATAAAGCTGACTGCGTTCATGTGTGCATCGTGCAAAGACACACGTTTGGAAGTTCACCTTGGAGTATCCTTCTTGTCTTAGAGCCATGACGCTGACCCCGAGCATCTGATCACCGAAGTCGTCGCCAGGGACGGACGAAGAGGAGTAGTCGGGGTCTCTGACGGCGCAGTCCACCGGCGTCCTCCGTTGCAAGTCCACTGCACATGTGTTGAAGCTACCCTCGGGCCGCTGCCGGACACCACGATCTTTGGGAGCTCCAACCAGCAGCCAAATGTTGCCGCTAGGAGAGGACGAACTTAGACACACTGACATAGATTTTCGTCCCAACTTTGTCCAGCATGCACGAAAAATGTCGTTTGATGGATGAACATTTGGCGGGCAATGTCGGCCAGGACGAGGCCAGGCCTCTTTCAGGCTCAATGTCGGCCTCAATACGGCCTCCAAAGACTAGATATTTGGGATGTGTTTCATCACTTGAGATCCCGCCATTACACTCATACGTACATTACACAAGACAAACGAGACAAACACACAGTGGCCTCCAAAAGCGATCATCCCCGGCACTGTAGTAAAAGCCATCTAGCGAGAGTAATAATTCTTTCCTTCAATCGCGAGCGTCGCTTTCAATGTACAACTTTAAAAATTGAAGCAAATAAATGTAACCACCTGCGGCCTCAAGCTCTTTAACGCTGTAAAGAGGGTCTGTGCAGGTCGATTATGAAGAAAGTTGCGAGGGGGTCATTTCTATGCAGAAGTGAAGGCGAGCAATTTTTATATGTTTAAATTGCCGGCACGCCCTAAATGTGCAATTTTACTCCAGAGTGAAGTACGCACATAACGTAAACTGCCAGGACATCCAACGACGAAAGAAGTTTCTGTAGTTGCAATTTGAAGAAAGTTTTTCACTTCAGTCACTGTCAAAGGTTCGACCACGTATTTGCATGCAAGAATAGATAGCATTTTACTTAACTCTTAAACATGAAATATTACTTGGACCCCCTTATGATGTGCGATCACTTTTGGGGGGCGGCGTCCGTATGCTGACCTGCCGTACACGCAGTAAGTGATGGGGCAATACAACAACCAGACCTCACCTGACGTCGCTCTTGAGTAAGTCGAGACTGTACCCAAATAGACTCTCCTCGTCTCCATTGGTGGCCTTGATGACGCTGACCGGATCGTATACGAAGGAAGAGGCATCTTGAGCACTTAAAACCAGTGATGCGAGCAGCACACAACTTTTGAGCATCATCCTCACCGAGTCGTGCTCAACTTGCGCGCGTGTTCTACTGCGTCCTGGGCACCGAGAGCAGAGCACAGCAGCTTTAAGTGATTGTTCTGCTGTAGCTGCCTTATCTTTGTTTGTTCGGCTTGTTTGAGAGGAAATCATGTCGGACAGGAAGGTATGATCATCTCTACCTGGAAATGAGTCTCTAAGGATATTTTGCGACCGACGAAGGCCACATAAAGGCAGCTCTTCTGTAGATGGCAGTTGCAAAGTCTACCCAAATGGAGCAGCTCTCAATATCCTGTACGGACTTCCCCTAAGAAGCAAGCTGAGCACACCCAAGCCCACGCCCTCGCCTTGCCTCCAAGTGGAGTCGATCTTAGCTGTGGTCGAGAGCAATGAATTTGGGCGAGATAATCGATCAACTCAATGGCTGTAACATTTTTTGGTCTTTTGACCACCAGAATGCAACCAGAGAGTCGATCGGGGCTCATTCTGACGCACACATCGAGGTCAACCGATGCCTGCAGCGAAGCACTGAACACTGTGAACCCCTTGGGCAGCGGTGAAAAAATGTCTCATTATTAAACGGAGGAGGAATGATTTTCTAAATGGCCTGGCAAGAACCTCTTAAAGAGTGGCGGAGATGAGATGTTCACTTGGCCGTTGGTGACATCGAGGATGTGGTGCTTGATGTGGGACCTGCAGCTGTCGACTGCGTCCCTCTCAAGAGGGTCCACAAGACGTCACCTCGGCCTCGAACCTGACGGCTGACAAAGAACTTGATCAGGATGACCTTAAGCCCCTCATTGTTGTCGTTCTTGGCCTTGTCGATGATGGTGTTGCGATCCGTCAAACCATTGCGCTCGAAGTAGTGGATAACTTAAGTCTCTCATGGGGTTGATGGTGTTCTTCTTGATGCTGCAACGTTGGTTATAACCTCGATGGAAACTTGGGCATGATGACCCAGTTGGAAAGCTTTGACACTGACTTTTTTTCAAGGACGCTGAAACAGCCTTTATGAAAACTTAATGAAAACTTAAAATTAAACCAGCTGAAGCTGGTAAGAGTGTTCTGGCCAGGTGGCAAGGATCTTAGTGTCGTCACGCACTTCACTTCCAGTTCCACATTTTGCTATGCTTCAATTTGTTTTGCCCCCGTCATCTCTTTGTTCATGCTATGAGGCACAGCTAGTACGGTTACACTACGTTGGACTTCCTTTGTTTTCTTGATAACCTGCCCAAGTTTAACCACATCCATGGGTTATTTTTTATCAATTACTGTAGTTCATAAAGTTCCACCTACATAATTCATAGGCTTGCTAAGCTGACTGGATGGAGGAGCATGGTGTAAAATTACATGTCACAAATGGCCATGCACAAGTGAGCATTTCTTGAAAAAGCATGTTGACTAAAAGAGCGTGTGAGTGAATGAGCGTAGTACCAGGAGGGCGTGCAACAGATCAGCATGACAACAAAAAGAGCATGCAGATAAATGATCATAACCAAAAATGGAGACAATTTCCTTCAAACATTGACATTTATGTTGTGTCCTACTCCACAGAGGAATTCAGCAGTATCCATACCTCCTGCTGGCAAGGCTGGCAAGGAGTTGGATCTTATAAAAAAGTATGCTAAAATTAAACTTTTGAAAAAAGTGCATTAGTGCTTTGTTGACCAGAAGGATCACATTTATAAAAAAATTTCATGTGATGATAATAGCATTAACCCATGTCCTTCTGGAAGGTCCCCTGCTCCAACACCTTGTCAGCCTTGGAGCACCTTTTGTGTGGACCAAAGTCAGTCTGATTGGGTGGGATCTTACATCAGTCACAACTGCTGATTAGTGTGCATTTTGAAAAAAAAATGCCTCAAGGGGCCCACCCTAATGTACATATGGCCCGCAAGCTTTGAGCAGGGATCTTCCTTGGGCTATGACCACGAAGATTGTTCCTATGGAGACACCGTTGGACAGTTGACCAAGACACAACTGAGCCTGCCTCCTTCAGGTTGCCCAGGATGTCCTTCATGGTGACCCTAAGGTTCTGCTGGACATCTCTCAAGAGCTTGTGCTCCAACTTGGGACTGATCTTGGGCTTCCTGCCCCTGCCCTTCCGGTTGGCCACAGTGTGGTGCTCTTTGAATTTCTTCAGGACGTTCCTCACTGTGCCCACCGGGACCTGGAGGGACTTGGAGATGGCCTTGTAGCCCTTCCCCAAGTCTCTCTGAGCCACAATACGCTTGCGCAAGTCAAGGCTCAGCTCCTTGGTCTTGACCATGCTGGCAGTGAGCCAAATGGTCCTGGGCAGTGGGACCTTCATCATTTTTTTACCCTTTTTCTTTGTTATGTTGATACAAATCTCCTTTGAAACTATCTTTTGCACCAAAGAACTCAGAACCTACTGGGAGATGAAGGGAAACCTAACTCTTCAGGAAATGCAATTCAAGAGTTGATTCTAAGTGAATAAGTGCACACCCCATGGCTGTCTTATCACATACTCACCTCAAGGCCATGGTCCCAGAATAATGTATATAATTTTGGAATATTCCATGGGGTGCCAATAATTTCGGGTTTAACTGTATTTAGCCGAAGTCTAAGAATATCGCTGTCGGTCGTAAGAATATCGTTGATACCTAAGAAAATTATCCTTGATTCTGAGAATTCACCCTGAGTCCTTCAATGCTGCAGAAAATGGATGTACAGTGGACTCCCTTTCATTGGGTCACAATGGGACATGAAGTTGGGGTCAATTAGGCGGCTGAGTCAATTAAGCGGAGTGAGCATCTTAATTCATGCATGTATCTGTGTCCCCAAAGTTGAGTCAATAAACCGTCTGACACAATTATCCGTGAGTCAACTGACGGGAGTCCACTGTATTTCACCGTCACTGGACTGAAGACAGTAAGAGCAGAGTCACTTCTTGCTCTGCGTGTTCACGTATCTTCACCTGTGAATCCTTTTTTAGAGCGCTCGTCAAAGAGTTTCTCTTTGGCGTTCATCGCCGATGGGCAAAACAAGGATGGAGATTGAAAAACAAATGGAGTGAAGACAGTAATCAAGGTTCTACGCAGGTTGAGGTGGATGGTCACGTCAGAAGATCAAGCTCTCATTGCGAAGTAAAGTCATATGGTAGAAATGATCGTACCTGCCCGTCGAAAACGTGCTCAACGTGTACATTGAATGGGGGAGAGAGTCTTGCTGAAGCAGCAACCTGCAATTGGCAAAAATTCGCTGGTGGGAAAGGGCCCAATTTTAGATAGTTACCTCCAGGGGTCCAAATGCGTAGGAATTGCTAAAAAAATGCAGGATGTGGCAGCTCTTTCAGCAACCCCCGGCCACCACAAACCAAGTTGAGCTCAGAAGGCAGCGATTCTTACTAGCGGGGAAAAGATTCTTTCAACGGGAAAAAATCCTACAGGATAGCAAAGGTTTGACACCAGAGAAACGGATCATGTTCTACGGGGGTGATCCTTATAGCCATGACTCATTTTTCCGGATTCCACTGTACGACGACTAAAGTTGCAAAGTCTAGATTTTTTTGCTCTCAAAAATGTCGAAAGTCGCAATTTGCTTCCTACGAAAGAGGGTTCTCCGCGCAACTTTTCCCAGAGCAGCCCTTTAGTCCGAGTCGACATTCTGTGATTGCGCTCATGACAAAGTTCTTCAAGCTGCTTTTAAAAAATTGCGTCCACAGGATGGTACCGACCTGGACGGAGCATTTTTTGTTAAGCAAGTCCATTGCGCTTAATCCTCCAATACACATAACCCCTGCTCAAAGACCTTCTCGAAGTAACATCAAGGACACCCTGCATCAGGTGCGCCATTTGTAACTTCCTATGGAAACTGACTTTCAATGTCATTTTTGTTGTATCATGAATCCTTAAAGTCTCTGTCCGTCTAGTAATATCGTTGTAGGTGACTTGGAAGTGTCATATACAACTGCAGTTTTGAATCTCCACTTTTACCTAACTTTTTTGTCATTCCACACAGTGCATGCATGTAAGTGCTTATTGTAAGATGAGCGACATTGCAGGTATCAGATCAGTCTCAGTCCGTCTTTTCAAGATGCTTTTAAAGGATCAATTAGGATTGTGCATGCATAACTTTCTACGAGTTCAGAGCCTTGGGTTGCTGCTGAAGTAAATCTTGCTGCCTTAGTGCACGTGTCGCCAGTGCTAAATGCAGTCCAAGACACGAGGGTCGATAGGAAGGTAAATACGGCGCACCCGGTGCAAGCACCGAATTCCTATCTAGGTAGAAGGCGCAAGCACGCTACGGGCCACTTATCAGTTTTAACGAAATTCGCCGACTACACCTTCTAACCAGATAGGAATTCGATGGGTGCAAGTACCGGGTCCGGCAGCAGAGCTCACCACTGGTTTTGGCGGGAAATTTAACTTTGGAGAACATCTCGTATGTAGTAAATGTAAATATCCCGCCGACGGTGAGACGGCCACACCAGGTGAGGAGAGGACCTCGTGTCAGTCTGCGTCTGCCAGTGGAAACTGTGATGTCGTTCAGTTTTTTAACGGATAGACAAAGTTCAGCAATGGGTGTTTAACTGAACTTCAACCGTCGACGCTGCAGCTCTGGAGGAGACCAAGAACACTGCGTGAAAGGAGAAAGTTTCTCAATTTCTCAGTCTTTCTGAGGCCGCGACAAGGCCGGCGCAGTTGACTTTCGAACACTTTCCAGAAGTGTCAGCCGACGATTTGGATGTCCTTTTCTCCGACATTTGACAAAGAGGAGTCCGCCAGAGTAAACCGGACCTTTGCCACTGAAAGCGGAGGGGAAGAAATAACCTGCGATACTTTGTGGTTGGGTCCACCGAGAGAGAAACCTTTACGTGTGAAAGGTCCTTTGGGACTTCGGCTATGCACTCGAGCTTGTGGATTGGATGTACAGCATTGAGCTAGGGACGGATTCGAATTGATGCTTTACTGGAACGAGTCGAGTCACCATATTACCGGGACTCTTGATGGTTCATGGTCTGTAACTTGAGGTTGCAAACTTGTTCAATCAAAATTTTGTCGTAAGTGCCAAAACTTTCTTTGGCTTACTGTAAAGAAAGACTGATCTCCTCACCCTCTTGATGTGAAGCTTGTTGCATTCGGGCTTTTTGGGGCAAACATTTTGTTACGTATGGCACGATTTGGTCTTCCAATAGTTTTTCACTCAATGAAAGATTTGGCTTAATCATTAACCCTGACCCCCATCTGACCATATGGGCCGAGAAACTTATCCGAATTGGTTCTGGTTTGGCCTTCACAACACGAGCCCGATGTGTGACCATTCGATCCAGTACATCTTTAAGCACACTTTGTTCCATATGCAGCACATGGCGAGACCAGTAGCGCTGTAGTGATGTTACTGCTCCCAACCGTTGGACATGAGAGTCCCTGCCCTTATAGGCCCAAACATTGATAATGGCGGGAGCCAAACTGTCCGAAAGGCTTGGTTTGGGCTCGAGGCTCGTGTCATCACTTCTGCATAGCCCAGTTGCTGGCAGGAACTACTGCCGGCAGGTCAAGCTGAGGCTCCGCCAGACCCTGGCGGTGACCAGTGACGGAAGTATCTGCTGAACTAGCATTCCATGGCCCGCAGGGAGAGAGAAGGCCAGACCATGTTCTGCCTTATTAACTGCAACGTCCTTTTCGTGAGTAATTAACCCTGCGGAATTACTTTTTACGTCTTGTCACTCCAGCCAGACACCTTTATTGCCAGAAGATACCTATCTCTCTCCTGCCTATTCTGAAGTGCGTTGCTTTTTACTTTTTACCGCAATAGTTATATAGCGAAAACATCGGTATGACCACCTCGAAGCTTGCGACTGCCGATCTGAATGTAGCGATCGATTGTACGTATGATGCCTAAAATGTCTACAAAATCATGCTTTACTGGCATAGGACATAGATATGGAATGAGGAATACCATGCAACCTTTTTTCTTGACTCTTGCATTTTTATTAGCAGTGTAGGTGATGTTATGTATTTAAAAAAAGCATTTTCAGGTCACCTAAAAGTTAAAAATACTTGGTTCATCATGTAATACTCACATTGCATGGGAGGAGAAATATCATTGAGGTATGCGAGACGCGCAGATCAGGGGCTGACACCAATGCTCACAGCTCTTATGATGAGAATCTCTATATTATTACATAGTAAAAAGCATTATTAAAATTTCATTGTTCGGAATGTTCAGCTGATCAAGGAAAGTTATCTTGCCCCATCTAACACCCACGCACAGATGAGATCTTTCATATAAGAAACGGCTTTTTTGTCCTGAAATTTCGATCGAGAAAAGACTTTACAGTGATCTTTTATTCTTTAGCAAGTTATAAAATATGGGAACGGTGTTTGCAAAAGTGCAACCAAAGTGACTGGAAGAAAAAGCACGGAGACGAGATGGAACAAGTCCTGGTTGATTATCCTGCTTGTTTTTCTTATTCCTATGGCAGAAAAAGTCAGTTTCAGGCCATTCAGAATCAGCGAATTAAAGCAGGACAATAAAAGGTCATTTTTTTTTTTAATAAATGGTCGTTTCTGCACTGTCCAAGTGTTTTGCGTGTCTGGGATGCCCACAAAAGGAAGTGATGATGAACAAAGTCGGGGGACGAGGAGTGACACGGGGAGGGGGAGCTCACAACTGAAAACTTTTCCTCGCCTTACATGTACATAAAATATAAAAATAAAATGCACGCCCAAGCGATTGCTGAGAAAAGCCGGAATCAGTCTTTGGGTTAAGTAGCATTCCCTACACACTACATCCCCAATACGTCTCGTTCCCGTTGCTCATTGCTCTTCCACGTGTGTGTCAATGTCAGGCTAGGTCAGGACATGAAAGTTTGGGACTCTGGGTGCGTCAGCGATGACGTCGTCGAATGGTTTTTGAAAGACGAAAATGCTTGGCCTCCTTCTCTCATGGGCCTGCCAGGACTACTTCACTGTACTCCTGAAGAAGAGCTTCAGTAGTCCAAGCAGCCAGACAAGAGGGGACCCCAACGCTGATGACTCGTTCATTCCATCTGACTAGATTGGATTCAAAGGAAATCTGGCAACAAATGCAGCATCCAGAAAGAGTTTAAAAAATAGATTCAGCTTAGTAGTTCATGAGATATGCATATGTCATATAGCTTATTTTTGTTTAAAGTAGCAGCAAAACACTCACACAAGCACACATTCAGGTTGCGAGAGGTTGCCAGAAACCTCCTTTGAGATCGGATCCTTTGTACAAGAGCGCCATTTTCCTTGTTCCAATGCTTCAAGACATTTCATCCCACGCGTGGCTGCAGAGCCGCTCTTGACCCCACAGGCGCGCACTGCGGCAGGTACTCGACGAACACGGCGCAGCGGAGTCTCCGTTCCGCGGACTTGACCGCTTCGCTCACCCTGCACATCGAGCTGAACGCTAAATCGAATCTCCACTGAAGTCACAGCGGCTGTCAAATGGTTCTTCCCCGCCAAAAATTCATCCTGACCTTTTTTTTTTTCCTCCACCGCGAGATCCCCCCCCCCCCTCAAGCGAGGACGGCGGCTACGACGACTTAATCTGACCTATGAAGGTGAAGGAGAATGGGAGATAAGGGCGAACGAAGCCTCTTCTTCTCCCACTTGATCCTTCAGAGGAGTAAAGTTCATCCCCTCGTTGGTGCACGTGCGCAGCTTGCACATCCTGTCGTCGCAGCCGCCGCACCCGGAGATGAGCGCTATTAGCGCCACGACGACGTCGTCGTGGTCGTCGTCATCGGCGCCGCTGCCGCCGTCGCCAAGAGGAAAATGGACGCAAGCTGAGCAATTTTCGCTCTCAACCAACTCCGTCTAAGTCCCTCCATGTTTCTTGGGAGGTGTCAAGCGTAGCTTCTCTCCTTCAACAGATGGGGAGGACGAACAGGGTAATTTTATTCCGTCCCCCGGCAATTCATATCGCTCTTGTCCTTTCTCTCCATGGCCTTCGTGGAAAAGGTCGTAAAAGTCTTGTTTTCTTGTTCGCGGACTTGGCCTTGTATTGAGAGAGTGGTGAAGAAGCGAGCACGTCTTCTTGCTACGAAGAAGAGTCCTCAATGCGATCTTTTACTCTCTGGGAACACCCCAAAAAGAAAAAAGAAAGAAAAAAGAGAAAGTCGTCGAAGGCCAAGATTGACTGAAAGATCTTCGTCCTCCTCCACACTTCTGCTGCTAGCGAGGTTAAAGCTGCTTCTCGTGCACGAGGGCAACGTTATCGGCTTATTGTCGAAGTTTAATCTGGTGGAGATCAAGCTTCAGAGATTCTCCTCTCCAGCAGAGTCTTGAGCGCCAAGTCCTCGTGGCTCTCGCGCAGGGACGCTTGACTGAGGGGTCTTTTTAGGAAAGGATCTGAAAGCAAAAATTCACGCGTCGTTAAATCGGCATCCGGGACATCAGGAAATCACGGCTGCACCACATGCATGTACTTAGTCAGGTGCGGAAATAAAGAGTCTTTCTCAGGTCAGACATATTAGACAGACACCCTGGCTTGGCACCATAGCCACACTTTTGAGTTCCTCTAAGTGCCTGGGGCATTGACGTGTCCTACTGTAACTTCTGGATCAAGGAGGCGCTTCATGCCCATATGGCGGGAGATTTCTCTTCCAAAGTCAAAGTGTCTCGCTCTGAAAATGCTGCGCTGGGATCTCTCTCACTGCTTGTTTTATGCCCAGCAGACACAAAACCTCAGGTGTATACGACGTTTTGGGATGGAGGTACTTTCCCAAATGTGAGCTCATTGTTCATTCAGAGGTTCCCCCAAGCCTGCAGTTACGTTTGAGACTCTCCGTGCTGATGTGTCGGGCCAAGCAGCATCAGCAATAACGAAGGAGAAAACAGTCGAACTTCGACGTGCGTTTTAAACTCCAACAAGACAGGATTTCCCCAACAGCGTTTAAACCACATGAAAACATCTCTAAAGTAATTTGCATGAAAGTTACTTGGATTTTGTTTTTGAAAATTGTGGCCTTCCACGTACAGACGCCACCGGTTATAATGAGACGGGACGGTGATTTTCCGCTTCTTGTGACAAGATTTCGGAGGTCCAAATTTCTTCAAGTATGTAAAATCCACTCGGTAAAGTGACATTTTTGCTGGGGATCCCGATACTGTCGGTATATCCGGTGGCAACTGTAAGAGTAAGCTCTTTCCAGGGCTGCTTGGGCTTTCCATGCCCAAGAATGCGTTTTCTCTGGCTCATACGATTGTTCCTCCCCCAAGAGAACAAAGTGAAAGAAATGCTCTTTACTTTGCTCAACAGTTGGCTTTGCTCTAGTGAATGACTCCAATACAAAGCGTGATCCAGAAAGAGCGCGTGAAGTTCTTTTGTTTCTCTCTCAAATTTGGCACTATTCAAAGGAGACCTGCGAAGAGCAGCTTCAATTAACGCTGAATATCGGTCAACTTGATGTGCACCCGTAGATTCATTCATGTTGACAACTCTCACAGCTTCAACAGAAAGAAAACATTGAACTTCACTACCTCAATAGCTTAGCTAGTGAAAGAATATTCCGTGAAGTGATAAAAGTATGTGGAAAGTGAAGAGTACAAGACCAACTTTGGTAAAAACAGGCGATAGACAGGGTGGATCAGAAGTTAACTATCATCTATTGAACACCAATAGTTCAGGTTCTAATGCACACAGAACGACCAGATTTGCACCATTTGGCAGGGAAGATTCCAGTCCTCCAGTTTCAAGTACCCGAGCCAACCGCAGGCAGCATCTAATCTGAGACAAGAAAGACAAATACTTTTTCTGCCAGGATCCTTCAGTGCACTGAAGAGTTCTGGGCAATAAAGCGGCAATTTTTGGTCCCATCGCACAAAATAGCTCGGGATAGAAAGAGAGTGCAACCAGTTTGCCCTGCTTACAAAATTGGTACGTCGTAAAAAAACCCTGTCACGGCAAAGACCTTAATTGCTTAAAATAGACCTGCTACTAATCAGACACTTTTGATCATAACATAGTTTGAATGCACTGACTCTACTTGGGAACAGCGGTGAAATAGGTGACATTTGGGGGAAATATCATTCAAGTTACTTGGGGCAAAACTGTCATTTGGGGTGAACATCATTGATTTTAGGTGATTCACCTTCCCGTCACCCACCCCAAAGTCCATCTATAACAAGATGTATAAAGTGAGCATTCCTCTCTGTTTCTGGCCACAACTTTTGACTGGATTGAGTTACAGAAGTGATTCAATCCTCGATAGAATGTTAAGAATCTCCTCTGAAACCGAACTTATGTGCACTTTGCTCACTTATTCGCAATACAGTTTACTTTCAATGTGATTAGACTTTGCTACAGTAAGCAACTTTGCACCCGAACTTGAGAGAAATGAGGGGAACTCGTGCAAAAGCGCATCTCAGTTCAACTTTATAGGAGAGTCTGACCTTTCCATTGGGGGCTGGGAGGGGTGAAACCCTTCTGCAGCTCAATCCAGTCAAAAGATTTTGAAAAAAAACTTGTGCACTGGAAGGAAAGAAGTGTGCCCTGCACACAAAATACCGTGCCGCAGTAGGTTCCAAAACTTTCAGTTAAAGTGGATGGCGATTCGGAATTTTTTTTTCAGTAAAGTCCTATCATTTTGGTCAACGGCCAAAAACTCCCGCTGCCCCCAAGTCAAGTTCCACCAAAGTAGTACCTTTTTTGAACTAGCCCAAACTATACATATGGCATTACATTATGACGACACTTTTCGACTGAGTCGCATGGTTTTGACTGAGTCGCATGAACCAAAATAGCTCACTCAGACAGAGAACCCCTCGGGACCCGATCCATCCCCAGGGTCCGTCGTCCCTGAGGAACTGTAGGGTCTCGATTCGAAGAATCTCAATTTGCTGCCCAAAGGAAAACGACGTCAGACTTCACTCAAGTTGTAGACGTTGATCCTGGCAGGGTAGTGACGCTGTGTCCGTCCCAGACTAGGGACAAAGACAATGTCATTTTTGGAGATTTGGGCGGAAATGAGCCTCTGGGTCAGGTGGTGAAACAGAACGACAACGGTCACAAATGACCAATTTCGGCAGGGTTTTGATCTTGCTTAGGTAGCTCCAACTGTAAATAGCAGATCTTTGTCCTTTGGCAGCCAAAAAATGGGCAGTTCAAACAGCGAAGGAGACAATTTTCGTTTTTGACAACTGTTTCAATTTGAGCTGAAGTCTTTAAAGTGGAATATTTCGGAATGTCTCAGTCAGTATGTCTGAATGGCAGCAGCTTAACTATCTCCTCTTTAAAGAAGTCAG
>JAAUXU010026010.1_pt1 | contig 15983 bp, 17 predicted proteins | sample 7278151 | NCBI WGS metagenome assembly JAAUXU01 (sample SAMN14350113, study PRJNA611818) | marine sediment metagenome | isolation source: surface marine sediment (1.8m) | place: French Polynesia: Moorea | collected 2018-08 | reverse complement strand
CGTGAACATATTATCTACTAGGCTAGTTCGAAGAGGTACTTTTTTCGAAAATGATTGGGGGGGGGGGGGGGCGGGGGGATTGGCCTTTGGCCGAAATATTAAGATTTTTGTAAACCACTTTTTTTTCTTAAGAGTCACTTACCATCTGCACTTTAAACTAGAATTTTTTTAACTATAACCAAGACATGGTAAGTAGTAAGTACAGTTTCTTTGTTAAGCCATAACTTTTGACTGAATTGACCTGGAAGAGTGATCCACCCCTGCTTGGAAAGCTAAGAAGCCCCTTTAAAACCAAACTGATGTGCTTTGTTGCTCTAGGACCATTTATTTGTTCGCAGTGCAGTGGAACTGCTGTGTATTGAAGTCTGCTAGAGTACCTAACTTTGATCCCATACTGTGGAAAAAAGAGTGGTCCTAGAACAAAATTGCATTTCGAAGCTCTTCAATTTGGAGGAGCTTCTTAGCTTTCCGGAAAAGGGGTGAACCACTTCTGTAGCTCAATCCAGTCAAAAGTGATGGCTGAAAAAAGTGCCCAGCTACACTTACTACATACAGGACGTTATCATACTTAGCGTAGATAGTAAAACATCTAACGATTGAGGACGAGACTTGTACCAGCTGAAAGTGTCCAACGCCAATTTCCAGTCCCCAAACCTAACTTGACATTTTCGAATTATCCCCGTACAACGTTATACACTATGACTCACACACAAAGAGCGCTGGATTTCTCTTCCCTCAGTATCCAGTCTTTGTCCGATGTTATAAAAATTAATCAGGCTTCCCGGAGATATTTATGATTCAGCGATCACACCCAATTGATTGTGGCTTGGAGCGACATCATGGGCTAATCTGTTCTCGCTCTTCAACGCATGTTTGCTCGCCTCCGCCGCATGTGTGCTGACGTGCCATTCTGTAATAGGGATTAGGCCCTTCTCCTGTTTCCCCCTCCCCTTTATCACGTCAAGGACACGAGATTGAGGAGGCCTCTCTATTCTTGCTGCATCCTTTCCCCTCAAAGACATCGAGAAAAAGAGGGACACGGTCAGAGTTGATGTCATCTCCGGGTCATTTGTGCCACGACTGGCGTAACAGCAAACAGGAGCAGCCGCAGTTTTTGCTCCCAGCCTTTCTCCGGATCTTTGTCTCATTGCAAGTTTTGTGTGTGTGTGGGGGGGGGGTACGTGTGCATGGGTGTGTACGTGTGCACAAGTGTGGGTGTGGGTGAAGGCAGCAAGCAATAGCATACGTAAGAAAGGGGCAAGTAAGAGTAGGAAAAAGTCCAGCCTTCGTGGACATCTTGTTCAAGCCATTTGAAGGAACGAGGAAAAGAAAAAAGGAGCGGAAGGATTGAAGAGATCCAAGCTGCTGTTGCTCAATTACTCGTTGGTCTGTAGTGCTCTGTCGTGCTTCATTTGCTTGGCACAGACAGACAGTGCTCAACCGAGGCTATGGCTCTTATAACAAAGGATCTGAATTAGTGGAGTCCTGCACAAATGCAAATTTAGCATAACATTGCATATCCACTCAAGCAGTGGAAGACGAGAGCTTACTACAAGTCAGAACGGTCCTCAGCTTATGATTGGATAAAGGAGGGAGGCAACAAGCACAGCCAGCCAGCAACTTTCTGTGGTTAGTTGCCACATACGCACTCTTTGCACCGCCTAAAAAAATAGGGATATCGTCATTTCACGTCACCGTAGTACATGAATGTTAATGCGAGGTTTGTTTGATAAGGATTTATTTGACCCATTGTATGCGTTCGTAAATAAATGTGGTGCCAGCACATCATAAAGTGACTAAATGCAGCATTCAAACTGCGAGACCACTTTGCACCGTACAATGTTGTGCACGTCCTGGCTGACACATCAACTTATTTTTAAAACAGTCTGACAACTTGAGAGAATGAAGCAGTTACAGTATTTTTTTGGACAGATAAGAGCGTACGAGCAGCTCTGTAAGCTGCACATATTCACAGTCCTGCGCAAGTCAAATTAACGTCCTCTATCTTAAGTTATTCAGAAGTTTTTTTATTATGCCCAAGGTTGAATAATAAAGCCTCATGGATTATCCTCTATCAAGACGTCTACAAGAACAATGTATTGTACGAAAGAATGAAGGCCGCACACAGCCTTCAATTCGCCACGCTTCAGTTAGAAAGCTCATTTATCTCTGTCATCATCTCGATGTAAATTCTCTCAACAATAGCGGCAGTAGCATCTGAAGCAGAGCGTCTATGTTCTGTTGCCCTCGAAACAAAAAAGGACTTAAGCTCCTGTATGTACGTCTAATAAGCACGCGTGATGCGTAAGAAGTTGAGCAACCATCGAATGGCATTCGTTGGCTGGCAGACAAAGAAGAAAGCGTCATCGCCGGCCATCAGCTGGTCCGTACGGCTTCACTACTTACTTTTTCAAGGCTGCCTTTCTCCAACTCACTTCTGTATTTCCCGTCCCGCGCGCGAAGTGGTCTGGCCTTGAGGGCCAAGAGAGTCCTGGGGCGCGCTATGCAGTCGGTGCGGTACATATGTGCCCAGTAGTACTACGGTCGAGTACTGTCTAACACCATAGCAGCAGCAGCAGCAGCAACAACAACAGCAGCAGCAGCAGCGTTGAAGCCCCCACGCGAAGGCACTTTACGCGCACGCGCTGAGAAGGCCGCCCGCTTTGCTTTTTCTTGTCTGCTTACTAATCCAAAGAGAAAGCAGAGTGAAGAGAGAGGGGGGGCTTTCATAAGGACAGGGAGAAAAGGCTGGTGCCACTGCCCGATCGGCCTTGAAGAACACTTTCCTTTTGCAGCCACAGTCGTCCAGGCCTTGGCCGCTGCTGCTGCTGCCGCTGCTGCCGCTGCTGCCGCTGCTGCCGCTGCTGCCGCTGCCGCTGTCGCTGCCGCTGTCGCTGCCGCTGCCGCTGCCGCTATCGCTGCCGCTATCGCTGCCGCTGATGGTGGCCGTGGTGATGGTGGCCGTGGTGATGGTGGCCGTGCTGCTGCTGCTGCCGCTGAGGCTGCTGCTGTTGGTGCCGCCGCTATGTACAGTTATGTTGTTGGGCTTCTTGGCTGGAGATGATCCCTCTCCCTTCTTTGCACGCGCGAGCTCTCGCTCGAGAAGACGGCGGAAAAGTTAGAATGAAGAGAAAGTAGCAGTAGGCAGCACTCACGCGTGGACACATGCACACTCGCACACCCCTCGAGGCCCCCTCACTACTCCTATAACAATCCTCGGGGCCTCTCCACTTCAGAAAAAAGCAACAGCCATGGCAGCGGTAGAAACTGGAGCGAGAAGGAAAGAGGAAGCTTCATAAAAAGCCCATCCAGGAAGAAAGAACTTTGCTGACCCTACCGGACGGATCAATAGAGCCAAAGTTGGCAGTGGAGAAGATTCACCACCGCGGTCGCTGCTACTAAGGAGACGGAAAAAGAGAGAGAAGCATTACATTAGACTCAGAGAAACTAAGGCGAAAGCGGCGATGGCAGCGTCAGTCATCTGTGTACATTCACACAAGCAAGAAAGAGAGCGAAGGCCAAGGAAACAGAGTGCTGGTGAGCCAGCGACCGTTCAGGAATAACAATAAGTAAGTGTGTCCGCCTCGTCTGTCTGGGCAGCGGCCAGCCCACAGGATGGCGCTGCAGGTGAAGACAACTTGGTCGTAGCCCACGCTATGCCTGATTATTGAAGCCAGGAGAGAGAGACGGAAAGTAGTGATGGACGAGGAGGAAGGCGACGACGGTGCCTCCATCACCGTGACGGACGCGGGCACCGTCTTGCTGACGCCGTTCCGACAGACGCTCTTCAACGACTGCCCCGGGGGCGCATGCGCGCTGGTGCAACACCACAGCACCACCCTCCTGTGCGTCATCGTCGCTGTCGGCGTGGTCTTCCTGCTCACGCTCATACCACCAGTGTTTTCGTGGTCGCGCTGCAAGCCCGACGGCCGACGGCGAGCCTTCTTCGCGTTCCTCGCCTGTGTCGCTTTCTACTTTTGGCTGGCTTTTCTGATCTTTAACTCCGCTTACTGCTTCGGCTTCCTGGCGCACCAGGGGCCGTGCAGGGACGTCAACAGAACTGCCAACGCCATCGTCAAGGAAGGGACGGCGGCGAGTACTAGCACCACCACCCAGGCAACAGCCCTTGAGACGTCACAGAGCCTGTTGGATGAGGAAGAGAGACAGGAAGACTCGGGTTTCATCGCGGAGAGGCAACCTTTGGTATTGGCTTTGTCGTCTGCCAAGGACGACTCCTGCGAGGAGGAGCTGACCCCACATGAGTCCGACCTTAGGAATTTGACCGCTGTCAACGTGCTCATTATCGTAGTGCTCATCATCGTGCTCGTGGCCAACGCCAACGAAGGTAGGCCAAAAAATGACTTCATCTCCGTTAACCCTATACTGTAAGTATACAACCATGGTGTAGGTACCTTGATGCACGGCAATACATCGGCAACTGCGTGCCTGCATGTACTAATGTGCTCACCCGCGTATGTGTGTGTCCGTATTCATAGGCACACACATACACAGAAAATATTTATGCTGCAGTGTAACATACGTCGTAAACCAAGCCCTAGGATATTTAACTAGAAATCTCCTTGTGTACATACAGTGTACAGTGACCGGCACACGTTGTTTGCGAAAGCAATACTTTCCTGTACATACATGCTGACAAGCAGAATGAGATGGAAAAGACAAGTGCGCGCGCGCACACACACGCGCCCACCCCTACCCATCCCCATACCAATCTCACACGTTCTGCACGTACAAATAGCCAAGAAAAGAGGTCTCCCAATTGACGCTTAGTTACAAGCGTACAAAGCAAATCGAAGAAGAGATCCAGATGATAGAAATGCCACAAAGAATTGTTCGATTTGATGTCCGGGACCAGGATAAAAGTTTTGATGTTCCAGTCGCTCTGGCCACACATGTTGCTAAGTGAGCGCAGAGGCAGCCGAATGCAATCACCGTGATCTGCTCTGTTGCTTTCTTCTGTGGTTTGAATGGGAAAGGCTTTTTCTCTCTGTCAAGTACTTGTACATACCTGTACATACGTGCGTGCGTCCCTGTGTTGAACTGCTCTATCCGCAGGCTTGTTGAAGTTGCGCGAATGTCCAATTCCGCCGGGGTCGCTCCCCGAGGCATTTCGGAGCGAGATGCAGGTTGATGTCGAAGTTTCATCATAAACGGCGTTCGTCGCGGACGCAGCAGAGCTGTGATAGTTGGGCTGCCTCAGGATTTATTGCACTGCTCACGTATGAATGGAGGAGCAGTTCTGAATTTTAATGGGTGACACGTACACGAGCGATGCGATAACTCTTTCAAGACCTTTCGATCTTCCACCCAAAAAGTGCCATCGTTCGTTCAGAAGTAATTTGCAAAGATCGATGGATTGGGCCAAAATGGGAGCGAAAAGGGCGACTCATTGCAGAGACGAGAGAAGAGGCGCCAACCCAGACACTCCCAAAGGAGAAGTCGTTGAAAAGTCAAATTACGCACGCTTGCGAGCGCGCCAGAGAAAACGAGGAGGAAATGGAAAGCGTCGTCGTCTTTGAACCAGACTTTTCTTTCCTTTATATTCACTGAACAAAGAGAGAGAGCATGTACTACAGTATGTACTACAGTATGGACTACGGTATGCACTCCATACATAACAGCATGTACTACATACGCAAGAGGCGTGTGAGGCTCCTTACACTAGAGAAATAAACTCAGCCACGATGTCACATGACGGAGAATTGGCGGTAGTGATGTCGGGAGATGTTCCATCCTACTTATTGCAGTAGCAGTTATTGGCCGGGAAGTGCATGGGACAAGGAATAAATCTCAGCATCACACGCTGTGCACCCGATCTTTACGCACATAAAGTGGTGAGAGAGGAGAAAAGAGCTTAGAATGGGGCCCTTTTTATTCTCCTCTCTTTCATTATTATTCCGTGACTATCGTGGTGGGACGCCAGGGGAAATAAATCCGTCGTCGTCAGCCTCGCTGCTCGGGGAAATCTCTCGCTCGCTCACTGATTTTGTCGGAGCAATTTTGGGAGAGAGCAGCTACTAAGAACCGTACGTTGAGCGCATACACGTATGTGCACGTCTGTATGTACACGTACTGCACGTATGGCTCAGTGTTGAGGAGGGAGCGAGAGACGGTGGGGGAAACCCGAACCCCCGTTATCAGAACTACCAGATCTGTTCTGCTCCCGCCACCCGGCAGCGCCAAGGAGGGGAAAGTAGGGAACCAACTTTTCCTTTTTTTGCGCCCCCCTCGCACGCAAATCCAAGGCCAACCAGACAGTCAATGTCGTCGTCGAGATAACAAAGTCGGAGACCGAGGGAAGGAGACTCCATTAAACACATTCAGACTTCTACTCGATTAGCGATAACCTCGGCGTGTCGTCCAGTATCCTCTCTCTGGCGCGCGAATCAAGTGTCGGTAACGCCCAGGAGTGTCTGGTGGAGATGGAGGAGCAATTCTGCCAGGCCTCCCTTATCTGCTGCGCCGGAGCGTACCGACGTACGTACCAAGGAAGTGCGTAGATAAATCTTTCCACCAGAAGGAAAAAAGACTCATCTACGAAAACATACTCACGGCCTTTTTGAAAGGCGCACATACGTACGTGGCCGCACGTGCACATGACTCTCACCAGTACACTTACGAATGAGCAGCCACATGTAAAATGAAATGTATCCTATGTAATACCTGGGAATTCATTTGGTGAGAAAAGATCCATCTCCCTTTTGTCCCAGGAAGATACCACAGTCTGACAGGATCTTTGTCCTGGTTCTTTAAAGGCGTGAATAGAGCTCCCTTGCTTGCTTGCGTGCGTGCGTGCGTGCGTGCGTGCGTGCGTGCGTGCGTGCGTGCGTGCGTGCGTGCGTGCGTGCAAGCAAGCAAGCAGAGCAAGCAAGCAAGCAGAGCAAGCAGAGCAAGCAGAGTAAGCATGTGCGTCCTTCTCATTTGATGTGAACCAATTGTTTCCCTACGCATGCAGACACGTACGGGTAAATACGATCCCAGTTCAGGTGTCCCTGGTGTCACCCTGGTGTCCTAGCCGCACCACACGTTCAGATTCATGCTGCTCCTGTCCTGGATTGTTGCGTGCGTGCCGGACGTACGTGGCACGTGGCGGTGGAATGCAACATTGTCTGCACTGTAGATGTCGAAGAGCGTTGCGAACCTGTGAAATGCCATACCGAGCTTGCCAAATTACGCATAATCACTAATGCTCTTGGTAATCAGGCAACTTTGTAATCGAGTAACTTTGTAATCAAGCGGGCGTTAATGCCAGGCTCCTAATGAAGGCACGTGTTTCTGCTTGAAAAGAAAGGAGAAAGTGGGGAAAGGTCTTTTGGAGCAACGTGATAGTGGCGTGTATGCAGTGCGCTGCTTGCACTGCCTCCCGTCATACGTACACGTCGTCCTCTATACGTATAGAGTGCAATGACCAGCAGCGATTCCATTAGGCTTCCCTTCTCCTAACCTCTGCAACAATGCAATGCAACTACGCCACAATACACTGCTATGAACAGCCAGTGCACGTACGTGCTGTACGCACGGGGCCTTACGCACAGTACACACGTAGCGCCGCACTACTCACTCGTATGTACTAAACATTCCATACATACAGTACTGTACGTGTACATACGTACAGAGTGGGTCAAACAGTGAGGGCGAGAAACAATTTATTTTCGTGCCCACTACATTATTGCTCTGGCGCGACAATACCAACAGCACAGTGCAGCCTTTTGGTGTACCGAAAGATATATATACTACTGGTATCGGATGGCCCCAGAGCAGAGAAAAAGACAGCCAGTGGCATCGTGTTCGAGGGTGTTCTTTACTTACAGGGTGGGCTAGAGTTGTTGCAAATTTAGAACGTCCAGGCATTTTAATTGCGTCTCAACTCTTTTTCTCGCAGTAGCTTCAAGGTCTTAGATTTTCTTGAAGTTGATACATACAGCAAAAGGCCATCGACAGGAGCAGGCAGAGAGCAGAACCGTGGAAAATCTGAAGAACTGATGGACCCCGAGAAACCCGAGGGACCCCGAGAAAGCTCAAGGAGCCTCTATGGAACTCAGGAGAAGCAAAAGAGATAGTTTACGCTGGCTCCCAACGTTTTTAAAATTTTTATCTGATGAAAGCTGAGATTTTGTGATCGACACCACATGATGAAACCATCAAGAAGACCATTTAAAACCTAAGTTTACGCAGACCCTGGGAGGAAAACTTGCTGGGAGGAAAACTTGCTGAAATCCATCCAGTTTGAAACTCGTGGCATCTCTGGGACACCCTATGTGTGATACCCCTCACTCGTCCTCGAAAAGGAAAAACAAAGAAACCAAGTGTGTATTGTACGTACATGAAAAAATCAATAGAGTTTTGTCCGACTTTTGCTGGAGAGAGTGAAACGCGTTAACCTTTATTTGAGTTGTTACTCGTACACGACGAGCGTGATAAGTTGTGTATGCACGCAGACACTCTTATGCACTAAGATCTATGTAATGCAGTACAGGAGTTCTATGCGTGAGGCACGTAGGCACATCAAAGGGACTTTACTCCAATTGCTTTTTGGCACGGAACACCACAAAGAAAATTCCGGGGGAGAGAGAAATTACGTAGCGTATACGTACATTAATGAGAAGAGAGAATTTCTTTACAACATCCTTATCCGTGCACAAGAACGTTGCATTTGACATGCAACGCGCTTAAGTAGACCGAACATAGTTTCGTAGGTACGTACCGAAACAGTTCCAGTGCACGTGACACACTAGCTAGGGGTGATCTTACAGGTAATCTGTCTATACCTATGAAATTCACTTCCTGCCTGCATCCCTGTCTGTCAGTGCGATGGCCTTTATGCACGGCCAAAACGCTGAAACGGGGGGATCCAAATTTGGCATGGGTCCCTCGTTTTACGTGGGTTGGTATGCTCGGATAGCCCGAGGTCATTCGGGGGGTCCCCCTTAGTACCCAAACTCCCAAAACAACCATTTAGGGATCAATCAAAATTTTTTTCTGAACAGACCTCCAAAAGCACCCTCCTAAATGGAGGATCAGATGAGGTCACCCGTGACCTCTAAGGTCACTGGAGGTCACGTTTGAGGTTACCATTTTAAAGGCTGTGGGTATGTGAGCATGGATTGCACAAAGGGGCTAGCTGACTGCACAAGAGCTCTCATTTTTTTGCAGTTTAGTCCTATTCTAACCCGAGCAAAGTTGGGTGCCTCTGCCAGCGTTGTAACAAAGTACCGCGCGTGTATCACCATACAGATTGCTACGTAAACATGCGCGACCTCAACCGAGATTGGAACAATTGATTTGCTGGCAGCAGTGCTCGACCACTCAGAAAAACGCATGCCAGCGTCGAAGTACTGCACAGGCTGCGTGCAAAACAAGTGGGTAGCATAGTACAAAATGAGACCTTACCATTTGGCGTGCTCCCTTGTTTATTCCCCCTGTCGGAAGCTGGCAAATTACTACGTCCACCTACGCTGTCCCACCGAGTCTGTACAACTACGTATTTTTCTTCCTCTCTCCTGCTGGGTGTGAATAATGACGCGTTGAGGAAGAAGTAGGAGGCTGACTTACCTTACAGTATCGCGCACGTGCTCGTGGGGTGGGTATAGTAGCACAAATAATAATGCCACAGAGGAGCGAAAGGTCGACAGGCCGGCCGTAGCAGCGTTTGTCAGGCTTTTACCTACTCAGTACGTACTTTTCTCGTATGTAAAACAGTAGTTGGCTGCATGTAACCTCGTTTGGCTTGCTTATTTATAGCGCTGTGTGCATTACTGCAACAGTAAATCCTTGGTTATTGCTACTGCTCCTTTTTACGGGCGGTCACGGAACAGGAGGCGTGTCAGTCCCACGTGTACTCACCGCGTACTTGCATACGTGTGCAGTCCTTGGAGGGTCTTGTTCAGTGACGTCTTCGACCAAAGTGATGGAGTCGCGCGCCGAGATAAACAAGGACACGCCAGACAAATCGGTCTTATTTCGATGAGCGGATGGGACCCGTATAACTTTGCGCATGAAAACTTCTCGCATGCAGTTTATACCTCCTTCATATGTCCCGTGTAATACACGAGCAACCGCTAAGAAGCCTGAAAACTTTCAAATGTAGGAGAAAGTAGTTACCGTGCGAGAAGAAGAAAAGTAATAGCAGTGTGAAACATTAATGAAATAATCTTAGGCCAGTGGGGATGCAATGCTTGTAAAGGTCATTCAGAATGTCTCCTACAGCGAGGCCATGCACAGCACTGAGAGACGTGGAAATTGCTTTTAAGATACTTAAGGTTGTTGCACGCACGCCTTAGTCTCGTACTACATGTGTGCGACGTGCTCATAACTTCGCTTTTAGTGCATGTTGGGGATGAGGGAAAAACCAACGAGGTTTCTCAAAAGAAGCAATCTCGATACTGCGAATAAAAACCTTTCTTCTGTTACCCGGTACTCGCATTACCTATTACACAATGCAGAACAGCATCTCGCAAAAATAACAAGATTGCAAGGAGTAATGAAAAAGTTTTAGCTGGGGCACCAACGTTGTTTGAGAGAGATCGCACGACATTATAACTTATCCTAAGTTGATACCATTAGTTTACTCTATGGCTTTTCATGCTACAGTAGAGCGGTTATGGACTGTGAACTAATCTATGCTCACTTTCTGACCAACTTTCTTTAATCATAATAATTTTTGGAAATTTTTCTGCAGTGTTGGACTCATTAAGTACCACTGTAGTAGAGCTTTTTGGGACTACTCAAAGTTTAAGGGCCCTTATGAAGGTTGGAGGAAACTCTTGTGAAAGTTTGAACTGGAAAGGTTCACGCAAGTTTATGGCTATCTCAGCCTTCAAAAATCTGTCATTTATGAAAAATCTTTGACGAAACAAATTTTTAATGCAAGCGTCAGCCTTAATTTTGACTTCTGCAAACGAAGTTTGTATCATCAATAAAAAGGTTCGCATGATTCTACTGCTCCTACCAGTCAACTTTGCTTAATACCTGTACATCACCTCTGGGGAGGCAGAACATGTCAAGTGATGCATTATCTTCGTTTCCTCTTGTATTTTCACCACATTATCATCGTCCTTCTTCTCCTCAAAGGTCCTCACCGCCATGCATCCCTTTCCTCGTGTGCAATATCCCCACCCGCCCGTCCTGCCTCCCCGAAGTCATCGCGGCCTTCTCCTTCTGCCTGTTCAACCACAAATACTTTTGACACGGCCACGACAGCAAATATAAACCACTCTCAACAATTGCAAATATGCATATATCACATGCGTCATCATTGCATGGACTGAAGTGAACCAACGGCGGCTTGAACGACGTTGACTGCACGAAGTCGCCGGAAGGAGCTTTCTTGCGTCCAAAAAGCATATTCGGGCAACTTTCTACACCCACCAGTGTGTGCCTATTCCTGCAACTGCTCTTAGGCTTGCACGCGCTTTCTGAGCTCTGAGTTGCTGAAGGATGCAAAGGGAGTTGGGGCCGCATTGTAGCTTTGGTGAGTGGTGATTCTCAACTACATTCGTTTGACATAGAAGCCTGGCCCGTCCTTATTAACTCTGAGGTAACAGCGACCCCTCACAGTCCAGCTCAAATCCCTCCTTTGCGATCTACAACACAAACAGAGGTAAAGGAGCAACAAATGTAGAAAGAGGAGGAAAAGAAAAAAAAACAGCAGGGAGAACAGGTGGGGTACTGCAACTGCAAGGGGAAGAGGGACTGCGAGGGGGAGATGAACAACAACAGGAAGGAGATGAGTCCCACCAGCAAAGGCCTGGTGGGAGATAAAAGTTCCTTCTGCATCTGCGGGGCAAGATCTTTTGGAAAGATCTCTGGCAGCTGAACGATTCTGGGAGAAGCTCCATAAAAAATAGGTACTGTAATTGAGAAAACAATGCTTCCCTGGACCAAGGGAGCTTCGAAAGCAAGAATTAGGCCTAAGAGGGAAACTGCAGCAGGTCCGACAAGAAACAGTCAGGTTGGAAGAAGAAAGAGTCGAAGCCATGAAAGAAACAGCATTGCAGCAATAGGAAATGGTCAAAGGAAGAAAAGAAAGGCCAATTTTAACAAAGACATATCAAAAAGTTTAAGCCGAAAGACTTCACTCAGCTGCACTCAATGGGCTGAATATCAGCATCTTTCAATTAACGCATGTCCGTAGAAGACGTGCAGTCGCACCATTCATAGGCACTTCTTCATAACTTGATGCTTGTGTAGTGGGTTTGAAATGTGGCAGAAGCAAATCCGTCTTTTGCAAACTCACTGAGAAATGTGCTGTGGTTGCTCTGGCTCAAAGGCGCGCAAGTCAATGGTGGCGAAGTACTACCACTCGAGCAGCTGGAAGGAGCTTGAATAATGGTCGTGTGGTTGTAATTTTTGAGCCTGCTCCTATCGCACGAAAAGGCCCACACACAACAAGGCATGCCTGTCATTAATAAGTGCGCTGTCCCCATAATTGCTTGCTCGCTCTCCAACACGCACATATATCGTACCTTGTCCAGAAGAGCTGGCCTATGTCTCTTCATATTCCATCAGTGTGTTCGGTCCAGATATTGTTGTCCCATCCTCACGGATGGACGCCATCACCAAAAAGACATGGAGGTCTCGCGGATCGACTCACGGATACCTTTAGAAATTGAAGAGACCTACACAGAAGGACAACTCGAGCAGAAGAGACAGATATACATGAAAAAAGACACTGATGAGCATGAAAGCACATCATCATCATCACCAGGGACACTCACCAAAAGTCGTAGACTCGCCAAGGTTTGTTCCCACTTCAAACAAGACGCAATTATTGACACACCATATAGGAAGTCACAATAGCTGAAAAGATATCGAGATAAAAATATATGGAGAATGAAAAGGCGATGACGTCATAGGCTCCGGAAATGCACTTATACATCTGAGGTTATAGCCATGGGTAGAAATGTTGACAATCTTTACGGCTTAAAGCTACTTAAAGTTAACTACTTGCAATAATTCTTCGCATTGTTGCAACTACATCCCCCATCACTGCTCCATTCACTCCGTTGCTTTTCAGCAATGATGTGTCAATTGCATTGAACCTTCTTTGAGAAAAATACTCCCTTGTACAACTGCAACTTCTCTCAAGAAATTCTACCAATATCCCTGAATGACGTCCTTTCTCGGGCTCTCTTCTTCGGGCTTTTCCTGTAGCTACATACCATACTGCATTGTATCAATCAAGAGTCAAATGTACCTTGGTCGCGTACAGAGCAAATTAGCAGTCTGCAGTAGAATAAAGAACAAGCAGAGTTGACGAGTACAAGTGCGTATACGTACGTCTTATTGAAAAGTCCCGAAGTACATAAGAATAGACAGCGCAAAATAGCCAAAAGGTACAAAGTCGTGACGTCTCCACTTACCACATCGTCATCAGCCACCTTGCATGTCATTTTCTCAGTTTTATAGTGGACTTATAGACACCAGTTCTCCTTCCTTCCTTCGTTGCTCTCTCAGCTCTGTCATGGACACGTCATAGTCTCCTCCCAGTCAGAGTCAACTTGCGCATGCGTCAGGTAATTCAGCCCAGTAGGCAACCATGTCTTAAGTTGGGTGACGACAGCTTGCCTTGAATGTAAAGTACAGCATTTGTTGCCGAGACGTGACTGTGTGATTGCCGTTGTTGTCCACACGAACGTACATAAGTACAATGCCATCCAAGCAACAAGAGACGCTGTTAATGCAGGGACAAACATGTGCATCCGAAGGCCCTTCCAGCAGTGATGTACGGGTGTCGGGTGCTCAAAAGTTTGCGTCCAAACCTTAAATGTCTTTGATGCTAGACTAACGTTAGGTAAGAGTGTTGGCAATTAACTCCCCCAGTCATCCAGGCCACATCTGTCACACACGCCCTTCAATGTCGTTGTGAGTCTGACTTGCGTGCGAGTACCCGAATGCGTAGGTCCTTGAAGTTCATGCACAACGACTTGGGTTACAGCAGGCAGCAGCACGAGAAGAGATCCAACAGTGGAAGAGAAGGCATGGATTGGTATCGAATACCATTGTAGGCGTCCCAGTTTGAGCGGATCCGTGGGATTGTCATTTTGCAAGGGGGGGGGAACTTTCTATTGTGTGGACAACAATGTCCTGGCGTCATTTGCGAATTGATGGCGACACGCAAAGAGGCAGCGGACGGAGAAATCTCTTGAGATCTGAGATCTTCTGCCAAAACCAATATCGTCTCTCCTCTGCTAATCGATTTTGCTTGTCACAAACTGAGACGAGTTCCATTTCCATCGACATCCTCACGTGTGCAGGGCCCGAAAAAGGGTTGAAAAAAAGGAGGGAGCCAAGAGGGCTCCTCCTCAATCCCTTACTTGCCACAAGAAAAATCTCACTGGCACGCTCTTCATTCCCTCCCATTGCCACACGTGCAGAAGACTCACACCAGCTCTAAAAGATCTTCCTACTTTCTCATTTGTGTGTATGCGTGTGTGTGAGCGTCAGCTCAGCCATGAATTTTTAACGGCGGTAGTTGGTGCCACGTAGCTCCTGTTGGCTTTATAGTCACAGTGCGAGAAGAAAGGCATCAAAACAGCACCACACAAAGCCGTAAAGATAAATTTCTTGCTGACTCTGCAGTCAGCACATTAAGTCCTTACTTTTCTGTTGCTCCGCGCAGCACGGGTTGCTGCTTCCCTGTCAAACAATGTGGCAATAGGTCGGGGAGAAAACGAAGGAGAGATGTGGCTTTTGTGCAGAATTACAGTACGTAGAGCGGTCGTACATTGAGGCACAAGACTGGGTGCAAAACGACCGCAAATGCGCAGATTCTGGGCGAGACAGGCGATACGAACTGGAGTACAGTGGGACCAAAAAGTTTGGCCTCACCAAATGCTGTATTTTAACTGCTGGCTTAGTTATTGAGAGATATCCCGTAATACTGAAACTTGCAGGTGTGCCGTGCCATTACTGTATCACTAGAAGTTAGAGTTGGGTTTACGTACACAACCTTTGTGCCTCAACTGATCTCCACCAGGCATTAGGACCAGCTTCAGTGGACACAGAAACGTGCTCAGTGAATGCTTAAATAAGTAAGAAACAGATAATGTTTTCTAACCAGACCAAGTGAAATCCGTATAGAAGAAGTTGATCCTGAAAAAAATATCTTGAGAGCAGCCCAGTCAGTTCCATTGTTTGATCAGAGTCCGAACTTTTTGCGCTCACTGTAGCTTGAGATGCAGCTTCAATGCGTAAGATGTGGCGAAGGCAATCCGTTCCAGGACATGAAATGGAATGTCTATGGTGCTTTAGGGAAACACATTCCTTCCACCTGACTGACTTTGACAAAACTGTTTTATTCTCCTCCGCAGCGCTCAACGCCAAGGCTCTTCACTATAACGAGACCTTGTGCAAGACGGAGGATGTACAGAAGTTTTTGTGCGGCCTCGTCTCCAAGCCGCCCGAGGTCGGCCACTACGTCACCTGCTTCCATGATGCGAAAGCCGACAGCAGCACCAGTGGCGGCGGGGGCGGCGGTGCCAGCGCGGGTGGAGGCGGCAACAAAACGAGCGGGGGTAGCACTGCGCCAAGACAGGTAGGCACTCATGCACTTCGTGACTAAATAATCTTTGCTCACGTACGAAGCTGCATTTTTGCGTGCGCTAGTGATGAGGTCGCTTTTTCGAGGTCATTACATTTTTTCGTATTCCCTTAATAAATGCCTCTAAGAATTTTACTTTTATCACCGCCAGAATCTCCTCAAGGCCGTTGCTGCTGCCAGTTTTAGCGGTATCATGCAACCTTCTCCAGTGAAGGCTGAGGAGCAGTGAAAGGCAAACATGTTTCCAGAGAAATAAGGTGTTTCAAAGTCTCACATACAGTCCTGGCCGTAAGTAATTGTGTTGGCCATGACGGCACCTCCTTCACTGTACTGAAACATGTTGAAGTGGATTTTTGATGTGGAACGTGTAGATGTGAGACTGGGACTCATTGTTCAGTACTCAGGTCAATGTGAATGGTGCTTG
>JAAUXU010103569.1_pt1 | contig 15988 bp, 10 predicted proteins | sample 7278151 | NCBI WGS metagenome assembly JAAUXU01 (sample SAMN14350113, study PRJNA611818) | marine sediment metagenome | isolation source: surface marine sediment (1.8m) | place: French Polynesia: Moorea | collected 2018-08 | reverse complement strand
GAATAAACCCGGGGGGGCTTTTAGTGTCCTTGTGGGTAAAATATTATGTTGTGGGCACGAACTATTTTTTACCCCCCCCCCCCCCCCCCCCCCCGACAACTTTTACGTAGCAACCATGTGCTAAATTCGCCTCCTTTTCCCCAAGACGCAGAGTTTTGGCCTCGAGGTTGCTACGTAAGCAACGTCAAAATGGCCTCGAATCTTTAAAAGCCATGCTGCACAAAGTTATGTCTCTCGAGAATCGTCAATTTTTTTAACTCAACTTCTGCTAATTCTCAACAGCTCTCGACATTTCCTGAACTTCTTACTCCCGACGAGGGCAACAACTTTGACAACTCTAAGGCCTGCCTCTGCAAGCGCCAGAGGCAAAAACTTTAGTACGTGTAGGGGGCTTTCTTGATGGCTTCTCTCTCAACAGAGCGCCGCTCACTAACCAAGGTCATTGCTTCAGAGAGTGCTGTACATAAGTAGTAGATGCACAGACATTGGCAGAGGAAGGTTACTGAGCGACACCAGACTATGGAGGGGCCAACATCGAGGACAAGGTTCAAATGTCGAGTTTGGAGTGATTGTCACAGCTGTGCAAGGACGTAGACAGGTGGTTGACTACGGTTTCTTCACTCATGTGCATGGCCAACATGCGCAACTTCTGCAGGCATTTTCACACTTTGCATTCCTCTGGAAAGTTTGGCCCGCGATTTTTTGCAGTTAATCAAGTGCCCGAACGCTACTGAAAGCGCCTTTACGAGGTCCCCCTTGCCACTTTGTGTTCACCAGAGTTGAACTTGGCGAATTTGCAAATTTTACTGCTAAGCTACAACTCGCACTGACTGAACTGAAGTATGCACAGTACAGACAGTACATAGAAGTAGAGGACATTGAGGAATAGCTTTAGACACGCAAGGGCAAATTAATTACTTCTCCACCTGACGTCCGCTACATAAGCAATTGTTTGATTCAGAGGTTCTAGACCTCGTTGGGGATCCTCACGGAGTCAATGATGCGTCCGCACCAGGAATCCTCAAGCAACAAGAAGAACCAGAAGCTACTGAGAAGCAGCCATAGCTACGCGGTCATGACTTCAACCTCTTCATCTACTTTGCCGCCATCCACCCGGATGAGGCTGTACGACCTCTTCGTGCAAATCGAGCGAGAGTTCGAGGCGCTCTACGCAGAGAACGTCAGCCTGCATGAAAGACTCGAGAGGGCTGGAAGAGCAACGTGAGTAGAGACAAAGTAGGAGTGGTTTTTTTTTACCTTTAATTCGCCTTTAAAACACCTTTCATTAATTTTTCTTTTTACAAAAACTCCCTTAAGGAGTCACCCGGCGCAGCTGCCCTCGCACATTAACGTCCAGTCTCAGCCTCATGAGGACCACAGTCCTCAGCAGTTCAAGTTCCAGTCGCTGCTGCAGCCCCAGACCTCCTCAACTACCTCCTCCTCCAAGGGTCTGTATGCACACAAGCTGCGCTCCCACACGAACCGCCTGCGGGCGCAAACCAACCGGATCATGTCCAACTTCAAGGGTCAGGCGCTCAACTGCACGCCGGTCAGGAGGTACAGTGGGCACAAGGATGGCATCTGGGAGGTTTCAGTCTCCAGGTATGAGCTGCATCTTGTCGGTAGGACACGTCTTAACACTGGGCTGCCACAGGATGGGCTTGCCCATAATGGGCACTGCGAGCGCAGACCACACAGCCATGATCTGGGGCATGCATTCGGGACAAGCCTTGATGCAATACTCGGGACACAAGGGATCCATCAATTCGCTCAGATTTCATCCAAACAAAGAGCTGGTAGATAGTCTTTCATGAGCACTCGTTGACAGACGACCCTAAGAACCACATACCACATTTTTTCAAGGTTTTAACCGCCAGTGGCGACGGCAGCGCTCACATCTGGCAGTGTGCCGTCCACTTGTACAATGAGTCGTCGTCCGGCAGAGTGGCCTCCTCGGAGGATGAATTGGAACCGGCAGAAGGAGCGACGAGCAAAGAGCAAACTCTCGGGGGCTTTAGCAGTGGTCTCGACGATGACAATCAGGTTATTATATAGATAAAATTGTGTTCACCCTGAGCTAAGGTGTATGTCTTTTTTATTCAGTTCTCTGTCCTCCGCACTCCACTGCGGCCTCTAATTGGCCATAGCGGAGTCGTGATCGCGGCAGATTGGCTGCCGGGAGGTGAACAAGCAGTCACAGCGGGTAAGGGACACACAAAAGGATCCTTATTTATTCCAATGGATCATTCTACCTAGGCTGGGACAGACTGGCGTGCATCTGGGACACTCAGACGGGCCAGCTGCTGCAGCAACTAAGTGGTCACGACGAGGAACTGACTCACGCGTCGGCCCACCCTTCGGCTCGGCTGGTCGTCACCTCCTCGAAAGACTCGACCTTCAGACTGTGGGACTTCAGAGAGACGATCCACTCAGTATCTGTCTTCCAGGTACTGAGCGCTATAATAGAAAGCAAGGAGGAGGTGCTCAACACTAACTGACTCTGGATATGCACTACCTAGGGTCACCAAGACACTGTAACGTCGGCGGTATTCACTTATGAGGCCAATAAGATTGTGTCCGGCTCAGACGATCGCAGCGCGCGCATATGGGACCTGCGCAACATGCGCACGCCAGTGGCCGTAGTGCAGAGCGACTCTAGCGTCAACAAGCTCGCAGTCTCACAGGCTGGGCTCGTGGCAATTCCCTTCGACAACAGGTAAGAAGAGGTCCCGGTCAACGTGACCCAGGGGATACGAACAATTTCTCCTTTCATCTATTCAGAAACGTGCGAATCTACGACCTGGGAGGCACACGCATTGCACGTCTGCCACGCAGTTCCCGACAAGGTCACTCGAGGATGGTCTGTTGCGCCGCTTGGTGAGGATTTGTCTGTGCTAGGTGTCTCATGCACTTGGCTAGATGTGTGTATTGCTTTAACTTCAGGTCTGACGACACCAAACCCAACCTCTTCACGTGCGGCTTTGACCGCGTTGCTCTGGGCTGGAGCATTCAGCCCAGAGAGGTAAAGGACTCGGCCATCGAGGGCTCAAACAAGATCAACTTGGGCCTCAAGAGCTACTACTCTAAAGATTTGGGGAGCCAAAGTGGCCAAAGGGATCAGCTACAACAGACTCAACAAGGCCAGGGTCAGCACCAGCTGCAGACTCAACAACATTCGGGCAAGGAGCTGTTATCGGCCAGGGAGGGGAGTGGCAAAGAGGGAGGGGCAAAGTGAATTTCTTTTTCCTCAGTGCTAGCGAAGCAGACTTTTTTGGCCCTCTACGCCTTATAGATGCCTTCTACTCTTGCTTAAAGTCCCAGCTATAAGATAACTACCAATCTCAACTTCTTACAACATTTGAAAGCCTGAACCCAAGGATTGGAAGAACAGTTAAACCTCTCGACTCTTCTGTCCAATAAAGAACCGTAGTTTGACTGGCTTGTGCCTACTCATTTTGAGCAGAAGTCCCTTTACTGGACACTGAAGCCATCGCGCTTGAAGCGGTTTTTCTCCCTCCTCACGTCACTCGTCTGTTTGATGTTGTCCTCAATCAGCTGACTTGGCCTAGTCCGTCGGCAAACATAGATCGCAGATATCCTGGGTTCCTCGAAGATGAACTTTCTTCAGGCGGAAGAAGTGCTGACTCAAACGAATCAATAAGAACTGACCAAATCTAACATTTATAGCCCCGAAGTAGTCCTTAGATGCTTTTAAGCCAACGTCGGAAGAAAACCTCTCAAGCCAAGTCTGTGGCTGAGGGCGAACAAGTGCAGGTTTTCTGTCCAATCCCTTTGTCGCAGTCAACCCCACCTCAGTCAGCTCCAACAGCTTTTATTTAACATGACATAATGACGCACGGAACCTCAAATCAGTTCCTGAAGTTGCCTCCGCCGGTGGACCTTGTGTTGGTGAGCTGCAGTCCCGGGATGCTCTGGAAGTCCATCATCTTCAGCATCTCCTTGGTCTCTGCGTCCACCTCGATGATGTCCTGCTCGAGGGCGGACACATCCGGAACGTAGTTGTCCCTTCGCTCACGCTCCTCCTCTTGTAGCTTAATGGAGATTCCCCGCACCGTGGAGCGCTGAAGGCGCTTCATCAGGTGTGTGATGAAACCTGCGATCTTGTTGCGCAGGGGCTTCGAAGGGATCAGAGCCACCTGAAGGAGTGCAAAAATTGTCGTGAATCGTCAACCAGGACATAAGGGTCGGTTAGGACTGAGGCTGAAAGTGTTCTCGGTGCTCCCTGTCTTCTAGGACTTCGCCAAGCCTTCTCGTTGATGTGCCCGGACCACGTGATGGTCACAGATGAAACAGAAATGTTTCAAAGGCACAGAGAGGCACCAAGGCACAGATTTTGCTACATTCAAACCTTAGGTCTCATAAAAGCCCGACCCAATTGGAAACATTCCACCTCACTCAGTTGAGCGGAGATAGTGCAACCCGTTCACTCACCTCCTCGATGATCCGCTTGTTTGTGTCGAAGTCTAGGGTGAGCTTCGGGTAGTACTTCTCGATGATGACCCTGGCGGCCTTCTTCACGGTCTTAGTGCGGACGCGGCCCATGGCGGAGCAGGAAAAGGAAAGAATTCTCAAAAAGCAAACAAGGCACAGCTGAACGCAGCTGACGACCAGAGAGAGGTTGGGGGGTTGGGGAGGTTGGGGAGGGCGACTGCATAGACAGCTAGGACTGTTACTAGGACAACCAGGGTTGCGAAGGTTGTGGAAAGTCATGTCACTCGTGGCTTGGACTCCTTCCGTGGAAACTTGTCATCAAAAAGCAGATGCAACATTCTCATCAAGACGTTGAATTAACTGTTGCCTAAAATGTAAGGTTGCTGCACCGAAGAATAAACATTGTATTTGGCTGGTATCTTGTCGCAACCCTGGCACGGATCATTTTAGTACGCAGTTGACGATTGACGTTCGTACATAATTTCCCAAGTTTGCAACGAAGAAAGTGATTTTGAAAAAAGGTCGTGTCTTATGTAAAATGGCGTCGGCTAAAAGTTGCTGAAGATGCTCACGGAGAAGGAGAAGCACGGGATGGCGGAATTGCTGTCCCGGATGACCCCGGCGGACCTGTTCTCGTTGGCGCAGACAGTAACCGGGCGCCTCATTGTCCCGGACACGCCGGGAGACGCCGTCGCAGCTGTAATTCTTCACACCGAGAAGGCAGAGGACCTCCTGAAGAGGAGGAAAGTACGCAGGGACTTCTTGTTCAGGTGCGGGCTACACACTGGGTTATAGAGAACTTGTACAGCTTGAAAGAACTGTTGAAAAGAAGGGGAAGGGCAGGTGGGATGACAGGGGGAGGGGGTGACAAGAGGGTAAGGGAAGTATCAAGTGTAAAACAGTTGTAAGTTCCAAGGCTGCATCTCGCGTTGCTTGACTCACTCAATCAAAATTGTCAGATTGAGATGGACCACGTTCAACTTCTAAAGTTAAAACATCGTTTCAGGTACCTACACGACAAGCGAGTGGAGGGGGTGGAGGTCACTGCGGACAAAGGCGTGATGGTGGCGCACGTGCTCACCCTGTGGGGGCGAGGTACGGGCGATGACGCACCTGCTGGCGACCACAGCGCCGCCGCCTCTTCCCCTGCTGTTGTTGTTGGTGCACTCGAAGAGGAAGAATCACTGCCAGAGGCGCCAGCACCGTCCAGGAACACGTCGTACTCTAGCCTCTGCTCGCTCGATCTCTACAGCAGCGGCTCCGGGGCTGGTCACCACCGGCCGCCGCAGCCGCCGCCGCCCAATTTGGCGCTTATCCTGAATCGCGCTCGTTCCAGCTCTTCCTCCAGCCTCAACCGTGTTTCTTCTCAGTGCGCCAACTTGAGCAGCACAGACGAGCCTGAAGCCCACGCCGTCGCTACCGTCACTGGCGGCGCCGGCAACGGTGGCGTCTTAAACCGCTCCGAGTCCAACTGGAGCTTCATGGACGACAGTAGTTGTGATGCAAACTTTGATGTGGCGCTACAAAATGCGCCGAGTGTGGTGGCGCCGGCGCAGCAAGCCCTAACGCCACAGAACGGCACAGGTGGCTACTTACTTCCTGGGTATTTTACTTATGAGGTTTATTCTAGTGAACGTCGTGTCTTTTGCAGTCACCTCTGGCTTGAGCACTGCTCACGCTCAGGAAATGGCGGACACGTTTGTCAAGTGGTTCTACGACCTCCTGAACTCCGCCGTCTCGTCGAGCGACTCCATCAAGACGTCGAGCTTCAGGCCGGAACATTTCTTTCCGGACGCCAATGCCAATATCTGCCTGCAGTCGGCCAATCCTGCGGAGCAGCCCCAAATCGTGCAGGTGAGGACGTGAGGATGCCGTTCAAAATCATGCCGAGGACATTTACAGTATGCTACGGCGTATCCCAGCTCTACCCCGGACACTCTGTAACACCTTGACCTCACCTTGACGTGATCCTGGTCGTTCAAAGCTACATATATTTTTCTAACCTTATCCCACATCAGCCTGTTTTTGCCTAGATTTGACCTCAACATCACCGCATGAACAAGCTCTGATAGGATTTTCAATCATTCTCCTATCCACACTGATTGTTTTGACGTAGGCTTGAACAAAGGTCCACGTGCACAATTTGCAAGAGAATCTTCTATTTCAGGTTCAAAATGACGGTTCTGAGGTTTGTTCCGCCCTGTTCGACGTCTGCCGGAGGTACTCGCTCACTTACAACCCCAATCTCTGTCCCGAGGGTGTCCGCGGTGTTGTGGATCCACACGGACTTGTCCAGGTCACAGCTTGCGGGACTCTGCATAGCGGACAAAACTGCTGTGGAACTTTTATTCAGGTATAGCGGCTCAGGGGGACAGGGTTGACTTTTCCGGCAAATATTCTAACGATACTTATGTATATGCAAATACGTTTAAATGACAATTGCGTACTGTTTCAGCAATTCGGGTTAATCCGGGACCCCTTTGACAGCAACAACTGGAAGATAAAATTCACCAATGCCAAGTTGATCTCAAAGCCTGTGGAGGAGTTGCCAAAATTGCCAAATTTTGAGCAGAAGCCTGCTCTCACATGAGTTTGCAGGAGACTTAACCATCAATGGTAAGATAAAATGGTAACTAGGTTGTCCTTATCCGTAAGTTGGTGATTTTTCTGTCTATCCCTAGGCTGTGCAATGACTCAATGGCCCCTGCTGGACCTTGCCTTTTGATATTTCATCACAGGAAAGATGTGTGAAGTCATAAAATGCCTCAGGTCAAAGGAAGTCATGATTGTAGTTCATTTTCATGATGACAGAAACACTAGGCGCTAGTACTTTCTGCTTGCAACTCACCAGAGTTGCCTGAGATACAAGTTTATCAATTGTGACTGAAAATAAAGTTTTGTATATTTTATTTCTGATTGGTGACTCAAGCTATGGAAATATACAGTTGTTTGTTTTCAAAGGTTCATGCGACACATCCGAGTTGCTCAAAATGTGCACCTTAGTCCAAGCAGTGTGCATATTGTTCTTCCAAATAAGCTCTGGTAGACTTTAAAAGTGCATCCCTTGTCACAGCCACAGCTTGCTTTGGCACCTTGGGTGTGGAGTTTGATACTGTATTACCAACCTCCAGATGGCCGGCAAAACCACAGCGGAGTTTCTGCGATACCTGTCTATTGATTGATAGATGCGACAAAGAGGCCTTTTTGCACAAATTTGGCGCTAGACGCGAAAGCGGCGGGTTTTTTTTAGAATAGGCCTATGTTGAATAGGCCAGACCCAGATGCATAAATTTTGGAATTTTCTGAGTGCGTCATGGGGTTGTTACTCAATCCCAAATAGTGAAGATGTAGTTTTGGAAAAACATTTTTTTCACCCCCCCTCTTGCAATATAATTTTACAGAAAAACTTCAGTGCATTGCCAGATCCAGATCTTGAAGGTCCAGGACTGAAGCTAAACACACTCCCCCTTCAGTTGCATTTGACTTCAGTGCTTCAGTTTAGCATGTGGAAAGTAACTACCAAATTTGTTATGTTGACCAAACATCCTGGTGTCTATAAAACTTAGAGAAGGGACACAAAAGCACACCATATTTTCATTCCATTTCAGAAGAACGTCTTGAAATACAGCCTTGCATCAATTACAGCACGCCGCAAACGAGAATCGGTCTACCCTAATCTAGACATATCTATCCTAGATACGCATATCGACGCAAAAGAGGAGACCGTTTTCGCGGCTAGCGCAGAATTCTTGCCCTGGGCGCGAAATCTGAGGCGAGGGGAAATCTGAGGCACGGGGGGTCCGGGAGCCGGGGTACTTTTCCCACCCAGCCAAGCGGGCCCGATCCGTTAGTAATATATTACATGTGCAACACTCGTTCTTGGTGTTGGCCACGTAGTGAATGATAGATTTTGATGTGGGGTGATTGATGGCAGCTGGCCGAGAAAATCATTCTACGTGTAAACTTGAAATGTATAAAGTTATGTATGGACGATTAGAAAACAGGCCCAACTCGACTCTGGCCAGTCACCTACAGTCGTCATTTGTGCGTCAACTGCGCACAATTGGTCATCTGGGACACGTGGCGCAGAGGACAGAGAGAGAGAGCAGCATCGATGGGCTGGAGGCCAGTGTCAGAGGCTGGTGGCCTTGATGGAGTACGTGAAGTCTATCTGCACGAAGTTGAGGCCCAGGCCAATAGCGTGTGCGGCGGCAGACGGCAGCATTTTTGAAAAATGCGAGGGCGAACATCAATGCAAGAAGTGTATATATTCAAGTTCTGCTCACCACTCAGCAAGATGTGATTGAATGTCATCATTTTTACACGTTGCGCATGTTTTGGAGCTACCGTTATTGTCACGTCGAAGCCACTGAACGCCTCAAACTTGGTCATAAGAACTGTCATAGTACTTGTACATGTTCAAGTGCTGTCATTACAGCTGATGACAGTGACGCTTTCGGCCCAAGCGGTGTCACTACATAAAGGCGTAGTCTACTATTGTATATCCGGCGTCACTCTGAGCAGAGTCTGCTGTGTTAGAGGTGCGAGTCAACATACTATAGCTGTTGTGAGTAGCGCACAGTGCAGTTCACATGACAGCGTCGGTCAGGTCCTCAGCTGCGTCTCACTGTCTGTACTGTCTGCCTGAGAGGTCACTGCTGGTCACGACGAGGTCACATTGGGAAACTCTCCCATTACAACAAGTCTGAGGCTGGTCAATAAGCGTCGTTTGTATGGTGTCTCTCATTCAAGCTTGCTGACCTCTGATCGGGTTGGCTTATCGTTAATAAGGGCTCAATATAGCACACTTTCCAGCTGTAAAGAGTGTCTGATTTCAAAACACTGTCGTCTTGGATGGCTCATGAAGCCCGACAGAAAAATGATACTGCAGCGTTGCTGTTGGGACACTGCAGCACTTGCACAGCACCGACTCAATCATTGTGATTTCCAACGAAATACTTGCAACAGGTGCTGTGAAACTTTGGTGTCGATTGTGGCATTCATACATTCCCCCCTCTTTTTAAGCCTAAAAGAGCTCTATTGATGAAAGACAACGCATTGACGCATGACTTTGGCCTTGAATTGGCCTCAACACCATTAATGAATAGTAGCAGACAAACATATTTCTTGCATGGGATTCGTCGCTCTGGCAACCTTGCTCGGGATTGCCCAAGGAACAGTTTGAGTCTAAAAAAAATGAGTCAGTTGAAACTGCGTAGCCCATTATTTGGGTCTGCCCGAGGGGATGACCCATAATGTGGTCTTCATGGCTTATGCATGAAAAAACCATGATTCACCCTGTATGTACATTCGTGCGATTTGTGCATACTTCTCCACCTTACGGGTTATGCACACATATGGCCCAAAATCTGCATACATAGGATAGAAGCCGCAGACTCACACAAGTGGGAGAAGGACTTCAGCACACATCCGGCATCAGAGGAAGGAAGTGATTGATTAATTCGCCGGAAGAGAAAACTCGAGAAGCTCAGGGCGACGTCGGCGACGTCGGCAACGGCGTCGACGTCGCCGAGCGCGCAAAAATTGAGACAGAAGAGATCAAGTTTCTCAGTCAGCGGATCGCTATGAAAGAGAGAGTCAAGTGAGAAAAATTCGCGGACTTTGGACACCCCTTGGAGCAAGATAAGGGCTGAACAACGACTTGACTGACGCCCATCTTGTTTGTGTGCAGAGTGGTGACAAAGTCACTCACATGCTGAGAGAAGAGGTCGTCTAGCAGTTGTACGGACACGCGTACTTAAAGCTCTTGATTTTTTAATTTCGTGCAGTGGCACAGCTGTTTCTACAGTAGACAGAATAAAAAGCATCCTCAATCATCAAGACTCGCTCTCTTCATTCACTTGAAGGGCGGCAGAAGAGGTTGAACGAAAAAAAAGACTGTGATCCAACTTGTTGCTTGGCTGCTGCTTCATGGTGTTGTTGACTTGACTGAATCACTGAGCCCTTGGAAGAGGCAGGAGGCATTTCCAAGGAGAAGAAGGTGCACGAAGCCACCAAGGAGCGCCCGCAGAAAGAGAAGGGGAGGGAGAGGGCGCGGAGACCATTGGAGGAGGGCAAAAAAACCATCGAGCGAGCCTTGAAGCATATGTGAGCGTGTGCAAGTGCCTGCTTTGGCTTGCCTTGCCCAGTCAAGCTCATATGTGCTGGCTTTTCGTACGCAGTCACACTCTCAAGTGTGGGGAAAAAAAGAGAGGAGGAGAACTGGAATTCTGCTAGAGTGAATGAGGCCGGAGTGAAGCCAGGGGGGACACAAAGGAGAGCCGCCATCATGTCTCTCACGTCGACGCTGGATGCCGGCATCCGCGCCGCCACGCGCGCGGTCAACGCCGACGTGGCCAGGGACTTTGAGAGGGCGGCGCAGTACTATCGGCGAGCGTCGGCCCTGCTCAGGGCCGCGGCGTACTCCAAGAGCTGCCCGGTGGGAGCGAGGAAGTCTCTGGAGGACAAGTGCACTCAGTATGATGCCAGACTGAAGAAGCTTGAGCGCCATCTCCTCAGCAAGGCCGATCTGTCCAACCTCTTCCGTGTGGTCGTGGCCGACGAGTTGAGGAGGCAGCGACAGGAGCAAGAAGAATCGGAACAGAAGAGAAGATGGAGAGGGAGCGCAAAGAGTCTCCTCTCCTCGGGATCATCCAGCACTGGCGGAAGATCTTACGACCAAGATACCGATAGCGTCAACTCTGCGGAACTGGGCGAGAACCCTTTCTTGGCAGAGGGGTTGGAGGCGATTGAGAAGGCCAAGATCAAGGACTCAGCCTGTAAACTTGAAGAAGCTCTGCAACTGTATGAAAAAGGTATCGGGATCCTGCTGGATGCCTTAAGGCGCGGAAGAGTCACCAACAGGCAGGCAGACCCCGTGAGGATCAAATGCCTCCTCCTGCATGATAGATGTGAGCTCATCAGGGATCACCTTGAGTGCGGCGCTCCCATAAGAGTGCGCAAGCCCACGCTGGACTTCCTGGAGAACTCCTTGGAGGGCTCACCTTGCTCCCAGGTGTCCAGCCCTATGCTATTGGTGGAGGACGAGACCCTTATGGAAGAGATGGCCCAAGACTTCGAGAGCAGACCCGCATCAGCCATAGGTGCCATCAGCGGCATCGGCGGCGGCAGCAGCACGCACTCTCTTTATCCCATGTGCGTGGAGGTGAAGAGGTGCGAGAGCGCCCTCAGCGGACAGTCGGATTTTGCAATGTTAACATCTCCGTCGCCTCCTTCCGAGCGACTGCCGTCTTCGCCACTAGCACACAGCCCTATTCCCCTGGCTGATCTAGGCAAGGAGTTGCAACTGTCTTCTCTCTCCATCGACAGCAGGGGCTCCAACTCCTTGCTCTCCTCCGCCGGCATGTCGCGCAACCCCAGCGGGGCCTCCGTCAACTATGTTTTGGCAGAATCTGCCGACAGATCTGAAGCGACCATGAAGAAAAGAGTCTCCTCAGCCGCCTGCCTCATTGGTATGAAGTGCGAGGAGGCGCAACTCCAGACCAGGCACTCCTCCTCTCACGGCCACCTGTTGCAGTGCCAGGAGTCAGACCCCAACGTGACCGAGCTCACGCTTGCCAACAGTTGCCACGTCGATTCCGAAGAGACGTCGCCTATCAAGTGCCAAGAAGACTCCGGCTCGGACTCCGGGTTCTCAGACCCGGTGAGCAGTAACAGCAGCTCTCCCATCCAGGAAGAAGAAACCCCTCCCGACCGCAGGACTCCTCTGGTGAAGCCTGCAGAATCTCCAAGAGTCGAAGGTCGCCGTGCAGAGCGACGGAAGCTCGCCGCGGCTGGCGGCGGCGACGGCGGGGGCGGCGGCAGCAGCGTGAGGATAGAATCTCAGGTAAGCAAACACATGGGGAGGACCTTCAAAAAGCTGTGGCAAAAGCTGATGTCAGAGCACTGAAGGCAGTGACGTCACTGACTGTGTACTCTCATCAACTAGTCACTTTTCTCATTGACACAATTGCTCAGTTGAGTTCGACAGAAAGGATTGCTTTAGTTATATTTTTCACAGTGCACATCCTAAGGTCACCTCCATGTCTCTTTCCTCAGCTCACCGTCCTGGAGGAGACGACTGTGGTGGCGTCGCCGGAGGTATACAGCAAGCAAAAGGACCGGAAGCCGGAGAGGATCCCTTCGAGGGCCTCTGCGCCAGCGGACGACGAAGACGAGGAGGGCTCCGTGAGCAAGGGCTGCTTCTACTTCGTGGCTTGCCTTGACTCATTTTGGGTCCTATAAACGGAAATATCGGCACACATCAGGAAACGAATTGTCAAAGGATGGGAACAAAGAAAGAAACAAACAAAAAAGGATAACAAAGAGCCATATCCACACATATATGCTGCATATGCTTATGATGATGAGAGGTAGTGATGCTACGAGCCTCAATCCCATGCTTGCGAGCCCCCGAGGCCCCATAAGTGAGTTTGCAAACTTGCGGCCTACGAAATTGGCCTATTCAGGCCCATGAATCTTTAGGGGAAAAAAAAACAACGGGCTGGGTTTCAGTTTATGGTCTAGAAATCTTGTTTCATGAACTTCAAATGGCCAATTTCCACGACATCCTGGTACTTTACTCTTGCCCCTGAACTCCAGCCTTTGTATGTGCCGAATGTTGGACAAAATCAGCTCGCGAGCCACCGGAAAAAGACTCGTCTCTTCACTGATCCCGCATAACAGTAGATTGCGCCAAAACTAACCTAACCTACATGTTATCTGCACACCGATACGCATTTTACTGTTCGAGTGCTTGTTGCTACTGTTCTGCATGCGTACAGCCAATAGTGATGAGTCGCTATAGTACGAACAGATACGACGCATTCGGCGTCGACCAAGTTTTAACATCTTACAATAGTACGTACATTAGTTGAGTTGTTATCCAGCAAGATGTAAGTACACAGTACAGTGCAATGCAGTGCGTACACAATGTTTGCGGATCCGCGGTGCAAGGCATAGTACACAAAAACTAGGTCGGGAGCGTCGTCATTGACATTGGAAAGTGCTTATGCAATAACATTGTCTTGAACATAGTTATGCTGCAGGCAGGCCTGGCGCTCGGGCGAGTAGGGCCAACATTGGACAGTCGATCAACGGGGCCTCGTGTGGTCCGGGGACTTGTCCAAGATCACTTCTGGATCGCTCTGACGTCCTCCTCAGGAGCAAATCCAACACTGTTTGAACCTGAAGCCTGTACAGAGGTGCGGCCTCTACAATTGGGACTTTGCTCAGTCGGACACAACGTTGGTGGCTTTGGCTGTCATCAACTGAACCCACTAAAGTAAATTTTGTCATCATTTGAGTCACTGGAGTCAATCATTGGAGATCGGGAGGGACCGTGGCATTGGTCTCTTTTGTGGGCTGACAAGATTGCCCTTCAAGGTTCTCGACGACTCCAGACATGTCTCAGAACATGGACGGCGGCTCCGTCAACAGCGTGGGCGCGGACATGCACGCGCATCTTCTCTTCACTACAGCAAGGTGCGTTCTCGCCGTTGATAATGAAGTGAGTTGTGCATTAAAAGAATAAAAGAACGCTGTCTTACTATTTGAGGCCAGAACTATTCTGTGCTATCTGAATATTATATTTCATCAAGGTTGACGTACAGCAGCTGTACAGCACAGCACGTGTGCTGCTTTTTTGGTGGGGTTGCTGTCAACAACAAAAAGTGTCTTGATCAAAGACTTTGAACGAGCCTCCAACTGAGCAAGGTGAAATTCTCATTGGAGGATGCAACAGCGGACATTTGTTTGCCACGGCTCCTAAGCAAGAATCTAAGGGGGGGGGGTTCGAAATACAACTACTTTGCACTTTTTTTTTGCAAGCTCATGAGGGCGAACACACCATCAATATTTATAGACGTTCCAGCCACTCCAGCAGGATCTGAACGAGTGCAAAAAAGCACGTACGTAATGATGAATGCAACCAAAATGTACGTCATTTCATTCAAGGTGCAATGTTGGGAGCCCAGAGTCTGTTGGAGGGAAAGAGACCGAACTTTGAAGCCACAACAGAAAATACAGTGATTTAATGAAACTTAAGTAGTAAAGGTAGCTCCTGGAGGATTCTTACACAGGGTGGAGCTAAGCACACTATTCTCAAAAGAGCATTAGAGCGAAATGACAGTCATTTTTATTGATACTCTGGCCGTTACAAGACTCAGATGGGCGCAGAAAGGCCCTGGACGTCAAGGCCAACTGCTTCACAAGGCCTAACAATCCTTTGCAGGATAAAAAATGTGGCTGAAACGTGTATTTGACAATGTTTTGTACTTTGTACGTTTCCATCGACACAGTAGCGGACAGGAGTGATGGCCCCTCTGCTCTGAAACCCTTTTCTGCCTCTGCTGAGGCAGAGAAGTCCAGCACCATCTATTCCTAACATCACAACCTTCTTAAGACTGAAGCTAAACAAAAGCTATTGACATCATTGGCGAGCTTGAGGTCAGGGCAGGTTAACGTTTCGCCGATGCATTTAGCTTCTGTACTGTTCTACTGTGAACTATTTGTAATTTCCTTAACACCGCAGCTACGCAAGATCTATTTGCCGCATGATGCACAAAGTCCGCACAAAGTCTATTTTTGTCGATGGAAAGATTGAAACCTTGGCATTTAAACTTATTTCCCTTGCCTGAGATGAAAATGAATATTTAAGATGGCGCCGGCTATTTTGCCCATGCGTTTAGCTTGTGTTCTGTTCTAATGTGAATTGTTGGTAACTTTCTTAATGCTGCTGCAGCTAGACAAGATCTACCTACACCGTTGGAAAGCAGGAGGCCTAAGTAGCTCGGCATTAGTTTAACTTTTGGACGATCTTGCATATCAAAGGCAGCCATGGCAAATACCTTGTGCAGGACTGACGCATCAGGATATATACAAAATAGACAATAGACAAAATGCCTTCAATATTCCTTTTCATCCGAAGCAAAGAAAATAAGTTTAACGGCCAACGTTGGAAGCTTTCAAGTCACATAGTAAGACTTTGTGCAGCTACTATATTAAGGAAGTTATGATGTTGGGAATGGGGAGACCTTGACTTCGCCACTCCTGTTCGAACGGACGACGTCTGACGAACCGGGGTGGGTGGGTCTCACCCGGGTTCGTCGAGAAATTTTTGCAGATTCGTCACCAGATTGCGCGGAAATCACTGCTCTAGACGTTTCAGAGCAAGGGGCCATCATTTCTGCTCGCCACTGTATCCATCTATACGGCTATCTATTCACACAGAACATGACTTGACCTATTTCTTCCTGGCTGTCTTTAGCTAAACCATATCTCTCTGCTAGATGGCATGCAAAGTGTGATGCCGAAGCAATGGACCGGGGTCAGCACCCCGTCAGACGCTCCGCAACCTGCTCTTAAAGAGTGCAACTGCCAGAACGTCAGTGAGGCTCAATCTCTCAAAGTGACGACCTGGTTGATGAGTCTCTTGAGCTCGGCACGAGAGTCAAAAGCGTTTATGTGATCGTTCAAGTCATTTCCTTCCTTGAACACCTCGGCTCTCGGGCCGAGCTCAAGAGACTCATCAACCAGG
>JAAUXU010137833.1_pt1 | contig 15989 bp, 18 predicted proteins | sample 7278151 | NCBI WGS metagenome assembly JAAUXU01 (sample SAMN14350113, study PRJNA611818) | marine sediment metagenome | isolation source: surface marine sediment (1.8m) | place: French Polynesia: Moorea | collected 2018-08 | reverse complement strand
TTAGACGTTTTTGCAGTAACCTTATTAATTCATTACTTTTTAAGTAACCTAACATTTGGAGACACTTTCCTGCCCCCCCCCCCCCCCCCAGCAGCAGCCACGCGTACAGGGTGGCTGCAAAGCAAACAGACGGCAAAAGAACTGTTCTGCTTTACATTTCGCAATTTCGCAAGACGCAATTGGTCTTTCAGGGACGCAAAAAATGCGTCAATCCAAATTGAGACAAGGTCGACGACACATTTTGGCACCACTAAAATTTGCGTATGTAGCTAATCTTTTTTTTTTTTGGCTTCCTGATGATGCTTTCAATGGCGTTTTTTTCCCTTTTTTTCCAGAAAAAAAAAAGATTTCGCGCTACGAAATTCATTCAAATCACGGCCGTCGTCGTTTGAAAAGATTTTTCCGATGATGTTTTCTTGGCCAAGGTCATCATCATTCAAACATGAATGGCAAATATTCTTGGTCAATGGATCCAGGTCGCAATAATCCAGCAGTGTTTCTTTTTTCCTCTGCCAGACAACAGTAGAGATTTTGTAGGCAACTTGGCACGAAAATAGGAGTCATTTTTTGCACCAAGTGGGGATCTGCGCGAGTCAGAGAACTAAGAAAACAGTGAAACCTTATGAATACTTCTCTCTCTCCCTCGTGTAACCTGTCAAAAGAGGCATTTTTCTAACAGGGAGAAAACGTACGTGGAAGAACGAAGTTTTGAGCGATGCGCGCGCGTCTGTCAGACTCACGCGCGCACGCACGCACGCGAGCACGCGCGCACGCACGAGCAGTTTTCCTCTCCTTCCCCGCAAAGCCTCAAAGAGTTGGATATGGCTGCCCATTTGTTAGTCCAGTGTTCAAATGTCAGGCTAGGACTCTTTGGGCATATTCTCCTGTGCAGACAGCAGAAAGGCAGGGCTGCCACGCGTGTGCCAACAGCCCTAATCTGCTCACATTCCCTAAAAGCGAAGAAGAAGTTAGCATTTCCCCTCCACAGCTGGGCAGACTCAATTCAGCTGCTCCAGCACGCGGACCTGCCGCAGTTGGGTGACCCGGGTCGCACATTGGGTGGCAGATTTTGGCCTGATCGATGGCGGCGGTCGACGCCGTCGTCCTGGGTGTGGAATGGCAACCCTGGCCAAAAGGGGCATAAAAGGGCCATTTGCATTAATACCTCTCCGCGTCTCGGGAGGAAAAAAAAATCTGGATGCTCCTAAAAACCATTGTGAATGCTCAGATCTCTTCAAAAGGCAAAAGTTTCCTCAAGGTGAAAGAAAAGACTGGTAGAGCAGCAATAATAAACAGAATGAAAAAGTGCGTGAATGGAAGGGTTTTTACGTCAGGCACGCTCAGTTATGTGTGTCCTGCGGCGACCAAGAATATTCTGAGGCGCAGGAAGAGGCTGCATTCGAGCGTTCATTTATTGAGGCTTTGTTTTCACCACCAATGGTTTTCCCCACAGTCTCCAAAGTCACCCCAAAAGCGAGTTAGAAACGAAATTAGGCTAAATGGGAAAGCTGCTGCTCGGGCAGACGGGACTGAGCAGGGGTGGAATGTCTCCAAAGTGGAAGAGTTTTGTGTCTGGCCGAGTCGTCTGTCCCACTGCACAGCACTGATCAGTGCTGCACTTGTTACTCATGCCCCAAAGCCAAAGGCGCAGAAAAGAGCTACTTCTCTGCTCTTGTAATTGGTCAATTCCCGGCTTCCGAGGCCGGGCCGGGCCGGACCACTCCGGCTGGGCCCCGCATGCTCCGTTTGAGGAACAAGAACCAACCTTGGTTCTCTAAATTTCTGTCAAGTCACCAACTCGCTCGGACAAACACACAAAGTGCTGCTACCGTTTTTTTTTGCAATGGCGTTAACAAAAAAGCCCTGGAAGTGTTGCCATTTGGCGAAAAAGTATTGCCAATTTGACATTGGATTTTTTCGACAATTCTTCTCTCGCTTTGGTGCACTCAATTCTCACCTCTTTGTCTCAGAAGATGCTTTCCAAAGTGGATGGCATTTGGTTCCGCTCAACCCTAAAGTTGGCAACCCTAAAGTGAAGCATATGGTGGTGTAATAACAGAGCAAGGCCACTAACGAAGTTTGGCACCATTTGCTCTTTTCGGGGGGGGGAGGGATGTTTTCAATGTCGTCATCATTGCGAGACTCATCTTTGAATACAACAGAGGGCCTAGGTAGGATTTACCCACCCTAATCATTTCCTGCCATAGCACTCAAGGAGTGCTCAAAATGGGTAACCCGAAAAAATTATTAAGCATTCTTACTCTCTCCCCCTTCCTCCCCCCCCCTCCCCCCAAAAAAAACCAACTTAAGCGAGGCAAATTAACGATAATGACACGAAAATTTGCTTGCCCAAAAGCCCTCGCTCAAATGTGTGTAGTACACATAATCCCCATTGTCACGTGGAAAATGGGCGCTCGGCCAGACACCTGACTCGAACAAGTCCTGGCGCGTCGGTCCCGACGCAGCAACGGCCTCGACGGAGGCCACAAAAGTGTCTGGTCGAGTCTTCTCTCTTGTCACTCGACGAAACAACGCTCGAGGGCAGCAGCAGCACCAACAACAGTGAATAAAGGAGTAGCAAGAGCGCAGTCAGTCTAACGAGCAAACACGTCGGAATGATACTTCTGTGGCTTGGAGCCATTCAGGACTACAGGGTGAGGCAAGAAGAAGATGGATGAAATTGAGACTGCTCAATTGTACTCACAGGGGGGGGGGGTGAAGAAAGTGGGCAGCAGCAGCTGTTTGTGTGTACGTGTAAGAGGGGGGGGAACGATTTTCAAGCTGTGTGAGTCCAATATCAAGTCAAAAATGATCGACTCAAAAGTTGGCAAGACCCAAAAAGTCTCCTCCCTCTTATTGGCCACTGAAGCGTGCCTGAAGCTCCTCCTTTTCTGGAGCAATTGGGCCTGCTGCGGACGCTGCTGCTGCTCCAGATTCTGGATGTAGAGCGTGCGTGAGATGTATTTCGGCCTGCCCAACGAGGCCAACGGCGCCAACGGGGCCAACGGGCGGGCGGGCGCGCCGCCATTCGCCCGGGAGAGAGAAAATCTCTTTCTCTCCATCATCGTACTCCAGTTTTCGCTCTCTCATTCGCTGTTCAGCGGGGCCTGAAAAAATTAGGGCAGATGGGAAACCTGGAGCGAGACGGGGCCGAAGCGTGAGGGGGAAAAAATTAGAACAGATGGCAAAGCTGGAGGCGACTTTGGTCAAAAAAGTGCCCAACAAATGGTTCAGACGCCACGCACAAAGCAAATGTGGATCACAATTGGTCCAAGTGAGAAGGTTGAAGCCACTTGGATCAGAAATCTGCTCGCCACCTCCTCAATTCAGCCCTGGGCTCCCGCTGACACCGGTGGCACCCATACTTTTGGTCACGCCTGACTGCCCCCCCCCCTCCCCCCCTCCCCTTCTTCCTCTCCCCCCAGTTCGTGGGGAGCAACAGCAGCGTGAATCCCTGGTCCGCCATCTCCCCCCCCCCCCTCCACCCCTTCGCTCAAGCTTGTCCCATTCCGTCGTAGTCGCCCTGTAGCAAGCAGCACCCATCACACACTTTGACTCCGTCAGAGGACTTGAGCTTTTCTAATAAAGTAACCAAATATGACGTCCTTGGGGGGCCTTTGGTGGGCCCTGCTTTAGGGCCTCGCCTGGGCCGCAGGCGGAGGCAGAGGCGCAGCAGAGGCATAAAAACAATGATTGATGCGTGCAACGCGCGACCCATACTGAACAAATTCAAATTATGCCCGCGCGCATTCCCCTTTTTTTTTTTTCCTCAGTTATTTTTCGTCGCAGCCCCCAAAGCAAAAGGTCAGGCCCGAAATGGCGGCTTCATCATATTTCACCGGTGAAGATCCTATCGTAATTGGAGGGGGCAAACGTATGGAGCCATTATCAGTCCATATGAGGCCGAGGACCACAACCTGATTGGATTCCGATCCAGGTATGAGGAGAGCATGCGCGGTCACAGGTTAGACACATGTGGGTGCCCAAAAAAAAGCCTGATGCAGTTTGAGCCCCCAAAAATGAGGGAAGACCCGAACACTGCCAAAAGGGCCTGGACAGACATGGGCCTTTTGCTCCCTCTCTGTCTCTCTCACACACACCCTGCCTCTGTAGGCCTGTTTTTCGCTGCTCCACTCACTTTTTCTCTGCTCAGACTTCATATTTTCACCCCATGGCAGAGAAGCCATAATAACCATTACGTATGCAAACATGCGGCCTTATCGGCTTTGCCCATCGCCGGCCTTATGCCCATAAACATTCTTTTGGGCAAATTGAACAAGAAGTATAACTCAGCTCCTTCCAGGTAGCAGCAGCATCTCTCTTTTTTCCTAGTCACCCTGGAAAGATCTGAAAAGCCAGCGCATTCATGTGAGTGATTGCAAACTCTGATGCTTCCCGGAAAAGAAAAAGCCTTTGTGCATAGGTTAACTTCAGCCTGGATTGACACGCCAGATGGCGTGGAAACCATGATGAAGTCCTTCTGTGGAAGCAAAGAAGGCGAAAATTGCATTGTGAAAGTGAGCATAATAAGCGCCGCAATAATAATCAATTGAAGTTCTCAAAAGGGTTTGGGCGCTCAACTTTGGGCAAGAGGTTTTGGGCAAGAAGTTTTGGGCAGCGATCCACGCACACCTCGCGTTTCTCTTCATCTGCGGGCGAATCGTGTGCCCTGGATTAGTTGGTGGAGGAGAGGAGAGCAACAAGATGTGACCTGCCAAGATGGGGCACCCATTTTTATGGGCAATTGCGGCTCTCGCCTTCTGAAAAGCTCGTGAAACCCTTGGGTGCCTCCAGACCCAATCTGACATTACATTCTTGAATGGGTATCAAGCATCGATGGGGCTAGCTACAGTGTGAGTGTGCAGAGAAGCATCACCCAAAAGTGATCCCGGGGAGACCCATTTTGCCTCCAGCCCAAAACGTGGGTGCGCTTGGACGGCTCAGTCCAACTTCGGCCTCAAGTGTAGTCGACATTTTGTTTCACTCACACTGCACTTTTTCCACCAAGGCAGGAAGTCCAGTCTTGTGCATATTTTATGGTCTCTTTTGTCTCTGGGGGTAACCCCAACCTAACCCCTCACTGCGACAATTCATGACGACCTAGATAGGATCAGATCTTCATCTGGCTGCTGTTAAATCTTCTTCTTCTGACTCAACCTGACAAATGCCTCATTTTGGAGTAGGCGCCACCTCTTCTAAATGTCTCGCCGAGTCCCATTCAGCCATGATGTTTGTGCTGAAAATTAGCGTTCAAACACACGCAGCTCGACGAGACAAAGTGGCAGGGTTGTGATTGTCACGATCCATTTCACGAGCCGCGGGAGGCCAGAAATGTCTGGCCGACGACAATAAGAGAAGAAAAAGACCCTTATACCTCCCTCTTCTCTCCCAGACACTTTTGATTGAGTACTCAATGCTGATGTCAGAGCCTCAGCTCAGTCAACACATTCTTGGTCACGAGCGTTGTCACGAGAGAGTCTGGATGGATGAAGGACTCTTCTTGTCTGGTCGAGTCGGCCATCATCGTTCCCTCTCCATGAGATTACCAGATAGGATCAGCATTCTTAAAATACCCAAATTCTGACTCCGGATTCATGCAAATGCACGCGTTGAATGGAGAGTTTTGTGTGCAGAGCAGCGAATTCGCCCCCCCCTCAACTCCCTCAAGCCAAAGGCATGAACCACTTTCTCTCTCTCTCTCCGCGCAATAAAAGACGCGGTTATTTGATCTAGTTGTCAATATTTGGCTTCGTTTTTCGAGCGTCATTTGGGTAACCTGAATATTTTTCCTCCGTCTGTTTGGTCAGCAGAGAATTCGGCTTTTTCTCGCTCTCTCTCTCCTTTTTTCCGCGAAGTCATCGGCCCATTTTGCTGCCTGAGAGAGGATTTTTTTGCCGCGAAAATCGGGAGAGTCGTGAAAGCGAATTTGTGACGAGGCAGTTTGTCAAAGTTCCTCCTTTGTCTTCACCGGGGCCCCCGGAGGCCAACCGGCCACCCGGACGGACCGGGGAGAGGGAGGGAGGTCTCCACCCCCCCCTCTACAGAACGCGCTGGCCCGGACAGACTTGTCCTCCTTCACCCCGAACTGGGCCGAGTCCGCCAGTGTAAACGCGGCCTCCCAACTCGAGTCCATTAAGGTGGAGAAGAAAGCAAACATTCCAGATTCCTCGGGAAAAAGGAGAACAAGAGAAACAGGAAGGAGATTGAACGAATACTTCACATTTGAGACAAAGACTTTGGTGTACCCAAAGGCCTCAAATCCTGGAACGGACCCATTCTTGACCGTCCTCACAAAATGTTTGTTTGTCTCAGCCGTCGCGAGTTGCGCCCAGACCCAAAAATGCTTCGATGACGTCACACACTTGGGCAGGCATCTGCAGCAGGACACCCAAAAAATGGGGCCCATTCTTTGCAACAAATCACCCGAAAAAGGAGACTAATCTTGATGCTCATTGCCTTGGCACACTTTTGCACCTAGAGAAAAATCCCTCTTATCTAAAATGCTCATTGCTTTTGGCACAGTTTCTGTGCAAATCACCTAAAAAAATGATGGGTCCAATCACCAGACCCATTGTTTTGTCCCAAGCCTTTTTTTTCTCTGGCAGACCACGAGCTGTGTGGCATTTCTGCCTTTGCCAGAAACGCTGGCAGCAGAAAAGCACTCACCTTTGTGTGCGTGCGCGCGCGCGTGCGTGCGTGCGTGCGTGCGTGCGTGTGTTGACACAACGTCGATTTCCACTCAGGCACGTTTGGATCTACTTTGGTGTAAGACATTCGACACCCAGACTCAAGGAGAACAAATTCCCAGAACTGAATTGGCTGAGGCTCGTAGAACACATTTAACGAAAACTATTTGTTAGGTGCGAGTGTCGACTTTGTCTGCGCGAGACATCAAATGTTGGGGAAGTTGTTGACTTCGAACTGTTTCACGACGCAAACTACAGAATGGGGCCCACTGCGGAAAGGCCTACGTGGTCGGGAGGTGTCAGCTGCCCAAACTGACCACGGCCACTGAGTACAACACGTCCGAGTCGGTCCGGGACGGGACCTGGGCCGAGGAACCCAGGAATTTGCTCCCACTGAGCCTGAAGACCTGGCTCCGGCTGCCTTCCTCCACATGTGTGTGTTTTCTCAACATTCCGACTTGAACTCAGCTGGTCAAGGACGCGTTGTAGGGAGTACAGTGGAACCCCTGTGCAGGGACCATCTTGAAGGATGCAATTGTGATTGTCGGCTGGTCATTCTGTTATTACTAACTCGCATGGGAAGGGTGAAAAGCATCTTCAGACTTGGTCTAGAAAAAAGGTTCCACTGTAGAACTCCCAGCACTTTGAGCGGAATTGGAAGCATTACAGTGGCACCTCTGTAACAGAATCAGATTGAAGAGTTACGTGGACAGTGCACGTGGTAACAGTGGTAGTCGTATGGGGTGCATCGAAGGTAGCTGCATGGAACAACCAAAGTAATAGCAGTATTATTAACATAATGGAAAAACACAGTAGTATGAGTAGTGGGTGAGAATCAGGGACTTGATGGTTATACTGACTAAGAAGCCTTACCGCCAATGTGACCCACCCTGTACGTACCTGACTCCAGGAGGGACAAGTTTATTTCATCCTTATTGATCGTGCAGCCCAGCAGAGGGCGAGAAAAATGCCGCCCGTTGAAGTACCCGAGGACCCCGACGACTTAAGAGTCCCTTTTCTATAAATGTCTGTGGAAACAAGTTGATTGAGTCCCCGAACAGCGCGTTTTGAGCCCTTCCACAATTTATGGGCCTTGGGCGATGTCTTTTGGGGCGTGAATGTTGTGTTGACGCTCCTGGAATGGGCCCCAAAGTAGCATCTTCAGTCAATAGCTCACCCACTTTGTCCACCCTCTGTGTGGAAGAAAGACGCGTCCTGGAGAGCCTCACCCGTTTGATTGGCTGAAATGGCAGCCTCAATCATCTTTTATGGCAAGAGAAATTGGCAAAAGAGGATTTAGCAGAGGGGGGAAAAAGAGCTCCCTTCAAGGGTGTCCAGGGCTGTTAACCAATGTGGAACCCCCATCCGAGAACTTCAACCCCCCCCCCCTTAACAAATAGGCGAGACCCCCTCAGTGACCTTTTCGTGTTACCCCCTCCTAATTGGGGTTGAAAATATACCACACCGTTGAAACATGGGTCGACCCCCCCCCTCCCCAGTTAAACTCGCCCATTTGCTCACGTATGCCCGTGGAAGGCCTTGATGCATCGGAGCCATTAAATTTATATGATGCAGAAACCATCGTAAATGCAACCCCAACGTGAAGATTTGGGCATTATTTTTTTGTGCAATCCCCCTCCAAAAAAAGCACGCACACACGCGGTTGACTTGAGGGATGCGCGGCTAATCTCACACCAGGTGATTGTTAATAACAGAAATTGATGCCCAGGTAAATATTTCCTCTTAACCCCGTCGGTGGGTGATTAATTTGCAGCTTCCAACTTCAAACAAGTTTTAAAGTGCCTGAATTTTTGGGTGTTTTCGACATAAAGAGGAATAAGAGAAAAAAGCCATGACTTTATGGCCTTTTATTCGAGCCATAATAACTCGAATAAAGGACTGGAGCTCTCCGATGACAACTGTGGACTGCTGCAAGTGTTGGACTCCCGTCCAGCTCTCCCGAGCCACCCGGTGTCCCCGGAAAGTGACTTCTGCGCGTCCCTGTAGCTTTTTCTCTGGAATCTCCACATGTGTACTATGAAGAATGAGATATCTGCTGTCTGCTGGAGCTGCATGAATGCACGTAAGCTCTTTTTTCTTTCCACCAATCAGCCGCATTCCTCCATTTTGATTAGCAAGGGGATCTTCTCATCTTTCTCTGCGTGGCGCAAGTAACAGGCTTGTTACACACACGCGCGCGCGCACACACGCGGAGAGAGAGAGAGAAATAAGAAACGCGGTTGAGGCAGATTAGACCGGAAAAAGATGAGGATGCCTGGGAAGGAATACGAAATGAGGCTGCAGCAGAGAGAGAGAGAACGGGCTGAATAGGCCAGAAAAAGTGTGGGGAGGGTGGGGCCCATGGGCCTGTCAGGCCCACGTCATTGCTCTGGGTGCGTGGCTGCCACGTTTTCTATTCTGGGGGGTGAGGGGGAGGTTTGGTTTTCTTGTTCATTGGTGTCCCCGATGGGGACCCCGACGCCGGGGTTTCCGCCCAATTCAGCTCGACTGTGTTTGTGCTGCTCTGCCCGGGGTCTTTTGAGGCCTGCTCCACCAATCAGGGGATGACCCCCGCGGACCCATATTGTCACAATTCATTCTTGCCTCGTTGACCCCCTGACTTCAGCTGAGTCACGTGTTACACATGAGTCGTCATCGTCGTGAATATGCAGGGGGGGAGAAAAAAGATGGGAAAAACGCTGCGATTTTCGCTGCGGACAGCAACAAGTGAGCATTTTCTTGTCCAACTCGGTCAGACTCGGAGAAGTCGTCCAACTTCGCGGCTTCGACGTGCGTGACGAGAAGTGCTTCAAAATCTGCTGCTCCACCAGACACTTTTGAGTCCGCAGCTGCTGTCTCAGCTCTGTTCTGCAGAACTTTGTTGACGCTGGAGACTCCCAAGGCCCTGATGTAGCTTTTTTGGGCGCTGCCCATGCGAGTTTGGGCGTAAAAATGGGCCCAGAGGAATGCAATTATTCATTGCGAGCTGGAGGAGATCGTGATTCACGTTCAATAGAAACAGGATTCTGGCGCGTGAACGTCACTGTTGACTCAATTCTGCTTGGCACAAATGCACAAGTGAATCTGCAACCGGTTTCAAGTATCAGAACACTCGCATAAAGTAGCTGGAAGACGAAAAAGGAGACGAAGGCCTTTTTTTTTGCAAGTCAATTAAGTTCGCGAAAATCCATCGCTGCATTGTTGTTCTTGTTTTTCTCTCTCCCGACCGAGTGTCTTTTGGGCGCGCTCACACCGGCCCAGGCCCAAGGCCTCGGCAGGCCCACGAATGTGGCGGCTCAGACGCGGCCTTAAGCCTGTAATCCTCACATCCTCATCATGAACACGGCGGCCAAAGACGGAGTCGTCGAAGGAGAAGAAGGAAAAAATGAGACACAGAGAGAAGAACCAACGAGTCATTCCCGAATATTATTCACGCCATAAATGTCGAGTGACTCGACCAGACCAGGCCTGCAGTACTGGAATGGCCCCAGTCCCAGGCCCAGAGGCCTCCCCACGCCTCCTCCGAAGTTCTGTCTGGTCGAGATCTTCCCCCCCCCCTCTCTTTTTTCCCCCTTCTGCCAGGGTAGATGCAGAACTTCTTGTTGACTTTGCTGCCCACGCATCTGCCCACTATTTCTAGTTCTCTTGTGCATATTTCCTACAAGAGTTTTCTTGCTTACTTTTGGCGGCTTCGTTTCCTCCACTTGGTGTGAAATTACTGCATTCTGAGGGACGCGTTCACACTTGCAAATTTCACTCGCCGAACGCGTGCGGAGACACGAACAACAAATGTCTGGACGCGCCCTAAAAAAGGCTGGGTTTTCTTTAAAAAAAAATTCCAGGCTTTTTTTTTCTGGGAAAGGGTGAGGTGGTCAAGAAAAAAAACGAGGGCAGAAGAAGCTCAGTGGGTTTGCATTCCTGTGCTTCCGCGTAAACTAGATTGCCTCATTATTGTGTGACCGCAGGTGGACTTTGGGTCAAACGAAACCCCCCCAAAAAAGTGTCACACTTTTCACTGCTAAACCTCTTCAATCTGGCTGAGGCCAGGATTGCCACCGCTGTGACCGAGTGGCCGGCCGGCCTTTCGCCTCCTAGGCGTGTGCCGGCCACGCACTTGGTGGTACCGAGTGGTCCCCCTGACACGTGGTGGCAACCCTGGAGAAGAGGGGGGGGGAGAGACAGAAAATTGGCTTCCTCTTTTGCCGCGCACCAATTGATGGGTGCGCTTTTTGGCTGCCGCTTTTGCTGCTTCCCAGATCTTTCTTCTTACCCCTTTTTTGCACCTTCTGTGAGGGGTGACGAGCAGTGATCTATGAGTTGAGACAAAATGACTCAGCTGCCAAAGGCTGCCAAAGGCTGCGTGCGCGCGCAGCATTTGCATTTCGCATATTGTGAGCCAGACCTTATTAAGTGGGGGTGAGAAATTATGGAGAGAGTGAGAGAGAAGGGGGGCCTCGTCAGGCCTCGTGAGGCCTTGGCCGACGGAGAGATTATTTTCCCCCCTTCTTTTTCTTGGGAAATCATCGTGAGATATTAATTCAGCAGAGGAGAAGAGTTTCGACTTGAGCAAGTGAGTGAGTCAATTGAAATGGGAAAAAGTTGGGAGTGACCAATTCATTCCAAGGTCAGGTCTGGGGGCCAGAGAAAAAAAAGCCTTGAGAAGTGACAAGTGATTAGCGCCAGGTAACAACTTGACTTCTTTTTTGCTCTCCTATTTGGGTGATTGAACACCCGGTTTCGGGCAGAGAACAGAGTTACAAGTTGTCTGCCTCCCAACTTTTTGGCACAGGAATGCATGGGAAAAAAGGGGAGTCTCAGCCCTCCAGAGGCTCCCCCAGAGAGAATGCTAATGATTACAGAGAGTTAATTGAGACACAGTGTGGAGAAAAGAGTGGAGACTCCACCAGACACCGATGGCGGACTTTTGGGGCAATGCACAAATCAACACTGGATTGGTCACGCTCAAAAAGCCATTGGAAAAAGTCCAGTTGGACCCCAAAAAGTCAAGCTCAAGAAACATCAAGCTAAACGAAGATCAACCTATGGAAGAAACTGAATGAACCCCCTCAAAAAGATCACCCCAAAATAGTCCAGGTAAAAGAATCCACCCAACAAAGATAAGCCTAAACCTAAAAATCCACCTAAAAAGGTTTTTTTCCTCCCTCCCCCCCCAAAAAAAAGTGTTTCTGCTCTGAATTCCTGTCTCTGTCTGGCCGAGCTGATACTTTTTGGATGTGTCCCCTAGGATAAATTGCGCGCATTTCCACGCGTCGTGATTCCCAGATAAATCGGCGCAAAAAAAATGATAGAGTTCTTAATGCGGGCGGGTGGCGACGGCGCCTCCGCCACCGTCGTCGCCGCCGCCGCCGCCGTGGCCGTGGCCGCCGCCTGCGGTCCGGGTTATGCATGCAAGTTCACCTTTTGATATATGGACGTTACCTCTTCTTCTCCTCTTCCTCTCTCTGGGACTCCTGGCTGATAACCCGGTAACATGATTAAGTATGGATTTTAGGAGACGATAAATGGGGAAGGGAGAGAAGGGGGGGGTTTCAAAAAGCCAACTTTTTTTTTAGGGTGGATGGGAATGAGAAGAAAAGAAATGTGGGAATTCCAATGAGTCGGGCTCTTGGACTCTCTGCAAAGCATCTGCGAACGCACTCATGTCATCGGTTATGCAATTACTGTCAATCTTGGCAAATTTTGACAATGTGGAAAAAATCTGCATCATTCGCTGCAGTAAAACGGTGGCATAGTTCTGGAACCATTCCAAGAGGAACGACGGACGTGGACCTGGCCAACGTGGAGGAGGGAAAAAAGACCAAGCATCCATTGGAGCAAAGACTGTGCCAAAAGCACAGCTGGTGGAGCCTTTTTTTGCACGTGACATAAGACAATGATCAAAGCATGGTAGGCCTATTTGACTGCCGGCGCCATAATAAAGCAATGCCCAGTACACTACAGGCTGGCCTCGGACTCCAGATGCTTCTGGGAGGAGTATGTTGAACTTGTTGGCCACGGCCAGCCAGATCAGGCCGGCCCCCCTCCTCGGGCGGCTGCGTCTACGCCCTGCAGTCATTGATGGTGTCGGCCATGTTCGTGATGGAAAACGATGAGCTCTATGAATAAGTGTCAAGCTTCCGATTCGATGGTCTAAGTGATGTTTCTTCCTCCCGCCGACTGTGCACTGCTGCCCCATCCTCCCGCCAGGCCTGCGCGGAGGCCCGGTGGGCCCTGAGGAGACAGGCCTTCTCCTGTGTCTCCTCATTGCATCACCTGCATTGTGAGAAGTCTCTCTCAGTGTTGTCTCCGTCGCCCAGAGGGGGGCTGATGAGGGACAAGTGGAACAAGCAACAAGCACGTGAGACCCCTGGCTTGGAAGACGTCAACGACCCGGGGGAGGCCAGCAGGCGGAGGCCAGCGGGCGGAGGAGGAAGGAAGACCTGTGGTTGCTGTTGCTGGCATCTCTGCGTTCCCACACGATGAAGATGCTGAACAACTTTTTGCCCCGGAGGAGGGAGCGATTATTTTGCATCTGATAATTGCTGGAAGAATTTTTTATCCGCCCAAAGTAAGATTTTCTCTTCTCCCGAGTGAGACAGAAAAAATGGGAAACCTTGAGCGAGGGTCAGAGTTTCTTCTGCCTCCACCGATTCGTCTTGCAAACTTCCTCGGATTTCGCAGAGATTAGCGAAATTTATGGCAGACGGAAAAGAGCAAAGAACTTTCAGCGGCTGCCGCGAAAAGAAAGGCAAAAAAAGGCTTCTCCTCGACCGAAAAGACAAACAGAGAAATGTTTTATGGCAAAGCTCATGCATCATGTTCATCTGAGCGATCTGTTTCACCTTCCTTTTCTCCTCCCTTGTCTCATCGATCTTATCTGCCCAAGTCTTGGCGGGTCGTGTGAGCCGCCAAGAAGCACAGCTCGGCCGGACAACAAGCCAGAAGGCAACACTCGTCTTTGTCTGGCAGAGCGCGTTCTTTGCGGCTCGCACGTTGCGCTTTTTTGGGAGCTGCTCCTTTTGCTCCGCTTTTTTTTGCCAACGGGTCTTGCTGCGTCTTATTGATATTAAATTTGTCGTCGCCGCCGCCGCCGCCGCCGCCGGCCCAAAAATTCCTGCACGCCAACTCGCAGGTAGAAAACATTGATGCTTCTGAGTCCGGAGTCGAGAAATGCGCCCAAAAGCCGTCCCCCATTTTTGGGGCACCGCTCATTTTTGTCTCCGTTCCTCTGACTCGCCCGGACCAAATTTCCCGGCCAACAAACGAATCAGCATAATTTCGTATTAGCTACCAACTATTTTTTTTCTGTCTTTTTTTTTTTAAAAAAAATCTCAGCTGGCAGCAAAAAACGCCTCCACTCGATTCATCATCTCAGTGTCGACCCAAGAACTAGATGATCTTTTTTATGGGTGCCCAGATTCAATCTTGCCCATTTCATCTGCCCATTTTATGACGCATGAAATGTTTGACGACACACAGAAAATATGGGAAACGCTGGTGTGTGAGTGCAATTAAATTTTTTGGCCACTTCGTTCGTTCATTGCTCACTCAGACATTGCTAATGAAGGGCCTTTGACCGACTGCACCCGAGGCTGTCTCGGCCAGACAATAAGAGCACAAGTGCTGCCCCCCCCCCCTGGACAAGGGTGACGTTGCTGCTGCACCCGCCAGTCTGGTAGAGCAGAAGAAAGCCTGATGCAGATTTGGCCCCCTCATATCTGCTACTGTCTGGCCGAGTGGTTGTATAAAAAAAGGGTTGGTATGCAAGCTGCAGCAGTGACGAATTGTGAGTCCCACATCTCAGAGAGATGCGCGGGGATGATAGACGACATAAATATGAGACCTTTTTTGTCCCCTCCACCTGAGGCTTTTTTTTGTCTGGCCGAGATCTATCTGAAAAGGAGGAGGGAAAAGCCACTTTGATTGTGCTGCTGCTACCTTGAGGCTTTTTTTCTCTCTTTCTTTCTGTCCTGTCACGCTTTTTTGGGTCCCTTTTGCCGCTGCTCCCTGTAGTTTTTATCCTTTTTGCTGCTGCTCCCTGTACATAAGTAGTAGGCAAATTCTGGCGTGTCAAATGCACGTAGACGAGCATAACTCACGCTCAAAATATTACACAACCTGTGGGGAGGTGCCAGAATGAGCTTCCACAAAGCCTCGTTACAGCAGTTATCTATGACGCAACAAATGTTCGCTGAGGGCGCGGTTAGCCTGGCGGGAAGCGGCCTCCAGGAGGTCACGCCAGCCCGGTGCTGGAGGCCGCTGCTGGCCACCGAGGACAGCTGGATCCCCCTCAAGGCAGGACCCCCAAAACGTCCACCAATGCGTGCAAAAGAGCCTGGAAATTCGCCAAACCAACGCCACCTTCAAGTCCAGTCATCCTCTCTGGAGAACGGACGGGGGGGGGGGGGAGGCAACAAACATGTTTGACACGTACGTAAGTGACGAGAATCTGCTCGTGTAACCGCTCTTGCTCGTATGCAGAGAGAAATAATGGGCGAGCACGCTCATTATGCAAATGGTGGGCACCTCTGGGCTGACTAATTGGGTCAATTTTCATTTGCAAGTGAACCAACTAATCACTCCCTGTTTGACACCCTGTTCTCGACCTCACCCACGTCCAACAGCAGGTAGCAATTTGTATTTTTACGTCCTTCCACTCTGCATAAGCAGCAGTCAACCCTTTGACCCAACCCACCCAAAAAATGGGCATTCGCTGTCAACTAGGTCGTTTCTGTGCTCGTTCACACTGTGGCCAGACCATCTGGGAGCTTCCACTGCCGGAGGAACATGGGACTTTAACCGATGGGTGAGCGAATTAAGACTATCAGGGCCTAATGGACGGGATCGGGCCTAATGGATCGGGCCTTGCTGGGGTAAGACTCGTGTCGGCTTCCAAGTTGGTCAAAAAGTCCCGCAAGATAAATAGAGGCTCGTCTTTGGTCCTAAAAGTTGATTCATCGACGTGTTGATTGGCCGAGCTCAGCGTGGGCCCAGATTTGGTAATGTTTCTGGTACTACTACAAGTATAATGAAACATGATTTGGATAATAGATGCGCCAGTGAGATTCTAATCAATACCACTACCAAATAGGCCAGGGCAGAGATGCCATGATAGACTCAGCCACAGAGTAGAATCTTTCTCTGCCACAGTCGACAATGGCACATTTCGGCGAGGCCCTTAAACGGACGAGCCTCTGTAGCGTCAACCAAGCCTCTGTAGCCTCAAAAAAGCCTGTGCAGCCTTGATCAAGTCTCTGCACCCCAACTGAAGCCTCTGCAGCCTCGAACAAAACTCTGTAGCGT
>JAAUXU010002417.1_pt1 | contig 15993 bp, 9 predicted proteins | sample 7278151 | NCBI WGS metagenome assembly JAAUXU01 (sample SAMN14350113, study PRJNA611818) | marine sediment metagenome | isolation source: surface marine sediment (1.8m) | place: French Polynesia: Moorea | collected 2018-08 | reverse complement strand
ATCGCAGACTGTGCTGTTCACTGCATGAATGATGCTGCAGACACCAACACCAACTCAATTCATCTGTCGGCAAAGGCAAGCGAGGTACATCCTGACTAGAAATGGCAGCTTAGGTGATTTTCTGTCGAAAATTGCAGCTTTAACATGAAAAAAATGGGTGATCACCTAAAATGTCGAAGTGTACTTACGTGAAAAAGTAGGCCACCTCCTCCGCCAGGACCACGTGCAGCATGCGGCCATTATCTCCGTCCACCCTGGACCCCAAGTTCATGCAACCGCAATGCGGGAATGACGAGTGTGAGTGATTGCCAAGTGACAAGGGTAGATGAGTCGCTGTTGAGGTCTTGCAGACAAGTCTGCAACATCATATTGGTACGCAGTGCTGTAGCAATATCTTCCGCCTGGCGAAAGTCTCAGCTGCCGTAACTCACGATCAGGCCGGGCGAGACAGGCCTCTGCGTGTAATACGACATATCCCTGATGAATATGCACCTGCTGTGCTCCAGTCAAGACTGCATGCCACGTGCGGACGTGGTGAACAGTGTGACCTGAGCTTGTACAACAGTGTTAGCAACCTTGTATTTGAATCCTCGAATGTACACTTAGTCTTTGTTTTCAGCTCGGATCTTCTTCTTTTTCTTTTTAAAGAAGGAAGAGACGAGCTACGGAGGAAACCCGACCCTTCCCCCCGCAATTAAGTACTCGTACAAAAGAAAAGAGCAAAAATGTGGCTTCAGGCAAGAAAAAAGATACTTGGGTGCGTTTTTTGCGTCCATTTTTCCCCCATAAGAACTGAGTTAACAAGACTGACTCCGAACTAGAAAACGCAAATATCAAGTGGAATCAGGACCAAGTTAGTGTGCGACAACGATGTGCACCAGAATCTTGCACAACTTTTAGTGGGAGTTAGCGGAGAAGAATGAGGACCTTTCTTGCAATCGACCGAAATCCTTTTCTGAGAGCTCAATCGACTCGATCGTCTGATTGTTCGGGGCATTTCCAGGCTCTAGAGTGGGACTTACGGCGTTTTTCAGACTCTTAGGATGCTCAAGCTTTCCCCCCTCCCCCAAAGTCAGTCATGCCTCCATTCCTTCCACTCCCCTTCCCTCCTCTTGCTCATCAAAGATGAGGTAGACAAAATCCCTCATCTCCTTCGGGAGAACGAAAAAAATGCAGCCTTGAGGGAGCGCACGACCGGTCTGGCCTCGGGGGAAAATCTTTTCACGTCGTGAGAAAAACTGCACTTTTGCAGAAGAGGACCTTATACAAAAAGTCTCCCCGCATGGGAGAGAATGAGAGGGACCTCTAGAGGTTGCATTGGAGCAAGGAAGTTTAAGGCTACGCAGGGGGAGGACGACGACGAGGAGGAGGAGGCGCAGCAGTTGTTTTATCGTGAGCGCGCCCTGAGTACCTCATGTCGTCCTGAAAGTCAAGTGCACTTCTTGGATCATATGTAACGTACGCGGCGCTGATCGTAAGCCCAATGGTATTCTTATGCGACATCTGCGCTGTGGACCGACAAGACGGCAGGGACGAAGTCCATTATGTACGGCTGCATTCGTTTATATGCCGATATGCGTATGTGCACTTTATGAACGGACTTGGGCTCAATAATGCATCACCAGGATTGCAGTATACGTCCACTTGTCCTTGCCTATCGACTTCTCAATGAAGACGAGGTACTTTTTGCTTTAGACTAGTATGTGCGTGCTACTGCTACTAAGCTACCAACGAACGTACTACAGATATTTGTACAATACTATAGTACGAAGCAATAATCCTCTTCCTTCTCCCTTTTCCTCGCACTCCTGTTGCAAAAATGCATTTTGCACAACAGCAGTACAAAAATTGCAACATGAGACAGGTGCGAAAATGCATCTACTCTGCAAAATCCGCATCAGCCCCCGTCTTTGAGAAAGGAAGACTCTGCACAGCACGAAGGTCAAAAGATGTACATACATTTTGTAGAGAAGGGGGGACGGGGAGGAAGGCCTAGGGGGGGCCTTCTAGGGGGAAGATTGGACTGTTGATGTGAAGACGACGAGAACGACAGTCCCAACTTCCTGAAGCGTCTTTAAAACCGAAAAGTTTGCCCCAAAAACACGGTGCAAAAGTTGAAATGATTATAAATCCGTCCGATTGATGGCTGCGGACCCCACTTGGTCCAGGTAGGGCCAAAAATTTACCGAACGGAGGAATTTTGCGAAGGATGACGATTTTTTGACGGTCACGTCTGGCTCAACATTAATCAGCACAAACATGCCGTCTTTACACACGTCCTCCTCCCTTTCATGCCTGATCGATGAGTGTACGCTGTGAGTACAAACAGCTGCATTAAGGAGCTGAGGCGTCATCGTGTCATTGCTACGAAAAGTGCGACCTGCAGCGAATCGGTTTCCCAGTGCAATTACATAGTATTGTACGCGTGTTAAGGGGGCTGCGACTGTAGAGGAAAATCTCGGTCTGAATCACGACTTTCTCCTCACATGACTGAGCCTTCATGGCGGCTTTTGGCAAGTGCTTTTACTATGAATTTTCTCTTCGCACTACATAAGAGCGTCTTCAGTCTGACTAACTGGACTGTGAGGTCATTGATAATTTATTTGCCACGCAAAAAAGGCGTGCGCGACTCCGCTTATCACGTCGAAAGTGCATCTGCAAAATTTTCCCGTAACCCTGAGGCAGTTTCGCAGATTAAACACGCGCGATTCATAATTCGTAACTTAAACAAATGTACAGTGAGGGCTAAAGTTATGCACTTTTGCCGCCATCTTCGTGCAAAATTTATAACTTACTCCCAAAGTCCGGCTTCAACGCGTGTGTGGGAGCCTTTGGAGGCCTTTCTCTCATTCTCTGCGAGAGGCCGACATACGGCATACACTTAGGTACCCTCGCACAGACTAGTACGTCAACCTGGCTCGCCATAGGTGCTAGGCACGAGTAGGTACATCCGGCTTGGGTACGAGAAGGGCCCACCGCACACAGCAGCGTACCCGGCTTTCCGACGTGTCAGCATACGGCAGAAGTTGTGTATACAGTATTACGTGGTTGCGTACAGCGCAGAGAAACTAAGAGGGAGAGAGAGAGACGTAGATTCAGGATTACGTGAATGTGCCTAGAACGCAAAAATGGACCTTGGCAGACAGAAGGACCCTGACAGATAGCCTCGATTCAGTAGTACGATCGACAACTATCATGTATCGTACAATTTGCTGACCGAGAGCGAGCTCATGAGTGCCCATTTCGTGCGCGCTGATTGACACGAGTGGCTGATGCCCACATACATACGTACGTACGTGTACGTACATACGACGCGCATCCACCCGAGCGTCCGCGCACCCGCGTCAACGAGGTGAACTGCACAAATGGTACTGCCAACTACCCCGGATGTAGAAATTCGATCGTCAGCACTTTCGCAGAAAGGCAATAACTTATGGTCTGGGCCTTCCTCATGATTAGGCGCGCAGTTCACAACAGTCTTGTGCTGCCGGCGAAGGAGAGAGCGAGGACGAGAGAGCTGCTGTTGCCTCCCTAACGTCCTCAGGAGAGAGTTTGTCTGTTGCCATGCGAGTTGTCCTCGATTGCCGGCCTCTTTTCTTTCGCAGCAGCAGCAACAGCAACAGCAGCGCGAGCTCAGGCTTCTTCGCTCTTCTACGTCAGGGCATGCTAGACCCGACCCGGCTGTTGTCGGCCCGGCCCTGCTCTGGGCCTGCTTAGGCCCGATAGGAGGGGGGGTCTGAACCGTCTGCTACTGCGCAATAAGTCCAAGAGAGCCGGATCCACATCCCCACCTTGTTTCCAAGAGAGAGAAAGCTAAGAGAAACTTGGTACCACAAAGCGTTATGTATTCAGAGCGTAGTAGCACGGTTATTGTACAGCTTCGCCATCTTGATGTATGTACTCGAGTTCAAGGAGGTAGCGTATTTACTTATCTTCGAGCCACATTTGTATGGATGAGGATGCAGAAATTGTCGTCGTTGTCTATTGTAGAAGAAGGTCTTTACTTGAGTGTGGAAGCGACAAACACAGCATTGCATTTCGCTCCCACGTCGTCACCTGACGTGTCCGTGAGGAACAAGTCCATGTAGTAGCACGACGCGTCCTCCGGCTCCTCCAACAGCCACACTTCCTTGAAAACACGGACCTTTTTTTTGGAGGAGGGCCGGGAGGACAAGAATCTCGTGAAAGCATCGTTTTCTGTTCGGAAAGACGTTGGCTTTCGGTGGCCTAACGATCACGCACCCAACACGATCCCTGCGTTGGCGAAGTTAACGATGGTCCTCCGAGGTCTGCAACATCGACGACGGGAGGAACTATTTCAGATGACTCAGATTCGCGGCTGCGCATATACGTATAAACAATGAGTGCTTTCCAATGATTAACGAGTTCATTTCTGGTAGCGCCAAGCCGGGCGAGGGCGTCCAGGGGGTCCAGCAGTAACACGCACATGACGGAGTTGGCAAGGTGGAAGCAGGACCTGGCGACTTTCTTAACAAATTAGCTGGCAATACGCCGGTCGCCGCCTGGTCGCGACTCGAAGTACGTGTAAACAAAGTGGGTGACGTCACTGGAGTTGTAGCTGGAAGACTGAGTCTGCTTCACAAGGACTGAACCAGTTGAGTGTGAGAAACTGGAACACGTTCTGTTGTCGGCAAAATGTTAGTTTTGAGGCTTTGTCGTATTCTATGCAATAGCAACGTTTCGGGACTAGCACAGCAATCGAGTCCGGTGACGTCATTGCCAGCTAACCCGCCTGGCTGCCATCTTGGCCATACCTTCTGCTCTCGAAACACTTGGGTCGCAATGTGTGTTTGTGTGAAAGGCAAGATAGCCACATTTCTCAGAACATCTGATATCGCTTTTTGCGAATGGATGTTGCGTGCGTCCTCATCAATTCTTGGCTTTCACTTATACATTAATGATGCATAAATTATACATTATATGACGCACAGTTCACGCGTGCAAGGTAAAGCGGAAAAATCGAGTAGAAGTAGCATCGTGCATTTCAAAGAGATTCACGCTTGTACCTTGGTCCTGAGCACGATAACGCAGACGCATACGAACAGTCGGACTTTCTGGAAGGCCTCAGTATTTGTGCGTGTTCGTGTGTTCATTAGGCCGGTACAAATTTGCACGGACAAAGAGATAACGCAAAAAGGACTCCTATTTCAACAACGACGCAACATGACATTTTTTGCCCGAAAGAAAATCTCTGCTGCTTCCTTCGTCCTGTGATAACAACAGCGGCTCCCCAAGGTCGCGCCCAATTTGATCCCGACAAAAAACCTCGGGAAAACCCGTTCTCCCAAAATTGAGCATTGTAAAAAGGGAGGGTAGCATAGTTGCTTGTTCCTCTATGAACCCGAGAACGACTGCTTGCTTGCATCAACACGTGTCATGACGGCCTAGATATGAAAACCACCGTGTGTGCCGCACGTCGTTATGTACTGCACGGGTGCATTTTTTAAGGGGATGCAGTCAACGATGAGTTGTGTACACACGCTACGTAGGGTTTTTTTGGTTAAACACGGACTTGAATATTGCAGCAGCACCTGTGGTATCTCCTGTATGCACAACATAAACGTGTGTTCGTGTACGTTGCGTTTTTCGGTAATGTACATGTTAACGTTACTTTTTTTTGTTTACGTGCGTGTCTTATTTACTGCGAGCGGACCGTCAAGTATCACTATACCACGGTACTGCAGGACGGGCGGGCAAAATATACGTCCCGCTGCTAGTACAAAGGACCAGGCCGTATATTTATACGCCCTTTTTTTTGAGCTGGGTTATTTTTTGAAGCCCCGAAGGCGCTCCCAGCTCGGTAGCTCAGAGCGTGCGTGTCCGGACCTCCACGCAAAAGGCTGGGGTTCGAATCCAACCTCTCCCTCCCACCCTTGTCAAGTGACCATAATTGGCGCCATCTTCCAGACCACCAAAAAGTGACATTGAACTGCAAACGTCCATCTGGGCAAGGCCTATGCACCCTCGTTAGTATGTCAAAGTCCCTCGCCCCAACCCCCTCGGGTCGTCAAGGCCCCCGCGCTTTAAAATGCAAACTCGGGCGTGTAGTTCTACTTGCCGGAGTGCTACTTGCCCAGGCAGACGAATATAATTAGTACAGGACATGAGAAAAGACGCCCTATGAATCCAAATTGAATTTCTGCTACATGAAGCAAACTTTCTAGCATGTTTGGTGGTTGAACAGAGACTTCATTCGTGATTCCGCGCTGTACCTATAATGCAACAGTTTCTTCTGAAATTTTCGGGAAGACATGTATCGTGCATGCGCGTAGGTACCTGATCAAGGTTAATTACAACGTTGCTTTCTCCTTTTTTTTAGGTACCCGCGTGTACGCGCCTCCAGAGTGGATCCGCCTGAACCGCTACCACGGCCCCTCGGCCACTGTGTGGAGTCTGGGCATTCTGCTCTACGACATGGTCTGTGGGGACATCCCCTTCGAGTACGACGAGGAAATCTGCACGGCAGAGATCAGTTTCAGGACAAGGGTCTCCAACCAGTGCAGGGATCTCATCAAGAAGTGCTTGCAGGTGAGCTCTCTTCCCCCAACCCAACCCTCATTACCCCCCCCCCCCAATAAAAAGGGGCCCATCTATACACAGTCTCTGTCTGTGATGCAGATTCAGCCTTCATCTCGGATACGCTTGGAGGAGATACCTTTCCACCCTTGGATGGTGTCGTCGTCAATAGCAACTGCAACTGCCAACAGCAGCAACAAGAACAAGAACAGCGATAACAGCAACAACCCCAACAACATGCAATCTTAAAGTGTAAAAGGCGAAACCAACGTATGTAATGAACATATCATTCAGTTGTATCCTGAGGCAGTAGTAGTCGCAGCGGCCAAAGTGTATGAAGAAGATCTGTACATAGTAGGCGCTGTTCAAGATAAAGTTTCAGTTACCATATTTATAGCCAATCTCTTAAAGGAAGATACCACATACGTATATGACAAGATGCTGTGCATGTGAACAGGGAGTCGTTCCTACCTACCACAAGTCACATCACCACCAGGACGTACGCATATGAAGAAAATGCCCCCCCCCTCACCTCGAATTTGGTCTGAAGCCTTGGACAACTGAACCAGGCAACCCTCTTGCACTCTTCGTACGAAGCCAAAGAAAGTGTGAACTACATTTTTGTCAGTCATTTGAAAGGAGAGAACGTTGGAGGACGAAATACCGGCCCGAACCAAACATAAATGCAAGCTTATGCAATGCAATCTCCTAAGCAGTGGAGAGCAGAAATCGTTGGAGAGAGCGAGCGAGCAAGCGAGCGATAGCAAATTTGTGCTGATTTAATATTACTAGCAGCAAGGATAATGATTGATTTGCTTGTGCTATCAAGCATGATTCTGTGATCTTGGCTTATTCAAAGAAAAACGCTATTGGAGAGAGAGAGAGAGCGAGAGAGCGAAACAAAGCAAAGTTCTAAGATCGAAGTTTAAGAAACATACACAAGTTTAGAACACGTGTGTTGCCTCACTGCAAAAAAATCCCCAGGCCTTGGAGGAGAAGCTTTTGCCTCTTCCTGCGCCGCACGAGCCACACCAATTCACAGATTAATGAGTCGGTCGATTATTGCCTAGATCCACTTAACGATGTGCGCCCACGCACACACAAAGTGTAAACACCTAGTGAATGTTAAGAGATTATATAAAAAAGGCCTTTCAAAGGCCGCCATCGTCAATTTTTATGTACAATTCTGCCAAGCAGAGAAAAAAAACCCACATACACACGAAAGATGGAGAAGTGAATGCGTCCTCTTCATTTCGATTCCTCCTGCTGAGTGCGTGTCTGTCTGTCTGTCTGTCTGTCTGTCTGTCTGTCTGTCTGTCTGTCTGTCTGTCTGTCTGTCTGTCTGTAGTCACCCAACCAACACTTTTCTATCGTTGTTTACGCAAAATATCGCGTCATTATGGAGCTTCTTTACCTCGCAAAAAATAGCAGCTTCCTGGCTGAAAGTTTTCACAGTGAATTAGCTGATTCTGCATACGCGTGTGACAGAGATTCCCCAGGAACTTGCGCACCAAGAATTTTTTCTAGCTTCCACACCCATTTCTCTTTCGGTCGGCGTGCATCCTCCGAGGCTGAGCCTCGTTGCCCCCTCCCCCCCCCCCGTGTATTGGATACAGAAATCATGACATTAGATGCACACATGTCTTTCTCTACTTTTTTGAAAGCTGCATTTCCACGGCTACGTTGGGTCAAAGACACTCCAAGCATGGAAATGTGCCACATTCCACGCAAGAAAAAAGAGATCACTCGTTGGAAAATGTAGCCAATTTTCTTCCTGCTCCCACCTCCCCTTGCCAGTAGTCCTTTTCACTGTATCGCTATAAGCATTTTCACGGGTTGAGTTCACCTGATGTAAGAGATCTCAAGCTTTTTGTTTTTCTCTGTGCATCTTTTGCCAGACCGATTTGCTCCAAACTTCTTCGCTTCAATTGAGCAAAACACTACTACAGAACACTTGTTGTTTTCCCATGTCTGTCCCATGTCTTGAAATCGTGGAAAGGAGTGAGGTTGAAGAAGCCTTTGCTGTAAAACAGCCCTTGTGGACAGTCGCATTTTTGGTTCCTCCTCCTCTCCTTCGAAAGTCAATTTCGTCATGCAACCTAAGCCATATCTCACTGCAAAGATTAGTATGCAACGTAGTTGGAATAACAGTACGTAACGAATACGTATACTATGTACAGCACATATAGAACACACTTGTACTTAGACGAGAAACTGTTTTAGCGTCGAAAACAGCACTGGGCGGCAGGATAAAGAAGAGAAATTCTAGAAAAATCATCAAATGTGTAAATAAAAGTTTTCTTTCCGACCCATACTGCAAATTCTGCAGCAGGAATTTCGCACAGCTCTGTTCACACAGACATGACAAAAAAATCTCGTTTATGTGCAACCTCCCCTTTACCCACGACATAAATACCATATGATTTGTGGTATGTTTATTGACAATAAATCCTTTGCATACGAGCCTTTTTTTCTCTCTCTATCTTCTTAGTACGTAGCTGAGGAAGAAAGATCAGTCATCAATCATGAAGTCGCTGAAGACTGAAATTCTTGCGCCACTCGCCGCTAGAGGGCAGCAGCGACGTCGACCAGCGACCTTCCTGAAGTGAGAGCGAAGGCGGCGCCATCTGGCGGCCTGCGAAGAAACGTGCAGGAAGGCCTAGATGAAGTTGTGCACTACGGTGCGCTGCCTCTGTGCAGTACACGGTGGAACATGCGCGATCATCAAACAGGCGTCGCAGCGCAATTCCCGAGAACTGCGGCTCCTTGAACCGCTTAACGACTTCCAGGTAAAGCTTGTGTGCGAGACGGACTCTCCGGAGAAGGATTAGAAACGCAATATGGAATGTGCAAGTTGACATTATTATTCTTCGACCCAGTTTTTTCCAGCCGAAAGTAGGAGAAAAAAAGGGACTGGCTGGCAGGAGAAGGAAGAAGAAGGTTTTTCCTCATCGGAAAAAAAACCCGCTAGTCTTGAGGGGGGTGAAGCTGGAGCTCTCCATTTTTCATTAGCCAAGCAGTTATCCCCCCTCCACTTCTTCTCTCCCAGAGGATTCAATCTAGGAGAAAAGCAGGCTGTTGACCTTTAATGATTGGTGCTTCTGCGGTCTCGTGAAAGGACGATTTTTCACCGTTCTTTCTTAGAAGACTCACAATCGTATGGGAAAGGACACAATAAAAAAGTTGGTCTCCTGATGAATCATTTCAGGTTCGCTTCACCTCCCCCCCCCTTTCTGCTGTTGCAAAACCTGCACTTTCCGGCTTACGTGCAGTAAATCTTTGCTGAACTCACTTATTGCACTCTGACGGGAGATGCAAGCAGAAAATGCAGGCAGAAGATGCATCAGCTTGAGACAACCCCAATCTTAGCCACGGTGCGACGTGATCAAATACGAAAATGCTTGGGCGAAGCTTGGAACAACTGCGTGACCCGCCAAGCAGCAGGCGTCGTAAGCTGGCAATCATTATGTTTATGCACCATCTGCAGTAAACACAAAACAGTAGGGGATGCACGGATTAACAGTGGTACAGTAGCGACGGCACAATAGGGTCTTAGCACGGTGATTGCACGTTGCGCACATCGCTCCCCTCACAATGTGCAGCCACTTCTTCAGCTTCGTGGTGCTTGGAGCTGACACATCTGAGATTTGGCCGTGGACAAAGCTTGCGAGGTGAAGCCTCCCCTCCTTGCCAGAGGCTGGGCTTGAGCAATTGAATTCTCGCATGCAATGGGACTGGCGTGATTTTCTGGGACAGAATTCATTTGTCTTCTTCTGCTCCATCTCAAGCAATATCTATGACACCATTACCACGGTGACAGGCCAAGGAGAAGCTGTTCATATCTTATTCGAACATCTGTACTGTCAATCGACGTCCCCCCTCACCCTCACCCGCCGCCCGCACGATGTCATGTTCAGTTGCATCCCTGACCAAGTCCCATCAATTACACACTAAGGTCAATGTGCGCAAGACCAATTTCTCATATTGTTCATAACATGGTCGAATTCACCCCCTCCCCCTCCCCCTCCCCCTCCCCCGACTTATACACGTGAAATAGTACGTACCAGCACTTTCCCCTCTGTTGTCACTCACCCAGTATGGCCAGGGAAGCCTTCTCCCTCCCCCTCCCAGCTTTCTCAAGCTCGATACCCCCTCCTCCCTCCCTAGAACACCCCTCTGCTGCTGAATGTGGCGAGCTTCTTTTAAGCCGCTCTGCTTTTAGATCATGCCCCCCTGTCCCAGTGCACTAGAGCAAAAAGAAGGGGAGGGAAACATGAGGGGAGGACGAAAGTGGGCCATCGATCGCAGGAGGGGGGGGACGCAGCTGCTGCTTTCTACCACTACGTAAATAATAAGAAGAAGAACGTCTTTGCGAAGAATAGGAATGTGTAGAAAAGTGGAGGGGGGGGGGAGGAGAAAGCCAGCCACCAACAGCTGGAATACGTTAATAACTGGGATCTGTTGTTGCCGGTGGCCATCATGTACAGTCCATGTATGCTGTTGAGGGCCATTTTTCCCCTGTTTCATTCCTCTTCCTCAAATTGCAAAGCCACACAGGCCGCTGTGAGGCAGTAAAATCCAGATCTTCTGCATTAACTTGGATCAGTCAGGTCATGTGTAAATCAAACGGCCGGAGCAAAGTAGGCCCATGCAAATGGTACATTTCACTGTAGCGAAACGAGCCTAAGTTCAGAGTTTAAATAAGGAAAATCATCGAGTCTCTCAGAAGCGCCCGCTGTGTCTTAAATTTCGTGTCATAAAAAGGGGTGTTATAGGAAATTATAAGGGAGCTCCTTATAGCTGTAGAAGAGCCGATGCAAAGACACGTACGTACGTTCTGGTCCTGAACTTAGATTAAATCTTCTCCAACTTTGTCAGATTCCTAATAACAGGGGAGTTACACAAAAGGGTTTTGCCCTCAACGGCCTCTAGGCCATAGTACGAATAACGTTCACGTCTCGATGATTACCCGAGTGTTTGTCCCTCATGTACATAGTATGTACACTCTCGAGCAAGCATCAGGACTAGAACGAGAATATTCTGTAAATAAACTCAGTATAGCTGCCACAGCTTGTACGAGAATGGCCATCCAAGAGCAGCACTAACTTTGAAAAAGTGAGGTTTTTTTATCTCTCCATGAGTATCTTAACACAATTTCTCTGTGAACTCTGACGAAAGAAAATTGGACCCCTCTTAAAAGACCAATGCGCTTCTTCCTCGTGACTTCGGTACATTTAAGAGATGTGATTGATTGTTGTCGTCTCAACTATCTTTGGAGACTGAACACGTGTATGAAAATTGCACGTCATTGGACTGCCAGCAGCTGTTCTACCGTGAGGAAGAAGAAGCAGCAGCTCTCTGCCTGTACGACCCTTAAAGGGTGTTGGAGCAAAACTGTGAATAGGTCGAATTGATGTTTATTGCATAAGGCTTGGTAGAGATCCATGGGTTAGACACACTTGGTCTTCCAAGTTCCGTCTGACCTGCCAACAGCCCAGGTCTCGGTCTCCTGGACAACAGTGGCCTGCCGGTATAACCTCCCACACTGATGTCATGGTCGCTGTGAAGTCTTCACTTCCACCCATGTTTGAGATCTTGATAAAGTTGTGCCCCATCCAAATTTGAGGAAGTTTTCCGTGCACACACTGCATGACCAGCAGGGAACAAGAGGCCACTGATGAACCGGTGAGGCTGTGGGCTGGCCAGAAGGAACTTGGAAGACTACCAAAAGCCATGTAATCTGGAAGTATGTGATCAATGAATTTCTAGTCAGTTTCTGTAAAGTCCTAGTGAAAAAAAGCATCAATTCAATGAATGCACATTTTTGCTCCTTCACCCTTTAGTTCAGTCCAAGACAGTTTTCTTCCTCGAGCAGGTATGGTATGATGCAATTACTGAAAATGTAAGCTGCTCACTGCTTTCCACTGCTGCTGCCGTTGCTGTCGCTCGAGGCTGTGTCATTCTGCTGAAAGTGAGAGTTCACGGAGAGAAAGCATCGCGCAGGAGGGGTTGGCGAGTTCCGGCTTCATCCCCAGAGCCCCCTACTGACACCCGTACTTGTCTATGGCTGCTGAACACTTCTCAACGAAGATTTCTTTGAGAAGATTTCTTCACATCCATAGCACATATGTATGAGTGAGAATGTTTACAAAGTTTTAGCGTCCTACGAGGCACATTGCCATGACTACGACGCTGGAAAAGAGGTGGTTCAAAAGCTATGGACCAAGGGACTCTCGCTCCTACTCTGATAATCTCTTGAAGGGTATCAATCCAGTTAGACTTTTCTACCAACTTTTGCACGAGGGATGACCAGATGTTGGGATTAACATTAATGATACCCTTGACAGACGGCTGTCCTTAAACAAAATAGCTACACGCCCTGCTAGTAGGGAAAATTCAGGTGAAAGGATACTCTGGTGTCACGGTTTGCATGGACATATTTTGTAATATGTGGCAGACGTAGGGGAGCTAATTTTGAGATGTGAAATTGGAGTAATCACACCTTCTACGTTTTGTCTCTTGCCTGTTGCTTATTACAGGACCGTGATTATTGTACTTCTTATTCAATGTTGCCTGCTGTGGCGTCAGTAGAGCTTATATAATTCCCACCTTTCAACTTCAGGTGAGATCGGCAATGAGATAACGTCAGCTTTTGTTGCACTGCATTTGCAGCGTTTCCATGAACTCAGGTTCAAGCGACTAAATTCCTGCGACAAATGACAGCCGTTAAAGTGAAAATAAGCTGTCTTAAAAAATTACAGACTAAGTTTGGTTATTTTTTTCTGCTGCACGCATATATTTGTTGATAGAGGTCAGATACAGTGAAACACCTAGATGGTGCTTACATAATGGCGAACACATGTGCACACAACGGAGCCACGCGTGTTGCAACAGCTCAAACGTTGTGTCACAGTCACTTCGTGCAAAAAGTAGGGAAAACTTCATCGCACATCCGGAATTTGTGGTCTTGGTGCTATCGCATGAGCAATGGGTTTTCCCGGTTACGAACACTGCCCAGACTTTTCTTGTCAGGGATTTTTTGGCGCTGAAGCCTTGATTTCGGTGTTTCGCGCTAAATGAAGGTCAACTTTTTCGCGCCCTCCTTTTTTGCGCATGTTTCTTCTTCGATCGGCCATGAAGGTTTAATAGCCAGCTTCAGTATCGATTCAGTTCTCTTGCCCTCCTCCCCCTCCAATGTTTTTCCTTGTGATCGATAGTAAAAAGCCCCCTTCTCTCCTCGAATTCCGCACTTTTTTTTCTCGTGCTCTCATTACACGTACGAGGAAGCCGCAGCAAGCAAAAAATTGAAAAAAAAATTGAAAAAAAAGCTCCTTTCCACAAGCGTGAAACAGGACTGCAGCTGTCAGCTCGACGCTGGAGAGAGAAGACGTGAGCGTGCGCGGTTTCCACATCAATCGAGGCTGTCACATTCTCGATCGAATCAGTCGAGTGAGACCGAGTCATTTGGGAATAAAATGATTGTAAGAGTGTTTTCGTTGGATCACTCGAACTGGTTCAAGTTATCTCATCCCCCTTCTCTTGGGCCTGACGCCTCTTGCACACGGAGTCCTTGTGCCGGGATGCCGGAGGCAGAGGGCAGAAGAACTTGGGTGATTTCTTCTTAAGCCGTTCCAGCAGGAGAGAAGGAAGACCACATCAAGCAGATCAATTGGATGTAAAAGCAAAGATGTACGTGCAGCCTCACACCACCTCCAACGTCTCCTCGCTCTCCTTCACCAGGAGCAGTCGTCCCCTTCAGACGTTTGGAAAGTGTCATCCAAAATGGAGATGTGGTCGGCCTCGCAGCCATCCTGAGAAGTGCTGATGGCCTTCTTGGACCATACCAACTGTCGTTGCCTTCGTTGTACCTCTCGAAGGAGAACGCTAACTTGGTGTCTGGTTCTAAATTCTTTTTTCCCGGATCCTTAATGATTTAGGGCTCAGTTCACCTCGGCGATTACCTGTCAAAAACAGCTCTTGAGGGGAGGGGGGGGGGCGGAAGCGAGCAAACAACTCCTTCAAATCGCCAATTCCGGCCATCCTCCCCATCTTTAAAAAGGAAAGCAGCTGGCAGAATTTACAGCGAAATACAATGAAATCTTTTAGAGGAATAACAATCTACTAACGCCGGATCGTTTTAATAGGATAAATGGCTGTCTAAAGTCGACTGATGGCCCCAATGCGTGTCGTAATAAGTTACAGCAGATCAGGTACAGTCGTGCCTTGGCCATCCTTTGATTCATCATGACATTTGGGGGGAGGGGGAGATTATGCTGAATGATCTGAGCTGAGACTGAGTTATTCGAGCAAATTTGCTTACTACTGACTTCTTCTGGAGCTAATGCGGTGCGCACTAGTAGCACAGTGAAATAAGTGCTGACTAAGAGTATTTCTGCGCAGTTGCCTCGGCAGTTTCCAAAGTCAGCAAAGAACCACGAAATCATAGTTGGGCGAAAACGACCTGTTATAATTTTGATCCATGTATGTGTGTCGGGTTTAATGGCACACTTTTTCACAAATTGCTGGGTTTTTATCCGGCTTGTTTCGTAGCTGCCAACAAACAAACAAACAGCGACGCTGCATCACCGTAAGAGCTCCTCCACCGCCAACAGCGCGCGTGAATGCCGAAGCGCCGCGCTCAAGTGCCCGATGACGTTTTGTTTCTCCTCCTTGGAGCGACACAACAACAGACACTTGTCCTCATCACCGAAAACTTGTCAAAAAAACCTGTTCTGGCTGATTGCTTCGTGGCCAAGTCTTGTTGCTACGTACCGTGATGGCCGTGATGGCCTGCGAAGGGCCAGTGGGATGGATTCCCCCGGGGCCAAGAAAAATGAGGAAAGGAATGTTTGCGATGCAATTGAATTCGCCGAGGATTCCCACGGTGTTACTGGCTCCTTCAGTCAGAGCCATCCACATGCATGCATCCGTTCTCATGTGTGTGTGCGTGTAATGAAATGACTGTTTTGGCCAAATTTGGCCTGTCATCATTCGCATCCCCAAACATAAATCTCCTATTCCATCCCATCATGACCCTCGCCGTTCATAGGATGCAGTTTGTCATACGCCATGAGTAACATATGTAGACAGAGGAAGGACTCAGACGTACATGTAATTCATGCTACTCGCAGATGTACCTAGATAACGCAAGAACTCATCACATGTCTCTTTTATTCTTCCTCTGGCGGAGCAGACTGTGTATTACCTACACATTAGCAATATTTTTTTCTCTTGTACGAGACTCCTTTAAAGGCATGACCTGGCACCTTTTTCCGTCGTTTCCCGACGTCGCAATACTCCTTTTTCGCGAAATCTCAATGGGCCAGCGCGACGGTTGTAAAATTATTTGTGTGGTGAATCCTATGTAACCGTGTCTATGGATGTGTATGTGTGTGTGTGTGTGTGTGTGTGTGTGTGTGTGTGTGTGTGTGTGGGTGGGTGTGTGTGGGTGTGGGT
>JAAUXU010176155.1_pt1 | contig 15994 bp, 19 predicted proteins | sample 7278151 | NCBI WGS metagenome assembly JAAUXU01 (sample SAMN14350113, study PRJNA611818) | marine sediment metagenome | isolation source: surface marine sediment (1.8m) | place: French Polynesia: Moorea | collected 2018-08 | reverse complement strand
TAGACACAAGGATGTCAGGTTGACACTCCAAATTTGATGTCCACCTGCTTAGTTACTTTCTAGATGCTAAACTGTAGTCAAATGAAACTAAAAACAAAATGCTGACAGCTTCGTCACAGGGCTGTCAAAATCTGAGCACCTGGTTATGCACTGAACTTATGTAGTAAAACCTTATTGCCATGGAGGGCATCATTTTTTTTTTTTCAAAAAAACCAAGTGACTATATCTTTACCATCTGGCATTAAGTAACAAACCTAAGATGCACTCAGTCAACCCCCAAATTTTTCAACCTTAGACCTAGCCTATCAGACAGGTTACAGAATTTAATGTTGCGTCCTCAAACAGTTTTTGGTCCAGGATTACCAGGGACCACAGACTTGCCAAAGACCGCAGACGTGTCAGAGACCAGGTCCCTGTATTAAAGTCATCAATGTCCGGGCTCATCACAGTGGACTTGGTCAGGAAATCAAGTGGTGTCCAGCATTTGAGAGATGCAAGATGATGAACTCAAGAACGATCCTCGAAAAGTCGCGACGTTTGTAAAAAAACCAAATTTAAGGACCAGGTTATGATGGCAGAAACAAGCAACACTATAGAAAAAAAACCATAAAAAGAAGCCTTCTGATGTGGATCCCTCGGCCAGGTTCATTAACGAATCAAAGTTCCCAGCAAAGCCAATGATAAGGATCGTGTCCAATGATTGCCTGACCTCATCTGGATCGATGGGAACACGATCCTATCTGGAAACACTGGACTAGTGGCATCATGCTAATAGTTTGATTGCACCGCAATGCAGAAAAGTATATGTATTTTTCTTCTTGTGCCTCACGGTATAGGGTCCAAAGCAAGTGTTCACACTCTCAGACTGCTCCATGTTTTGGCCAGCCTCTCCCTCAGCTCTTCCAGGTGTGGTTCATTCCTCCATTGCAGGGGTGGCCTGGGAGTTGCCACTGTCTTGGTCAGCAACGTCTCTGCCAGGCTCTCGACCAAAGCGGTTGTCTGTGGGACATCCTCACCTAGGAATTATGTGCTACCGCATGAGAGATCAAGAATGCAGCCAGTGTTTGAAAATTCAGGAAAGGCAAAAATAGTCAATGTTTCTCCTTTTTTTGAATATGATGGACCCCAAACAGTTATCCAACTTCCTGTTGGTTCCTGTCCTGCCCAGTGAAAACTTTGACAGTCACTCCTGGCAGCCACAGTGGCAAGGTGAATCGAGCAAGAGTAATTTTGTATTTCTTTTTTACTACATCTAGGGCTTGGCTTTTTAAATGGTTTTGTCACAGACGTCTTCACTGACCTCTCAGATCATCACCATTCAGTTTTATACCCAGCATTTCAACTGAATTTTCAAGAGAAAGTTCACTTTTGCTTTAACTCCAGCTCCTCCACGAGTCATCGATTGTCATGATATAATAAAATGAAAATACAAAATTGCACTTTCTCTATATTTCCCTGGCAATGGTGGCTCTTACTTTTCTTTCTAGGAAGAAAGCTTATAATATTTTAAACTCCATCACATCAGAAAACGAGAAACGTTCACTATGTAGTGTTTCTTTTTTCCTACAGTCTTCTTTACCTCTTATACGGTACACAATGCAGTGAAATTCGGAAAGTAGCATCTTTCCTTTGAGGCCAGTTGTCTCAAGTTAATAAATTCCACTTGCTCAAAACCATAATTTTTAAATCATTTTGGTGAAATCTACAATGCCAGCTGGGTCTAAGCCAATAGTGTTTTACGTACCCTGTTCCGACGAAAAAAAGAGAGGTTTCTTGTAAGGGGGATTAGGACTTTATACTTTTACTTTATGTTACTGAACAGAACAGGGTACATACGGTATTTTCTTCTCCATTGGTGAGGGCAAGAGGGAACTTAAAATTGAATGCGCTTGTAGTACACATCTGGTACATCTGCACAGTTAATGTGAGCTCGACAAAAAAAGATAAAATAAGTACTGGCGTGGACTGATGAGCAACAGGCATCATCATTTTTCAAAAAATAGGAAATCAAGAGCTGTTTCAAACTACCAAATTGCCATTTTTGGCAAACAAGAGCCTGAAAGGGTGCAATGAAAGTGTCTTCGTAATTCTCCGTGTAAAAAGCAATTGTGGCCATGAGTATTTATTATGAATAAAATTTTGTCCCTAGGGAAAGAAAGGATTTTTCTCCCAAGAGGTAAAAAATCCTTTTTGTCCCTGGTGTCAGTGTCATAAAGCACCGGACAATCTCGTCTGATTCACCAACGGTAAAGTGAAGATTCAGCCATCTACCGGAAGTCTTTGGGCTGGGACCCAATGAAGCATTTCACTGTGAAAGAGTGATCGCTCTTTGCGTGTCGGTCCCAAACAAGTGGTTACACTCAGCAATCAGCCTTTACCGTCCTCCACAAGAGCCAAAAGTCTTCCAGTCGCTGCCAAATGGTGACCCAGGAGGCTCAGGGCCCGGGTGGACAAGAGCCTCGTCGCCGTCCGCGGGAGGACGAGCGCGACCAAGTCGGGCGCGAACTCATACCTGACGAGATGGAGATCAGGCTGTGCGTCGGTGAGAGCAAAGTCCAATCTGCTTACGCAATGGGCAAGATGACTCTGAAGAGCGCGGCCTCCAGGGCTGAATCTGGCACCAGAGGTGTCGTCGCAGCGTCCTCACTCGGTGGCCGGGCAAAGTTCAGCCTGATCTTCCTGCTGTCGTCGTCGGGTCTCTTTTCGTCTTCGTCGTGGAGGCCAATATCTATCTCGAGCATCTCATTTCCTTCCTCCTCGGGGAAAAGACAATACTTTCCAGCCACCCGGTGAACGTTGATGGCCAAGGTTTTCCTCCTGCATAAACACAGACGTTGATGGTGGAGGTCGAAATTCCTCTGGTACTGTTACACTCACCTTCGTCCCGGAAAAGTGATCTCTTCCCCGGCCTCCTTTGATGCCAGATCTAAGGAGTCCACGAGGACCAAGCTCGCCTGGCAGAATTGGCCGACCCCCGCCAGCGCCTGCGATATCATACAGGGTGCGTCACAACTGGTGTCTTTGGATGATCGATGAGTAGCATTCATCAAGTGCTTATCAATAAATACGGTCGGTTGCGGTCTGATGAATGGCCGCCCAGTGCTGGTTTGGAGTGGGCGAGTGCGCTTGTGGAACAGTTCCACTCGTCTCACTTTTACAGTGGAACGAAAAGCCAATCTTTTTCTGAGGCTCTCAGATAGGGAAAGAAATGGAAAGTCGTTCCTCAAATGTTCCATCTCCAAGCTGGGTTCGCTCAGCAGCATCCCGGTCTGGGGATGGAACCGGGCTGAGCCCGAAAGCTGGATTTTGCTCGTCATCAAGTCGACCTATCCCGGTGACAAGACAGACCCAACACCTTGCGCTTATGGACTGCCAAAGCAAGTTGTTGTACATTTCAAGATGTTCATTCACGACGTGATTCAGGAGGCGACCGTGCAAAACGATCTTGGGTGATGGGACCAGAGCTTGAGCTCAAAAGCCCCAGAATTACAGTCTTCTGGTGAGCCCGAAAAGTCAGAGTCCTTTAGCACACATAGCCCGACCTTTTGGAGCCCGGTCCATCCCTATTCCCAATAACTAGAGACGGGCAGAAATGGGCCTTTTTGAGACATCAGCTCTTCTGTGATTCCCCTATGTTAGGTTCACGGTGACGAGGAAAGAGTTCAAAATGATGCGCGTGAACCGAGGTCTTGCTCTTTACGTAGGTAGATCACGTTGAGCACGTGTGAAGATGGAACAGAACGACTTCTGGAACGGGTCAGTTTTGGGTCCCGGGGTGGAGCGAGGAACCCATTCTTTGACCCTGGAACAGAAACATTTGGCAACATGCACAGCACTGGCCAAGGTGTGGCAAGAGATGAGTAAGCCAGAAAATGTTGGCGGGCATTCGACACGTAGAACGTCAGGCCCGAAATGAGGAAAGTTTTCTGATACACCCCGTCATTTCTCTCCGCAGCCATCGCATCGAGACTGACACCAATTCTGACACACCTGGTACATACGCACCGCAAAAAGGAAATGCAAAGAGTCAATAAAATTGCGAGGGACTCGTTGCAACTCAATCCCTGGAGCACCTGCAGATGCCTTGATCAACGCTCACCTCGCTGACACTCAGGTCCCTGGGCTTCTCCTCCATTTCTGCCAAATTGGGGCCCAGTTTGGCAGACCAGGTGAATTCTGCGCGTCTCGTCATCCATTTGAATGCGTGCATGGCTTCTCCGCTGGGCCTGGATTGGCAATGGAAGTGGAGTCTTTGCATGGGCAACTCGTACTCGCCAGACTTGACCTAAGTGGGTAGGAATAGAGAAGGACAGTAGAGAAAAGAAGCTCGTTCTTATGAGGAAGCCACAATATTTCGCCAACTTTTTGGGGGTGAAAACTTTCCCCAGGTCCATGTTACTCCACCAGTTGTCAGCCCGAGCCAATGATACGTGAAATGCTGTACGAGATATTAGGCCTAAGCAGTCGCAGTTGCTACAATGGAACTGCCACTACTATTGTTCAACCAGAGCTGTTGTCGCTCCTCTTACTTTGGAGCGGCTTTGCCACTCCCTATCCCAAGGATAAAGGAGTGGCGTTTCTACTCAGTCCCTCTAAAAGGGAGTGGCATTCCCAATCTTCTACGTGAAAAAAGGCCCACAATTCCGCTACAATTTTTAGAACAGCACATTTTATCATAGCGCACGTAGATGCTCGAAATGAAATCCTTTCTGCTTCTTCAGACAGGGTTGCCAAAAGCAATTATTTGGTGCCATTTCCCTCTAAATTTGACAAGGAGTGCCGTTCACTCAAGCTTTGAATAGTTCTTCTTCCAAGGCACTTGGGTGCTACAACTAGTTATTCACTGTGGTAAGAGTACTATTTCTACACTGCTACCATTGGTACTGTAGAAAGGGGAAAAAACTATTTCTGTGGTGCTACGATCGGTACAGTAGGAGCACCAAACTCGGGGTCTGGCAGCACCTCAGAAAATTTCAGCAAGTTTCGCCAAAAATGGCCAAAACATTCAGTCAGCCGCTCTTTGAGCACTCTGGCTTCACATTGAGCGCTCAGTCAGTGGAAATTATGTACTCAATCTTCTCTCTCAGTGCCTCAATGACACCTAAAAATTTGACCTCAAACCTTCTCCACGCAACTGCACGATTATTTTAACCCCGTGGAAAGTACTTACGCCAAGGACTGTTCAGTGCTACCAGTTAGAGGTACCCAGCGTGTGTCTGATTACTGTGAGACCTGCCCGGCCCTCTCCGTCTTGTCCAAGTCGTGACACCCCGCACAATCCGTGCTGTCCGCGCGCTCCGACCCCGCCGTCCACACCACCCATTCGCTCCGCACCCTGATCCATTTTGTTCAAGTTTTTTCCTCGTACAACTGGACGAGCTTGGTGCACCTCGCCCACCTCCACTCGAGACCCCCTCTTCTGCCATTTCTGTAGTAAGTAGAACTTTCGACCTCGATTTCGGCCTCAAAACGACCCAAAATCTACCCTCAGCTCCCCTAATCAAATAGCCCGTGAAAAGTTGTGTCTGGTGGACAAGTATTGGAGCGGTCAGGACAGCGATGGCAGCGCCAACCCCTGGACAGACACACAGACACAGCGCTCGCTACATAAGTAGGTAAATGGCTATGGACACCGATCTGCTGTCAGTTGGCAACAATAGCCAATGACCTCAAGAATTAGCCATACATCAATGGCCAAAGCAGCTGTTCCGCTTTCCCCAGACCCCAATGACCGGGAGCGCCTCATTGACATCTTCAATGAAGCTGACACAAATCACATTAGTGCCTCATTGGGGATGATGCAGATGAGGATGCTGAGAAGGAAAGTTGTCTAAACAAGAATAAAACTTTTTTCATGGAGTCTACATTGTAAAATAAAAGCCGCCGTTGAAAGAGGGCCACAAAAATGCCGCAAAACTTTTCAAAAGCCTCGACTGTTAAAAAGGGACTTTACGGTAGATATCACTAAACTTAAACGAGAGGTTTTGGTGAGTGCAGAAGTCAGAGTTGAGCACAACTAATGCTGCAAGAGTAAAAATTCAACTGGCGACCGGTTATTTACGGTTCTTGCAACACCCAGAACAGCAGTCGTGCTTGGCAGGCCACAGTGCTCATTTTCATTCAAAGGGAATCGATGGCAGTCACATCCTCATATTTGTACAGGAGCGCTGAAGCAGGTTTAAAAACAGGAACAGAAATCTTAAAAATACCAAATAAACAGAAAAGTCTCTGATTTGTACATTAGAATAATGCAGTACCTGTGTACGTTACACTCAAGGTGCACAGCAACTTCCTTCCGCAAAAGATCTTCCATAGACATTTATGCGCAGCTCCATTTTCTTGAGTCTCATACGATGCAACCTCTTCCATTCTCTTGGAACGTCACTGAAGTACAGGCCTGTACTCTGATAATCGTGTCTTAAACTTCAATTAACGACGCATAAAGTGTTGCATATGTACCCTCTTTGGACTTGACAGCCTTCGGGATTATTTGATATCTCGAGGGTGAAGGATATAAAATGGTCCTCCTGCAGTCAAGTCCGAGTTGGATGCATGTAGTAGTAGAAAATGTGTCGTTAATATATAGTTGATGTCATCCTCAAGAGTGGTTATTTCGGAGTACTTCTGATTCCGGGACCTCCTCCTCTGGAGTCCAGCCCATCCAGCCCTCTCAAGGCCGGCCATTCAGCCCAAAGAGCCGGTGATATAGAGCAGTGATGACTTTTCTATCCCTCCTTGCTCCGGGTCTTACTTCTGCACCCACTCTTGCCCTCGTGACGTAAATTGGTTGCGGATCATCCGCACGAGATTACTCTAATGCGGATTATTCGCAACCACTGGCAATAAGACAGGGCAGAATTCGCGAAACCTTCGCATCAACAGCACTGATCAATACTAAAGATGCTGTCCAACGATATCAAAACCCCGGACCTTTGAGATCGAAAATATCGACGTCGGCATGCAGAATTAGCTTCAAACTTCGACAGTGGATATCGATATTAAACATCGCACAGGGTCAATGTATACTGAGGTGGGTCCACCTCAAATTATACACTGTAGAGTTATTTTCAGAACACGTTGCACATTTCTGAGGAGGTTTTGTAAGATTTCAAGTGTTGTTACCATTGTGAAAATCTTTAACTGACTATCTACCCTTACATGAATCTGTGTCACTTGGTCTGGGTTCTATCAGAGTGAACAATTTGATGTGGACACCCTGTCCCGCCCCTAGCAGTGCTTTGGCGGGTTCAAAAACATAGTACTTCTCTAACTAGTACCAATCTAACTCACTGTAATGAATTGCACGTACGTGTTCTCCGATCAGGTTTGCCACAATCTTCTCAAAACGTTCCTCCACCTCGTCAGGGCGCTTGTCAGTGGGACACATTGGATCAAACTCAGTCGGGGGCGCCTGATCCAAAGGCGGCCCTCGCCAAATCACCTCCTTTATGGCGGAATCCGTGGGCCCAACCTAAAAAAATGACGCGATTGCGGCCTCTGAGGCCGTCAAGATGACTTTTTCCGCATGCCTGAAAGCACTTCCAGAATGGCCTCAGGACTCTCCGGACATTCCCGATGGCATTTTTCATGGAATCTCTGGGTTCGCCAAGTTTTGAACGAGTGACTGCTGACTTGTGCTCGTCCCAGACAAGCAACCTAGGGCAAGGGTCGCCCAGGAGCGCCCTGAACGTGAGGGCAGCGGCCTCAGCCAGCGAAGGCAAGAAGTACCCGCCCTCCAGCAGGGCGACCACGCGACCACCAGCGAGGGCGGATATCAGGTGGGTAAAGTGGGCATAACAAGCAGGTGTCACCTGGGACAATAGTTGGGATCATGCACTCATCATTTATGTACACATGATATTCTATATTCACCATCTGTTCACCCTCGGGACAGCCGACAGCAGCATCAAAGCCAGCAGAGATTATGACCAACTCCGGATCGAACTCCACTGCCATGGGCATCAGCACCTGAGAGTCGAGGAACAGATTCTGTAGTCATGCGCTCGAAGGCGGGCTTGACTGAGACGACCTGGAGAAAAATGGCCATGTAGTCCGCGTCGGTGTTTCCCAGCTCGTTGACCGGCACGTTGACGTTGAAGCCCTTTCCTTCGCCCTCCCCGACGTGGTCAAAGTCGGACTCCCTCAGGCTGGGCCAGTACTCACCGAACTCGTAACTGTCAAGGCGTCACGCACGTATGAAACGATGACCATGAAGGAGGCCGCCAAGAACTTCTCTCTGCTTTACCGATGGATGGAGAAATAGAGCACTCGCTTGTCCCCGTAGAACTCCCTCTGGGTGGCCTGGCCGTGGTGGACGTCCCAGTCCACTATGAGGACGCGCTGCATGTTCCAGTCGTGCAGGGCTCTCCTGGCAGCCAAGGCGGCGTTGTTGAAGTAGCAATAACCGCAGATCTGAGTATACGTACCGGGTGTTTCACATTTAGCGAGACGTCGAGACTGGCTGCATTGATCAATGCTTGTAACAGAACAATATACCCTTATAAAAAAAACATGCAGAGAAAATAGAGGTTTAAGTTACTTCGCTATGAAGTTGCCTTTGCAGCGTATAGAAGTAGCTTTAAAATTCTTAAATTACTCACTGAGGCTGACATGGCCGCTAAAACGCCGTCCCTGTTGTAACCAGTAAACGCACTTGATTTAATACAGAAGAAAGTGAATGAAAAGTAGAGGTTCAAAACTTCGCTTGTCTGACCTTTTTACAGCAATTGTTGCTTAAAAAGAATAACTTTAAAGGCATTTTAGAATGTCTGTGCATTTGCGTCATCGTCAAGCTTTAATTTTCAAGAGGTCTTTACTTTATTATTTTCTATATCTATCTCAGAATTTTATGCTCGGTGACTATTTCACTGGAGAGTGCAGCTGATTCATCTTCTCGTCGTGCAACCTTCTTATTCATTGTAGTAAAGTTTATCATAAAGTCATTCATAAAGTTTTAATCCTGGACTTATTCATTTTTCACTTTTCTTGGGACAAGTAATTTCACTCCAAGATGCTTTAAATCGTCTGTCTCCGCTGATGTCTGCATGGCGCCAATGATGGAACTTTGCGTAGCTTGCTAAATTTAGCCAAGTACGAAACACCCGGTACAGCACTTATTCAAGCACATGATTCTCAATTGTGACGCACTTCATCTTTTCCGGCGTGATGTCCAGGTGGCCGGAGGAGACCGAAGCCATTGCGGATACTTTTGGATGTCGTGGTGAAGGGGACATTTAAACTCAAACGCATTGTTTTTAGAAAGTATGGTGGCCATTTACTCGTTCTCCGGGTCACAGACGGCATCGGTGAGGGTCAAGGCGCATCCGGCGGACAGGAGAGCGCAGGGGTAGACGTCAGGGTGGAGGTAGACGCAATCGTACCTGGATCAAGGGATGCAACAAGTGATGAGGCGATCCCCGAGCCCTTTGCCCAACCCCGAGGCTCGCGTCCCTCAGCCCAAGTAGCGCAACATTGTGTCATGCCATGGAAATGAGTTGGTGGATTGCGGGGTAAATATTGTTCGTGTACGTATTGTTCGTGTACGTAGATAACTATGACCGATGTCACTTTTAGACGGACTCCACGGTGCAAAAGCGCCCTCTAACGTCAGCTGTCGTAACTCCACAGAGGACAATAGCCTGCTGCAGTGGTGCCTGCTGGGCACCACTGCAGCTGGGCAGCGAAGCAGGTTGCCCGGGCATATTTCCCTCTGTCCACTCAGACATATTGACCTCAAGTGCACGCACCCCACTCACGTCACGCACATGTCTGCCGTTCAGTATTCATTCGAAGCGGAGTCAGCTGAAAGGAGGGGCGCTTTACACTATTTCTATGTTATACCACAGGTTCTTCATTTCTCTCCGTACCGGAGCTTCTTTCAAAAACATGATTGGCCTGTTTCATAGGCCTTTGCAGGCCCCCTATTCTACAAGATCTCGGCATAATGCTATTTTCACGGCTTGCAAGCCTCGGTTTGAGGCTCGTATCATCACTACGTGCAACACTTGTGAAAAAGAAAGGTTGTTTACGTAACCGCGCGCACCTTGCGATGTTGTGGCCGTGACGTCAACACGAACCAGGGAGCTATTATGCTAATATCACAGCTCACTGGCACGTACCGAAGTGTGCAGCGTGTACAGAATGACACGCACGTGTCACAAGAGGCCTCAGTGCAGTTGGTGCTGGTCTGGCAGGTCATGTGCTCCGCCTATATCGGCGACAACTGCACAGTAACGTCACTTCAGCGTCATGCTGGGCGTCATGCTGCTCACGACCATTACGTGCGCGATGTCAGTGTCATCACGCACGTGGTCTTGACTTTTTACAAGAACGAAAAATTTCACTCTTTCTAATGGAAGGATCATTTGTGACTCACTTTGAGGATTGGTTCTTAAGTTTTTCCTCGTCCTTCTCCCCCTCGGTGGCCTTCAGGAATTCCACCAACCTCTCCGAGTGCACCGTGCGCAGCTCCTCCTCGGTCGCCGTGCGAGGCTGCAGTAGTTCATATCTTCTGCTGAGCGGGACTTCCACACCTTTGTCTACAATGGACCAAGGCGTCAAAGGCATTTCTGCATGAGCTGCAGCGTAGTAGAAACCGACCAAATAACAGCTCCAGCTCCTTTAAGCGCTCCAGAATACAGGTGAAGCGCCCGGGATGCTCCACGTAGTCGGGGTCCCAGGGGCAGCTGTAGCTGGACATGCGCTCGTCATAAATCAGCCCGGTCGATCGAGCCATGACGACGTCTACTTTGGACCTGGAGAATGGAGACACCGATGTTTGATGTATGAAACAACCAAAAAGTCTGGTCAACCTCTGTGCTACAGACGTCCAACCTCACTGAGCAGCAGTGGGGATAAACGGCGAATGAATCCCCCACTCTGCCTTTTGTACACAGATGCTGTACTGACGCACTGATACAGTGAAATCCTCCTAAATGCCACTTGTCAGTGCACCAACAACTTGGATTTGCGGCACCTCAACCACTACCACTAGTTATGCTGACGCCAAACTATCTGCTTTTATACTGGAATACATTTAAGGACTAGGTATGTGCAGCATTAAATGTCGAAGGCCCTGTCCTGAGTGTTGCCAACGAGTCAAGTCCTGAAAATTTTGCACAACCTCGCCAAAATTGGCACTGACTTGACAAATGTACCCAAATATTGCACTTGATGAGCACTTTTCTTGCCGAGAACACCTTCGGCACCTCGTGATCTGACTGCAACTGCGTTTATCAGGTGTTCACTCTGCTGCTGCTGCTGCTGCTGTGCCCAGCAGGCACCACTGCAGCAGGCTATTGTCCTCTGTGGAGTTACGACAGCTGACGTTAGAGGGCGCTTTTGCACCGTAGAGTCCGTCTAAAAGTGACATCGGTCATAGTTATCTACGTACGTCGGGACAAGTAGCATCATACACACCATTTTTGCATTTTGAAGCTGGTGGGCATTGGCAACTCGGGGTGGGGTGGGTGGGGTGGAGGGTGAGCCTGAGGGTCGTCAAGGTCTGAACAGCGTCAAAATGTAAAAAAAGGGTGTGCAGTACTATAGTATGTAGGCTTGGCCCAAGTATACGTTTTTGTTAAACGTTGACTTCTTTACTTTTACAACCTAAACGTTCAATGTACCGGGCGTCAACAGTGCCGATTTCTCGGCTGTTAATATGATTGTTTCCTGTGGCAGACCAATGAGCTGAAACACTACTGGTCTGGTCCGGTCCAGTCATGGCCATCGGAGCCGAATCCTTCAGTTAAGTAGACTCAAAGAATAACCCTCAGAATTTGATTTATTTGCTATAAAAGGCATCCAATTCTAAGGGTCATTCTCAGGGTCTACCCAAGTGAAGGACCCGGTTCAAAGAAGTCCTTTTCCCCTCAAAACTAAAAATCGACCAGGGGCAGCCATAGGAGGGTGAGGCTGGTCGTACCAGCCTCCCCGGATGCAAAGGGTCTTGACCCACACCCCGCCAAAGAGTGCCTGCACGCAGCCAAAGGGTCCTGCTGGTCAGGTCCTTCTGCAGCAATGGCGGTTGAGCTAAAGTTGTGTGGGCATTGAGGATATTCTGAATGAAAAGTGTAAAATAACCTTTTTGACTTGTTCACCCACTTTCTGACTTTGCTTAGTAAAAATCCTTCTTACCCTCTCGCCCAAGATCAAGTGCTAATGAGAGTCACTCAAGTGCAAACTGAGCATCAACCCTGCACAGGTTGTCCAAAAGTCCTTACACTCACGAGTCTTGTGCACCTCATTCGCTTCGTTCTTGCAACCTCTCACTTTCATATCCCCTGCACCTGTGCAGTCATTGCTTGCTTTTTTTTTGCTCACTGCCTTTGCAGCCACTTCCTTCTCATAATCTTTCCGTAGACTTTGATGGCAACAAGATTAGCTTTCCATTGATAGCTCGCGTGTGATGCTCAAACCGTGGAGCTACACAGTACTTTCCATAGTCAGTCAATTCTTGAGCACCCGGTAGCACCAGGAAGAAATCGAAAGTCGATATTGAAATAGCTTCCCACTGTTAAGAGAGGCGTCACCTTTCTTCTCGTGGGGCGTAAGTACCTGTACAGGGAAAAGTACTTGACAGGACCACTTAAGTGATTAAAATCGAAAGGGGATGACGCCTCTAGGCAAGTTCGCAGTCCTCGCAGTCCTCTGAGCGCATGGCAACCTATTGCATATCCCGCCCTCAATATCAAGCTTGATATTGATTTTTTGATTTTGATCAACTTTGATTTTTTGCAGCATTGGAAGCATTTGTCGAACTTTCTACGTCCTTCCTGTCTCACTTGGTCTTGTCAATGCAATATTGGTGGCAGAAATATTTTCCCTGCGCACGAAGCCGCAGATCGAGCAGCAAGATTGAGTAGATTTTGCCTGGGTTTTCCTATTGCAGAGTAGAAGTAGTCATCGTACAGCCAATAAGTAAGTTGGGCACTTGCAGCCAGTTTCCTCTGTCCCGAGGCTGCTGTATTCAGCGGCCTCCACTGTATGTAGCAAGTTTCACTCGATTGTATCAATGCGCGTTTGCAGCGTTGCAGGATCCGAATTAGTGGAGGGAAGGGAAGAATTGACAGAGAACTGTAAAGTCAAGGATGCTTCACTGTGCAGTTCTAAAGGCCACTTTTTTTCCTCATGCATTCTGGACTGCCTGCATATGCAGATGGAGCACACAGCTGACGAGCTCAAAGGTCAAGTCCAGCAGACCACATAAGACAACCACATCCAAGGTCGACTTAGGGCTGCCACCACGAAGATCTCCGGGCGGGGAGGATTGGACAGCTCAAGGAGAAGCGAGGGACAATCTAGGAACTCTGAACTTGAGTGTGACCTTTTGAGTGATGAGTAAATAAACAGCTTGAACTGTCAGTAAACGTAAAAATTCGATGAGTTTTTAAAAGACGACCAATGGAGGAATAGATGACATTGGCGCATGTCTATATTTTCTTCTTCGGCGGAGTCAACACTAAAATGTTACCTTTTGAACAAAAAAAACCCCAGGTACTGGCAGATGCTTATAATAAAAGTTGTGGCATAGTCTCAAGTGAAGACTTTTTACCTAAAACTTATTGCTGTCACCCCACTTACTTGAAGGTCGTGAGTCTTTAAAGTTTGTCCGGATTTATCGACAACCCCCTGTCCTTAGGATTGCAATAGGAAATGCAGCAGCTCACCAGATCAACGAGGAGATTATCTGTTCGGCCTCTGATTCTGAAAAAAGCCTTCGTGGCTTGAAAAAATCCGCGAACACTTTGAAGAGTGAACTAGGCAAGAAATGTGGAATTCAAGTGATTGACAGGAAAGCCACAAAATGAGGACAAGAAGATAAAAATTCATTCGGAGAGAACAAATTGCCAGCAATTTTCAATTTCCGTCCATTGTTTTGCTTGCCCCACAACATTTTTGTGTATGAGGGAACATAGACTGTGTGTGAGAAAACCCTTCGACTAAGTAAGTCTTGCCTCATAGTTTGTATCACATGTTCAAAAACTTAACTTAACGTGGCTGAAAAACATGTCATCAGATCTATTCTGGAGTTGTTCCTTGAGACTGCCCTGCTGGACCTTTCTGGGCTGCGGAAACGTTCCTTCTTGTACTGAGGGTCCACCAAAGTGGAAGGCAGAGCTCTGTTACTTCTTCACCCCTTGAAATCATGCTTGTGCTTGTTGTTGAGGTGTCCAATGAAGGTGGAAGTGCTGCCTCCACTCTTCTGAAACCTCCTCTGGCAAACCTGGCATTCTTCAGAGTCTCCTCAGTCTCTGAAAAGTACCGCTGATCCTCTTTGACATCCTCTTTTTTACTCTTGGTACCGGCAGAACTAGTTGAAGGGGTTGGATCCACCTCTTCAGACGGGCAGTGAGTAGAGTTGTCAATGGGACTACATTTTCGTATTCACGTGAATATGAGTATTCCAAAAAGTAACCGTATAAATATGAATATTCAGAAAGTAACCGCCAAAGTAACCTCTCCAATTTGCTGAGCCTCAACCAGCTGTGGGGCATTAAAAACACTAAGCAACACCAGTTTCAAATTTTGTTTGTTGAGAGCAGTCTCAATAAATTCCTTGTTTTGCAAGTAATATTCAAAGTAATTTTAAAAAAGTGAGTATTCCCCCAAAGTGTATTTAATGCGGCTACTTTGAATACGACTGCATGTTCATTGACAACTCTAGCAGTGAATCAACGTTGCTTGGGTTGGCAGCAACAACCTCAGAGCGATGCACAAACTCAGACCCAGAATCTTGGAGATTCTTGGCATGGATTTTCCATGACATGGATTTTCCATGACATGGATTTTCCATGTCGATCTCAAGAGTCACTGCTGGAGTCCTTCCTCCATGCTGCAACGATGGCACCGTCCGAATCCGTCCAATGTTCTTGGTCCCAATGCCGCCAAAGAGCGAGTTGTGGCTGCTGTAGTGATGGTTTCGATCTTCCAACATCTTGGCCAACATCTCGACTTGGCGGCTTTTGTCAGACTCGAGATAGTTGGACTTGGGGCATCGAAAATTTGCCCATTCCTTCAAATCAGTGCTGGAGGTGTCATGACCAAGAAGCACAACCAGCTCAGTGACTATTCAAGAATGCTGCTTGGGCAATGCAACAACCTGCAGCAACTGGTGTTCCCCAAGGACGCTGCGTTCCTCTGGTGTCCTCACACTTTCAAAGACTTTCTAAACAAACATCTACAATAATACCATTGGCTATTGTCCTTGAGCTCGGGGGAGTTTTGGGACACGTTCACAAAACTGTTTGAGATCGATGCCTCATGATCGATAGATACTCGAGATCGACGTTTCTATGTTCGAAACCATCACTAGTCTGTTTCGTCTTTGTTTGTTGGTCCCTCTTCTCGTCCTCTCAGCTGCCGGAAGGCTCACGAGCTGGAAGTTTTGTTCGAGCCGAGTCAAGCCTGGGCTCGTGATTTCAGGAGCCGAGCTCGGCTCGAGCCCACCTCTACGAACAGTTTTGTGCCTTTGAGCCTTGAAAGCTGTTTGGGAACGTGCTAAGGGACGTGTTACCCTGGTCAATCCCTACGATGAATCACCTGGAGTCCACCGACTCAGTAGGAAGCGAGAATACGTTACTATCAGCACCTTAAACTGAACGCAATCCAGCACATGGCCGCCATCCTTTCACTCAAAGGTCACATTATGTCCATTTATCACTCAAATCTTTCTTGTCTCGGCATTTCAGCCGAATCTGTCATTCAGGCACATTCTGAAGCTCTCAACCCAGCTCAAGCTCTGCGGCCCGATACTCTAGAACTCAACTCAAGCTTAAGGTTCGCTCGCAATATCAGATTTTAAGCTAAATTCTGTCCGGAAGTTGATGTTGCTGGGCCTCACGCATGTGGCAGAAGGAATTCGTAGAGACTCAATTCTTCCAAGGTGTCCTTACGATAACGATACAGCGTAAGCGACCCAGGACAAAGTGCTCATACCCAAGCAAAGTACGCTTACACCAGAACTTTTAGAGTTACGTGCCGCGGAGCTCGAGTA
>JAAUXU010163999.1_pt1 | contig 15996 bp, 17 predicted proteins | sample 7278151 | NCBI WGS metagenome assembly JAAUXU01 (sample SAMN14350113, study PRJNA611818) | marine sediment metagenome | isolation source: surface marine sediment (1.8m) | place: French Polynesia: Moorea | collected 2018-08 | reverse complement strand
CGTGAAGGCCGACGGCGTGAAGGCCGACGGCGTGAAGGCCGACGGCGTGAAGGCCGACGGCGTGAAGGCCGACGGCGTGAAGGCCGACGGCGTAAAGGCCGACAATGACAGCTTGTTCGGCCACGATACGCCTGCTGGGAGGGATGCCGAGAGCGCCAAGAACCTCTCTCACATGAAATCGAATTATGGCCATGTGTACCGTTCCAAAGGCTTTCTTTGGATCGCAGGCAGGAATGAACGCTGTGCAGAGTGGAGTCAAGCTGGAGCTATTGGCGAGCTGTCATGTGGGGACCCTTGGTTGGCACTTATTCCTCCAGAGGCCTTACCTGAGAAAGGTACTGAGGAATGGAGGGTGATGAAGCAGGATTGGCAACAGGGTATGATAGAGGACAGACGACAAGAGCTGGTGATTATTGGACATGAGTTGAAGAAGGACAACCTGATTAAGGCATTAGACGAATGTCTGTTGAAAGAAAGTGAGGTGGACGTGACAGCGAAAGAGGACGCTAGTGAGGATGAGAAGTTACATGGGTGGAAGTTTGAGTGGAAAGCAACGAGCAGGCAGGAAGCCTGTGCTATTCCTCAGTGGCCAGACGTAGATGACTACTTTGATGCAATTGATTCTCACGACCACGGGCACGATCATGAGGACGAGGATTCTCACGAGCATGAGGACGACAGAGAGAATGGCAGTGCAGAGGAACCAGATTGCAAGAAGCAAAAGACAGAATAATGTTCCCTAGCCGCAACTTTCATTAAATGCAGCAATTAAATGAATATTATTTTTCCATGCTCTTAAAGGATAATTTATGAGGCTAAAGACTGCCTCCTCCTACTTGAGTATCCAATTTCTGTTACTGTACAAGCGTGTTCTATTTCTTGTATGACTTAGTTGACGTCGACCACCTGGAGCTCGTCATCAGCATGGTCGTCTCCTCCACCGAATTTGACCCCTAGCACAGCCAAGATAATGATGATGAGCGCCAACACCACGCCTCCAATGATTAGCTGCATCTTGAGGTTCTCCCACCACATCTTCTGCTTGACCCGGCGCGAGCTGGTGGCAAACTGTACGGAAGCCGCGTTCAGCGACTCCGCCCGGGCGTCCAGCTCGCTCAGCTTCGTGTCACGCTCCAGCACGCGCTCTACGTTCTGACGCATCACGCCCACTACGTTGTCGACCTAACGAAAGAACGGGGAGGCTTTTCTGGAGATTGACCGGCGCGACAAATACCGTTTGGCCTCTCTCACCTCTTTCTGGGCCTCCCTGATCTTGGAGTTGCTCATGGTGTCGATTCTACCTTGTCTGCAATGATGATCCAAGATGGCAGGCGGATGTCCTACTTGACGTATCAGCGAGGGTTAGCTGCTGAGCGCTCAATGGACATGAGTAACAAATTCCTTATCACTTATCGGGTTATCATCCCTTAGCTAGAGTCGGCGTACAGAAACTACTCATATTCTACGTACGAGCTACAGTGTGAGCCAAAAAGAGGTGAATTTCCGTCTGGCCCCCTGCAATCCTCTCCTTTGACCCTGACCACATCCCCCCACTTCGCTCCCTGTCCCGCCCAACCTCGTATGACATGTACAGTTACACGTCGGACACGATCGTCGCTCACGCTGTATATGCTCCGTGCCAGTGCAGGCGGTGTTTTTAGACTTCAATAGCGTCGGCTTGTTACAGGTTTTCGAGGTCCAGAACGAATTCCGAAGCGAGCTGGAAGAACACGAAGAGGCTGTACGGGATCAGCATCCTGGTTCTTTCGCACATCAAGACATTCCTAGTGCTTAACACCAACGAAGGGTCATTACACCCGACAAGATGAAGTCAAGGGACTCCGGCTTCGTCGGGAACGCCGCGTAGGTGTTGTTAGCATCCCTGGGACAACATCCCTGGGAAGAGACTCATCCTTCTGCCGTCGACGCGGTTGAACACGTGACAGAGCACATGTCTTCCCCTCCGGAACAGTCGACGCAGTTAAACGTTCAAGAGACAAATAAAACAAGTTCAACAGCAAAGCTCACAACTCAAAGTTTGATATTGGAATTGTATACTTTGTATATCATTTGAATTAAACTACAATCCTTAAGCCAGCATAAAATATGGTGGTTTTGGGTAAAAGTGACCAGACGACAGAGTCTGATCAAATTTTGCGTCGTTCCCCTGAAATCACAATCTGCTCAGCACATGGAAATGGTGACGTTAATCCCGAGATTCCCGTTGTCGGCGAACAGCTGGGCGATCGAGGTGTCGAAGACCAGACAGTCTGAATTCATTATGGCTGAAGAGACTCCTTCATGGATAGAGCGCGGAGTCGCTTCCCATGTCAAGCGGCGGCGAGGTCCATTTAGCTCGAGCCTGCAACGTGGACAAGAATTTCGTCGTCATTGCAGTGGCAGCCGCTCCATGGTCGGTCAAGTTGTTCAAGCACTTACCTGTATGCAAAGTTTTCTGCTTGCTTTCTTGTTCCTATGAGTTGCACGATGGCGAAGAACTGCTGGTGGCCGTCGAACTTCTCTTGCTTCTCCAGGACCAGCCTAAAAGGGGAAGAGAACATAGTGAAGTTTCTCCGTCGCTGACTACGAGCTGGTCCTGCTCACATGAAGTGGTGGTTGAAACAACTCTGCATCATGACCCAGTCGACGGCTCCAGGCAAATTGATGTCTGTCGCCAGGAACACGATGTCCTCTCCTTGCAGAGTCGTGATGCTCTTGTGTACTTGCATCAAGTGGCTCATAACTTGCTCCAGGGAGCCTTGCCACTTACAGGAAGCACCCGGGCAGGGGCACGAGTAGGGTCGATGTTCGCATGTCTCCTCGTGGTCTAGCTTTTCCGTGTGTAGCAGTGTGGCTGGGCAACCTGAGCTAGAGTATCTGCAGGGGAAAAGGACTGTAGACGCCACCTTCTCCATGGCCAGGTTCCGGATGTTTCCGCCCAGCTGGCCCCGACAGGTGGGGCAACAGGTCAGCTTTGGCCGACACGCTGAGCAGACCAGATGACCGGCGTGACACTGGAAAGAGTAATCTCTTCAACGTGAGCTACAACACCTTCCTGCATGGGTGGGTGGAGTACATGCAGGGGACCTCCAGGGTCGGAAGTGCATGTATGGGGGACTATGTGGGCAAGGGGTACATCTGTGTGAACTACACATGCGTACGTGGGCGGGGGACAACATCAACACGGGCAACGCCGGGAATCTCTGCAAAATCTGGGCAAATGTTCGTCCTGAGCTGGGAAAAAAGATCTTTCTGGGTCCACTACTGGAGGTTCCAGAGAACAGGACTGCCAAAGAGGAAGTGAGACGACATGAACAACGCGGAGGAGACCTACAAAGTCGTCTAACGTCGATTCACTGAATAACCAAATCTCCAGTCAAAGGCAGTCCTGTGCTACATCAACATACTTAAGTCTATTTTTTTAGCGGACAAGTCTTTCTCCCGAAGTTGTACATGACCGCTATATGAGTGCGTCATAACAGTCATGCCCTTTGTCACGACTCTTGTCATTCGCCTTTGTCAAGTTAGAGCTCACTCACCTGAAGGATCGGGGGGAGGACATAGTCGAAGCAGACGGGACATTCGAATAGAGACGCCAGATCTTGATTTGTGGTGGCCGCGGCCGCGTTGGAGGGCACTACGCTCATGGTGGCTGCGGCTGCGACCGCGGAAGCTGACCCAGTGGCTGCTGCGGGACTTGGAGCACCCCCGGCCGCAGCAGCCGCAGACATTGCGACTGCCGCAGCCGCGGCCCCGGACATGGGATGCACCCGCGACTTGGTTGACGACACCACCTGGTGGATGGCGTTGCCCGACATGGCGAACAAGAGTCCGCCGTGGCTTGAGTTGCTTTGCTTGTGTCCAATCCAATGTTGCGGAGCAGCAGGGCGAAGTGAGCGTGAGCGCGCGCGGTGACGCACGCACACAGAGCACAACTCGATCATCCTGCCTGTGGTGGCTCGCCTTGCTCTGCCCGGCCGGGCTCTTGCCCGCCTTGCCCGGGGTCGAAGACACTCAGACCTTTGCGAAGTTGGGCGGGAGCGGCTGCGTGGGCTGCAGTCACCAAGAGGAAGAAGGAGGAAGACCAGGATGTGCTCGGTTAGGGATGGCATCCCGAGCCGCGAATCGAGCCAACCGCCATAGAGTACAAAACAAGGCTCGAATCAGGCTCGATTCTTCAAATTGGGCTCAGAGCCCATTACTCCACTACACTGCAGTCGAGCTCCAACGGCGCCAGACACAAGTAGAAGAAGAAGAACACTGCGGAGCACGGCCAGGCGACACCGCCTGCCATATTGGCCGCCGACTGCATCCGGCCGCCACAGGCCAGCTTCGCCCGGGCGCAGAAGGAGGATAAATACAACGCACACGTAGTTCAGCTTGTCCTCGGCGTCATCTCCGAGTCCGCCACTACCATGGCGCCCTCGTCGGGTGAGCTGTGGGGTCACCAGTATATGCCCCAGCTGGTGACCCTCGACTGCTTGTTGCCCAACGGCGTAATCGTCTCGCTGAACAGTCTGAGGGAAAGCCCGTTGCACCGGATCAAGGCGGACCTCTGGTTGGAGGCAAGGAACTATCCGCTCTTCCACTTACTACAAGACCAACAGTCCTACATCTTTGTGTCTGTGACGCGGGACGCTGAACGAGAAGAGTTCCATGACGAGAGCCGACGCCTCTGCGACCTCAGGCTCTTCCAGGCTGTCCTCAAGCTCGTGGAACCCAAAGGCAACAAGGAGGAAAAGGTCCTTAATTCCGAGATCGGTGCTGTCCTCGGCGTTGGGGTGCACGAATTCGATGACGTCACCGACGAGGAGACGCACGAGGCCAGGCGAAATCTGCTCGAGGTCGCCCAGAAAGCCCTGGAGGAGCGCTGTCGCGATGGGAAAGAATCGCAATTGCTCTACGCTTATCCTCCCGAAGTAGAGAACACTGCCGAATTGCCCGTTAGCCTCAACGACCGCCTGGTGAACGGCCATCTCAAGATTGCCGTGTGGTCGCTGAGTTTGTCTCGGGAAAAGCAGAAGTTCACGGTCGCCGTAAAGTATGACGCTCTTCCTTCGGAGATCGTGCGCGAAGCCATCTTCAAACGGATCCGCCACTCTGAGGCTGGCAGATCGCCTGAGGAGAAGATTCGCGTGGTCGACGAGTTCCAGTCCTCTTACGTTCTCAAGGTGGCCGGCTCAGACCAGTACCTCGTTGCAGAGTACCCAATCTCTCAGTACAAGTACGTGCGCCGGTGCATGTCAAAAGGCTCCATCCCACAGCTGGCACTTATGTCCAGGAAAGGGTTGGTGGACAGCCTGGACGACTATTGTACCGTTCTGGTGCCGGCTTACATGCGCAAGCCGTCATCAGCAACGTCCTTGGGGACATCTTCGTCGACAACCTCCATCAAGTTGTGGCACTTAGACACTCCCTTCCGTATCCACGCGCTCTCTGCAACTTACGTGAACGTGAAGGATGCTGATCAGATTTACGTGCGCGCCGGCATCTTTCACGGCATGGAGGCGTTGTGTGAAGTGCGTCAGACGAAGAGCGTCTCCCCCGGCCACCCCCGATGGGACGAGTGGATCGAATTCGAGGACATGTTCTACACGGACCTGCCGCGCGCGGCCAAGCTGTGTATATCCATTTGCGCGGTACGCAAGCGAGGAAAGAACCGTGGCGATGAGACCACGATGCTCTGTTGGGGAAACGTCAGCCTCTTCGACTGGAAGGGCCGGATGCTCACGGGTAAGGAGTCCCTCAATCTGTGGGGAGTCCCGCGAGGAATGGACGACTTGCTGAACCCGCTGGGGTGCTCTGGCTCGAATCCTGTAAAAGAGTCTCCCTGTCTGGAGATCGACTTTGGCCACGCCGGCCAGTTGGTTTTTTGTCCGGATATGAAGGACTTTCGTGACTACGTCGACTTCATGGAGAAGGCGTCGTCGACCGTGAGCAACAATGCATCCCTATTCTTACCGCCGCAAGAGACAATAACTGAAGACGAGCAGGCGCTTCTGAAGGACATCGCCGGACGAGATCCTCTTGCTGAGATCTCTGAGCAGGATAAGGTGGCCCTCTGGCGCTTGCGTAAGCACTGCCTGGCCATTCCAGACATCTTGCCGCGGTTTCTCGACGCCGTCAAGTGGAATAGCCGCGATGACCAAGTAAGTCACACTACTCTCAATAACAGGCTTGCATTTGTAAATTCTGTCACCGTCGTTTTACAGACCCAGCTGTACCTGCTCCTGGAGAAGTGGCCAGCAGTCTCGGCTCAGCGCGCGCTGGAGCTGCTGGACTGCAAGTATGCCGACCCCCTTGTGCGCAGCGCCGCCGTGCGCTGGCTGGACACCGCCATGTCCGACGAGGACATGGCACAGTACCTGATGCAGCTCGTCCAGACGCTCAAGTATGAGCCGTACCGGAACAGCCCGTTGGCACACCTCCTGTTAAGGCGGGCTTTGCTCAACCGAAAGATCGGACACTTTTTCTTCTGGCACCTCCGCTCAGAACTCACCTCTCCTTGGCTAATTGTCAGATTTGGACTCTTGCTGGAAGCCTACTGCCGAGGCCTGGGACCTCAACTCAAGGATCTTATGCAACAGGTAAGCAATCTTTGCACGGGACAAAAGGTACCGGGTATCCGGAAACTTGTGACCCACTCATTGCTGGTCCCATTCATCCGGTACCCTGACCATGCCAGCTTAAACTGAATTGAGTGAGCAGTGTAGTCTTTAGACTCATTGCTAACAAACAACAAAGTACAATAAGTTAGACAAGTGTTTCTAAACAATGTACATCCTGAGGATTAAGCATCTCCGAAGAATAACAGGTATCCCTTGCACGCTTCAGTGTGTCTCTAATGTCCAAATTTGTCACAGGTAGAGGCAATCGACAAGTTGACCAATCTGACGGACTCTCTGAAGGAAAAGCTGGCTCTGCCGATGAAGGAACGAATGAAGTTCATGGTTGACAAGCTGAGTCTTCCTGACTACGCCAAGAGCTTAAAGTACTTTCGCTCCCCACTGGAGAACACGGTGATGCTGGGAGATTTGGACATCAACAAATGCAAGGTGACAAACATCTTATAAACTGACTGAGAAGTTTGGCCTAATGGACCAATCATGACACAGGTCATGGACTCTGCCAAGAAGCCACTGTGGCTGGTGTGGAAGAACCCAGACGAGCTGTCTGAGAGAGTGAACATTTACAACGCTATCATCTTCAAGAATGGTGACGACCTCAGACAGGACATGCTCACGCTGCAAGGTGAGAGACATTGCCCAGAAAGTCATATTGAAGAACTATTCAAGTTCTCCTTCTTTTTTTCCCCAGTAATCTCCATTATGGACTGCATCTGGCACCACGAAGGTATGGATCTCCGAATGACACCATACACATGTTTAGCCACCGGCCACCAGGTGGGCATGATCCAGGTGGTGAGGAACGCTAAGACTGTCTATCAGGTATGCAAAACTGTGCGGATTTTGGCACTGACGCTTAGTCGTGTCTGACAAACTGTCTCTCTTCTGCACAGATCCAGCGCAAGGCTGGTAAGCTGGCTGCAATCCAAGTGGACTCGACGCAGCTCTACAAGTGGATCCGCGAGCACAACCGAGGCAATCTTGCGGATGCCATCAAAACCTTCTCTCTCAGTTGCGCTGGTTATTGCGTCGCCACCTTTATCCTCGGCATCGGGGATCGACACCCAGACAACATAATGGTGAGCAAGCATGTCTTATGTCATTCACATAAAGCAGCGATATTTAAATATTTTATTCTCTCGTAGGTGAATGAACAAGGCCAGATCTTTCACATTGACTTCGGTCACTTCCTTGGGCATTTTAAGAAAAAGTTTGGCATCAACAGAGAGCGCGTACCTTTTGTTCTCACAGACGACTTCCTCTTCGTCATCAGTAATGGAAAAGAGTACCCGAAGAAGAGTGAGGAGTTCGCGCGCTTCCAGGAATTGTGCGGCAAGGCGTACCTGTCATTGCGAAAGCATGCCAATCTGCTGATCACATTGTTCACGATGATGCTTCCCACGGGCATCACTGAACTGCAGAGCATCAACGACGTGGGTTACCTCAGACAGACTCTGGCTGTTGAAAAGACTGAAGAGGAGGCCTTGGAGTACTTCCAGTCCATGTTTTATGACGCCTACGGGGGAGCATGGACCACCAAGCTGGACTGGTTCTTCCACAGTGTGCGTCATGGGGTGTAGTAGGAGTGCCAGTTCCTAACAGCACATGGAGAACAACGTGAAAAGTGTGTTGACCTCTTGCACAGACCAGAAAGACATCCCAACAGCAAATTGTGAGCTTTACATACTTATACATGCAGACGTGGACTGATATACTACAGTTAAAAGATGTCGACCCTCTTGTGTATGTTACACATATATTTTGATGGTAAAACTGTCTTTCTACTACCTTAGGTACATTAGGTACTTGTGTAATTCGTTCACGGCAGGAACTGTATAAATTAGTATAAGCAAGTACTGATGTATCATTATTATCAAACATTTTCCCAGGCTTGTGGGGCAAGAACGTGTGCAAAATCCCTTGTTTGGTTCCTTGAATATCTTCCAGGCCTAATCCATGGTCTTTGGTTGGCACATTAGGTTACCCCGGCCAAACAGTGGCCTACGAACATCACTGATTTGATGCAGAACATCTGTAGTACCTCAACTTACGTCATGACAATTCAAGTAACTTCAACCTTTAGGATCACTCCTTATGAACTACTCGAAAAGCAAAATTAAGACATTATTTAAAAGACTTAAAGAACGAAACAGAAATAAGTGAAAATAGCACTGGGTCGGTAAAATTGTTGGGATGGTCAACAAGTGCTTTTCTTTGTATGAAACGCCTTGGCTGCATCTTGAAGCCGTATCAACTTTGTTGTACAGTATAATAGCATAATCGAGAGGAGGAAGCCCCACCAGAAGAGAGGCCGAAGATAGCTTCAAGTCCGCCATGACCACAAGTCTTCTTGGCCACGTCACTCACGGAGGCATCCTCGGAGATCATCAGTGCCGCTGAAAAATGGGGAGCACTCTTCAAGGTGCAAGCCAACAATGCTAACATCAAGATGTCTAGTCAATGTGCACATTTACCACCAGAATAATCCACGTCTCAAGTGACACCTGCTTCAGTAGTAGACTTGATCTGTCCAGCTGGGTTCTGAACACGGAGTGCGAAGTCCGGTTTTAGCAAAGTTTAGTTTTACAAGCTCTTCTCTGCGTACGGAGACGTCACTGCACAAGAACCCTGCTTTTGTGGTGTTTCGCTAGGCTGCCCCTTGTGTCTCTGAAGTACATCCTTGACGCAGATGGTGACGTTTGGATCATGACCCGTTCAGTTAGTCCAGTTATTCACGAGTTCCAGCCTCTCAGAGCCTGACTGCAGTAGCCGCAGCGTGTCAGTATTGTCCGGCCAACGGTATCGACGCCGGGGCTGACTGGCACTCGATGCACCTCAGCTTGCATGTAGGTCTGGAGGAGAATTGCCTTGTGCCGCTTTGTCGCACCGGCGACGTTGCACCAGCTGGCGAAGGCGAAGCCTTTGGAAATCTGGCGATTCAAACTAGAGTTTCACTTGACACTGTGCTTATGTACAGTTTTGGATAACTGAAACATGATGTCAACCCTTTAGGTCCCTTGCACAATGAGATCTAAGATTTAAGATCCACCTAAGATACTTCGAAGGGTCTCACCTAAAAAGGTTTCTTCATCTACGCTGTCATTTTTAGCAAAGATCAACTTCGGCATACGAATTGCCCTGATCTTGACGTTTGCGACTTCTTGTATATTTCTGATGGTGTCCGTCCGGACCACATTTGGCAGGACACTCTTCACCCTAGGAGTGGGCTGCAAAAGCACTCGGTATCATGAGGACACCAGTGGTGTCTGCACCATCTCACATCACGGTCCCAGCCTTGTTCCCGTACGAGTGGGAGTTCTCTAGGTTTCCCTTCAAAGTGGAGTTTGTGAGAGCGGAGCGTGAGGACACCTGACAACGCTATGCATGTACTACAATGCTGCATATGCACACCGAGGTGTACTAGTATGCACTACGAGTAGACCACAGTAGGTAGTCTCGAATTCTGAGCAACCTTTCATCCACGAAGCCTTCTGCAATGGACTCCGGATGTGCCGACACATTCGGGACTGGAGGAAATGGAGGGTACTTCCGGAGTGTTGGTACATCTGGAGGAGTACTTGAGTAAATGGGGGTTCGAGAAAATCGTGGGTATATTCCTAGTCCACTGTCCTACAATAGATGGATCAAAACCCACGACCCCAAAGTGCTTGATACGTCCGTTGTCCACTGTATTTCCAGACAGAAGGTTCCGCTTTGAGGCAAATGGCCTTCTCTGCCCTTCCTGAGGCCGTCTTAGCGTCATGTGTCGGTTCAGTAAATGAGTATCATAATAAAATATCACAATAACTTATGCAGAACGAGATAATGACGAGGTACTTCAATGAGACGGTCCTCGGCTTCGACGTCATACAGTGTGGCACGTACGACAACCTCGTGTGCTTGGACAAACGAAACTTATCAATCACGTACGCCAAGGTGAAGTCTGGTGTCTTGGTCATCCAGTGGGGTTGTCTTGTTGCACATATGTTGGTCGACTTCATATTTCTTCTTCTACAGGATATCATCTGTATGTAATGTATTTTTTGTCAGCAGGACTAGTAACAACGTGCTCTCATGTACAACACAGCGTACATCCTGCAGTCGTCCCCCACCCAATCCTACCCCAAAGCCAGAATCCTACGAAGTACACGAGAGTCGTACGTGCTCCAAGTGCCTAAGTTGACCCTTCAGGCGGACACACATTGTAACTTCATATTAGAATATATTCACGCTTAAGACTCGTGTCATTAACAGTACATACTATGTAGTACAACCTAACGCAATACAAGAGCTAAATCTGCAGATTAGCATCGGCGCTTCAACTTCTACTTCTTCTGCAAGAGTTGATTGGGGGAGAAGTTCATCCTCTTCGAACGCCTCGTGCCCTCCGTGACGTCTCCCCTGTGCCTCGAATTCACCTTTGACTTCAGTTTCTTGCTGGCACCAGAAGCGGTCACGTGTTTGGGCCTCCTCTTGGGATTGTCGTTCGTGACGCCACGTGGTGCATTCCTGTTAGCATCGTCTGGAGACGATTTCTTGGAAACTCGTTTCTGGACGCGTAACATTCTCTTTCTCTCCCGCTGAGCCTTCCTGGACAGGGTCTTGGCCGCGCTCAGCAGAGTTTGGGCAACCTTGTCCCCCTCCGTCGTCATGGGGAATGGAGAAGGGGGTTCACTTCTAAAGAGCGTCTTCTTCCCTCCCAATGAACCCAGCCTCCTCATGTCAGAGACTTGCCTTGTGTTTAGAGGCAGATAAGGAGATCTTGGCGTGCCTGGCAAACTCTTGTAAGCCTTCTTGGCCGCCTTCGACTCCTTCCTCCGCCTTCTCCGCGACATCTTCTCTTCCGTCACCTGTTGTGGATACGAGTAGTCTATCACAGACAAGACTGAGAAGGGGTACCTCGACTGTCGGTAGGCCCGGCAGTGGTGCAAGTAGTGGCCCTTCTTGGCGCAGTTGACACAGGTCGAGTTGGCCGCGCTTCTATGGACATCACAGCTTGGGGACTTAAAATTTTCCGCGTCTGCGCTCACGGTGTCGTGGAACCTCCGCCATATGTCCGGACAACTGGCCTCGGTGTGCCCTGGCGCCCCACACTTCAAACAGTCCACCCGGTCGAGATGCTTGCACTGCTGACAGTCCGGGGTGAAGAAAGCGTTTGTGGCTCCACAGCGCAGGCACCTCTTCTTCGGACACTTGAACCACTTATGCTCTCCTCCTCCACATAAACAGAGAGGTCCCTTCTTGGGTTCTGGACAGTCTCGTTGCACGTGTCCTCGCTGCCTGCAGTTCTTACATTGCCTCTCGTAGTAACGAGCTCGCTTAGCCTTTGGTCCACTATCCCTATACAAGTCGTCACGGTCAATTTTCCAACGGCCTTTGGTCGGCAAGGATGACAAGATATCTTCCATGGACAAATTGGCCTTGGAGTGGTCGACATTGTTGTAGAAGGCACTCATGTTCTTGTTCCACGCCTTTGGCACTGCTGCCTGACTATTTGTGTAGTCTGTCACACTGCGTCCAAGTAGCTTCTCAAAGTCGACGTTGTCGTCCCTGGACTTTTTACTCCCGAGGACATTAATGTGGAGGGTCTGACAGGATGGTTCGCATATGACGCTATCCTCGTCGGAGCTCTCTGAATTTCGAGGAGATGGTTCGGGGACGTACTTCCGCTTAACACCATGGCGGGGAGGATCACGGACCCATTCTTCTACAAGGATAACGCTTCCTTCTTTCGCAGGTGAGGGGACGGAATTATTCATGTCACAGTCCTCGTCATGGTCACTTTCATCAGAAGCACTACGAGAGTCTTCTCCCGAAGTCAATGTCTTAACATTTGGACTCAACTGCTGAATGCTGAGGTCTGCGTTGTTTGAAGTTACTCTTTCAGGAGAGGACAGAGCGATGATACCGTCAGTGTCCGACTCATCCGACGAAGAACCAACATCAATGATGACGGATTCTTCTTCTCCCACTTTGGTCAATGCAGTCAGCCTTGCAGGAGAAGCAGCATTTTCACAACTGGCTCCAGAGGACAGACCGCTGTCCAGACCGTTTGTGCTTTCATGTTTGTCAGGCGAATCTCCAATGCTCTCATCAAGATCGTTCAGCTCAGTGATGACCGCCCCTGTTCCAACGTCGTTGTCGTAATGAATCCTGCTGTAGAGAAGCGCCTCGAGCTCAACATCAGACTCTTCCTCCGTGTCACTGTTCATGATTGCAGTCAACGTATGCCTGAAATGATTAGACAATTAGACGACTGCCTGTGGTCCGTCTGGTTGGCCACTTCCATCACGTTCTATCACTCACACTCGTTAGAATTTTACTCTCATTACTAGACAACTGAGGCCTCAATCGTCTCAACACGGGCATTCTCTCAATGTCTTCCTCCCTTAGACGATCCCATAGAACTCCGCACGAGGGCTTCTTGAGCCTCTTCTTGACCGTTATCATTTTCCTAGGCGTGACAATGACGTCAACTGGCAAGTCGTGCTTCTCCATCACAGACAAGGGCAACCTTGCAGAACTGACGACCTGTCTCTCGTGCACCGTGGTCAGCACGACGGTGTCTTGGTCAACCAGACCCATTTCCCATAGGATTCCCCATTCCAGCTCAGCCAGTCCTCGACCTTTGCCGAGGCGAACTCCCTCCTTCGACACCGCCACGCTGCCGACGACCACCAAGTCGATTTGAGAGACGCCACCGACCGCAAAGTCCTCCGCTGACAAGAGGGGGACGCCAAAGCGAACAGCACCAGCCTTTGTCATGGCCTTGCTGGACTGTCTGCGGCTCAGCTGCGAGCCGTCGATCAGCCTCAAGAAGGTGTCGTCCTCTTCCAGGGCCGGCACCGGCACGAGAACTTTCTTTCCGGCGAACAGAGAAAGCTGACGCAGTTTCATCTGCGCCAGTGACGGATTCACCTTGATGACGGAAGCCGAGTTAAAGGCGTCCACTTTGTCGGCCGTGAGGCGGGCGGCGAAGTCGCATCCTTTGAAATAGGGAATCTTTTTCTCGCCGTCGTCTCGGTGCTTATGAAAAGGACGGAGGAGTCCTTGGGTCTCCATGAGATGCCAGATGCGATTGCGGACGCGATTCTTCGCTTCCTGTACGTGAACCTCGCTAGCCTCACCATCTCTGGGACCATCGGAGGCATCCAGCCTCTCCAGGCGCTCGCACAGAGAGTCCATGGGGATGGACAACGACTTTTGCTTACTCACTTATTTCTTCCAATCCGGCCGCAGCCATCTCATCGGACCTCAGGGAGAGGGGGAGGATCCAGTCAGTCCCAGTCCACGTGCGCAGCGCCTTCCTCTCCTCTCAATCTTTTGTTGACGTTTGCCTGGTCACTGCAGATCCAGGAGAGCGTCAGGTTTGCCGCCCGGTCCCCCAACCCCATCCCGGCCACAATGGCCGCCGGAGGGAGGATGAGGAAGAGAGAAAGGAACCGCGGCCGGTAAACAAACTGTCTCAGTATGAACACGACATGACTGATGGCGCAGTGGAAGTAGTTGAGCCAGAACTAGAACGTGGGATCAACGATCAATAATAGACTCCGTCCAGGCATTGGTTTAGGGTGAAATCCCTGTTGATTTCCTGCATCGCCTTTTCTTTTTACCCACTTTCCCCAGAGTCTCCGGGTGACTTTTGGTCCACTTTTGGTGGTCACCGCGTTTCAGCCGAGGAAAGACAAGATGGCGTCCGGTCCGTGCGCCGCGATCTCGGCCGGGCCGGCGCCCGTGTGTGCGCCCGGAGTGTAAGCGTGAAGAAGAGCAGCGGGAGAGGAGACGCCGCCAGCGCCAGCCAGTTGAGGGCCAAAAGTCGAGGTGAACGGGGCGCCACGCGGAAGAAGAAGAACGACGAGAAGGAAGAAGACGTCCCCGCGTTCTACTTCGTGCTCCGACTCCGGTGGCGGCTGCAGCTCGCTCGCTCGCTTGGTCATGAGGGGACGGTGACCGCTGGGGTCGCAGTGAGGACGACGACTGGCCGTTGATGCAGCAGGCGCCGCCGAGCGGCTCGCTCCCCTTCAGCCACAGGATGTCGCAGCCTCAGACCGTGGTGCTGAACCGCTCGGGATCCGCCGCCACTTCCGCGGCGGCCGCCGGACAGATCGTCAACCGTGGACCCGGTGGCGGTGGTCTCATCGGCGGCGGGCCCATCCTGGTCAACACAACATCCATGACGTCGCAACCTCAGATCCTTCGCGTGCAGGGGCCCGGTCAGGCTGCGCACCACCTGATGACCAGGGCGGCGACTGTGCCGACCGCTATTACTCAAGGGCGGAATATCGTCATCAATCAACCGGGTATCCGCCCTGGCGCCCCTGGATCTCAGATTACGGTTCCTTTGACGACGCTTCAGGTGCGGTACAACATCATGTCGTTGTAATAGAGCTTTTGCAGCAGAGAATATCATTTCAGGGACTTCAGCCAGGTCAGGGGATTCCCACAGGTCAGGCGGGCCACCTTCTTGTCAAGACGGATACTGGGCAATACCAGATCCTGAAGGTAGGCCAGAGCACTGCTGCGGCCGCCGTCACTAATGTGTCGACGTCGTCTCTGCCCACACAGCCGGTGTCCCTGTCCCAGTCGGTGCCTCTGAGGGCCCCGATAGTGACAGCTCCGGGGGCAGTGACGCCGGCTATGACACAGAGAGGAGCAGTTCTGGCGTCGCCGCAGTCTCCTGCGGCTGCAGCCGCTTCGAGTGGACCACCAAGACCGGCTTCTTCGGGCGGCATGGGCCAGCAAATGACCCCCGACACCGCCAAGTTAAAGTGCAAAAACTTTTTGGCTACGCTGTTGCGTCTGGCCAGCGAACAGCCTCCTGTAGTAGCAGCTAATGTGCGTGGCCTCATCCAGGGGCTCATCGACGGCAAAGTGGAGCCGGAGGCTTTTACCACTAGGCTGCAGAAGGAGTTGAACTCGTCCCCTCAGCCGTGTCTAGTGCCTTTCTTGAAGAAGAGTCTACCTTACCTCCAGCATTCGTTACGGACAGGCGAGCTAACTATCGAAGGTGTGAGGACCCCAGTGATGAACAGTTCTGTCCAACCGCCGTCCCACCTAGGAGCAGCGGTACGAGTCCCCCGTCCTGTGGGTGCGCAAGCCATTCCGCAGCGACAGCAGATGCACTTGCAGCAGCGTCCAGGACTCTCGCCGATGACAATGGCGAATGCTGCATCTTCCCCCGGGGTAATGCGGGCCACGGTCGCATCTGCCACAGTCCTCCCGGGATTGCCTTCATCCATATCTTCACGCTCGTCGCCCTCGACACTGACGCAGCCCACCGTGCAGCGTGGTGTCAATTCCAAGTCCATGGTGCCCGCGCCCAAGATCGTGCCTGTCTCCCAGTCGCTACCACTGCCAACACCAGCGGTGT
>JAAUXU010170932.1_pt1 | contig 16007 bp, 14 predicted proteins | sample 7278151 | NCBI WGS metagenome assembly JAAUXU01 (sample SAMN14350113, study PRJNA611818) | marine sediment metagenome | isolation source: surface marine sediment (1.8m) | place: French Polynesia: Moorea | collected 2018-08 | reverse complement strand
CATGTTTGCCATCTGGGGACGGGAAAAGGCCCAATAGGGCTACTCCCCGCACCCCTCCCATCTCAGTTGGGCGGTGGTTCACCCCCTAAACAAACAAACAAACAAACAAAGCTTAGAATTTCTTCTCTAAAGTTTTCAAATGCTGTATTTTTCCAGCAGACATTCGACACTCATTAACTTGGTCAAACCTGGTATACTCACTTTGCACCTGTAGTCACAGTTGTGACAACTCTGTAGCTGCAGTCACAATCAAATGAAGACAACGAAGACATTTTAACACTGCGTGAAAAGACTTTTCTTTAATGTTGGTGAGTGCAAGAGGGAGCATAAAACTGGACTGTCCAGCGTTTCAAGACACCAATACCAGAGAAAAAAAGTTTTTTATATCCCTGGAAAGAGAAAAAAGATTTTTAGATCCCTTGTGATTAAAAATGCACATGATAGTTTTCACTTGAAAATTGGGAAGACAGTAGTATCCTCACTTTCACTCCATACTGTCAGACCCTTTTGAAAAACAATAATGCTTGTCATTCGTCAGTCCACCTGAATACTTGACCATTTTTCGGTTCTTGGTCAAGCTCACACCATGTGAGCAGAGGTGCCAGATACTCCTAAGTGCATTCACTTTTATGCTCCAAATTTGGTTGCAGAAAATTGAGGCATATGATCACATTAAAGCTCGGTATTGTTCTTTCTTATTGGCTTTACAGATGAACATCAACTCCACATGAGGACCTACCTTCAGTGTTTTATTACTCTCGTGCTGATCATACTTATTGGTCTCTTCATCGTTAAGCCTCCTGACATCAGGTAAATAAAAAGAAAGTGTCCATGTGAAAGCATTGACTGGTGCAACATCTTCACCGTCGTGACCTTTCTTCCAGAAAAAATATCCTTCCGGATATATCGTTACCACAGGGCGAGCTATCAGAGAAGTTTCAGTCGAGGAAGACAATTCTGTATTATAACCCACTTTGGCATACGCCATACATTTTGGGCGACCACAAATCACTTTTCCAACATTGCCCCGTAAACAACTGTTATGGGACCAATGACTCTTCATTTTTGCCATCCATAACAGACTTTGATGCTATCATTTTTCATCCGTGGAAAATGGGATTTCAAAATTTTTCTGCTGTTCCAAATAATTTGCCCAAGGAGAGGGGTCATCACCAGATATACGTCATGTATAATCTGGAAAGCCCAAGATTTGCCGAAGAAAATAATTTTTTCAGGACCATGAATGGTAAGATGCAAAGCCATATTGAAGTGCAAGGTTGCCATAGTGTAGAATAGGTGCAAGAATTACATTCTCTTGAGTCACAGGCAAAATGGCAAAAAGCTTCATTTTGACTTTGTTAAGTTCTCTAGGAGCACAACACTGACGACGTTCGTGACTACAGAGGCACAAACATCTCATTCTTTCCTTGCTTCTGCCTCGCAATGTGTAGCATACAGAACACAACAAAAAAGTCAGACACTTAGAATTTGCTCGTAATTTCAGTTCAGATGCTTGAAATTTCATGAAATATCATGTGTGCCTGTGCAACGATCACACGAGCCAGCTGGACTTGGCCTTGGATCAGTAGCGACTCATTCATTGCTGGTAGACTTGTTCGGTTGTGATCAGCGTGCTTATTGTTTCACACTTCCTGCAACAGAAGATTATGGCGCCCTCTACAACAAACACCCGAAGCTTAAAAGGGCTCGCCTCCTTTTTATCTGTGCTCCGTTAGTTTACTTGTGGTTGCTTGCCAATCTGGCTCCAATGTCTTTTTACCTCATGTTATGTAATCTTGAGCTAATTTTACCCTAACACCTCTGTCCATCTTAACCTAGTCAACATTTTTTCTGTTGAATAGACATTTTTCTACAGACGACCTTTCCAAGGTCTGGGGAGGGAAACGAATTTCTTGCAATGTGCCTCTAGTAAGCCAAGCTCATGCACTATTCAACCAAAAATCCAAATTCATAGCAGAATAAAAGCCAATGGGTCCAGGGTTGCACTCCATTGGATTGATGTAATGAGATCAGCCTTGTTGTTTGTCTAGAGGTACAGGGCACTGGCTCTATCTCATAGCAAGAGTAAGTATGGTCCACATCAAGATCATGGCATGAGTCAGCTGCGGTACTTTCTGCTACCGTTCTTAAGACTTTCAATTCCTGATATTTTGCCATCATGAGTGGCGTCATTTTTGCAACATGACTCACTTCCACATGACGTTCCAAATGTCAGATGTTTAGGTCTGAAACATTAGGCTCTAGGATCATTTGAGAATTTGTACACTTTTTGATATTAATTAATGAAAATATTGGAACTCTGAGAACGGACTTGTGATCAGGAACAAGCGCAAGAAATCTGAATTCGTACACATCTCACAAGGTCCATTTACATGTTTTTATTTAGAAATGATAGGGTTTTTTAAAGAAAAATGAATGACCATGGAGAAATATGAAAAAGGATCCTGGGGCCATGGAAAGATGGGCTAGTCTTGGACTTTAAATGTCCCTTTGGCTTCCTTGTTTTGGTCTTGTGCCTTTAGTTGAGTCTCTGTTGTAAGAGGTTGCTGCTCTCCCTCCTAGAGCCTGAGAAATTTGCAGTCGCATATTTTCTCTCAATCATGATCAAAACTTCTGACAGATGGTCTTTGCTTGCCTCACTGAGATGAAGTAGAAAGGAGTCATGTTAGGACAAACCAGGTTCGGTTTAATCGAACCAGGTTAGGAGTAAGAGCAACCCTATTGTTTTCATTGAAGCGTTGGTCCTGCTAAATTTGCTCTCCCACCCTATAGGTTTTTTCAACTGGACTATGACATACAGGACAGACAGTACGATCCACCTGCCCCATGGACGGATAACAAGAAAAGATGCCGGAATTGAAGAGGTTCAAGAGTGGCTTCCCTACGATGAGGAGCAGTTCAAGCTCAGCTTAAAATCTAAGTCAAAGTCATTCTTTGATTTGACTACAAGGCCAAAGCTGGTTGCGTGGATTGTTTCAAACTGTAACGCACCTTCAGGGCGTAACGAGTATGTGGAGCGCTTACAAGAAGAGATACCAGGTGAGAGATATGAAACAATGGATAATTCTTACTTGAAGTCTCCAGTGAAGCCACTATATTTGGTCGATTCGGACTACCGTAAATGCTCTAATAACGAGACAGACTTTATTGATTCTAACCGGGTTCTAAGAATCCGACACCGTTGGACTGAAAAATAATCCAGCCGGCCATAGTGGCGGAATTAATGATGGCGGTAAAAGTGCTCGTTGCCGTGGCATCTTGACTGCCCTTTCAGAGCCATTGTTGCATTTGTGATTGCTCAGAGTTTTGTTTGCAAGTGAAGCACTGTTGACAGGTGCAGCAGCGACATCTCAGTCGCAAAAAAATATGACGAGCTCCAATAATCTAGCACCCTTGAGTCGGAGTTGATAAATAGTTGGGCGTGTCTAAAGTATTGGGGCACTGACTGTTTTTGGTCAATTGTCAGCAATATCACTCGACCTTCAACTTGTGCGCCCACCGCTTATGCACAGTAACGTACACTTTTCATTTTACATGCGTGTTTCATTTACTGGAAATTTCATGTGTATTGTAAATTTATCGCAAAATTGACAATGACGAACATTCGAAACAGCAGCAACAGCAGCAATGACTCGGCAACAAATTAAACTAACCCTTCAATGCAAACACTAGAAAAGCTGGCCGTGAAAGTGAAAAGTATGTGTCTGATGAAATGCACTAGAAATTTTCAGTAGCTCCATGGCATTAAAAGTAAAATGTGTACGTCAAACTGCTGAGAATTTGTTCGCAATACAGTGAAGCTTTCATGGAGTAAACTCAGTACATAACTTTGATCCCATATTGTGGAAAATGAGTGGTCCTAGAGCAAAAGCACATGTCAGTTCAGCTTTAAGGGAGCTTCTTAGCTTTCCATATGGGGGTGAACCACTTCTCTAGCACAATCCGGTTTAAAGTTAAAAAGTTATGGCTGGAAGAAGAAGTGTCCACTACAGTTACTGTGTACATGCAGTATGCTATGAAACTTAGAGTTCAAAGTGGAGCAAGACGATGTTAATTCTTAGTCTTTCAGCCTTGGAACTTAAGGCAAACCTTATATGATAAAACTTGTTGTTTGTGACGTAGTCTGCTATGAACCCCGGTTTCATTTCAATTCCTTCATTTATGTCTGACGTAAAGCTTTGAATTTTATGGGCAAGTGGCCTTTTACCCCTCATCACCTGGTATGCAGCAACAGATGCTATTTTTTTAGACAGTAATACAATCAACGTTAATGCTGCCTCAACATTCAGGAGCAGGAAATCCTTAATGGATGAAATGCCAGCAGTAAAATATATGTTGCCGTGGGTTCAAAATCTCCAACATGACTTTGACATCCTGCATCTGCTGTACTCATGAACAACTGAAGTGTGATGTTTTTTTCAGTTGACGTCATGGGTGCATGCGGCTCAATAAAATGTGAGCGTGGTGATGGTCTGGATTCTTGTTCCGCAGCTGTCGAAGAAGAGTACAAGTTTTATCTCTCTTTTGAGAATGCTATCTGCAAGGATTATGTAACAGAAAAATTATTCGTGTGCATGAACCGTAGTTTGGTTCCAGTGGTCATGGGCAGTGGTCCCTACAACAACGGGGTGTCGCCTCCACACTCTGTTATCAACATTGCTGACTTTGACAGTCCCAAAGAACTTGCGGAGTACTTGCTCTGGCTGGATAAAAACCCCAAGGAGTACTTATCCTACTTCTGGTGGCATGATTACTATGAAATACAAAGTCGAAAGATGATGAGGATCCAAGCCGCATGTGAGATCTGCAGGAAGCTGCACACAGAGACTGAAAAATCGACTGAGAATAACTTGTATGATTGGTGGGTAGAAGATGCCAACTGTATGACCTGGTTTTCCAAACCCCTGTTGAGCGTGTGATTTTTAATGTAAAAAAAACTACTTGTTTCGAGCTCTTACATTTTCATATGTTCTTAGATGTGCAAATGCACGAAGAATCTTAGGGTCAGTGATTGAAAATGCTTTGCTGTGACACTTCCTCAAAGCTCTCCATAAGCTCTGGCCTGTGGCTGATGTTGGCGTATTTAAGACCTCTCCATTTCCACACAGAGACATACAAAATCCTCCGATGCTACAGTCAATCCTCCCCGTCCATAACTCAATGTCCAGGAGGACAACAGAAGATGGCTTTTTAGGGATGTCGTGTGTCTTACCCAAGTGTATTTGGGTGTACGTACACCCAAATCAGGGAATAATGACTTCTGCTTCCTTACAATCTACCCACTTATGTAGACAAGGGCTTCAAAGTCAGAAATGGAGGCTTTAATTGCAGTTTTAAGCGATTCAGTTATATTTGAAAGTGAAACTTCCTATGAGTTTAGTGCAAAGTCTCCATTCGTTGCTTGGGTCAATATTCGGGTAGCAATGCATCCTTTGTCAGTACTTGAACCTGTTGAAGTAGCGCACGTCGACAACCCACTCATTCTTGCGTATCAATGGTAGATCAGGTGCTGATATCGTCATGATCTTCCTAGAGTAATCCGGGAAGTCGCATATTGCCTTCACGCAACCTCCTTTGCCTGTGAATGTGAAAAGACACTGTGTGTGATGCCTTCTTTTTTACATCCCCATCACCTCTTCTTCAGATGCCCTTTTCATCGTCCCCATGCCTCTCCTTCATATCACCCACCCCCAGCTCTAACCTCCTTCTAATGTTATCCCACCACATATCCTTTCGTACATAACCCATAAGTAGCGCGCGTATTTTGATCCTCCGTGTGTTGTAAGCTTGATAGCGCTGGCACTGCGAAAGTTATTAAAACTCTACCGGCAGACAAATGTGCCTGCTGACAAGACCATTAGGGAGGTTGCTGACAAATTGCGCATAGCACACGTGCCATAACAAGTGCGTATGCAGTACTCGGTGTTGGACCGCTTCGTCTCCTCGTCCCGACCGATCACTTTTCCTCTCCGAAGGTCAGGTCAAAAAAGGACGAGAAGTACCTAAGTTTTCTAGAACTTCCCACTCCACTTAAGAACTATTATCGTGGCATTAGGAGCGACTCAGCAGTGCTGACTGAGAATGCTCAGATCCGTCTCTCCTTGTCACACATGATAAATACGTACGTGAAGGTTCTTTCACGTCGCAAGTTGGGACAGCAACGAAATGCGCTAACTACATGCCCAAAATATCCTGAGGCGTCTGACAACAGAGAAAGACACGAATGCACATGAAGACTTCTTCTTCCTGTGGCTTCAAGTGATCCAGACGACGCCGGAAAACGCATTTCCTCTCCTGGACGGCAACAAATTAAAGCAATCACGTCCTGGGCCTGGAGGAGCAAAGTGCTCATCTAAACATTCGCAGAATCTGTTTGTCTAACAACAATCTTGGCCAAAGAAGTCAGAGACGAAGGGGATGGGAAGATTGCGGGCTAAAAGTTGCTTATGTCTCTTACCGGCAGTTTCGAGGCGCAGCCACATTATCATCCATCATCATCCACCGTGGGCTTCGCGTTATGGCTGCAAGCCGTTTATAACGCATGACGTACTTATACAGTGCAGCAAGACTGATAACTTGATATGTGAGCCTGAGCGCTGGCGGTCAAATATTGACATTGGCTATTTATATTGACGTGAATCGCCTTGTGTTTCATACAACTTGAACGAGCCAGATCAGCCAAAGTCTTTCCCAGCCAGTGACTTTTCCAAATCAGCCTGATTTTCAAAAGTGTGGCTGTTAAATCCGCCACGTCAATGTTGCCAAATTTCTCAATGTTCTTTCAAAGTTGGCTAAACTAACAAATGTGAGTGCATCCCCCAGTCCTACCAATATGGGCAAGCACGCGCCATTGTATTCGCATCCTTAGTTCTACATCGTTTGACCTCTGAGCTCGTGTACTGAACACGTTATGTTATGTCCAACGCTTCCCTTTCGACCTCAGTAACGACTTTAAGACCGGGTCACGTCCTCACTCTTTGCATTGTGCAACATTGCACGAATCCCCCGGCAATTGCAAGTTGGAGATCTCGCTTCTGTGATACCCAGTCTTTTGTGGCCTCGATCTCCAGCCTCAATGAGCCATTTCTCTGGAGCAAAGTTACTCACAGAAGTCATCCTTGGTGCGAACAGGACTCTTTTTCTCTGTCCTGGAACCTTCATAGGTATTAACGATGCATTGAAGAATCATCTGAATTTCAGTCCTTGACATTCTTGAGACAGTTGTGCTTTGCCGGCGACGCTCCAAAGTCATGCCGGAGAAATGAGATTTAATTCCTTCCCCACAGGAGCAGAAGCTGTACGATGCTTTTTTGCCCTTAGAGATGCTGACACCGAATTGTTGGCGGACAAACTTTGTCTGGCAGCAGACGTAAAATCTCAAATTCGTTTTATTCATCATCAAAATACTTGATTGCACAGAGATCTAGAAAGAACAGATGAGGGAGACGACGAGGGGTTTAGGAGCAGGGATTTATAGGAAAGGATGCGGGAAATTGGTGTGGGGGAAATGGAAAGTTTGTCCAAGCTTTCGGCTCATTCACGCGCTCATTCAGGCTGAAAGAAAAAGTCTCTCTTCTTCCGACAATTTTTAACAAGGGAATGTGTATATATATATAGTACACACACATATATATATAACTCGTTCTTAAAGCGACGTCACCAAAATTTGCTCCGATTGGTGGAGTAGCATTACTAATAAACATCGTGTTAACCTCTCTTTCGCACGTGTTAAAAGCTAACAATAAAAAAGCAAATGGATAGCAAGAATACTTTTGACAAGGTCAACAACAACACGAAGAGACGCTTTGCGTCCAAGCAATATCCAATTTGGGAGGAGTCAAGCTTGAGCAATGGCTCTCTTGACTTAGTCGGGGCCAAGGAGGAGGGCTGAGGGTTACGATTAGGACTGAGGATTGAGGATTGAGGATGGGGATGGGGAACAGGCGGAGAAGGAGAAGGAGGTGGATGGGGAAAGGAATTTTGGGTAGGTAGGATTTATTGGGTCTCCCTCTGTTTCTAACTTAGAATCCTCCGTAGCCGGTCTGGATGGGCCTTGCGGGCCTGCTGGCCTGTGGTTGCTGGTTGTTGCTCGGTTGCACGTACGTGTTGCGGTTGTTGGACGCCTGCGCCGCCAGCGAGGCCGACTCGCGCTCAGCTGCCACCTCCTCGTTGCGGGAGTAGAAGCCCTGAGCCTGCGAGCAGTCGAAGTTGAACCACCAGTCGCAGATGAAGTATTGCTGGTTGAAGATGGTGCCGTTGGGGCAGAGGAATGACTGAGAGCCCAGTCCGCCCAGCCCGTCAGGGATGCACACGTGGAATGCTTGGCACTGAGAGGCTGGGTCGGCATAGTAACCTGGAACAAGAGCAGGAAGGAACATTTAAATGTTGGCTGATGCTAGTATGACGTCTGATCAGGACGTGGTTTCTTTCTTTAAGAATTTACCAGGGGAATTCCTAAGAGCTAACCAAGCTTTCCCAAAGATGCAGGCTATTCACTTGCAAATGAACTTTTCCCCTCCCGTGTAAATGACTTCTGTTGAAATAGGAAGCTCGAGAGCCTTTGGATCGTCCCTAAGCCTTCTTGTCTCTTTACTCCCGTCTCCCCCTCGCCCAGATCGTCCTCACCTCCTTCCACCTGTCCGTTGCAGTCGAACGTAAACTGGCCGATGTCTTCCTGGCTATAGATGGGGTAGTCTGTGCCAGGCTGGCCTGGCACTGACTCCAGCAGCCAATCCAGTCCCTGGTGATCTCCAGAGTGCTGACCGTTACTCAGCTGGTCCTGAGTTGTGTCGATCCGGCTGTACTGTGGCTGTGGCGCAGACGTGACAGGCGGTGCGCCGTAGCCGCGATCGGCCTGGCGCCCGAATTGCGCCGACGCCACAGTAAGAGTCATGACTGAAATATGGGGAATACGATTAGCATGCTCGTCCGTCCGTCCGTCCTGGGATTGATGCAGTCAGGAAAACACAGGAGAGGAAGTGTTCTTGAGGAAAGCAGGAGAAGAAGTCTGGAGTCGCTGTACAATTACTTGGTCGGTGGAAAATTTGCAAAATTTAGCGTCACGTATTTTCGACGCTGTCACTGTCAGATGAGGAAACGAAGAGAAGGGTGAAAATCCGGCCAAGGCTGGGGATTTTCGCACGACTTGATCTAGGACATCACAGGTTTTTTCTGTTTCTGTATCACCGCTGCTTTCGGAGCACGATTTCTTCTTTCGGTCCAATGGTCTGGGAAAAGATATTCACCTAGGACGGGGATAAATGCCTTCATGTTGTGTGTGGGGGTATGAGGGTGTAGAGGAGAGGACTTGGAGGAGGTACTGCTTTAAGGGGGGGATGGGGTAGGACGAGGAAGGGGTGGTGGGTAAAAGGAAGGGATGGGGAAGATTCTTCTTCTTTGCAGCTTTCGACGAAGCAAACTGAGGTATTGACGCACATGCCGACGCATTTATAAGCGTCACCCCTCAGGCGTCAGATGAGCGTCGGCGTAGCATTGTTGTTGCCTCCGTCGGTCCCTCTGTCGCGTCTGTGCGCGCGCGCCCGCCGCTGACGCATCCGCCGCCGTACGCATTTCTTGAGTCGTCTTCTCCTCCTTCTCCTCGGGGTCATCGGGGAGTTAGAAGTGACTGGACGGCGGGCGAAGAGTTGGAGCGATGCCTTTTTGCATAGGTTACTGTAAAAAATGCGTCAGGCAACAGAGGACGACTCACATGCACCTTCACATGGCCGCCTGCGTACGCAATAGACATACGAACGTACGCATTTTTCGTGGCACTCGTATTCAGTGTCACGCGTGGACCATCAAGGGTCCAACACGTTGAGCAAACACTATTTCTCTGATGAATATGTTGCTTTTAGTAATGCCTGCGAATAATCCTTTCTTTATGTTTTTCTCAGTTCTCACTCTACGAGACAAAGTTACGCACCTGCAACGGCGAGATGCAGCCCCCAGGAAAATGCGCATCGCTCCACCAGGGTCTGGTGGAGTAATGCGGAGGAACGGGGCTCTGGGAAGCGTGACAAACAAGATCTGCCCAATTCTATGCTCTACATTCTGTGGGCGTGATTGGCTTTTGTGTCACCCTGTTCTTTTTTTAACATTCTGCAAGGAGGATCAAGGCCACTCTGGGTGCATCAGCCAAGGGCCCCATTTTTTACTGGGAGCTCCGAAGTTAGCGAAAACCATCTTGATTACGGCACGACGATTTCGCTACATAAATAATGGTTTTTTATTATCACGAGCGCTCTTACGGCACTACTGAGAGGTTTATAGGGTTCATTTTTCATCTTCTACCAGACAAACTTCGTGCTCATCGCTTCAGTGTGAAATCCATGTGTCTCCTAACGGCTTCAGCTCACTCGTGAATAAGAGCAATTAGCAAGTTTTCGGGAGACCTCGAGGATTTGTCGAATCACGATGTCCTCAGGAGTATGATAATTCCCCACTTTTTTGCTTGTCTCGGCGATGCAAATGAGGCCTTCCGAGGTGTCTGCCAAAAGCGGAGGGGATAGAACAAAGAAATTTCATACGCGTCATTATGGGAAAACGCATCGGAAAATCCTCGGGGGGGAGGTGGAATGTGTGATTTATAGTTGGCATCACAACAACAGCAATCAATAGCTCGTTTTCTTGCCGTCATGTTTGCAGTGTCACGAAATCATCAGTTTGCTGGAACATTGCGAATTTCCTTGAGGGACGTGGAATGATTGGACAAGACAATCGCTGTCCATAATTTGCCTACGAAGGGGGTCAAGAATTGATGGCATTTGCGGCATAGGTTTGTCCTCTGAGGTTTACACTTTGCGCCACTTCGGCCGCTGTCAGTAATGATGTGGACGTTCATGAGAATCCGCCAAGGTTAATTCGCATGGGTGTATTGTTTTATCATGACATCGGGGTTTTCTTGTGTGTGAAAGCTGGGGGGGAGGGAGGCAAAAAACGCAGCCATCTTTTGGTAATCCTCATATGAGATACACAGCCCTAATTGCGGTCTGCGTTTATGCTGTGAACTGCCATTTTGACGTCACACATGCATATCTGCTGGGTACCGCAGTAAATAACTTGGTGTGGACCATGGATTGCTTGGGAAGAGCGAACGTTTTCTGTCTCAAGTGCGCGTTTATACATGTGTGTGTGTGTGTGTGTGTGTGTGTGTGTGTGTGTGTCCGGAAGATGAGACCGCGAGTCTCTCTCTTTGTCTCACATATGTGCACACGCACGCACAATGCGTGTGTGTCTGCGCGCTCGGGTGCGTGCGTGCGTGCGCGCGTGCACGCACGCAGAGCTCAGATTCCCTCTCATATCTTTCTTTCGACGCGAAGGAGAGAAAATGCGAGGCGGAGAAGGAACTTCACGGTTTAACAAAAAAAGGTCTCTTCCGCGTTCTGCTAACACTCAAACCCCGAGTTAGCGTGTGATATTGATGCCTTTGAAGTCTTGTCCCGCCGAACAGAGCGATGGAGAGAGAGAAAAAAAGGGGCAATTGAGGCATGTTGATCGTTAGGTGGGTGCTGAAATGGGGGAGACTTTTGTAAATATCATCACGGTTTTCTTTAGAGACTCGCTAAAGACTGTAAAAGAACCTCAGTGTCCCATTATGTGGTTGGCAGCTCTCTTTACACGGTCAATTACTTGGTCGACAACATGCATATGCAGGCACGCAGAGGTGCGTGACTGAGGGCGGACATGGCCAATGACTACCGGTACCACGGGAACGGACGTAAGTACATGGAACACGTGAGGAGGTACGAAAAAAAAGGGGAAGAAAAGAACAAAAATGACTGAAAAAACGCTTGCCAGCAGACAAGTCTTCTCTCCTTGCGTGCTTTTCCTTGCATCTTGCATCACGACGGTCCCAAAAAGTGCAACGACTACAAATAAATGGGGCTTTTCCAGCCCCGAATCTGAATATTCATGCGGTCTTCGTAGTAAATCGCGAAATGCAGATGAGAGGGTGCCCGGTAAAAATACTCCTTCCTCATGCGCGCGTGCGTGACAGACGCAAGGGTCCATTAGCCCCTATATAACACCGCCCTCACCGGAGCACACGAGGAAAACAGTAGTAAATCTACTAAGGCACCGGAGGAGAAGGATGCAGCGACTCCATAAAAAAAGTGCCGCAGGAAATGAATGGCACGAGCTCGTTTGATGTGCACCCTGAGCAAGAAAAGAAAAGTGTAGGCCTGATTTCAGGCCTGTTTCAGGTCTGTTGCTGTTCCACCGCAGGCTGGAGAGGAGCCTCTTCTTGGTGGCTCCGTCACTCCTTCGGCTGGCAGGGCGGAGAGGACCAGGGGGGCCGCCAGAGTGCAGCAGGACACACGGCGTGCTGGAGCACACCGTCCTCAAGCATGTGTCAAGGCCCGTCAGAAACGTGACCAGTGATGTGCCAATATTTTAGCTTTGTACACACGTGCATATAGGGCATTGAAGTAGGTCAACTTTGTCAGACTGAGACCAAATGATGAAGAAGTCAGCTACGACTTTTTTAAAAGTATCCATTTCAACCCTGCTCCACAAGGGTCTAAGCTTTGCCACAAAGGAAGAGAGCATAAACAACTTTTAATATTTTCAAGGCTACAGGACCAGCATCAAAGCCCTATTTTTCCAATTTCATTGAATTGCTGTACTTCAATTTGTCATTGAGAATTAACAACGCATGTCGTCCACTTCACATTTAATAAAGGTTGTTGACCTGACATCCTCATTTACTGAGACTACAAACTGCTGTAACTAAACTAAATTAAAACGCTTTGCCCCAATTGTTACTTGTCCACGTTGAATCGCAATTTTCGATCTAGCCTAATATATACATAATCTAATGTTAGTACAGTTATCCCTTTGGCCGTGGACGGCGCGAAGGCATCTAAGAAAAGCAGGAAGGAAAAGAAAGAAGGGTTGGAATACCCATTTTTCAGTTTCAAATGAGGCGAACGAAAAATGGTGGGCCGAAGTTTGTAATTTTCAGAAGAGGTCTAATTTTATTTAGTCTTTTTTTCTCCGTTGTAGCAAAAAAAGTGCATCAACTTCCTCGTACGTACGTGTGCGTACAGTACATTCACATACCTATATGAACATGAACGCACAGTGTGCATAATGGAGCAAAATGTTTTGGTGGCCCAAAGCAAACAAAGTGAGGAGAATGACTTGCTTCTTGCTTGGATCTAATGCTAAATACACACATGCACACCTTGGTCGGTCATAATATCACACCATTTTGGCCAATTGACAGAGAAGAGGTGCGTGCACTCACTCGCGCATGCTAAAGAACCAAAAATGGAAAAATCCCTAAAAATAACCCTACACCTGCTTGTGCTCAGACACGTAAGCTTACAAAACAAGCATTCACTTTCCTTCTCCTTATCTGTAATGTACGGTAATGTAAGTACAACATGGGTATAGCGGCAAGTTGTTCAATCTGCTTGAGCAGGTGCTGATTCTGCCGCCCGTCGACCTCGGTTGGGTCTCAGTCTCCTGATCAACTGAGTCTTGACGACTGCTTTCCTCAACCTCTGCAGCAGCGTCCCCCTCGGGCGCTGTCCCTTGGCCTCATAGAAGCGCGACCGCACGAAGGAATCGACCTCCTCCTCGTCGGTGTCGTAGAGCCCCAGGACTTTCTGGCGGTCGTTGGCATCAACCTTGCTAATATTCCTGTACCTGGTGGACGGATCCAAGGCAAAGGACTTATGGTTTTCCTTCAAATCGCCGCCACCTCTGTCGGTGGTGCGACTGAGGAGCTTGTACACGTTCTCCCTCTCGGCCAGTATCTCCAGGGGGTTGATCCTGAACAAGGCCGATTGTCGGACCATCCAGGCTGCGTCCAACGCCGAGAGGACTCCTCGGCCGCACCCGGTTCCCTCGGGCCAGAAGGGCTGGATTAGGCTGTCTCCAACCAGAGCCACCAGAAGCCTCTTGCCCTTTCTCACGCGCACGGCGCACGAGTGGCGCGCCGAATATAGGTTTGTGAAGTCGAAGACGGCGCAGTCGGCGCGTCCTCGGGCGTCACTGTGGCCACACACATGGGCAGGTGGTAATTGGACAAAGCCTGGATATTCTGAATATGGCTTTTGAAGTCAAAAGCAATGATTACTCTGGAGTATTTCAAGGTCACATAGCGTAATCATAAAACAAGACTACATTTTTTTGTTTTAAAACCAACGGGGCCTGTTTGTCTGTTTGCTTTTTCTTTTTTAACACCAACGAGGGTGACTGAAGCTTAAGTCCGCGCCTGCCCATGTATGGATTTCCTTGCAAACTCGATGACCGGGAGCTTCTGCGAGAAGTGCCCGGTGGCGAACTGGGCGGCCTCGATAGCGAACCCGCGGAGTTTCTCCCGGTTGACGTTGTCCGGTGCCAAGAGGGTATCGCGGTCATCACGCTCGGTCTTGATCACACCCTTCGATATGAGGCTAGCCCTGGTGGCAGTCATGACGAAGTAGTGAGTCTCTCCGCGGTAGTAAATGATATTCTCGAGATCGATGCCTGTGGAATTCTTCATCGCCTTGAAGAAGTCCTGGTCGTATTGTCTACTGACGCCGCTGATCTGCTGGACAACTGATTCGTCATGAGAGCGGCCGTTGACGAAGTTGGCGGTGACCGCAATGCATAACTTTGCGTCCAAGGATCGACGCTCAAAGGCAGCCAAGTCCCACGCCAACTTCTTACCGGAGGCGACGATGACGACGTCGAACTCGCCCAGATTAGTCTCAGGTTCTATTTGAGGAGTCCACCCGAGGCCATCTTCAGTAGGTTCGTTCATACCTTTAAGAGTGACCGGCGAGATGACCCTGATGCCCAAAATGAGGCACACCTTGACCAAGAACAACTGCAGGGTGCGGATGCCGACATGGTCAATTGGACCTGTGCTGAAGTCTCCTACGAACTTTTTCACACCCAAGGCCTTGAAGTCATGGATGAGGAATTTCCAGAGCTTCAGGATGTTGTGCCTGGTGAAATCCTCCCTCTTCTCTACGATGATGGTCTCAGCGCCCAACAGTTGGGTCTCAATGGCGGCTCTCATCCCACACGGGCCGGCTCCGGCAACTAATACTCGGAGTTCCTTGGCAGGGCTCCCGTCATAGGCCTTTTGCTTGGATTTGACAGACAAAATGTGGAACAGCTCGCGTTGCCTGAAGGGGACGTGATCCTTGAGACGCCGCTTGAGGATGGGATAAAAGTCGCGGAAGCATCCTGGACCCAGCTCGAGGAGTGCCAAGAGCTCGGCAAAGTGCACATGGCAGTCTTGGAGAGAGTCCGTCTCGAAGAAGTCCTTGAATGCCTCGATTGCGCCGGGCGGCGGCGGCGCAGCCGTGGACTCACTCGGCATGCGCCGAAGGCGGCGCAAGTATTCTGTGGCCGCTGGCGGCATCGTAAATCGTCTTCGCAATACTTGTTCGAATTTCTCCTATGTCATTCTTCGAATGCTAACCGTAGTGCACTCAGCCATTTTGTTCTCACCTCACTGCCCAAGAATGTGCACAAATTGAAAGCAGAAATCTTGGCACTGTTCCTACAGGAGACTACCTTTGTCGTACTACGACAACTCGGGTGGCTACCTGGCTTTTGGGGCGGACAAAGACTATTATTGAGCAGAGGTAAAATGAGTTTGTAGCCTCCCCTTTGAAGTGTTCCTTCACACGGACATGCAGTGCGTTCGTTTTTTGATAGGCTGCGATATTTTTAGACATTTCATGACTGAACATGGGCGATGTGATGAAATTTTAGGCTGTTTCATCAGTTGTTCTGTGACAGTTTTCAGACATGGCCATCTGCCTCTACCTGCCTGCAAGCTTAATTACCGTCTTTGCTTCATTTGTTTTCGATATGCTCTGTACTTCGGTGTAGACAGTGCCAGATTGAGTGGTATCAAAACTACACGGTGGAAGCTGATCCAGCCAACCTAGTGTGTGGCAGTGCTATGTTCACATTGAAACTGAAGGTGCTACTCTATTAAAAGAGATGCAGCACAGTCAAAACTTAGTTTATTCATG
>JAAUXU010056485.1_pt1 | contig 16007 bp, 18 predicted proteins | sample 7278151 | NCBI WGS metagenome assembly JAAUXU01 (sample SAMN14350113, study PRJNA611818) | marine sediment metagenome | isolation source: surface marine sediment (1.8m) | place: French Polynesia: Moorea | collected 2018-08 | reverse complement strand
TTTTCTAGATTTTGAGCTCCGTTTTCTAGATTTTGAGCTCCGTTTTCTAGATTTTGAGCTCCGTTTTCTAGATTTTGAGCTCCGTTTTCTAGATTTTGAGCTCCGTTTTCTGGATTTTGAGCTCCGTTTTTTAGATTTTAAGCTCCATTGTGCGTTTGGTTTTCACTTTGTGGATTTTGAGCTCCATTATGAGGATTTTAAGCTTCATTTTGCAGATTTTGAGCTCCATTTTGTGGCTACAAAGTGTACTTCTCTGGCAATAAGGCCAGAGAGTAAGTTATGAAAATAACTTTAGGGTAGATATCAACGGTGTCGCTTACAAGACATTTCAGCACAACTTTGTTGTGTGCTGGGAATCGTCAGATGAACAGCTCAAAATATGTTTTTGAGAAGATAATCAGAGCTCCTCTGTGATTCTTCTGTGTGTCTCTTGTGATGAGAAGAAAAGAGTTCTAGCTAATGGACAATTTTCTTGCTCTATACAGTGTGCGTAATCAAAATGTGCAGCGGTCCTTTTGATGGCATAACTTTGGCAACTCTAGCCCAATCGCTGTAATTTTAGAATTTAGGCCACTTTGAGACATAAGTCTTTGACATAAGGTCAGTGAAGTCCCAAATTGTCAGATCTCTTGGAAATAAACTGAGGCCACAGCAGCCTCTCTCCGCAGCCTCATATGTTTTGGTTACGCACACTGTACAACTCAAATGCTCAACATTCACAGACGAATCTGGGTCATTTTCCCCGAAGTTATTAGAAACTGCACCCAGCTTTGCTTGGGAGAACTCTATTTATCACTCTTTCTCTCCTTGTCCACCACATACTTCACACTGTCCATGAGCCTCGAACTCACCACACACTTTGCACTCACTATTTTTTGTTGTTACTCTTGGAATTGGCTGATCCGGATGCTCTCCTCTTCCGCCCAGCTCGTGGCAGTGATGGCAGCGGGCCGTCAGTCAATGGGTCGAGCCCCAGTTGGGCTTGCCGGGTGTATCCAGCTCAGAGTCAACTGACTCAGAGTCACTTCAACTGACTCCTTCTCTAGCCATAGAAAGCTACTGACAAGTACTGGTGCCACACAGCGAAGTCACACAGGCTTAGCTGTACCCATTGGCATAGCTATCTATGACCTCTGTAGGAAATGCTCCATTCGATGTCGAGTTCAGGCTCAAAGCAGCCTCATAATGCAACTTTGCGTAGCCTATATGTCCTTCTTGCTGACCCAAAGGTCTTGCATGCCAAAAATGAGCCAGATCCATGAAGAACTGACAGCACTAGAGGGGCACAAACATACGTACCTGAACAGCTTTATATAGAGAGATAGATGAGCAAAGGAACATGACAAAGCAGAACTGTTTAACCGACTTAGAGAGTTTGGACAAAAGCAACTTTGTCACAGACTGCTGATGTCAGTGCAGTGGATCAAGTGCACTGCATTGAACTGCGCTGGATTAAGCAGTCTGTGACGAAACCGCCCCCCTACGTATTGAGACAACGAGCATTCGTTGTTTATCATTCAAAAATGCTTTGGAATTTGTGTTTCTTGCAAAGAAATAGGTACTGTGAGATGGCGCAACATGGATTTGTGCCAAACTCTGCAAGGCCCAAATAACTCTTTTACTAATTTTGAAACTTTTTTTTAATGCGGGTTGGTCGACTCAACCATGGCCCACAACTCTTATTTGTGCTATTTTATCAACACTATTACGTAGGTGACTCATCCATTTTTTTATCCACAGGGAGCATGATTTGGATCAGTCTAAGAAGAAGTGTGGATCTAGAAATTTAAACTGTCAAGCTGTGACAGATCTAGAATCCACTAGAATTTTTCGAGGCAAGACAGCACTCTTGAAACTCTGGACGCTGTGACAAATCCATGATCCATGTTACCGCGCTGATTCAAGCAATCTGTATTGCATTTCTGTTCTTAGGTCAATAATGTTTACTTAATCACATATCTTGAACTCGTAATGATGAAACAATAAGACATCCTTTTGAGTATACGTCTGACATGCATGCACGAACCGTAAGACTTTTGCGATATATCGTATGGATATCGAGTGCCTTGATATTCGCCAAAAATCGAATATCGCCATGTCCAAGAGTGCACTTATTGTACATTGTAAGTATACTTTTGCACTGTTTGTGTGCAGTGCTGAGTGAAGCAGCTTATGCAACTTACTAGTCCATACAGAGTGCCTTTGACCCCAAAGAGAGACAGGTTGAGGAACTGGTTGGAGCTGGAGTCCAACATGAGGACTCCGCTGAAGTCCCTCAACTGCGACTCGTGATAACGCATGACCACATCAACCTGCCGAGAGTGAGCATCATGTTATGCATGTACACGATGGGTGACCACGTTCTTGCCTTGTTCCTGTGCTGTAGGGTGAGCACCATGAGCGGGGACTCTCGGTGCGTGACCTCGACGTGGCGCCTCCAAACGTTCACCGAGTCCACGAAGGGGAACATGGCCGTGACCAAGCGGGCCGACTTCAGCTGTTGCTCGCCCAGGAAGGACGTGGAAAACTGCTCCAACGATGGGAAAGGAACAGGACTTTTTACCTGTTCATTCTTACTCACTGTTGTTGAGAACTGTTTTCAAACCTCTCCGTGGTACTGGTTGCTCCGGCAGTCCGTGACGGTGGCCGAGAACGCGTCCCTGATCCTGTGCCTGCCGCCGTCGATGTGGTCGCGGTTCCTCCTGGACTTGAACCACCCGAGCTTGGAGATGTCCCACTCGTCGAGCCCGTTGACCGGGACGTTGCCGTACAGCGCGTGAGACATCTCGGGCACCAAGTACCAACCCGGTGGGACAGCCGATGTCGGTCCCGGACTGCTCAGCTGAAGGCTGACCTCCCAGTCCACAGTTGTGCCTGCCAAGGAGAGAGAGAGAGAGCTGGTAACGTCAACCAACTGCCTCAAGAAGATTCAAGGGATAAAAGATCGATTCCTCTCTAAAAAATGGTCTGCAAGATGAGATAATGCAATAAGGTTCAGTTTGCAGTTAAAGCAGGAATACCTCAAATGCTGCATTAATCTCTACCTCTTCAATGGTTACCCCATTAATCCCCCTCCCCGCTAAGAGCGGTCGACAAGTAATCCTCTTGCTGTCTTTATCCCCTGGGAAGGAACTTAATTATGGCTCCTCATAAGCTCTGCTCTTTATTGATATAGAGTCTGAACCATAGCTATGCAACACTAAACTAAACTGCACTGAACTAGACGAGACTTTATAACAGATTGACAGGAAAACGAAAAACAATCCCCCTCCTCCCACTCACACACAAAAGGGGTTTGTTTGTTTGTTACGCGGGTCCACCAGTGTGCTTATCTTTTTTGCCCTCCTTTCCAGGGCCTTGCCAATGCGACTCACCTGTGTAAGTCTGACAAGACCACAAAGGTCAGGAGGTTGCCTGCTAAGCAGGAAGCCTTGTACAGTGCTGAGATGTTCCATGGCAAGTGCAGGGCACTCACTCACAAGGTGTATAAATTCCTCACGTGCCTCCCTGCAAAATCTACAGACCTGTTCAGAGAAATTACCTGCTATGTGATGGTGATAGTTAAGGTAGCTATGACCTGTGAGGGCCTGGGCCTGAAGAACAGTACTGAGGGTTGGATGGTCCAGGCTGTGGCAATGCCTATGCTGCTGGGAATGTCCATCCAATACTTTGTTTGACCACAGGTGGTGAGGTGTTTCCATCTCACCTTCCATCTGTCGTGAAAGAGGCCTTCAATTGCCCTCTTTTCAGTGTTGGTGCAACCACCCCCCAGGTCCACCTGTTTCAGAAGCTGATTGCTCCAGAAAAGGTGGCCCCCGAGGCAGTCGCAGCCAATGCCATTCCATCTGCTCTGGTTTTTGCCCTGGACCCGACATACCGCCTGAACTGCCACACTCTGGACAAACAGGTCAAGTGGCATTACATCCAGGATAGCGTCCACACCAGTGGTGGGAGTGGAGCGATGTACATGGGCCATAGCCAGCAAAACCAGCCTGTGCACTCTGTCAAGCTGCTTCTTGAAGTGTGTGGCCTTATTTGCCCAGACTATAACCTTGTATGTGACCTTCAGGATCCATCTCATGAGAAACAGGCTGGGGCCCCACAACTGTCCCACCGAGGTTTTATAGCAATGTAAGAGTCTAGTGGCCTTCTTCGCTGTGTCTCTGATGTGTGCACCAAAGGTCAGTTTTCTATCGAGCAAAATGCCCAGGTATTTCACAGTGTCAGAGTATTCAAGGTCCTTGTCTCCCATGTGAAGGCATGGCAAATCAGAGAGGCCTCTAGTCTCTTATGAGTCAAGATGAGCTACTGTCTTATCTGCCACGTACTTGAGGCCAGTGTCAGTTCCAAATACCAAAGCCCTGGAGATGGCCTCTTGCCCCCATCCAATGAGGGTGTGGATGTCAGGGTCCCGTAAGACAATAGCCACATCGTCGGCAAAGCCCTTAATATGGGCCGGCCCTGAGTTGAACCTGTCCAACAGATCGTCAAACACCAGGTTCCACACCAGAGGGGACAGTTTGGCCCCCTCCCCCCACCTGAGGTGAACCCTGTGTCAGCGACCTAGTTGCATAGATCCACACAAGAGGAGGTTGAAAAATTATCCCCCCCGGGGGATTAATACAGCGTTCACCGTATGGGCACTTCTCTTAAGAAATTAAATATTAAGCTTAATCAGCAATTTCAAGCTGGGGAGTACTATTGAAGTCCACGTTAAAGAGGTTTTTTTGAATATTCACTAGCACTTTTACTGTCTTTGTGGGCCTTGCGCGTAACACTTTGTTGTTATTTCTCCTTTTATTCGTGTAAACATCGCCTTCATTTGTACAATATTTCCCTTTTATTTCCATAAAATTTCTCTTTCAGTCACATAAAATTAATCTTTCTTCAACTGGTCGACTTTCTTTCACCGAAAAATCAGTGAAAAGAAGTGTTTACTCTTAAAAAACTTGCCCTTTTGCTTCCCTGAAATTAACCCTTTTTTCCGTATAAACCTCTCGATTGTAACCTGAACGCCCTTGACGACGACGTGTGGGACGATGTCTACGATTGTGCTTACCCGAGTTGAGGTCGATGTTGTACGTCCTCGAGTCCGTGATCTGGTAGTCCTCGTCCCTGTGGGTCACTGAAAAGTGGCGTCAGCACATGCAAAAGAAGAAGCCTGCTTGTAGTACGACGTACCCCTGAACTGCGCCACCACGTTGGGCACCGACAGCTCCACGGCCCGGTAGCGATCGTCGTTGTCGCCGTCGTCTCCTCCGCGTGCTTCCTCCTCCACGGCGACTGGCGCGTCGTCGGGTCCACGGCCCGGGAAGGCAGCGCGCCTTCTCCTCGGAGCTTTCCTACGTGAACGGGATCGCCGGTGATGGCTGCCGCTGCTGCTCGGCCTCACCTACCGTGATCATGTCGGACGTTTTGACTTGTACAGTAGATACAGGGTGACCCAAGGGCTTTTTGTTCTCGTCGGTGTCTCACAGAGGTCGCAATGTCGACTTTCTACCAAGTGACTCACATGGACGAAGCTTTGAGCGGTGGAAAAATGACCTGGGAGGTGGCCAAACCCAACTCTGTGTGAGAATGAGTGTATTTGGTGCAGAGTAGAAGGATGTTTACAGAATGGATGATTGAGTGCATATGACTGCCCCAACTGTTCTGTTTTTACCCCTGACGTTATGTATGGCTGATCTGGTATGAAGTGGGAGCCCGTCCGATGGGTGAGTTGCTGATGAGGCAATGCACACAAGGGTGAACACAGGGTCAATCTGGGGACACAAAACTAGCAGCAATGCAGAGGATCGATAGCTGACATCAGATTCATGGGCATCAAATGATTGGTACGAAGCTCCCTCCTTGGGGATGCCCAGGATATATGGGTGTAGAACGAAACGTGTTTACTGTGTAGTCAAGTGTTCTTCAGGGAAGAGTATAAAAGAGGAGAAGAGCAAGGAGGAGGTATAGTTGTGAGGATATCAACAGACACAGGACTGTATTACTTCAGCATCATCGTTCTGGGGACTCTGGTGACTGCGGAAACGAGGGCAGTAGAGGGGTTAGGACAGAAAGTCAGTGAATTATTCAGAGGCTTCACCCCAAATTCATGTCAAGGATGCATTGAGGGCTGCTCGGAAGAGAACAGTGTTTCAATGGATGGGGGGTGGGTGGGTTCATCATCATATTAGGGGTTGGCTGTTGTAGCTGTGTAGGCAATAAGAGTGTCAGGGGCCGAATCTGCCATCTCACCCCCACCGACTTGTCCCACTCCAACAAGACCCAAGACCCCGCGGGAGAGAGGGAAGCGGGTTCCAGTCGTACCGAGATCTCGATGGAATTGGGACACATAGCCAAGGAACAGCATCGTGCATCCATGAAGAGACCCCAGGGCATCAGCTTCAGGTGCATCAAATAATTCGGACATTTGGTTTCCAAAAGATCTGACATTTTCATTGTTGGAAACGAATTTTCCCCTCTGTCAGACATTCTAGGCTTGTTTCCTCAGAGTTGCCACTATCCCCTGCAACGACGTCCCCTGGGACGACATCCACTGAAACAACACCGATGCCACCCGAAAACGTGGTTCTTTGAAAAATGAGTGATAGTGGCAGGAAATTGCACGTCGACCGTGATCAATGACGTCACCTTGAAGTCGAAATTTCTACCCCTAAAATGCCACAAGGAGGTGAAACGCTCTGGGCAGAGTTGACATTGGACCTCTGAGACGCAAATGAACCGACACAAACACCTTCCTTGGAACACCCTGTGTGCGTATGTACTACAGCATGTCCAAAAAGTGCAACAAGTGTAAGCAGCATCGTTCACCTGCACAGAGCAACAGAGCGCTGAGCTGAGGCGAAGAAACCCGAGGAGGCACCCGGCCGAGGCCGTGGAGGCCGAGTACACGTTCACGCAGTTGGGGCGGCCGTAACAACTATAAAGAGAAAGCAAAGCAATGCGACGTCGCCTGAGGGATTCTACGTTATGCAAATGCACTACAATAAGAAAGTGAGGCAGTTTTGCATGCTTGTCTGGATTATATTTCCCCGGCCTTCATTTTTTTTATAAGTTTTTCATGCAATATTTTCCGGATGTGTTTCTGATCGCTTCTGGTCAACCTTAGCCCAGCATTACGGGCGCAAGACATTGTTTAGCTGTGTCCACGACGTGTTCGTAGCAGGCCTGATCCACCTGGGAAAGGACGCAGTAGAGTTGTTCCACAGTCTGGCTGACGTGGTCAATCAGGTCCTCGTCGATGTGGTCATCTCGGTCTGCCATGTCATGTAAATGTGCCTCGTCGCAGCATTCTTCGATTATCTCGCCCAAATCCAGATAAGGCAGGTGTTGTTCCTTGAGGTATTTCAGATGGTCCTCGACCACTTTGTGGTTGATGCTCCACAGCTCGTGGTCGGTCCAACCCAGGACATCGGAGAATAAGCAAGTCGTGAACAGAAGAGTTTCCTTGACCTTCTCGAGCTCCGGAGGAACGATGCCTTCCGGCATGTTGCCAATCGGCCAATCGTCTGATCGGCCCGCCATCGGTGCCGTCATCTCCATGTTGGGGCCGTCCAATCCGGCGCAGTAGGCGAAGCCTTTCACAAGCATGGAGTCATCCCCGCCGTAGCAGAGCAGGTCTTCCTCGAGTGGGCCCACGTCGTGTTCACGCTCTTCATGCGCTTTCTGCAAAAATACTTTGATTGTCCGTTCAACCCGATCTTTCCGTCAAGTCCTCACCTCTTTTTCTTCATATATCCCTTCTACGAGCTCTTTAAGCTCCTCCAGGATCTTAGGTCTCAGAAACTCTGGAGGGGAGACGCAGTCCTCTTCCATGGTTCCAGCCGCAGTCGCAGTGGGGTCTTCGGCGCCCCAGACCTTGGCGACCATGAACACGTTGAACAGAAGGATTAAAACTCTCATGTTGCTGCAATTGCTCACAAGGAAGTGATGATTTCGACACTGATCCTCTCCACTTTTATACTTCTGCTCCTGTTGACTTTCTATTAACTTGCTTGAACTTATTCGATGATTGTGTCAAACGTGATTGACGTTGGATAATCAAGGACCCTTCAGCGCTGGTGAACAAATAACGCTGGATGACGCGGACTCAGCACATGTTCGAAGGCTGAAAGCGAAGGAAAAAAAGCTTGTCTGTCGAGAATCATCAAGAACTTGAGCATGTTCCCGTGCACGAGGATCACGTTTTATCGCGACTTCTTTGTGGAGTTGCCTCATTGGCCTTCAATGGCTGCCTTGGCCATGGCCTGTACGAGGCTGCCGAAGCAAAGGCAGGCCCTCTTGGTGCAGGCCTGCGGTCATGTTGGCCATCACGGGTGCGTCGACTACGTTGTGGCCCTGGTGTCCCTCCAGTCCACGGGCTTGGCATCTGGACTGGACTTGGGCAGTCCAGACTTGATAGTAAACTCTTGCAGGACTTCATCGTCTTCGACATCGATGACTTCTCCACCAAAACTTGTCTAGCCCGCTTGACCGAGGCTTCTGCCCCAAGACCAGTGCTGGACTTGAACGTGTTCTAGAGGAGACGTTGCCAGCTCAAGACTGAGCAGGCGAAGCAAGCCTGTCCATGACCTTGGACACTTTTGTCCACTGATCTCCGCTAATGCTGTCATTTGTTTCCTTCCAGCGTTGCCATAATTTGTTGTGCTGGATTTCTTGGGGGAGCAGAGCTTTAGAACGTCATAGCGAGCTTATGTTAGTGTGCTTTTGCACCGAAATGGAGTTACGATAAAGAGGAGAAATTGAGTTGCGATGACTGAACAGAAAATCAACCTAACGCTGTGCGTACTTTGCTATTTCATGCATCCCTATGAGCAGCAGGATTTGATTCTTACGGAGAAGACGATATTCCTACAGAGAGGGGCCTATTTTGCATAAGCAATTTTATGCTTGCAGGGAGCTCATCCTTTATAAAAAGGTTCGACTGTAGCACACTATTATTGGATAGGGATTCATTTGACAACATTGGCGTTTTGATGCTGGAAGTGTTGTGATCGACTCGGCCCCGATGACGGCTGTACGGAGTCCTCCGCCTACCCTTTGCACCCCACGGACTTTCAGTATGCCGTGAATGGAGACCAACTGACTTTAAAGATCTTATATCAAAGATGTTCCATTATGCATCAGACACGGGGCTGATCACGTGTATCCGGATCACTTTGGAAGTACTCAGGATCATCCTTACTAAATAACGCTCTGCCATGCACAGGATATTGAGCTAGAATCAGGAAAATCATGCTCAAAAACAAAGTTGCTCATATTTCTTCAACCATTAGACATGAAAACAGCACTGCTTCAGTTCTTATTGGTCTCCAGCTTCAGTGATGGCTGCTATATCAATGACAAGCTTCTCCTCGTCCATCCTGGTAACGACGTCCTCAGTAGCTGCTCTGAGGAACTCCACTGTGTCATCCACATGCTTGTTTCATTCTCTCTGAAGCATATCCCAGCAATATCAATCGGGATGACTGCAGTCACGTGAGCTAAACAACTAGAGCTCCTTGGACCAGAACATGTCCAAGTTGTCAGTTAGCCAGTTTTGATCCAGGTTGCACTGTGTTGTTGGTCAACATTGGCTAACTGGAGCATCCAGAGCTTCACTACGTTCCCTGACCTCCTGGGTGACAGCTTGCCTCTGGTGGAAGACATTCATGGGGTGGCATGACATTCCCCTCTCTGGGGACAACGAGCAGAACACGTGCAGAGGCTGGAAACTCGGTCCTGCCAAGGATGGGGACGTCCTCCGGGTCCCGAGCGATCCACCTTCTTCCGTTGGGTACGGCATCAACGCAAAAGAAAAGTCACGGAATCGTCGAGGGAGTTGAGCAGCAGGTGGCCTTTGGCCAGCCTCTTGGCCTTCTGGGACTCGGGCCAAAATTGACCCCCACCTTCAACTCGTAGCTGTTGCATCTCAGGTCCTCCTGGGTGACTGCGGACAAAGCACCCCCAAGCGGAGCATTCAGCTTTTTGTTGACGGAGGTGTTGGGATGGTCCTCGAACACGGCCTGGAGCTGAACTCTGTGCTCTGGTTCTGCTCTTGTGACTGGTCTTGAATTTTTCGAGCTGGAGTCACATAACCCCCTGCTTTTCCTCTGGAGCGTCAAAAGTCCTGGGATCGTCTTGAACTTGTGGCAGCTGATCTCCATGGCCATGGTTGCAACCACGATCGCCACCTGGCAGTCAAATTCGGACGTCCAGTTGGAAGAATATGTTGTCGAGACACACCACAGCAGGGTCTGAAGTACTTCAGTACTGCCTCAGCAGCTTCGTCTTATGCACACGCATGCGTACTTGCTTGCATGGCAGCAAATTTCTGAGCTTCCGGATGCTTTCCTAATACCCCTGAAGTATGTACACTCGAGACAAGTCTGCAATGGACCTCACAACGCTTCAACTTCCTGTTAAGCTTTGTTAATCCATTTATTCTTTCAAGAAAAAGTTTTCAATGTTAGCTAGGTTTTTTTTTGCTGGAGTAGCCTTCACTTTCATCTCAAAGTTGTGTACGATCAGATAAAACTTTGCAAAAGCCCTCTTTTAAGCGTCAGTAGCAAGACCAGATTTTTAGGCTTGCCACAGTCTCACCAGTTTTACCTTCTTGCTCATCTGCAAAAAAGTTGTCTCCGATGAAGCAAATCTGTCCATTTTATCGTCATGTCCAATGTTCCCCATGAGGAGTCGATCGAACTCCTCTGTTGTCGATGTGACTTTATTGTGTACAGGTCAAATTTGTATGATGTAGGCCATTAATATTTTTAAGACTCTGGCAGAGGAGGGCATTCAAGGAAAAAGAGGGGGATAAAAGTCCCCATGACGTGACTGAAAAAGACCGTGGCATAAATGGGATCAGTCCCTTGTGACTGGAGCCTATATAGGCTCTCATTACAGAGCTCCAAGGCCTTGTCCTCATAAAGTATTGTTCTGTCATTCTGTCATAATGGCTGACTCTGGATGTCAGCAACATTCTGGCTGCAGTTATCCCAATCATCAGAACCGATTGAAGCATCTGTTCTGGAAGTGTTGTGAATTATTATCACAACACTTTATATGCATTAGGCTAAGGCAAAAAATGAAAATTTTGGAATTTAACTGAAGGTATCTTAGGTTTGTTGCCTAATACCAAATGGTAAAGATGCAATTTTTTTTGACTGCCCTCCACAGCAATAAGGTTTCACTACATAAGTTCAGAGCATAACAACGTGCTCAGATTTTGAAAGTCCTGTGACAAAGCTGTAAGCACTTTGTTTTTAGTTTCATTTGACTACAGTGCTTCATTTTGGCATCTAGACAACTATGCAGGTCCACATCAAATTTGTGATGTTGACATAACATCCTTATGTACTGTGTCTAACATGCTTTGGAGGCAGAGAGGGGACCCAAAACATCATTTTTTTTTCATTCCATTTGACTAGAAGGTCTTCAAGTGGATTCTGGCAACAAATCTAGGATGCCACAAGAGATTAAAAAATGACCTAGCATAATATGTATCCTTTTGAGCAGATAAGAGGAAACTCAACATATTTGAAGCAGTGAACATTTTGCAGCCCTGCAAAGCTCAGAGGAAGACAAGTGAGAGCAAAAATTTCATGCATGCTTTGCTTGTATGACATTTGCACAATAGTTGGACTGGGGAGTTTAGGTCACTTTTCTGCGTCAGCTGCCTTGCCAAATTACTTTGGACTTGGGAGGACAGCCTCAGCTTTGTCACAGCAGAGAAATCAAATGAATACAGTGGATTCTCCTTGTAAGGTCAACATTGTCAAGTCCTGGAGGGAAATGCATATTTCCTTAAGAAAATATCCTCGTGGCGAGGTCGAACGAGGTCGAAATCTTCTGGGACAAGTGAAAAATTTTTGTTCAGCCCGATAGAAAACTCCGTTCATTCCATAATGCAACCAAAGAGGAAGAGCTGGAAAAAAATACAGACAGAACTGCCAATCAATTCAAAAGTATGTGAACATTGTGCAGCCATGAGGAAGGCCTAAGAACACACGATTTTGACCTTAGCAAAAAAAAATAAACCAAAAAGCTCTTTGTAGTAATCTCAGGCAGTCTTATTCCTTAGAGCTGTAATTCAAAAGTCTTTATATGCGTTTAAACCGCTCATACTTCATAGCTCGAAATTGAAGGACCCTGGTGCAGTGGACACCGAACACTGTAGCACGACTTAAGGCTGTCTTAGACTGGGATACATGGTTGCAAGTGTTGCCACGGAATTGTGACTCGGACATTGTTGCCTTGGACAGGTTCCTTCATCGTGCATTCGGACTAGGGAGACCTTTGTCACATTCAGAGTCATTGTGGGGCTGATTCAGCAGGAGGATCAACATCTGCCTCTACAGGGGTTGCCATCAGTCAGTCTTAAGGAAAAAGTCTTGCTTCCACTTCTCTATTGACCTGCCAATTCTGTTGGAGAAGTGTGGACCAGATGGCAAACCTTGTTCATTTGTTTCACATCCACTGTTTCCTGGCAACACCAGGGAATTGCATCGCTGGAGCACGAACATTTGACAGGGAAACTGCGCCTGACACAAAATCTCATGGAAGCATCCACAAGTTTGTGCACCAGTGCAAAATCGCCTTTAATGCAGCAAACCGCTTTATGTAGCAGATTTTCAGGGCCCCACCTGACTGCTGAGAAATTGGATTGCATCTTCACTGCTGCTTATTGCGGCTTTTTTTTCTTTATGCAGCAGCTGCCAGCTCCAGAGCAACTCAATTTCTGCCTCTTGGTAGAGAGATCAATACAAAAAATGTGACAACGCAACAGCAAATTGAAACAGCTCTGTTGCTCTCACTCTGGAGAGCTCAAGGATTGACTGCATGGAGTCCATCAAGACTTGTCTGGCTTCCAGACCCTCAGTGATCAAGACATTGTCAACGATGTCCTTGGGGTTGGGGGAAGAAGAGGAAGAGGACATTTCAATGCAGCAGGTTTTGTTCACCCCAAAGCTGGTGGACTGAGCAAGGAAATCCACTGCCTCAGGTCAGTTCAATTACAAGGTGAAAATTGTCTGTTCCCTAGAAGGAAATTTTACTGTGACAGGTTGCAATGGTAGCCATTTAACCATGATCTTGGCATGCAAAATCCGCAAATCAGAAGATTGATGACTGACTTTTTATTCTGTGTCTGCCTTCATCCTCCAGCCCCAAATCTAACACTTTTTAGCTGCATCACTCATCATGGAAGACTCCAACTGTATTTCATGGAAGCTTTTTTACCATTTAGTCTCACAGACCAAGGAGATTAGCCGAGCACTTCCTGGCTCGGCAAAAGCTAAGTCATCGAGCTCTAGAAGTACTTGGAAAGGGTGTTGACCTCGACAGCCTCACCTTGTGCCAAATTCCGTTTGCTGCAGCTTTCAGCGAACAGAAGCATTTTTTAAAAATACGACATAGAGAAGGACAAGACAACCTGGTGTTTATGCTTGCATCTCTGATATATTTCCCCTGCACTGAAATTTCTATTTGCTTGTTTCAACAGTGTCTTCTTTCCAAATGGTTCAGAAGTAAGGGTCAGAAGGCTCTGGATCAGGCACATAAGCGCATTCTTCGAGCTTCTTCTTGGCTTGTTCGTAGCATTCGTTTTCGACTGTCCTCTTCACGCAGCTGAAGTAGAACATGGGGTTGAGGACCTTCTCCAGGTCCAGCTCCTCGTACTCCATTTCTCGGAAAACCGCGGGACCCTGATCTTCGGGCATAGTTGTATCAATAGCAGTAGAAGGAGGAAGTTGGCTCGGAGTTTCGGCTTCGTCCTTGCAGGAGTCGCTGATGCTCTGACCGTCCTAAGTATGGTGGAAGAAATCAGTGATCATTGGGATCTTGGACAAAAGACGAAATGCTTCTCTTGTTTTTTTTACCAAATAGATGGGCAAGCGCTCCATATAGTCCACGACGTTGTTGTAGTGGATTTGGTATAAGAATGGGTTGAAGAAGCCCAAGGCGGTGTAGAGGCACACCTCGAAGTCCATGTGGGCTCTGAGGCCATCAATCGAGTGCTCTTCGCTCCGGGCGGCAACGCTGTCAGCGGCGATGCACGCGCTATAGGCTTCCCCGAAGAGCCCATACTGGCCCGAGGCATCACCGTGGCAAATGGCGGACTCCACCAGGTTGCCGATCTCGGGGACGCGTTGTGCCATCGCCTCCTGCGTAGCATGGATAGACAGACTCAGGTCACATTCATCAATCATCAGTGACTCCAGTCTGCAATGACTGATGAATGTGCTGCTCCTTCCACTGGTGTGGAAGAAAACCTATTTCTCTAATACTTGCTCACCTCGTCCCTCGTCATAATTTCCGCCACATAGGGTGGCAGCAGCTCCAACAGCTCGTCGGGCACCGTTTGTTGCACAAGGTTGCATGATGGTTCAGAAGCAGTCCTGCCAGTTAAGGCCAGGAGGGCAGCAGTCAGGACGATGAAGAGTTTCATGTTGCTTTGCCTGCACAGATGCCTCTCCTTGAGCTGCTCTGGCTTTTATAGCAACTTTTCTTATTGTCTGTTTACTTCATTTGATGAGATATCTGTCGATTGCAGACAGAAACTGTAATGGGACGCTTCAAATTGATTGAAGAGTCAATGTTTGAGGCTTGACAGACTCACTGGAATGAGATTTGACGTCACGACATGACCCAACGGAGCATTTCAGATATGCTGATGCAAGCAGCTACAATAACACTCTAGGGAGCCATGATTGCAGTAGGCCCACGTCAAGGAATTGTGTTGAGCTGTTGGGGTGCACAACATGTAAGTCTTCGTCCATATACTTGAGGTGAGGTGCGGCTAGGCGAGATCAGGGTAGGTCAGCCGGTGAGTTAACCCTCATGAGGTTGTGCTAGGCTAGGTCAGCCTAAGGAAAGGTCAGGACCGGCCAGTTAGGCTAGCCCCAATGGGGTGGGGCTAGGCTAGGTCAGCCCAAGGGCAGGTCAGGACTGGCCGGATAGATTAGTCCCAAGGAAAGGTCAGCCTAAGGAAAGGTCAGGACCGGCCAGTTAGGTTTATGTCAATAAGTCGTTACACATGGCCCTCTCCGGTCTCAGACCTGAGGCACAACCACATAGGGATAGCGTCGCAGGGCTTTTTCATCAATTGCCCACCGAAAACCTCAGAACGCATGGGACCTCGATCGAGATGTTACTGTTCCTCAGTTTGGCTTACAACCCTAAGTTAGACTTGCATTGAATACTTGGTTCTGCCATCCGTGAAAGTTTTAGTGAGCACTCTAAACATCCTTAAAGTGTTCTAGCCAAGCATTGTGCATGGAAGCAACCGGTGAGACTTTGCTGGCGTATATTATGATTTGACAGCATTATAGTGATACATACAATGGATGCTCTGTGCCCGAAAGCAGATTAGTGGGAGAGACGCTAAGCGCAAAATTTGACTTGTTCGTTTCCATGTTAAGCCGGAAGTGAAAGGTCGCTCAAGTTGTCGACCAGGAATGAGTTGCACGTGTTGTCCAGAAAGCTGTGGACGCATTCGACGAACACAGCGTGCTGCAGAACCTCGGCAACCTTTTCCTTGATGTTGACCTCTCCATCTTCTCTATTGGCCACTGCGATAGGATCTTTGTCGGCCTCCTCCAAAGGCTCGGCGTCAGCTTCCTGTTCAGGGTCTGGAAGCATCGAGGGCAGGGCGTCAGCCACATTTTTGCAACCGTCAACAGCGGTGTCAGCCAAGGACTCAGCCTCTTCCTGTTCCATGTGGCCCAATGCGTCTTCCAAGTCGTCCTTGACTCTATCCGTCTGAATGCCGCTCTCGTCTATCCAGCCAACCTTGGCCATGATGCACTTCCCGTGCATGAGGTGGCCAGCCAATTCCAAAAGGGAGGCCAAGGGTCCGCCAACCTCAGGTGCTCCCTTGCCGCCTTTGCTGCCCTTGCCGCCCTTGCCGCCCTTGCCGCCCTTGCCGCCCTTGCCGCCCTTGCCGCCCTTGCCGCCCTTGCCGCCCTTGCCGCCCTAGCCGCCCTAGCCGCCCTTCACGCCCTTGCCGCCCTTGAAGCCCATAG
>JAAUXU010179989.1_pt1 | contig 16010 bp, 23 predicted proteins | sample 7278151 | NCBI WGS metagenome assembly JAAUXU01 (sample SAMN14350113, study PRJNA611818) | marine sediment metagenome | isolation source: surface marine sediment (1.8m) | place: French Polynesia: Moorea | collected 2018-08 | reverse complement strand
TTGGTGGCCGTCAAACAAGGCAGAAAAAAGTTCTGGAGGGAACCATCTGAGCAACTTGGAGCAAGAAGTAAGACTCAGTCTAACATAGCTCTGAAAGGCTCCAACTCACAGTAGGGAGATGGGACAGGGACATGAAACTGACACAAACAGAAGAACCATCAACCAGTGTAGTACAGAGAGATGGTTTTTTCATTCAGCAGGGGCGATGAGTATGGGTGTGATTCTGATGGCAAGAAGATGCCCCTCCACTGGTTTGCTGGGTCTAAAGATCAGGGGAAACGAGTACTAGGAGGTGGTGGAACGCGTTTTCAAACCTTGTATCGATGCCAGTTACCTGTTAGGGAACTATGTGTGGCAACAAGACTCCACTCCCGCGCACGAGGCCGAAAAGAGTGGTGCGCCAGCGATCTTGCATTGGGCCGTTTGGCCGCCGTCATCACCCGACCATGGACTGGACTATCTGTACTATGGATTGTCCTTGAGGCTTGTGCCGTCTCACGCAGCAGTGTTGGAGCCTAAATAGTGGCCGCAGACGGGGAGTGGGATGCCATGAGCGGGGGCTACATCCAGAAAGTTTGCAAGTCTTTTAGGCGCCGCATTGAGGCCGTGGCAGACATGAATGGGAAGTAAATTGGGCTCCAAAGCACGAGTGTATGACGCTATTCAAGTCTGTCTCTAAAATACAGAAAAGTAGTACCGGTACTCCTGGCCCACGTTGAGGCTCCTGACAAAGTTTGTTGACATTACTATCTTTACGATTTGCTTTATAATCCTGCACTAGTGTACACTATGGTGCATACGCAAATGTACGCAACTGCTCTCTATTCTACAAATCTACTGCTCAGCATTTGGTGTCACTGCATATATATCTCTCAGTCAGGTGGCTCTTTCTTCTGGCTGAGGTCGTCCCTTAGAATGGAGATCCCAATGATCCCAATGATGACGTCTCGGTGGGCATTGGGTCCATCAAGAAGTCGGATCACTTCGTTGCACCCAATCAATTCAGGGTGCAGGACAAAACTGACTTGAGAAGGAACTGCCTCTTTGTCAATTCTCTGATACGTTATCAGGGTTACATCTACAAAACATTCTGGAGCCAAGTAAGAAAACCTGTGTGCAGTCTGTCTACTGCATAGTCCATGGCAGTCAGTGTTCAATGCAAGCTACGTCTTTCATGTGTCCTGACCTTGCTACCTGGTCGGTAAAGGTGGCTTGCCCGGCTCCCCAGAGTTCATTGGACAGTGTCCGGGGTCAAGATTGACATGGGTCTGTGACTGCCTAACAGGGACGGGTCCTGCCTTGACCTGGAAAGGAATGAATCATTTCTCTCTCATCCTAAGTCAGAGCGTGTCCTGCGCCGGTCACCACCCACCGCACATTGTGCCACAAGGATGAATGCAAAGTACTCCTATCATGGCTTGCACACTGTGCTTGGCACACTGTGATGTACAGACACTGAGTGCATATTTGCTTAGCCTTATGGACTGATTATTTGCATACGCCACTGAGTCAGCCTCAGAAGAGACGAAAGACATCTGCCCATAGAAAGGTGTGCAGGAGAAGTATCAGATTAGAAACATTGTTTAGTACCTCAACATATTGCATCATAGGCGGGCATTACATTTACTTCTCATTCATCACACATCGGTTTCAATCTCATGGCTAATGTCCAGCTCATCATCATCATCTTCATCCGATAGGAATGTGGGCAGACTCTCTTCTGAGGAGGATGGCACTAGACTGCCATCGAGCTGATGGTGCTGTTGCTGCTGTTCTTGCTGTTGTTGTTGAGTGAGACCGAAGAATCTGCTGGGTCTGCGCAGGGGAATTGTTTGGTGGGGCAAAGCACGCAGTCTGAAATGCACATCAGTTCAAGCCTCTGACTGATCTGGTGAGTATGTGAATGAGGTCATACCTGGACGTCAGGTGCTCGATTTGTACTTGGTAGCCCTCTGCCTGGCTCAGGAGCTCCTCGTTATTGCGCTGGAGGCGCCTGCGGGAAGTCTTATATGTGCTAATCTGTCATATATGCTTGCATCATACACTCACAACCTGCATGCAATGTAACTTATGAAGAAGGGCACAAACTATATTTTATGCGCCTATAAAGAGCATAGGTAGACCTGTGCATTAGGGTGGCCTCTCGGGGATGAGTTTTTATAAAATTGCGTTCAAGACGTGTACTGGTCATCAACGGACGTAGGATATGAAATCCATCCTGCAATTGTTCCACACAAGATAGGGTTGCTACGAGGCTGCTGAGGCAAGGGGCCTTCCTGAAGGTCATTGGTCAGTGTGATTGTCACCGAATGGAAATCTACCACATAAATGCCATATGAACCCTTCGTGCTCAGCGGGACGACGGAAGAGAATGCGGCTGCGGCCATTAACGACACCAACATGAGAGTCAAGGGCAACGAGACGGCCACTTCCCCGCAGCGGCCTTGTAGCACTGATGAGTGTGCATCATGAAAAATGACAAGACTACTTAGTAGCTGTGAAATTATTTTTGAGAGCTGTGGAATTGTTTTTGAGACTAATTAACTCTATATTTGACTTTTTCACCACCAATTTTTTGGTCTATTCTTCTTTTATCGATGGGTTCAATTGATCAAATCAGGTGATTTCAAATTGTTGTGGGACCGCCAGTTCCTATTTTTTTTAGTTTAATGTTAAAATAAGGACAGCTTATACGTGCAGGCCTGGAGCATGAAGTTATGCCTTTATGTGCTTACATTATTTTTTCTACTGAAATGAAATTTTTTTCAACTTGTAGTATATTGCTTCACTACGTAAAGATAAAACCTGAAATAGAAAGAGGGTGACCCTACTATGCATACCTTATTGCATTTGCAGATTCGTCATTTGCATCCTCCGCCTTTCCCAAGTCCCTCCTCAGTTCGTCAATCCTCGCCCTCAACTTCTGGACCTCCTTTTCAAAGGCCTCGCTCTTGCGCTGCCAGTGGAGCAACTCCTCCAACTTCTCTGCGTGCATCTTGCGGAGGCGACCGTGCTATTCAGGCAAAGTCTCATTATAAAGCGTCTTTGTCCTTACTTATTCAGCTTATACATTTATACCTGATGTCTCAGGTCCAGCAACTCTTTCGAGTTGGCCTCCACTTGCGCCTGCAGCCGCGACATTTCCGCCGACACCTTGAGGAACAACGCTCGAAACATGTTTCGTATGTACTTGTTGAATTGAAGCACCTGTTCGTTCGCGTGAGCCGCGATCCTCCTGGTCCGCTCCCTGAGTTCCTCGTTGATGGTGCGCAGGTTCTTGTTCTCCCTCTCCGCGTTCTGCTTCTCCGTCTGCATTCGCTCACAGCGACCCCACTCGGCTGCGTTCTCGGACTGGAGTCTTTCCAGCTGTCACGCAAAAGTCTGACCTGATCCCTTGGTCCTTGTACAGCTAACTGACATTGCTCCTCACCTCTTCCCTGAGGTGTCCAATGAGCTGGTCCGTCCTGTTCTTCTTAGTCTGCTGCTCCTCCAGCTGCATCTTGAACTCCTTCACCTGCTCCGACGCCTCATTGCGAGCTAGCGCTATTTCGCGCGCATCCTCTTGTCGCTCCAGCCTCAGCTCGTCCACCAACGTTTCCAGCTTGCCAACCTCCTTTTGGAGGGACTCCAGCTGACTCACCAGGACTTGCTTGTCACTAGGATAAAGTTCCCGTGAATCATTACTTGTCCCCGTACTGCACAAGGATACTGACGCTCACCTTCTTTCAACGTCCAGAGTCTTGATAGCTTCGTCCAGCCTGAACTTGAGCATGCTGGCCTGTTCCGCTCCAGCCAGAGAGATGACGGCATCGTTGAGGAAGCGCGAGAACATCTTGCGCTCATCATCGGCGTTATCGCAGTCGAGACTTGGGTTGACGCCTATGTACGTACGTGAAGAGCAAGAAGGTTAAAATGCTGCTCGTGGCAGATTCTTCCCCGGAATGAACTGCCAGCAGTCACCCAACACCAACCTGAGTCGATGCTCTCGCTGTGCGCGGATGGCGTGGAGACCTTCGGCGGGTTGCGCGGCGGCGAAGACGCCATTAAGAAGTTTGCGCTAGTCACGGTCAAGTCTTCGGAACGCTCTGGCTTGGTGTTTGTGGCGCGGTCCGTCAACGTCGGCATTGCTGGCGCCTCCTTCGTCTGGACCGTGGCGTCCCTCAGTGTCACGGCCGCGTCGCTTCTTGGATTCAAACGCTCCAGTCAGTACAGTGCATGAACACAATGCTGAATTTACTTGCGTTCAGAGACACTCGGGCTCGAAAGTATTCGTAAGCTCGGCGAACTGTACGTATTTTCAGCACTTACCCTTAAACAACACACCTTTGAAAGAAACTGAAATGTTTGTAGTGCTCCTAGTGTGTGTTGTAGCGCGCACTTATAATTTTTGTGAAATGTCCACAGCATAGGAGAAGCAATAAATGCAGGCTCAAAAGTGTAACCATAATGCTAAAAAGACCTCTAAAAAGACCTTTGCTCATGAAGGGTGACCTGTGCAGAAGATGGCGAACATAACACTGGGTGGAGAAGAGAAACTCCTGCTAATTTCCCGCAAGAATAACCATTGCTACCTCCTGACAGGGTGTTTCACTTTTGAGCTTGCAATGCAGCTTTGAAAAGCTTTGGGTGTCTTCTAAAAGGTCTCCTTTTTGAAAATTTTCCTAAAATCAACTTGCAAACATAATCATAACGATGTTCGGTGCCACGTCAGGAGTATTCAGCAGACAGGAATAGGTCAAAGACTGAAAAAGATTGATTCTTCTTTCACAACTCCACACAAAGGACTTTAAATTTAGCTTGCACTGCAGCGTTGGAAAGCTGTCCTCAACGAGGTCTGTTTTATAAAAATTTTCCCTAAGGTTAACTTCCAAAGATGATATCAACGACGTTCGGGGCCAAGGTACAAATATTTTCTCCGATAGAACATAAGTAATCATCCTTCATGAGCGAGTCCGGTATCGCAGCATAACAAATACTTTTGAGCCTGCCCATTTATGCTTTCTTATAAATTGCGGATGTCATGCGCAAATTTTATGTACAATATTACTCAGCACTGCAATCAGTAGAAGTGCAACTTCTTTCAAAATTGTGTGGGTTTGGGAACATGCAATTCTCGCAGTTTGACGAACACTCTGGAGCCTGACTACGTACCTGTCGGTGGAGGCGGCCAATCTCGCCTTCAGCTCTTCTCTCTCCCTCCTGAGGTTGGAGATCTCCTGGAGCTGAGAGTCCAATCTGGCGCTCAACCGTTTGGCGTCGTCCTTGTAGCGATTTCGTTCAGACCTTAAGCAGTAGCGTGTGAGTGATGACAGCCACGGAGTGTCTGACGGGTCACTCTTACCTGACCTTGGACCACTTGTCCCTCCAATTGGCCGTGCAGTCGCTCCACCACTTCATCGTCTTCTCCATTTGTGCGCAACGCGCTCGAAGCTCCTCAACCTCACGCTGCAACAGTAAAGAGACGTTTTTTGCCCCCACCTGCAGGAACGTCAGGTTGACTTTTTCTCTCACCAACTGCATGCTGGACGGATGCGAGGCCTCAGTCTTCAGGTTGTGCTCTAACAAGGCCTCTTTGGTCGGCGAGAATACGTGCGAGTGCCTCCCGGAGGACGACGATACCGCGCCGACAAAGTTCTCGGTGGACGTGGCGGGAAAGGTAGTGGCTGGCAGGCTCAGGTCGCCGCGGAAGTGACTGCGGTCCATGCTGTTCGATCGCTTCACCTAAGAGGACATGCAGTACGAATATGCTGGACGTAGAGTGCACGCAGATATCTTGTGAATACCAGTATCTGCTGGTGTGGATGCCTGTGGTGCTGCTGCGGCTGCTGTTGTTGTTCTTCCACCTGGTATTGTTGGCGGTAATGACCAGCAAGCGCCTCCGGTGGTGGTGGCACCAGAGGAGGTGGCGGCGGACGTCTTTTGCTGCCGCCGCCACCGCCTCCAGCCAATTGAGAGCTTTCAATCTGCCTGTTGCGGCTGGACTTTTTGGAATCGTTGTTTGAGCTCCTGAGCGGAAGAGAATCCGAGTTGCTTGGCTGACGTTCGGGCAGCGCCGGAGGCCGGGATGTGCCCGAGGACGAGGACGAAGACGAAGACAAAGATCTGGCGGACGCTCACAACGTTATATCTACTTAACTATCTCCTAATGCTACTGCCTGCGATAAGGATACTAAGCTTTGGGACTACATTTTTATTTGACCGCATGAGTTTTATGCTACCGAGTCGAATGTTGCTTCCAACTCCAGTCGTGGCTTGGCAGAGGGCCCAAAGTAAGCGGACGCTTCAAGCTGCACTGCTGCCATGGCTCTGACAGATCATCTGCCAGCAACATCTGCGTGTGCTAATGCAATTGAGAGGCCACTGCCGACCTGCCCATCGTCACGTACCTCCTGATCCAAAGCGCGGACATCGTTGCTATCCAGAGATAAGCGCACTCGTCCTAACTCTGTCGTCCTTCCAGCTTCTGGAGTTCATGAGTCCACAGACACAGCTCGATTGTGCGTATTTTCACTTATGGGCCTGTTGCCCACTTTCGTCCGCCCCTGTTTTGGGTGGGTTCCTCGCCTGAACTGCTCACATAGGTAGAAGAGAGAAAGAGAGAGAGGAAGGAGAGGGAACTATCGACCAAGGCCAAGGAGACACTCATGGACCTGACAAAAAAGTCATCTAGTGCGGATGTGGACGTGTGGATGCTCGTAGGTCCGACACGCTAACGGCACGCCTCGTGTACTCGACCGCGTGCTCGTACTCGGGCCAAATGTTGCGCATGTTGTCCACGAAGAAGAAAAGCAAGACATCGGCCCAGTCCAGTGTGCAGTCCCTGCAATTATTTAGCGGTCCCGGCTCGCCCAATCCTTGAGGCTCCAGACCTTGGTTGCATTTTAGCAGTCTTCTCTCTGGCCCAAGACCCAACTGGCAGGTAGAAGACAGCAGCAGCAGAGGCATTTTTGGGGGGGGCAGCAGAGACAGGGCGATCTTTCGCCTTAGGGAGAAGTGACTCTGGGTCAGGAATCCACTGGGTCCGCTGAGTAGGCGAGCGTGATGTTGGCATTCCCTTGAACTTTGACTGTTGTCCCTATGAGAACAAGAAAATGACTTGCCCGAGCATTGGCGAAATGGTTGCAGATGGGCCTTGGGGCTGACGGGGCCCCAAAATATGCACCAGCAACGTGGTAACGGACTCAGTCAGGAAATGAGCATGTGAAAAGAGGTCTGTAATTAAACCATGAGTAATGGTTGCAGTTTCTCTCTAAGAGCCAGTCACGAAAGTGGGCCTAAAACTTTGCCGCCGACGCATCTCTGGAACAAAAGACTTGACAATGCGTAGATATTGAACGTGCATATTTCTCAAATCGTATATGTTCCATATCCTCTCCGGATGCACGCATGAAACAGTTGCTGCTTTCATAGCATCTGTGCTCCAGCTCGAATCACGCATCAGTGGGCAAAGTTGAATCATTCTTCAATCTTGTGAGTCCCTCGGGATCCGACAGTGAGAGGTTCTGATCCCGCAACCGTAGCTCTGGGTGCACCTTCCTCAGTGGAGCATGATTGGCACGCAGAGTTGTGTGGTTTTCTTGCTTTACCTCATTTAGGGGGCTTCTTTAGTGCCCTCAACATGCGTTAACGACTGCATTATGCACATCATGGATCCACTGTGGCAACGGGAACCGCTCGCTCCGGCGGCCGCGAAAAGGGCACAAAAACCATGGCCAATCGTAGACTCCTCTTATTCTCCGGGTGCAGATAAGCGGGGGACTGTGGTTCCATCCCGCTGGGTGCAGCGGGACCAATCCGAGACTGACCTATGAAACGGGCGTCAGGCTGCTCACAGCAGCCGTGACAGCGTCGACCACCACCGCACACACCGGGACGGGGGTGGGGTTGTGTGAGGAGGACTCTCCGGTCGCACACCTCTCTCTTCTAGGAGCTCTTTCATGTTGGCTCCTTCGAGTCGGAACTTTCTGGTCACGTTAGCCGTCGGCGGCCGCGACGGCGGCTTCTGATCTCTCTCTCTCTCCTTCTCCTCCTCCTCCTCCTCCTTCGAGCTCTCAGGCTGCGGCAGCACCAACTGCGCGCGCAAGAGCACGCACAAGCACGCGCGCGTGTGCAGCACGCACACAGAGCACACCCGGTTTGTTCTGTTGGCCGCCGCCGGGAGACGAGGGAAAAAAGACCGAGCGAGCAAGGACCGAAGGAACTAATCTCCACTCTCGGGTGGGGGGAGAACGAAAAGAATTGTCCTTCTCGTTTCGGGGCCTTCTTCTGGGTCGATACATTCCCCCCTCCCCTCCCTGGGAAAGGCCTCCAAGAAGTCGGGAGGGAAGACCTTTGGCGTCTCCGCCGGCGACGAAGAGCAAAAGAGTTCGGGTGAGTCGAGTCGACGACGCGTCTCTCGCGCGTTCGTCATACAGGATTTAGGATTCTTCTGCTCGTCAGCTGCTCTGCCGAGTTCCGCCCGTCCACGCACCTCCACAAGCATTATTGGCATCAGTTTGTAGCGGGCGCATGTACCACGCTCGCCTCACCTTCCCCACCCTCATCCCCGCCCCCCATCTCCATCTCGGTCCCGATCCACGTCTTCGGGGCGATGAAGATGATTATCACCACTACCACCACCCCACACCGACCCCAACCCCCACTTGCCAAACCCTCTGCATCCAGTGGGTTCCGGGCAAGGCAGCCCAACCCCCATGCACAATAGTTAATATGATGATAGCCGAATACATGTTAGTAACATTGCTTAAAACTCTTGTGAGCGCCCGGCGTAAGTATAAGTGCGAGGCGCACGAGGTTAGCGTCGTGCACGTTCGGGTTCTTCGTCAGCTGGAACGTCCGCCCTCGTCGGACTGGGGCACACTTCATAGTTGTGTCCGCTCTTTTAACGTAACTGACTTGTATGTAGCGTAGCATTGTTTCTCCCGACATGTGTTTCGTGTCCTCTGATGTCCAATGCAATTTCAGTCCGAGGATGGAGTTTCTGTTCAAGCCTCGCAGCACCGGCAAGCGCCAGGTGAAGCCGTCGCAGGATCTCGACTTGCTGGAGGCGCAGATCGTGGCCGGGGAGAGTTCGGACGATTCAGGTATGAGCCTGGGTGTGGGCGAACCCGTTGAGGTCCCTTCAATGAAGTCGTCTCTACCACAGAATTCAAAGTGGGCGACAACGATGAACCACGTGACACTTCTTCTACCTCTTCATCGACATCTTCGTCCGCCTCGGGGTCGTCGGATTCTTCCGGTGACGAACTGTCACAGAAAGAGGTGGACTCTCTCAACAAGGACCTCACCACGGAGGAATTGTTGGCAGCCGCCCAAAAGAAGGCCAAGGAACAAGTCAGTGAAGTCAAGGTAAGCGAGCGTACCTTCAAAGTGGGCTCACATGCGGCGTTCCACGATCCGGTACCCAGCAGCTGGTGCAAGTCCCGACGATCCCTAAGCTGGGAAGTATAATCGTCGCTCATATTATGCATCCCGATCGTCCACAGATCTGCGGCTGCTGTCTCGGCCAACACAGCTCAGACGCCAACGAGATCGTAGAGTGCGACGGCTGCGGCATCTCTGTACATGAGGGATGCTACGGGATTGTCGATTCTGCCGTGGCCATTGCAGCGAATGCAGCGAATGCAGCCAATGGGGCTGATTGCTCGGACGGCGCCGCATCTGAGGTCAGCGCGGCCTCCACCGAGCCTTGGTTCTGCGAGCCTTGCCGCGCGGGACTGACGAGGCCGCCGCCTTGCGAGCTCTGCCCCGTGCTCGGCGGGATCTACAAAGAGACCGATGCCGGTCGTTGGGTACATCTAGTCTGCGCTCTTTATGTCCCAGGTACTTGTCAGAGAGCAATGCAACGGTTTGGAACGCGCTATGCATGTGCATACATTACAGAAGGTCGACATCTTTACTTTTTTTTGTCACATTCTAGGGGTCGCCTTTGGAGATCCCGAGCGCATGAGTCACGTGACGGTCTTCGAAATGAACTACGCAGCGTTCGGTAGGCGCCCATGCGCCCTGTGCGAAGACTCCCGACTGGCGCACTCCGGCGTGGTCTTGGGCTGCGACGCCGGCATGTGCAGGACGCACTTCCATGCTGTCTGTGCTCAGGCGCATGGACTCCTCACCGAGCCTAGCTACTATCATAGCGGGAGCAGCCAACACCATCACCTAGAAGACTCCTATTTGGCGCACTGCAAGGTAAGCTGGAAGTGAGGGTCCATAAGTAGGCAGCAGCTGATCTTGGTTCTTAAGTTCGTGAAGGTTCTTAAGTAAGCAACTGGTGTGCAGGTTCATACCGAGACCTCCGTGATGAAGGCTCGGAAGCGCAGCTTTATGGCTCACTACATCCAGTCTGGTCGCCGCTTCGAGGCCATCCAGAAGCGACGACAGGGAGAACATGAGAAGACCAAGCCCGAGGGGGGTGAAAACGAGGACGAGAGGATCATGAGAAAGTTGGCCAAGTCACAGAAGTTGTATCGTAGGGAGAGGGTGAAGAAGCAGGAGCCGTGGGTCCCGACCCAGAAAATACCAAGGTATGATGGCGATCATCATCACGATAACCTTAGTCGGTTCCTCGCTCTCTCACTCGACCAGACTTGACCAACGCTTTTCTTCTTCAGAATGCTCACGACCAGCGCATCCGCGATCCGCAAGATTCAACGGATGGGAGAGATCAAAGGGATCAGCGTGGAGAGGCAGCGGCTGGAAGAACAGCAGGTGCGTATGTAGCTGTACTATCAGTGTGCACATGCGTTGCCACATGCATGCCAACAAATCGTCTTATGTGCATAACTCCTTTTGCGCAGGCCTTGTCCGCGTTAGAGGCCAAGAAGCGGTGGCACTTGCCGCCCAACTTCTCCGTGGAGTACGTCGCTTACTACTACGACAGGTCTGCCAGGTAATAATCCTTGATGCACACGGCATCCGTCCGATCGGCATCGTGACACACGATGTTGCTGCAGTGAAAATAAAGTTCAGGCGTTGGTGGTCAAAAGAGATCCAGATTGGTACGTAGATGTAGGACCAGGACAGAAGGGCGGGACAGACTGCACAGGGTGCCTGTCAAAAGTGGCCTCACCTCGTGTAACTGGCAGGGGATCTGTGAGAAGAGGTTGTGGGTACGATGAACATGTGGAGAGCAAAGTATGGGATTGGTACGTGCTTAGTAGTTGGCACGCAAATCTAATACCTACAATGGTATAGTCGCCACCCCATGGAGAGAGCGCAAACGTGTGTAAAATGTGACCAAAAAGTATCTTCTGGCATTTGTAGGCAAAGATGAGCACCACATCTTGTCAAGGATCTGTCAGTAGAGCGGGACCCAAGTATAATTCTCAATCTAAATCTACGCCCTCATGTACAATGTACTTTTGCGGTTAAATCTGTCGGCCAATGTAAGTCGACTTTCAGGAACCGGTTTAAAAGAGAACGAACAATTTACGGTGAATAATGGAATGAACAATGTAACAAATGCAACCATTAAACAATTCAATGGTTTCAACAACAGGTTCTTGGCAGCTTCTCCAAATGTGCTGGACAGAATTTGATATGCAATTTCTATCACGCAAAGTAAAGGCAATTTGTCAGTACTTGACTTGGCCAAGGAGGTGTGATGGATTTCTGTCCTTTTTCTCATCAAAAATCTCATTGCGCTTCAAGATTCCATATCCTGACCATAAACAAGTGTCTGTTTGCCAACTCCACCGCAGGAGCAACTTCTTCATCAAAGCAGTTTTATCAAGTAAACAAGTACTTCCAGCTCATTGTGCAGGTCCTGAGTCTGACTGCACCTGAGTCTGACTGCACCTGAGTCTGACTGCATCTTGTTGCTCTTGGAAGCTGACCAGCAAATGCAAAGCATCTGTTCCCAAACAGGTACGGTGGCTTATCTCATACGTAAAGATCAGGCTTCTTTCTGCTCTCTGACGTCAAGAACCGCGAAGAGACCAACAATCCTATGCTTGGCATTGATCGGCCAAATGCCCTTGGGCATTCTTTATGATTCCAGTAGCGGGGAAGTTCTTTGTTATTAGGCTACTCATACATCATCCAATATTATATACGTACATTAAAAGGGGGAAAGCTGGGCAAAATTTAGGTCCAAGCTAAGAAAGAGCCGGTGTTGGGACGACACCACATCAGCATTGGAACTCTAGTGACAACTTGCTTACTACATTTCTTCCTTAGGATTGAGGAACTTAAGAAGAACTTGACCGAGCAGATGAAGTTTCAGTCCCAGCTGAGGGATCGTGAAGCGACGTCGAGACCCAACTTCGAACTGGCCACCAGGAAGAGCGAGACTGCCACCGAGACCAACGAAGAGTTGAGGAAGACGCTCAACATCTACAGAGCAATATTTGAGAAGCTCAGGCCAGGTACAGTAGCTTAAGTAAGTAGTTGGTGCAAAACCTGTAGTGTCATGCGATTCGTTGTTCTTCTAGACACGCCCTTGCCTCCTTGCCCCGCCCTTCGTCCCCTCTTCCGCCCAATCGACGTCATTGTCACGCCCAATGTGAAGGCCAAGGCGACCATCTGGGCAAGTGGCGGCAACTGTAGCAAGAACAGCAACGCGTTGAACTCTGTGGTCACCCTCAAGACTTGTGGCATCTGCAAGAGAACCAAAGATCAGGTACGTCCGTAGTGTCCTCTGAAAGACTCCTGCTTGATGGTCCATCTCTTCTTTCAGCACTTGCTCGTCCACTGTGATACCTGCGGTTTGCATTACCACTTGGGTTGCCTCACTCCTCCACTGACCAGGATGCCGAAGAAGTCCAAGCTGTATGGCTGGCAGTGCTCAGAGTGCGATCGACGCTCCACATCCTCCAGTGAAGAAGGCAGAGGCAGCCCCAGCAAACATGCCTCCAGCAAACCGCGCAGGCGGCGGCAGGCGGCGGCCAAGGCCAGGGCGGCGACCTCCAAGAACAACAGCGAATACGAGGAGGAGTTCTGGGACCAGGTGTCGGAGACACCCTTGAGCAATGGGATGAAGCCAGCCCCTCCTTCTGCCCCCGCTTCCGTCAGCATCAAAAGCCTTCCTTGCCAAGACAAGCCGGACGAAGAGGATGTCGCCAAGAGGGAGAACCTGATCGCCAGCGCGAAGAAGGAGGAGCGCAAGAGGAAGCGGAAGATGGAGAAGGAGCAGCGTCGAGCGGAGAGGAAACGGAAGAAGGAGGAGAAGAGGCGGGAGAGGCAGAGAGAGGCAGACGAGAGAGCCCACGAAGGAGAAGACGAGGAGGACGAAGAAGAGGAAAACGAGTGCGAGATCATTGAGAAAGAGGACGGACAGGTGATCGTGAGCATCAAGCCCAAACCGATTAAGCTCAAGATCAAGGCGACAATCGGAAATCACGACTGCGATAACACCAGAGAGCTGAACGGCAACGGCGGCGCGGGCGGGGTCGGGGTCGGGGCCGGCGCAGTCAGCGGCGCAGACGGTGGCGGCCGCAGCGGCCCAGCCGTGTGTGTGGAAGAGGACTCTTCTCAGCCACCCGAAAAGAAGCAGCGCAGGTCGTCGACCAAGGACATCCGCACCCACTGCGACTCCTGCAACAAGGACGGCGCCAACGACAACCTAGTGAGGTGCGACGAGTGCTGCAAATGCTTCCACTTCTGGTGCCTGGTGCCGCCAGTTAAAAAGAGCCCCAAAGTGGCCGGCTACGGTTGGCAGTGCACTGAGTGCACGCCCAGTGAGGTGGACTCCGACTGGCATCTGGATTAGGACGACCACCAACCAGTTGAAAGTGACTGTGCATCATTTGCCTCAGAGAGAGTGGCACAAGGCCCAAATCGATCATAATGCCGGACGTTGCAGCTAGGAACAGTGCTCAAGTAGGGTGGGATACCTGTAGAACAAAGACAGACAGAGAGTGAAGGACCATATATTGCACTGCAAGAAAGTTCTACCTTTCCCAGAGGACTTCTGTTGGTGTGCTGAACCAGCCTTCCTCTCGCCTTTCCAATTTCTAGCTGGCGCGTTGAAAACAAGAAAGAAGTGACGCTTTTTTAAGTAAATTCTTTGTCAGAAAAGACTCTGTGATTTTTCTACACTGTAAACATTCTGACCTATCTCGATGTCATTTTATGATATCATTACAAGATGCACGTTGGAATCGCCGGAAAAAATCCTCACGTTAGTGTTTGTTCGACTAAATGCGGGTGTTTTTTTTTAAGGCGGTGCCGGTAGTAATTGTATGATTTTAGTCCACAATAAAGAGGCGCTTGGCTTCTCTGCATCGACGAAGCTGCTCTCATTCATGATCCCTGACGTCCAGTCACAGTCTGGTGCGCGCGCAACGGGCCATTCTGTACGCACGTCCTGAACGTGAACACCAGGTACTTATCGATGACGCAAAAGTGGCCCCGTCATCGCTCACGACATCCTTATCCCATGCAAACTATGACCTTGGTCCGTTTGCTGCTGTTGTCTTCGCTGACTCGCGAACAAACAGTTGCGAGTCTTGCAAACCGCTGTGCAACAGCCGGCTTGCAGGTCTCGTCCCAGCAAAAGTCCGACGGAGTCGCCGCCATCTTCCTGACCCACAAGGGTTGCAACTGCGGTCGGATCAAGGCCTCAACGCTGATATTTCGTCTTGGTGGCCGCTGCTCAGGGCGGCGTGGTTGAAGTGGCGGACTTTTTTGCACATCTACGCCGACTTCAAGGCACGTCCGTTGGCCTGAAGCCGCGGGTCAAGCCGCCACGGCTATAATTTAGTTTCTTATCGTCCGTGCATGCGCACTCACCTTGTGGCGCGGGCTAGATGGAGGGAGAGAGAAATGACTATGATTGTTCCATGCAAAGGACACCTCCAGCTTTCAAGAAGTGCCTGTGCCCAATATGCTGTGACCCAACAGCCACTGTACAAAAAATGATGCGTTCGAAGTTATTGACGCCCCCCTCAAAAGCCTGAGTTTATGCACACAATTCTGAAAAGATGACTTTGAGGTCTTTCAAAGGTGCAAAAACTTATTGATTTTCGATGCTACTTTCGCTGTCAGGAACTTTAGGTTAGAAAGTGTTGACACGCCATTGTGAAGATGGGAAGCCTGCCACGTTGGATCACCAGAAGTTTCAACATCTGCATCAATATCTAGTGGGAAATTTAATGCTAGAGAAACATCCGTGAAGATGGTTCCAGCTGACTGAACAACGGTTAGAAAAATGTTCACCCTGGAGGAGACCACAGAGGTTAGCATGGACCTGAGAGAGAGTCCAAGATCCTTGTGGTTCCCATATCAACTTCCTGTTGTTTGTGCCAGGAACATCCTGGAGAAGGTCCAGGAGCGCGATACTGTGGCTCATCTCTCAAGGGAGCCCAAGATAGTTGAAGCTTCTCGTCACAAAAATCAAGATAGCTCTGAGGTGACATGTTTTAACTGTTGTGGGATCAATATAGACAGCAAGTGGACACACGATACTGACTTTGCATGTGGACAAATTATTAATTCATGATTTTCGAGCCTATTCATAAATCAAAAGAACTAACTAGTGCTGAGTAGGAGTCCCCAACGTAGGTCGTGTTACCGTGAGTACAGTCATTGAAAACCAACGCAAGCGTCATCAGCAGAGAGTAGCACTTCAAAGCTTCACTGGTATGAAATTTAAAGCACATTTCGTTGAAAAGTCCCTTTTAAAAAAAGATATAAAGTAAATGAATAAATAAAAGCCAGCGGAACCATATCGTTGCTCAACACGCAACCTCGCCGTGACAATGGCGATAGGAAGGGGAAGAATCCTTTGTGTGCGTGAATGCACCACAAGATAGAAGAGCTGTGAACAGTTAGATCCCGATTTAATGCGTAGATATCAACAGAGGGTAGTTTCCCGCTATATCGAGGTCCCACTGTAGGAGAGAAGGGACGCCAAGACCTGTTGTGTGTTGGCTACAAATGAAGACCGAAGTCAATTGCAACTGTAGGGTGATATATTGGTTGTCTGGGAACAACACCAAGGTGATAGGTACTCATTGACCTGGGCCTGCTAAGGCGCCTGTCCATGTCGATCAATATCTATTCTATCTCCG
>JAAUXU010078092.1_pt1 | contig 16010 bp, 17 predicted proteins | sample 7278151 | NCBI WGS metagenome assembly JAAUXU01 (sample SAMN14350113, study PRJNA611818) | marine sediment metagenome | isolation source: surface marine sediment (1.8m) | place: French Polynesia: Moorea | collected 2018-08 | reverse complement strand
CAAATAAAATTTAGGTGTACGTGGCACCGTTCCATAACAAAAGAAAGTGTGCTTGGACCACAAAGTACTACGACTTCTTTCTGTAGGTCCTGATGTGAAGGGCGATGAGACCACCCAGTCTGAGCACGACCATGAGCACGAACAACATGCCGATGTCGAAGTAAAAATTGTCCTGGGGAAGAACAACTTCCTGATTAGCATGCACCCCTCCAGTAAACTACGAATCCCTCCTGCACACCTCGTCAAACCCGAACTGCTCCAACACGTCCTCTCCGGTCTTGAGCAAGCACGGCTGAGGCACCTGCACCGAGATGGGGAAGTCCGTCACGGGGAGGGTGACAGATTCACCGGGCTCGCAGTCCAAGGTGGGTACCGGCACGTCTGGACAGGTGAGGCTTAGGTCGCCGGTCAATGTAGTGTTGTAAACCTGAGAGGATTGACATCAATGAATAACGCTAAAACAGCAGATGTAGAGTGTTGCACAAAACTTTAGATTCACAGTACGAACACCGATCACTAATAGATAAAACTGCATTATAGGGATGGGCTGACATACAGATGAGGAAAGGGACTCTGCAGTCAAATCTGAATTTGTGCAAGACGATCCCAGAGCATGTTACTGTAGAGCAGAGTACTCACTTCTGTGCCGCTGGGACAGATGATATCGTCCATGTCCTTCCACTGGTTGATGGAGAGCACTTCGTTGCCGTACTTGAACCACGAGATGTACTGGATCCAGGCCAGCCAACTGGGAATCGTCCTGCAGAAAGGTCAAGCCTGTAAGCTGAAAAAACTTTGCTACTGTTCAGGTGCATCAATCTCACGTTCCGTTGATGAAGAATCCTCCAAAGAGGAGCAAAGGGACCAAGATTGGTGGTGCCAGCGCCAACGCCATGTTCACATTGGAAGCGATGCACGAGATGAAGTAGCCTAAAAGAAGGAGAAACCAGTCACAAAATGTGTCACTGTAGCCTCGGTTGAGTCGGTTACCGAAGCTGATGACAACTTGAGTGATGAGTACGACGATGGCGCAAGCGATGGCGAACCTCTCCGGAGCTTCGTTGAAGCCCACCTGTAGTCAGGAAGGTCAGGGTGCTACTGGCGGGATAGGGCTAGGACTCTTACTCACCATCCAGTACACGATGGACGTGAACACGATAGGCAGAGTGAGGAAGATCGGCAGCTCAGCCATTTGCTTGGTGATGAAGTAGGTGTCGACGCGGTAGGTGCCGTTGAAGTGCTCGCGCATGAAGATAGGTAACTCCAAGCAGAAGACCTGCAGTGTCAAAGATTAGCACATCTGCGCCATGTTGAGCGACTCTCTACTAACATTGATGACGGCGAACTGATTTGCGAACGTGATGTTGGTCAGAATGATGAAAATGGCCCCAGCTATGTTTTGCGCCCCAAGCTGGGAATAGGGTGGACCCTGCTGGAGGAAGACGATGCCCAGCATGATGGAGATGATCTGGATATAAAGACGCACACTGTCACGAGCAGTTCCACGTACAACACGTACAAACAGTGTCAACGTCTTACAATGGTCTGCCCCACGTTGACCCTGACAATTTGTGGGTCCTTGATGACGGAGAGCCAAGCCCTCCAGAGGAGTGCCCTGAACTGCTGCAGCCAGGAGGCCCTGTACGGAGACTTCCTGCGAGACTCTTTCTTCAAGAGTGGCACGTCTTGCGTCTGAGTCATTTGGTAAGAGACTTCCTGCTCCATCTCTTGGCCTTGAGGGGATCAGGGAGCAGTTGGTGGGCAAAGCCAGTGTGCGATGTAGTAAGCACAACTCACCCCAGTCCGACTGCTCGAACTGTTGGCAGATTTCTCCGACCCTTTTGCGGCATGTGTCCTCATCTCCGGGGGTGATGGCCAACACGTGCACGTAGTGGTCGGCAGGGTTGAACTTGTCAGGGCACGGGTAGCCCACGCTGTTTGTTGGGATACGAGTACAGTTATCCGGAGTATTATTGGTCAACAAGCTTGTTCGCCTCAACTCACTTCGAGAAGAACCTGAGCGCATCAGTGACTCCACCAAAGTAGGCCAGTTTTCCCTCAGCCATGAGTAAAACCTTATCGAAGATGGCAAATACCTAAAAGTTAAAGGTCATTGTGAAGCCACTTTTACAACAATGTCGCTACTATGATGAGTGAGCGTCAGCCCATGCATTGACCTGTGAGCTGGGCTGATGGATAGTGCAGATGATGGCTTTTCCGTGGCTGGTGAGACCCCTAATGACAGAAATGACAGAGTAAATAGCATCTTCTCTTTCACCTTGAGCAGTGCGATGCATGATTAACGCCCAAGGTTGATGCTTAGCATTTGGTGCTTAGCACCTGGTGCTCTGCTCAACATTCGACAGTACAGACAAGAAGACGCCTTAGATGAATCCCACCAATCCCCTAGCAACACGTGCTCCGCCAGGTTTGCTTGGCCAAGGCGGTTGTGGTCACGACCGGGCTTCGGACACCTCTGGACTGTTAATACTACTCCCATGCTGTTGGTCCCCAAGGAATTTGCTCTCCATAGAGGAGCCATAGAGGAGAGCTTAAGCCACATGCAAATTCAATGTAATACTCCAGCGCGTAGGCAGATGTTGCAAAACACAGCTTTTCGCAGAACTTTTCATTTTGGACGCATAACAGCACTAAAAGCAACAAGGAGGCCCCGAGTGACACCAGTGCATGCAACGTTTATGTCAGTGTCAAAGCCGGTATAACATAAACTTTGGTATCCATTTCTTAAATAGCTATCAGCTCTAGCAGACAGTTCGAGGAAGTCACACGTGTTTATAGGAGAAAATCCATGCTGTACTGCTAACTGCAGCCAGTGCAAAATGCTCCTGGCGAAGTACCAATCACGACGTGGAAGAGTGCATAGGAACCCCAGTCAGCTTTCACCATCTTGACGCCACTCCTGCAGCCAAGAATGGGGGTGAAAACAAGGTGCTTTGGGGTGTTCTGCTGCTCGTGGGACTGGACGACTCCTTAACGTAACTGCTCAAACTTGTAAATACTAAAAAAATGGCCGTGATTATGAAACAAGAGCTTTGCTACTGATAAGGAGGGAGGCATTTGAGAATGCTCTCTGTTGACCTCTTGTTTGTTTGGGTTAAGTGCACTTGAGTGTTAAAAATTAAACGCTGTGAAATTTTTGCACTGTTTATCACCCTCATACAGACTTGACCTTCACTAGTAATCTCAATGTCCAACGTGCCTTTCGCTCTGATCTATCTATGAAGTGCAAGAATCGCCGGGGGATGATGACTTTGTCACCGACTATGGACAAACGCACGATGATGCATTTTCCTGCCATGTGATCGGAGTTGGCAAGTATCAGTTGACTCGGGCAAGATTGAGTCATACTTGAAAGCCGAGGACGCTGACTGTGGATCACACTGTACGCACAATGGCAAGTCTGCACTTCAGATGGCACTTGCGTAACCTCATTGCCTGCTATTGTCACACTACCTGAGCACGCCCACAACGTTCTGCGCCATGTAAGAGTCCAAGCCGGACGTGGGTTCGTCACAGAAGAGCAACGGCGGGTTGGTGAGGACCTCAGAGGCGAAGGCCAGGCGCTTGCTCTCGCCGCCAGAGATTCCCTTCACTCGACCAGAAATTCCGATGAGTGTGTCCTGACACTTGGCCAGGCCGAGTTCCTGCAACAAAAGAAGACCATGATCTCACCCGCACTTTCTTTTCGCCCCCCCCCCCCATGCTCGCCAACTCATCACAGTAGTACATACCAGAATTACAGCTTCCACCCTTTCCTGCCTCTTCTTCTGAGACAGGGACTGGTCCATCCTGACCCTGGCCATGAATTCCAGATGCTCTCTGAGAAGGAGAAAGCACGACGATGTTGAAAGCCAGTTGGAAGGAATAGTCACTTGTACGTACCTTGGTGTCAAGGTCCCGATGAAAAGGTCGTCCTGCTGGATGTATGCGGAGACAGCCGTCAACGAATTCGGAGTCACCTTGATCCCATTGATGAAGCGGTCGCCTTTCACCTGGACGGACGAGTTAGTCAAGGGAATTAAAGCTATGACGCATGTGTCAGTCCGTACTTACGTCGAGCTTATTTAGGTTCCTGAAGGTAAGAGCGTTGAGTAAGGTGGACTTGCCCGCGCCTGAGGCTCCCATGATGGCCACTAGCTCTCCCGGCTTCACGAACCCCTTGGCTGAGCATAAGAGAAGAAGACAAATTGCGAAACTTACAAAGAACGCACGTGAGCAAACGTATTAACACTCAAGGGGAAGCGTACAGTGGACATGGATTGCAAAGAAAGAAAATGCTGTGGACTCTTTGTACCGTCGTGCACGATGGTCTTGCTCGCCTTGGGTTGGTTCTTCCGGACAAGAGATCTGCCTTTGGTGGCCCTGGTCTTCACTGTCAGCGAGTCCCAGGAGAAAGTGACCTACAAATAAAGGAACAGCGGGACTGACTTTCACGCACCATGACCATAGATGCATTAACGTCGCTGTTATCACCTGCTCTTCCTCCTTGGTGACAGAAGCCGCTCGCTGCACGGCCACGGCCTTGAACGCGTACAGATCGTTGCCGCCGTGGCTGTTGCTCTTGGCGGACGCCGTCGACATCTGAGACTCCTGTGAAGAGACAGCCCTCAAAAGCGGAGAAAGTCCAGTGTGTGGATGCTCACGGATATTTCACAAACGATATCAAGTATCTTGATGCCGAAATGATCCACCTACCATTGCGTCCACTTGTTTGGAATCCTCGTGCGGGAAGGCCGGGTTCTCCATGCTTTCTTCGTTCCAAATCTAGCGAATCCTGAGCGCGGATCTTCCCAAATTTCTAGTGCTGCTGTGAATTCGAATTCTGATCAGCGTTGCCAGATCTATGAGAGCAGAAAGCGCCAGATGTTACACGAATACTGCCAAACAAAGTTGGTCCCACTAAAATGCCGAACGCAGAACAAAGTCTGTAATCTTGTCCGCAGAACAAGATCGGAACAAGGCCAGAAGTTTTGAAATTTGACGGGCAAGTTTTGATATCGGCCCGTACTGATCCTGATTATTAGGATTTGAGCCTTGGGACCCATTGGGACCACCCGAAAAGGATTCGAATCCCAAGGCCTTGAATCCGAATCCCAGATGAATCAACTGTGTCAGGTAGTCTGACGTCTCTTTGGGCCGGAAAAGCTTGCACAGGGCCTCACAGGCACTGGAGACTCATGAATGTCCCACGACTTGAGGATTTCCTCAAAGGGTGCGGAGACTATGAAAAGCCTCACTTTCCTACCAATGTTCCAATTGCCATGAAGCACTTGAAGAAGTGGGACTGGAACACGTGTTCATTTGGAACGAACATGTGGAAAACTGCTGCAGGAGTAACGACACGATAGAGAGAAGGGCGGTAAGTGCATGGCAACTCTTCTTTCCTCCGTGGAAGTCTGCGCGCCAAAATGATGGTGCTTAAAAAGTGGAATGAAATCCAAAGGAGAATCAATATACCTTTTGTGTCTCGCTTGCTTTAGGTGTGAGCTGTTGTGGAGAAAAAAAACTAACAAATCCCGTTAGGATTCAGCAAATCTTTCGGAAATTCTCGACAGCTGCCGCAAGTCACAACACTTGGGATTTGTGACCTTCTTATGAGAAAGCAGACGAAATGGCCCGTGGACTCGGGGTCCGACGAGTCTTTTGAGTGTTTTCGACACTCGTCACCAATCACGAATGCCCCAAATATAGGGTTCACTGCAGCAATACAGGTTTCCACCCTCCCTTGGCCCCCTGACTGAGAGAACGGACGAGCACGCCTTTATCGCAGTTCCACGTGTGTTGACTCAGGGTCTCTGTCCTCGTCTGCACGAGCAGCACGGGCTTTTAGACTCTTATCTCATCTGCCTCGACTGATGCTCAAGGGACTCCGCTTATTGTACTGACAGTTAATGGACTCATCCGCAAACTGCACCCAATTTCTGAAGACCCGATCTTGGGGGCCTCTTATATCATGAAATGCTGGCGGACCCGACCAGCTTCGCTGGTAGTATGCAGCCCCTGTGTCCCTGCGTACGTAGCAAAGGCTACGTACAAGTTGATGTACTAAAGCTACATACGCTGTTGCTACATCAACGGTCCAGTCTGTGACAAACAGACGCACGAACAGACAGACACACACACAAACAAACAAACATGCATACCCAGACAGGGTACATAAAAATAGATGCGCATGCATGTATGTTGTATGTACTAAAGGCTAAGCTACATATGCCGTTACTACATACAGACGCTTTTTTCATGCAAAGTGAAGAAAATAAGTTTAACTGCTCAGGCTTCCAGCTTTTCAAAGATGTCAACAGGATTTGTGTAGTTGCAGTATTAAGGAAGTCATGAAGCTTGAAATAGGTGTATGCTGACTTTTGTACTGCCTCCAAAAATGTTGGGGGTCTCTTTTTCGAAAGAGTTGCATTTAAGCTTGCCCAACTTGATTTGAAATTTATGTACTAAGCTACTGTAGTAAATTTGCGGTGAAAGTAGATTTCAGCTCTGGTGGCTGTCAGAAGCAGCCAAACTGGGTGAAAATCACTGACCCAAATGCTGACATGATCCAGCTGGTCAGAAAAATATTTTACAGCCAGTCCTGAAGAAAAAAAAATTATAACTTATTTTACAGTATTATGCAACTTTAAATGCATTTGGGCATAGCTAAAACTCCTTTTTTTCACTTTCATTTGACTACAAAGTCTTCAAATGGGATGTGGTGACAAATTTTGGGCACCCAATTTCCGACCTAGCCTAACCTGTAAGGTAGCAACAAACAGGGTCACTAGTGACTCTTCATTTAAGTTTAAACTTTCCAGCAAAATATTCTGTTTTCTTTCAGCTGCCAAATGGTCAAGACAATCTCTCTTTGGTGGAAAGGTTAAGTTTAGACCAAGAGTTACTACCTTACTACTATGTATATTCTCGTCACACCAATTCTGACGAGCCCTGTATAGCTAAAAAATTGTTCAGCAAAGTCGAACTTTGATGTAGCAAGTTTCTTGATCCATCGAGATCTCCACTGTCACTGTGGTCGGCTTTTTTTTAAACATTCGGTAAGCATTGACTGCACATCGATGTGTCTTCATAATCAAAGTTTGACTGAAATGTAAGTTAATGCAATTGTGCGTTTGCTAACAGTCCCTCGTAAATAACTGTTAAAGTTAAAAATGGCCGATCTCTTGGCCACACCTCTTACCATGGACGTACCGTGAGTGGAGAGAAGAGGCCCGACTGTGAGGCGAATCTCACCTCCTAAACCTAGCCCAAGTATGCATTTCTGGCCAAGACACTCAACCAAAAGTGGCCGAAAACGTTGCAACCAATCAACTCGATCATGTCCAATGTTTCAGTCTTGTTTACTCAGGAGCAACTGGATTTCGGGAACAGACTTTCAGCTGAGTGAATCTTTCATTAAACCGGGCTGCACAGTACAAGTGTTACTTAGCTCATAAGTTTCAATTGGCGTGACTCTGACCGCTCTCGACTTGATCACCTCAACTCCCTCAAAAGCTGCAATTACGACATTTCATGAGCGACCACTTTTGGGGTTCTCTCCGTTGAAGAGGGGAGAGGCGTGGGGCACGACACCACCCCTCCCCCCGATTTGAATTCGACAGGACCGGAAGGGGTCGGAGAACAAGGCAAATTCGGTCCAAGTTCGTCCGTCCGACGGTCGCACGGGTATTCTGCGTTTAGGTACCTGCGAAATTGCTGAGGCTCGGAAGAGGACGTCAACGGCTACCACTAGGGCGTCCGGTGAGAGGAATGACAACCAAGTACGACGAAGAGAATGTTCCGAAAGTTCGACAACCCCGCGCCGAAGCACAGCCCAGAAAAGAAGACGAAGTTGGCTAGTTGGCTGTTGCCTAAATTCGTGATGACCACAGACATGCCATGTTTAACTCACGAGCCAGCTCGACATCGAGTCACGGCTGGGCTGCTCCATTTTGTCCTGTGAACTCAGAATGTCATCTGGACCATGACAGCCTTGAGCGCTGAACTATCACGAACTTACTGGAAAGACTCGCTTAGAAGCACATTCCTACACTGCCTTTCCTTTCCTTTTTGTCCTTGGCGGGTCTTTTTCATTTCTTGTCTCTTATGCAGGGGTGGCCAAAGAAAGAAGGTAGCAGTGGAACCCGCTTATTGTACTCACGAAGGGCAGTTTGAGTACATTTCGCGGCTGAGTGTAAGAAGTGGGTAAATGGGAGGGGGGGACAGACTGGAGAATCTGCAAAATTGATTGTAATGAGCCAGTTAATGCATTAATCATCTGTACAATAAGCGAATTACACTGTTGTGATCTCTGCAGGCCACAAAGTAGAGTAACTCAGAAGCTGGTTTTTCATCCCCCGTGAGCTCGCAGCCACCATGTTACAGACAAAACAGAGGGGGTGGACCGTACAGTGAGTAGCACTCACTGTACGGGTGTACTGAATCAGCTGTTGCGAGCGCTGGCAAGCGTCGGCGCAGCATGCGGGGCAAAATGGTGGTGTCGAGAGACGAAGCCCAATCGTGACTTGAGACTAATAATTTTGTTCAGCTGGAGCGGAAAATTTCAGCTCCTAACACATCAAAAGTTAACGCATAGATTGTAGTGCCATCAATAATCTTAGTTTCTTCGTTTTTCAATATTTTCTGCTGTCCCCTGACCGCCCGTGATCTGTCGCACCCACACTTACTTCAGTGAGTACTGAGCAGGCCCTAGAGCTGTGTTGGAGTATTTCTCGTGTCGAGTTACCCGTGAGTACCCTGAGAAACTGAGATTTGAGTCGTTTCGAGTAAGTTTTCGTCACTCGCGAAAGTATCTGATGGGGGAAAATGTCACCGACGTATACAGCATGGATCTTGTGGTATGCGAAAGAAAGGTCAATGGGAAAGTGACGCGGCGCGGCAGTTGAAGCCCCTGGGTGCTCTCTGAAGCCTCTGGATGTTCGTCATACGGTTCAGTAACAGCAAAAAAGAATAAGAGGGACGACTCAGTGTTGCCAGAGGGTTTAATCATCACATATCAGGTGTCTTTGAGGTTTAGTAGTTCTAGTACTTCCCAGGCTCCATCATCCAGCTTTGGCATCAACTATAACTCTCTTGTTTTGCAACTGAAAAAGCTGAGGAGCCCAGTGTGGAAAGTATGGAACCCAGGTGCAGGGTTGCCAGGTGCTAAAATCGATTAGGGGTCAAATTTTCTGGAAAAAAGTGCGAACGATGAGACAGAGGGGCCACATTTAGAAAAGCAAATGAACATGTTATCACATTATTATATGAGCAACATCTTCCTCGTCCTCATCTTCGTTTTGAGATTTCTCATGCACTCCTTGTTTGAGTCTACTAGCATATTTTTAGTAACTTCAAACCTGGAGCAGCAGCCATCGTCATTCCCATTGGTGAGAAGCGTCAGATGGGATTGCACTCTCACAATTGTATCCAGTGCTTCTGATGACAACCGACTTCTGATCTTGCTGTTGTTGACCATCACGAGTGAGATGATTCTCTCCACATTGGCATTGCTCAAGGGGGCACCCAAGCTAGTCAGTGCATGCAATACCAGGTCTCAAAACTGGAACTCTCCAAAATCGTTCCTATAGTTGAAGATCCCAGTCCAAAATCAGACAGCCTTCTTTGGGATTCCATCAGAAAAGACATCTTTTTCGCACCATGGAACATGGAGAATTGATCAGTACTGTTCCTCAGTAGTCTCAAAATTTTCATGTAAAACATTAAGAAATGGGAGCAATAGAAATGCAGTGCAGTCCATGTGGCTGAGAACCTCAGCTGGAATGAGCAGGTGTAGCCCATGAAATATATCCTTGCCTGGAAAGACATTGGTCAACTTCTGGAACAAGCCCTTGAAGGAAAGTTCGGCAGCGCTCAGGTATCTGCAGAGCATTTGAAAGCACCTTTTTTGGTCATGTCTTTGAGCAACATATTTGGGCAAATCCATCACAAATTTGCACCGAAGTACACCTGATTCAAGGCAAGTTCATTGGCATTTTGGTCGCAGATGCGGTGATAGAGTGACCTAAAAAGACTGATTAGTTTTTACACTTACTCACTTAAGGGTCACCTTTGGTAGCCTTTCAGCATGTTTACAGTCGGCCTCTCAGCCACCAGCATAATTCACTAGTCCAACTGCTTCTCGACGGGATCGCAACATGTTTCAGCAGGAATTTTTCGTCTTTTTGTGGCAGTTCATGGTGGATTGATATTAGTTTGAGTCATGACTCACTGACCTGGCCGCTTGTTTGACTCAAGCCACATCTCCTTTAGCCACCAGCATGAGTCATGTTTTGGCGGGAAATTTTAAGGTACATTGCAAATGATTTTTTGGTGCTTCTCTGAGAAATATCCAATCAAAATGCAGAGATGTTTCTTGCAGGATACATCTCTGCTCACATCCAGAAATAGGACAAAGGATTTGCCTTTTACAATCTCTTCAAGTGACTCAAGAGGGCAGGTACGGTGACTCTTCTGATGACAGCTGTGTATTTTGTCCTCTTCAGCTTCAGCTTGTCCAAAATTGACCCTTAAAAATGACCATCAAAACTCAAAGTGAAGTGTACTTTCTCATCACTGTTCGGTTCTGTGTAGCTTGAGGTCAAAGGCATAAGGAGGCAGAGAGACTCTGCACTACCATATTTGTCCAGACTAGACAGTATCCTTCCGCATTGCAAAAACCTGACAAAGAATCACTTCCCCTTCTTTGAATGTAAATAAATGGTGAGTACAAGTGTACTGAATCCTCGGTCTGAATTCTGACGTTGCTGCCTCAACTTCCTCACTTTCCTTATCACCTTACTATGGTCTGCAGTCGTCAATTTAATTGTCACTAAGATCATCTCTACGATCGTCACTACAAGTTACGTAAGCAAGCGATTGTACACCCTGCTCATTCTCCCCATGCTCATCATCATCACAGTACACAGAATTATAACACATTACACCTACATGCATGCCTTTGGCATAGTTTGAGATGAGGTTGGTTATGTGATCTATCCCATTCATGTTTGAGTGAGAGCAGGAGTAAGCAGCAAAACAGATTTCAGCTTCTTGGAGTTGCTTTTGGGTCTGTACTTTGGCAAAAGCAACCTTGAAATTGGAAGAACAGTTGAGAGCTGCTGCCTTCCTTTGGTGGTCTTGACTCATAGTGTCGAATAAAGCAAAGCAGTCTTTCCTTGGAAGAAATCTTTTGTACAAGCCTTGCACTTGGCCTTTCCTGAATCATTTTCCACTTGCTCATCCCAAGGAAATTCACGGGTCCATTCCTGGCAAAAAATACCGCGAGGTTTTCACATTCTTGCCTAAAGGCATTTTCTCCTAGGTGGGTGCCATGGAGTGAGAAAGCTGTGATCACTTGCTCCAAAACTGTTTTTTCCTGCTGGACATGTGGTCACGATGACGGTGCTGGAACACACCCAGAAATGCTGTTGTGGAACAGCTAGCGGGTGAATACTGGATGAAACCGACCAGGTGAACTTTTAACTACCAAAGCAGAACAAGTAAGCTGCAGCAAAAAAGTTGCAGTCTTCCGACTTTCATGAGTGAGAAGAAGAGGTCACAACTACGGAAATCCGTTTTAGGGGCCATTTTAGGGGCCATTCTTAGGCAAGGGGCCACTTAAAAATTTGGAGGCAATGAAAAATAAAAAGGGGCCATGTCTCTATGAACGTGTGCGTGTACGCGACCCCGATTACCCAAGCGAGACAATCTGAAACTCAAGGTGATCTTAGTTCTAGTTCTCTTAGTAATAATATCAGGGTGAGCGCGGCCACTGGGCTCGAGATTGAGTAGACGGACCCCGACCAGGAGCTGGAAATGAACGTTTGGCTAACTCTAGAGCTTAGACTAAGGTTTAGGACTATCGTGTTGACATCAGGAGAGCCGGAGCTGGAAACGAGGGTTAAGATCTTGCTTATGAATGTAATTCTGGTAGTTCTAGGTCTAACAGATACAGAAACCGGACATAGACATCATAGGGACAGACTAGATTGTGCGATGCGACAGTGGATCACTCCAACCTTCATTCTGACGATACAGCTCACGTAGATAGTAGACATTGTAGAGAGCACCGGGCAAGGTCACGTAGATGCTGGAGGCCAGGTAGAGGGCATTGAGTCTTGTCCAAGATGGCGTCGTAAGTCAAAACGATCGTCACACGTCCGCACTGTTCGGTAGTCCTCAAGCAAGTGATTTCTAGTCTCTTGGAACGGCATCACAACAACTGCCGCGACACGTGCCGGATCGTTCATCCAGATTAGATACACACACTAATACTCAGTACAGTACTCAATACTCAACGTTCATCGCTCAGGCAATCGGAAGATCTTTTCCAACTACCAGTCACTTACACGCTACAGCATATGTAGTAACAAATTCCCCCTCCACTCACCACACCAAGGCAAGCCTTGGGTGGGAGTGCAAGTAGACACTCATACATATCGACAGTCGTAGTCACTACTGATCTTGATCTTCTTTCTTGAGCTGTTATGAATTCCCCAAACCCACACTACCCAAAGTGACACTGCACTGCACTGTAGTCCATTGTTCTTATCCTAGTCCATATTCTCGCCAGGTCATTGATCTTTGTTCTTCTGCTCCTGGAGTGGAAGATGGTGAGGCCTCTCAGAGGGCCCACCAAGGTCTACTTCGTGCGTACCCTCAGATCATAACCCTCCGGGCAATTGCGCTTGAAGTATGTGTGGAGGTGATGTCGTTCACTCCACAAGAAGGTCCGCATGATCCTAGAGGGGTACTCTTGTTGAGAGAACTGGTAGGCCTCAATGGGCTCCATCTCCAGGAGCTGCTTGTAGCTGGGCAGAACATGTCCACTCGGGTCAGGCCTCTGTCTGGGAAAGACACCCCACTCAGGCTCCTCAAAACACTTTCACGTATGCACCCCTAGGAAAGCAACCTCCTCAAATGCTAAGAGAGCATTGTGTATCCATGACTGAGAGATTTGACACCCCCAGAGTGGCCACACATACTACAGCTACCACAGATATGATGGAGAACTGGGCAAACTCTAGTGCTATGAAGGTGCTGAATGGTACACTTATGATAAGTGCATACTGAAGTGAGTGCCATCGTGGCACCATCAGCGAGGACTCTACTCTTTGCATGGGGGCACAAGCACCTATCACCCCCCCCTCAACTGAAAAGATGTCCACAACTGCCACAAAATCCACACCTTCTTCCCCATTCAGGGAACTCCAGCGTGGGTTGGTGATAGTTCGACACTACTCCTAGTCCTAATGGAGATGACTTCACATACCTTCTACACCTAGACTTCTTAGGAGGCTGCTGACCAACCCAGGAAAGTGCTTGTCATTCAATGGTGTCATCGGCCTCGCACTTGCCCTTGAGTCCTCGGCCAGTAGCATGTGTCATGGAGGTACTTGGCCCAACAGAACTATCTCCAATGGAGACAATAGGGACTTCCCTCTCTGCTACAGAAGTGGGTTCTTGTTTAAGCAGGGGTGCCAGGGACAGTGGTCGAGGTCAAGGAGATCCGCACATAGAACTGTGATGCGAGTTGAGGTCTTTGTCGGGGTGGTATTTGTTGGAGTCCGAGTCCCAACTGGTCACATGATTGCAGTCTTCATTGACCCTAGCCACTATGCTAGGGCCTTTGACAGCCTCCTCGGTTTCCTCTGGCTTGATGTCATCATCTCCGGGGTCATCCTCCAGGTGCAGGGGGAAGATGTCCCAATCATTGCCCTTGAAGGTCATCACATTGTCCAAGACATCTGATATGAAGGTCAACGCCAATCGTAGGTCACATTCTTCTTTGGAGAGCGGGCCAGATTGGCACAAGTTGGCCTGGGTGAGCATGGCAACAAAGGACAGAGGCACCCAGATGTCGTGTGCCATCTACCATGTGTTGAGATGCTCGTGGTACCTCCACCGGTACAGAGACCCATTGTCCCTTCACCACGTCAGCCAACTGTCATAGCCGCACCATCCCAACTGTCCGCGATGAGGCCCCAAGAAGCCAAACCAGTCCTGCACTAACTGGGTTTTCATGGGCTTGTGGCAATAGTCATTGGTGACCATAGAGATGATCCCCAGACCATGCTGTGTTGCTATGGTGGGGTCAGCATACTTGAAGAGATGCCGATTGGCCATGAAGAGATGTTGGACATCGACCACAGTGATGTTCCTTGGGCAGTAACTTGGGTCTTTCCTTGGAAATGTTCTGGGGTGAGGGGTTCAAGATCATTAAAATTGCTTCCCACATGGGTCAAAGGACAAGAGTTCAGGACCGTTTCTACCATGTTGAAGGCTGTGACCAGTTGTTCATCATTGACATCTGAGTCGGGCTTAATCACATGTAGCAGAGCCCTCTTTGCGCTACCAATGACCTGCTCCTCCGGGCCATTCCAGTGAGGGGCAAGGGGGACATTGAACTTGAACATGATCTCATAACATTCCTTAAGTTCATTGGTCTGGAGCTGCTGCCCAGACTTCAAAAGTTCGATTGTGCCACCCACGAAATTGGTGCTGTTATCCATGGCCACCATTTGGGGTCTGTTTTGTCTAGCCAGAAACTGTTCAAAGGCCAGCAAGAAGGAGTGAGCATCTAGTCCATTCAGGACTTCAAGATGTGCGCATCTCAATGTGCAGCACGTGAAGACCAGAAGGTAGCACTTCCTTCAAGCATACCCATGGGGCATTTTGGTGAGAAAGGGACCAGCAGCATCAATGGCTGTGAACTTGAATGCATAACTGTCCTCGTCAGGGACCCTGATCGATGAAAGCGGGCCTATTTGCTGTGTCACAGTGGAAGAACAAAGTCTACGACAAGGGACACATTGCCTCAAGATCTTTGGGACAGTCTCTCGACCTTTAGTGATCCACACAGCCTTGCGGACTTCTGCCAAGGTCTGCTTTACACCTGCCATGTGATGGAAAACCTTGCCGTGAACATGACAAATGAACAGAGTGGCCCATACACTGTTCCCTTTGATGATAATTGGGCAGTGAGCCAGCCTGGTCAACTTTTTGACATGAGCGAGGCGCCCATGGACCCTTATCAGGCAATCTGCATGGACTTCTGGGTTCAAAGTTTGAAGTTCCTTATCTGAGAGCTTCATTCAATCCTCCTTCTGGGCCAGTCTGAATTGCACCTTCCTGGCACGCTGAAGCTAATCGGGCTTAAGCACATGAGACTTCCTTGGGTCCTTCCTGAGGATCCTGAGAACGTAGGCAGTCACTCTGATGAGTTTATGCCATGTTCCAGTGACCTCGGGTGTCAAGATGGACTCTCCACGAACCAGAGACCCAGCCACTGCAGCCAGGCAGTAGTTGGGGATGTTAGCCTCTGCAACGGGTGCCCGTTCTTGCTTGAACTCACGAAATGCATCCGGTGTAGGGACTGCGAAACTTTTGGGCCATTGGTCTGGATTCAGGGTGATGAACTGAAGACCATACCACCGAAGGGCCTGCTCCTGCAATTGTTTGACTGCAAGACCCCTGGTGATCACATCAGCGGGGTTCAGAGCAGAAGGGATGTGTTTCCAATGGGCAAGATGGGTCTCATGATGAATTTGAGCTACCCTGTTTGCTACGAATGTCTCTAGATCCCTTGTCTCGTTGTTCAGCCAGCACAGAAGAACATTTGAAGAGTCTGTCCAATAGTGTACACCATCCATCCCAAACTCCTGATCCAAATTAGAGTTGATTTGGGCCACCATGTCCACTTCAATAACTGCCACTTGCAGTTCCAAGTGTGAAATGGAGACGAATTGAATGGGAGTGACTCGAGATTTGGACATAAGGAGTGTCAACTGGATCTCTCCAGCAGGAGTTTCGGACACAACGTAAGCACAGGCTCCATAAATGCCTTGGCGGATATATTACAGACAGACATGAGCACAGCCCCCCCAATGGTCCTGTTGGGGGGGCTGTGCTCATGTCTGTCTGTAATATATCCGCCAAGGCAGTTATGGAGCCTGTGCTTACGTTGTGTCCGAAACTCCTGCTGGAGAGATCCAGTTGACACTCCT
>JAAUXU010055514.1_pt1 | contig 16011 bp, 7 predicted proteins | sample 7278151 | NCBI WGS metagenome assembly JAAUXU01 (sample SAMN14350113, study PRJNA611818) | marine sediment metagenome | isolation source: surface marine sediment (1.8m) | place: French Polynesia: Moorea | collected 2018-08 | reverse complement strand
CTGATGCTCGCCAGGACCCAGAGCAGTGACATCTTGTAAGAGGACTGAGTAAGGGGAGTCACCAGACCTTGTTTCTTCTCTGGACCAAACGCAAACTTGCGACCTCAAGTGCACGCATGCCTACACACTAGGCTAGTTCGAAAGGGTACTTTTCTGGAATTTGATTAGGGGGTGGCCGGGGTTCTTAGCCTTTGGCCAAAATATTGGGACTTCACACAAAAAATCATCATGCAGTGTTACCACTCTGAGCACTTTTTACTCAAAGTTTTATAACTTAAGGTCAAGTGCAGGGCGAACAAAAAAGGGGTGACGAACAATTTGTTCTGGTCTACGTTGGTGAACAAACTTCGCTTCAAAGCTCCTTAACTTGAAATATTTTCTTCAGTTTTTTGTCCGTGGCAATGACCTTGCAATGCTTAAAGTTACACCATCCCACCTAAATTTAGGTCCAGAGTGCTCAAAGTAAAACATATTTTTTAAGACTTACCTATCCGAAAAGACAGACGGTTTTTTTTCAAAAATTTGAGTGACCAAAAACGCCGCAAAAACTGCTACGAACTGATGATTGCGGCCATCAAATCAGGTTCTCTTCTCACTGAGCCCCAATATATAATTATGTATTTATTTAATATATATCGTATTATTCATAGGTATTAAAAAGTGCAAGGACCACATCAACGTGTGGGGTGGGCGGGTGCGTCTGTGCAGCGTCCGGTTTGTACTCTACTCTGTGTCCAGCTCTTGCCCTGGACAGAGAAGAGTATGTGGAGTAGGACAGTTAACCACAAAAGAGGCCATAACTTTTCAGATACTTCAATTCCATTTTTTGCTCCGTGATCCACAGCAAGAACTGGAGCGATTAGCGGATGTTTCGCACTCCTAAAAGCACATTTAAACTTTGCGAAAAAAATTCTAGTAATTTCTTGGGTTATTTTTTCGCATGGGTGGGTCTTAAAAAAGTTAGATTTGCACCAGCTGTAACTGTGTGAGGCCAATGTCGCACCCCCTACCAAAGCGAATTGACGTTCTCAAAGTAGCTCAACGCATACATACAGTGGGATCCAATTTATCAAGTGCGGTCTCATTTCAGGTTTAAAAGTACAGTTATTGGCTAATAAACTTCTGAATGACATCTCAGTCTACATTTTTGTATGAAAAGACAATATCAGCGCGCTCATTGGCGAGGAAAGTTGGCTGGCTTTTATTATATGAAACGTAAATGTAAACTTTGTGTGACGGAAGTCAAGTGAGGTTTTGAAAGAGGAGAAACAAAGTGCGACTTGACGCCTGGGGAAACTCGAGCGATACTGAACATTCGACAATATCATGAAACATCGCCCCGCTGTGGATGCATGCATACACAACGTAACATAAGTGAAGTGGTTCCATGATCATTATAATCGAACAAGGTCTACGTCTTCCCAACCATCACACTAAATTAGCATCTTTGGCCATGGAGTAGAAGATGGACTGAGTGTCAGCCAGCAAGTCCTGTGGAGCTGCGAATTCCTTGATGAGTCCCTTGTCCAGAACCATGATCCTGTCATAGTCGAGAATGGTGTTCAAGCGATGTGCAATGGTGAGAACTGTGCATCCTCGGAATTCCTTTCGAATCGTGGCTTGAATGAGATCATCCGTCTCCAGATCGACAGCAGCTGTGGCCTCATCCAAAATAAGGACCTTGGTCTTTCTCAGCAAGGCTCTGGCAAGACAAAGGAGTTGCCTCTGTCCCACGCTGAGGTTCTCTCCACCCTCACTCACTTCATGAGACAGTCCATCCCCGAGAGTGGTAGCAAAGTCCCTCAGGTGGGCAAGTTCAAGAGCATTCCATATGGCTTCATCTGAATGGACGTTGAAAGGATCCAAGTTGATCCTCAGCGTTCCAGAGAAAAGGACTGGATCTTGGGGAATAATTGTCAGTCTCTTTCTCAAGTCATGAAGTCCGAGTCCACCGATGTCCACGTCGTCTACCAGGATGCTTCCCTGAGCTGCTTCTACCAGCCTGAAGAGCGCAACTGTGAGAGTGGATTTCCCCGCTCCAGTTCTCCCGACGATCCCAATGGTCTCTCCGCCCTTGATGTCACACGTAATTCCTTTTAGGACAAGATCCAAGCCTGGACGATACCTGATGCCATAATCTCGAAAGTTGATCCGCCCGTCCTGAGGCCAATTCTTCTCAGGTCGTTTGTCATTGACCCACGGTGCCTCAGTCTCCACAAAAGATGTGTACTCCCTTATTCTCTCGACCGCCACGATGTTCGTCTCAAGTTCAGTCAGCATGCGCACGAGGTAGTTCAGGATCTGCGTGACGCTCAGAGCGTAATTGATGATGAGACCAACCTCACTTGGGTTGACAGCATCTGGCGCCGATATGCATAACAGGGCCGCGCAGAATGTAATAATGTTGCCTAGGGACTCCAACCTGACCGCAAGCCAACGGTTGATGACTTGATTGGAGTAGTAGCAGACTTGATTAGAGTCGACTTTGTCTTCAGATTCCTTGATGAAGAGACCTTCCACGTTGAATGCTCTGATAGTGGCAGAGCCAGTGATGGTCTCTCCAAAGTGGGAATATATAGGAGACCTTGATATCGATTCAAGTCTCTTCAGTTGTCTCGACGTGGTGATGAATATTTTCTGCACAAAGTAGAAGACGATGGCAACGGGAACGATCACTGCTCCAAAGATGGGAATGACAGTCAAGATGAGCACGACAGTGCCCAGGAACTGGAAGCCGAAATTGAGTGTATTCTGCACCCCCATGGGCAACGTGTTGTCGCAGATGTCCACGTCCTTAGCGAACCTGTTCACCACCCGACCAAGTGGCGTGGTGTCGAAGAAGGACATTGGGGTCCTCAGGATGTTGCCCAGCATGTTGCCATGCATCTTTTTGCTTGCAGTCAGGGTCGTCATCATGATAATGACGGAGGCGAAGAGCAGCGCCGCGGCCTGAGCGGCACCCAACCCTCCGTAGACGCCCAGGTACAGATTTCTATACTTTGGGACTGTAGAATTGCCCAATTTGTTCTCCGTCCAGGCCGTCAGCCAGAAGCTGCTGCCCAGAGCAGCCGCCTGGTTGGTGGCCATCATTGAGATGGCCATAACAGTGCCAAAGAGGCCGATATTTTTAATATAATACATGTAGACCTCAGCCTTGACCCCGCCAGTCTCTGCGGTCTCCTTCTCAATCAGCTTGGCTCCCTTGGCCTCCTTATTCATCTCTGCCTCCTTAGTCTCTCGATCAACTTCCATACCAGATTTTTCTCTCACCGTCGCCGGCGTTCCAACCGATCCGTCGTCCCCGAGCGTGCTGTCTTTTCTCTGCCTGATAACGCTCACTTGTTTCTGGAACTCGCCCTTTCCTATCGTGTCCTCAAGTTGGGCTTTGATGTCTTCTAGACCCTCCTCCTCCTCACCGTCGTCAATTTCGTTAGTCATGTGCTCGAGCAAGAACTCTGCAAAGTCTCCTTTTCTCGCCAGAAGCTCCTTGTAAGATCCTTGTTCGCTGACTCGTCCCCACTTCATCACAATTATGTGGTCGGTCTTCGGTAAGTACGTAATGGCATGAGTCACTAAGATTCTTGTCTTGTTCTCCAACAACCCGCCGTCCCCAATGACATTCTCGAAGATGTGCTTGCCCACGTGTGAATCGACTGCTGAAAGGGGGTCATCGAGGAGATAAATGTCAGCATCGTTGTAGACGGCTCTGGCGAGACTAACGCGTTGTTTCTGCCCTCCGGATAAATTTATGCCTTTCTCGCCAATTTCGGTCTGATCCCCACCAGGCAGCATCTCCAGGTCCGACCTCAGCGCACAGGCGTCAACGACAGCATTGTACCTACCTCTACTTTGCTTCTTCCCAAACAAAATATTGTCCTCCACAGAGCAGTTTCTCATCCAAGCCTGCTGAGGGACGTATGCGACCCTTCCGCTCACACAGACCTTGCCCGACTCCTTTTCCATTTCCCCCAACAAAGCTGCAACCAGTGAGGATTTTCCTGACCCCACAGGTCCGACTATGGCAGTCAGAGAATTCTTCTTCACCTCCACGTTAATGTCGCGGAGAGTAGCCTGATCAGACTTGTCCCAGTTGAACACTCCGTCAGTTACACTTACAGGGACTTCTTCATTCTTCTCGCGGTTCACAGCCTCATCATCAAGATCTTCCCCATTCATGAAGCCATTGAGTCTGGTCAAGGAAACTCTGACCTGGACAAAGCCTATGATCATGTAGGGCAGCATAACCATAGGTATTTTCAATATGTTAATGTAGGAAAGTGTGACGAAGGCCTTGTCAGCCGTCAGAATGTTGCCGCTGTCAATGAAGATGTAACTTGTGAAGGCTGCCAGAGCAAAAAGAATTGGAATGTTGTTCCACACCAGGCTGATGAGGGCAGAGAGCCAAGCAGACTTCTTTAGTACTGCGATTTCCTGGCTCCTTATATCGAGCACTTGCTGCATGAAGGACTCTTCCCAGCCATAAAGCTTCAGGACTTTGATGCCACTGAGTATTTCATTCATAAGTTTGACACGTTTGTCCTTGCTGAGCATCTGTGAGAGCTGAAATCTCCTGGAGATTCCAGCAGCCACTGCATTTAGGGGAATCGCCAGGATGAGGACGGCGAAGCCGGAGAACACTGCCACTCCTAGTTCATTGTAGATGAAGAAAGTGCAGAGTCCTATTTGGATCGGTGCTGACCTGGAAGAAGATCAAAACAATGAAACAACTTACGTACTGCACAGGTCGGGTAAAGTTGGTGACTTTTTTGGGTGGGTGCGTGGGCGTCTTGCCACAGGAGGATTCAGTCCTCAAGGCTCCTTCTTTCAATAACATCGAGAAGTTTTTGGTTTGGCAAAACAAATGTCCTAAAAGTTGAGCTTTGGGCTGAAAGGGGGTCTTCCCAGAGGCGCAAGACCCGTCAACACTCCTCGGGGCAAGCTTGACCTTTTCTCAGAAACTGGCACCGTCATCAATTGGCATCAATTTTAGTAACTTTGATTTCATCAGTGAGACGAGAATTTAGCAAGGTGTTGCTTTAACTTTATAAAGACTGCACCTCGAACGACGTTCGCTTCTTCAGTCGACCTGGACATAAAGAAGGCGAAATAATGTTCAGGAGAAAATTGTTCCCTTCTACAAAACGTTACTGAGCAGGCAGATGATCAGCTCGTCTAGTTCATGTAGTTACGGGACACACTGCCTTCGTGATGGAAGCTTTACAGCTCCTGAGGGAATACACTCAAAAGGAGGGATTCGGTACATCCGTACATTCGGCATTGATGCAAATGGAGCATGGAATGCTCAATTGACAGCTCCAAGCTGCAAACCAACAGAATAGAATCAGATTTCCTTGAATAAGGGACATCTGTTCAGTCGGAGTGGCTAAATAAATCTCAATACGATCGGATTGAACAGTCACATCGAGAAAAACCTTACTCTGTTGCATTCTCCATCACCTCGATTTAAGAAAGCTTTCGTTGCTGAAGAGTGTCTTGCTTAAATCGAGGGCTGACTGTACTCTTATGTAGGAAGCTGTTCAGTTTTTCGGTGGTGCTACCTGAATGTCGTGCTCGTACATACAATCCCCCTTCCGCTGTCCCCGTACATGTGTATACACATGTACCCCTACTATATCCTGTGCCCCAGGAAAAAACTTACGTGATTCTGACAATGTCGTTACATATCCATTTCCTTTTGGGGCACTCGATTTGCGATGCTGCAATAAACGTACCACACCAACACGCAAAAAATAGGCTACGGAGCATAAAGCTTTGCATGAACAGTTGTTACTTCTCCACTCATACGTACGCAGTAGTTTAATGCATGTGGAAAAAGCAACGTCTTCTAGTTTTCTGGTACGCCTCCCATGGGTGCCATCTTAAATCTTTAGGCATAAGCTTGAGCCTATGGATAATATTGCTTTGCTCGTTCAATGGAAAAAACCCTTACGAGCAAAGCAGACAAGAAAACGTTTGATATTTAAAGAGAAGAAAATATCCAAGCTTTGGCGGAACTGTGAAAAGAGGATCTCCAGCCATTTGACAATGTTTTGCTTCTGCTAATCTTTTCATACACTTGGTACATGCGCAGTAGTAAGTGGTAAGGAATTAGTCCTTTAATTAGACACCAGGCCTTGCTGCTGCTGGGTGCTAATGAAGGTCGTAAATTACAACTTCCTCTTCTCCCCTTTTCACTTGAGAGAGGCCTCGGTGGTCCATGTTTGGTCCTCCGAGGACACTGCTTTCAACCTGACGCAGCAGGCAGGCATGTGTGAAGGAGGATTGTTTCACCTTGCATGAATTTGATCTCAAGTTCGATGATTTAGTGGGCGAGCGCTTCATGCATTGGACGCTACTGCCACGCTCAGCCTCGTTAAGAGCAGAGTGCAGAGGGGATGTATGTACATATGTGCTGTGCACTCGCCCTGGCCATATTTTTTGAGGAAAGTGTCTTGAAACACTTTCCGGATATTAAAGAAGCGTGAGTCTTCTCCTCCGAGAAGTTGCCGTGGTACTCGCACTACTTAAGGAGGGGGACTTCTTTACTATGAAGTGCGATAATTGGCAGATCTTTTTTACTCTTCACTCGTATCGCACACAACGTATCAGCAAAGGGGACGTTACGCAACCCCTCAGCCCCCCCCCCGGTACATATTGCTTAGGGTAATATGGAGACAAATTTTCTTACTTACAAGTAGAGAACGTTCATGTCAAAGGAAAACTTCGTTAAAAGTTGAAGCAGATGAGCCAGGTCGATGACAAGCCCAGCCGCGTGAGTACAAGAGTTGTAGTCTGCGTATGTACTTGCTCCGGCATGTTCAAGCAAAAGACTTGTTGAAAACTCAGGGAGATGACGTTATTAAAAATTAAGTGGGCCTTTTTATACTGCAACAAGAGAACACATTTCGAAAGGAAATGACGTTAAAAAACTTTGTAGCAACACAGAGAAAGGGGAGGAAGTAGGAAGAGCTCCTAGTTTAACTTTGGGACATGACTACGGAGAACCCTTTTGTACCCAGGTCGGTTTCTCGTCAAAGCCCATTTTAACGCAAATGCTGTTCGATCTAAGTTTGGGTCTGGGACTCGGTCTTTGTGCGTACCGATGAGCGCCCATCCCAGGAACCCAAGGGGAGGAGTGCCCACATTTCTCACAAATAAGCGCTAATGACGCAGGTATCCACTGTGCGGGAGAAAGACGGGCATAAAAAGAATGAGAAATTATCTGGAGCCTCGTCGAACTGCTCTCCCTTGTACGCAGTCGAGTTGTACACACTGCCAGTACTGTGCGTGTACGGAGCGAGGACTACCAGTACTGTGTGTACTTGGGTGAGCGCCCATGAGGCTGCTGGGAAGGAAGTCCAATTTTTTGCCACAGAGAAGAAGAACACGGCAGGAGCAGCTAGACGAAAAGAGGAGCAAGAGAATAGTCGTGCCAAAGACTGTGGGACAACCATCTCTCATCCGCAGGCTGAAAAGTGCAACTAGGGCGACGACCTTTTGGGAGGGGAAACGACGTCATTAAGCGTGGCTCATCTGTATTTTACGTTGACTTTGGAGACGGATAACTTCTGCTGGCGGAGGTTTTCCTTGCCAATGGGATGGCACAGGGAAATTAATGTCCACATTAAAGAAGGCGCTTGCCTGTTCAGCCTCGCATACTTATGTAGTGTGTGTGTGTGTGGGGGGGGGGGGTACAAACCACAGCATGTTGAGGTAGGGAACGAGGTCCATGAACCTCTGTACGTCGACCGCCATAAGGTTGACGATCTCTCCCACGGTGCTGACTCTCTTGGCGGAGTTGGACATGCGTAGGGCCTTCCGGTAAACGGCGCTGGAGAGAGCCGTCCGCAGATTCATGCTCACCGTGTACATACGGTCGGAGGAGTGAGCGTTCAACAGCGTCGTCAAGAACATGGTTGTCATAAGAAGGAGGGCGTAGAAGTAGCCTTTCCACTCAAACTGCTCTTCCAGCTCGCCGAGGTTGTAGGATGTGACGTAGTCTATCATGAGTTTCATCACCTGGAATAATCAATATGTGTCATTCTGTGTCTCCACCAAATCTCCTCCTCTGGTCAGTTCTAACAGTACTGAAAACAGAAATAACAGAACGATATAGTCCAGTGCATCTGCACCCCCGAAGCAATAATCGACGGCAGCTTTCAGCATACCTGTATCGAGAGTGACAGGACGGCCTCAATGGGCAGATACCAAGCTAAAGTCTCCTTGTCGAAATTTGAGACTGACACTTTGGATTGTTGAAAATGCTTTCTCCGTGCACTTCTTTCATGTTTTTTACTGCCTCAGTAGGATTGTTGCCTTTTTTGAATTCATAGAGCGTGACGCGTCTTGTGTGAGCTGCTGAAACATCCGTTTTTCAGATGATTATTGAAGCATATACAACTTACAGTTCGAGTTCTGTGACACCCATCAACATTTTGGCTGAAGTCTTCGCAACTTAACTGTGTTTATGTTGCTGTAAATAAGCTTGTCTGGACCCAATGGAAGACGCTTTGCACCGGCCAGGAAAACGACGTTTCTTGTGGAATGACCTTATACACAAACATGAAGCTCCAGCACCGCTGGCGGAACCCCTGCCTGCCCGTGTTGGCTGACGTTCTAAAGCCTCCTATGTCACATAGTGTACATGCAGATGGCGTGACGGCGATGTCGCATACTTCACACGTGCATATACGCACAACTTACACATGGACGTTCGCCAAAGACATATCTCACATACGACCTGCGTCACGAGACATTTTTTTGGAGCAGCTTCTTTTGGGTGCAACGCTCAGAATGTCTTGGACTATATAACGCAGGTGAACTTCAGCACCGTACCTCAAGTAACCACCCCCGTTGTGCCCAAGGATGCCCAGGATATATAGAGCTGGAACTGCTCTGGAGACAATCGCTTGAGGAAACTCAAATAAGCCATATCTACCAGACAAAGAGGCCTTTTTCCCTTTCCACCAGCCCATTTTTCTTTCACTTTCGCTCTCCTTCTCGTGAGGTTAGCCGGATCTGGGAAAGGAGAAGGACTTGATGGCACCAGCGGGACGATTTTTATGGGATGGCCAAAGTATTACATACCGTGGCCAAACTCCTTCACGTACCCTTTCCACTTCTCACTTCCAACCCCTGTGAAATGCACTTCTGATGCAGGTACGTCAAACGACACAATTTGTGCACAATTGCCCGCGTTGTCAGTCCGCGTGAACACGTCCTGCATAGTGCGTACGATGTCTGTCGTCATAAAAATGTCATATGTTGCATGGCATACGTGCTGCAGCCGACATGACGGTGATGTACTCTACACGTATGCGTACGTTACATATACGTTCAGAGGGGGCTTTCCAGACACATCTCACTTAAGGGTAGGGAGGGGGTCTCTAGGAGGATTCTTCTTGCAGTACGCACACGAAAACACAAAGATCATGTGATCTTTTACCTACCTGAGGTGATGCCAGCGCCAGGAGGTCTGCCAAGACCTTGAGCAGCGACCCGAAGAGAAACGTAGGTCCGAACGTACGAAAGAGCGACGGGAAAAGCGAGATCTTCTTTTTCCCTGTCCCCTCGCTCTCTTTCTTGCTCCGCTCGAAGTTCCTGTCAAAGTGTGGGACGATGCCGGGGGACGCGTTTGACGGGTCCATGTCCCACAGGTCCTCGTGGACCAGCGGGGCCCGGAATCCCCGCCATAGCAGCGGAGTGATCCACTCGAAGAGAAGGCGAGATACGAACGAGGCTGAGATCACCGGACAAGGATTCTGTATTCGGGCATATGAGGGATCCATTCGACTGGGTCTGGAGTCGGCGACCATGTTGAGGAGCAGGACCAGCACCACACACGTGAACTGGAGAGTAAAGAGCACTGACAGCCGATCCAGTCGATCAGGATTGGGTTCATCAGCGTCCAGCTCGTAGAAAGAAGGATGATTTCGGCGCTTGAACACGGATCGCAACTGCATGGCACCACATATCGTAGACAGAAGGTAGAAGATGAATTGCGCCGGTGACGATCGCACGCCATATCGTAGAGACGCCAGGAGCAACCCCGCGGATACCGTAAAACCCAAGGCGAAGACTCCGGCGGCCGTATAGTCCACCGGTGCGACCCCGTCACCTCCGTTGATGGCCAACAATATCAAGAAGACGACGGCAAAGACGAATGCTGCCAGGATAAGCGACAGCTTTGTCAGATTCAGCCAATTGAATGGGATGTGCTTGTTGACGCTTGTCCTATAAGTGTAGAACACCTCCCAAAGTGCCATCGGGAGAAGAACCACCGTCGGTGTCCAGGAGACCACGGTCTTGTGAAAGCAGGCTGTAAAGTCAGGATGTCGGGTGTCCCACGTGAGCGACGTGTTCCAGAATTCCGAACCTCCACAAAACGATTCCATTCTTCTAAGACAATCAACTATATCAGGTTAAAAAAGGTAGTGCTAGTCTTCCAGACCGCCCTTAAAACTTGGACGTCTCACGGTCAGCAGTCATGAAGAACGTTCACGCTCTTCCTTGCCATGTACTGAAGAAATGCAAGCATTGCCTCCCTTATGAAGACCCGTTTCTTGACTCGTCCACTGTTATCAGGTCCATCCGTGACTTATCAAAGGGCGACAATAATACGCAAGATTAGTCTAAGGTTCACCATAGTACGTTACATTGGCACTGCGTGACGTAGTGAGCGCTGCCTTTAATGTACACCCAACTAGGTACAACGATCGAACGTTGTATCATTCTCTTCTATGCGTGTGTTTGCAGCACTGCTCTGTATTCCGTCTGACACCGGTGACGGCCTCGACTGCCTCGTTTTTCTCGCGTTCAATGGGAAGAGGTCAGGGCAGCCCAAAGATTAGTACCTGACGATTGAAATTGAGTCCAAACTTCTACTTTTTCTGTACCGGGTAGCACTTATCGCACGTTCACACCGCTATTGACTTTTCCTCCACCAGAGAGTAGGGGAACTTGGCCTTGCCACCCTCTTCCACAGCTGCAACAACACGATAGAGCAGTGGCGTATTGCAACAGTTGGCACTTTCACATATGGGTTAGCATGAATGGCCGTGAACGGAGGTTGCACGGCCACAATGTCGCACATTATTGCACAATGCTGTGTTTCGTCCTGCAGGTAGAAAGTACAGGCACCTAACACAGCAATCAGCGACAACAGGAGGGAAGGCGAAGCTTCTCTTCCAGTGTAGCAGCAGTTCAATGGACGCAGGACGGTACATAGAACAGATCAGCCCAGCGAACAACCAGATGCCCGGGAGTAGCAGGCGGAACAGGCACTAACTTCTCCCACTTTTTCTTGGTCGTGGACGCGCGCGTGGTTCAAACCACCCAAGTCGTCATGCTAAGAGTCAAGGAGGAGCAAAGCAGTGTAGGACAATTGCTCACGGACGTAATCAGCTTTTGCAATTCAGTCCAAACTTTTACTTCTTCCCAATTCTTCGAGTCCGTCCGTCCTGCAATCAGACTGAAGCAGCACTTCATTTCAGTGCGGCCGGGAAGACGGACACTGGTGGCAGCAAATGTGTCGCCAAAGTGAGAGAGAAAGATCTGTTCCAGGACCTTGTCGATTGGATCAATCGATCGATATCGGGTTTCTTGTCCTTCTACGTGCCCCTCTCTACCTTCTACACCATAGGAGCCAAAGAAAAAAACCAATGCAAATTCCAGTCCGTCCTGCGCCTCCACTTGTCAGCCTCCTCTCGGTCGTACGCAGGATTGTCGTCTATGTACCGGGGGAGGGGGTTACAATGTGTGGGCAGTGCAAAAAAGAGAATAAAGGATGGCTCCCTCGCTCCTTACCGATCCATGTTGGTGTCCTCAGTACATGTCAGGTCATGGATGCCTCGTCCACAGCCACAGTTTGCCGTCATATTAGAAATGGGTGACGCGTTTGTCAACCACCTCCCTCACCTTGCTTTCCGATTTAGACGACGTCTGTCGACTTGCATACATTCTTAAGTGCTTCTTAGTGCTTCAGCGAATTCCTTGAAGACACGGGAAATGAAAGCTTCTTGTGAAGGTGAGGTAGTGACAGAACTGAGTTAGCGGACGGAAGGGATATGTTATGCAGTCATACCTAACGTGCACGTTTATGTACGAACACACACGAGTGCGCACAGACACCAGACTATTGAGATGATCCAGACAATAGGCATCTAGCTTTTTCGAGTGCTGATTGAACAGGACAAAAATTGGTACTTCCCCGAGGAAGTTTCCCATTAAAGTGATGATACTCGACAAACTTGCAGAGTTTTGCACCGTGCATAACCGGGTTTTTCTCACGTGCTGTTAAGTTTCGGAATACCTTTGTGAGGGAGAAAGTTGCACCTGCACTTTCGTAATTGGCGCTCCCATTATTCACTGGTCGTACTGTTGTAAACCTCGACATACTGGGACATTCAGATAGATACCCCTGTACAGGCGCACAAAGTTCCCCAGACACTCGCAGCAAAAACAGGAGAGGAAAAGCGATTCTCCTCAACCCATTAGCTAAGTAGCGATTCCAAGCAAATCTCGAGTAATCAGAGAAAGGTCGTCGAAATAGGGGGAGCAAGAAGAGGAAAGAAAGACGAACAGACTTGTGTGCAGAAGACGCAACCTACGCATGCCTGAAGCAACCATGGTGATGCCCAGAGTCTCTTTGCCAGCGGATTCCGGCTGAATATCAATGTGTCGATAGGGTAACATACGACCGGCCGAAGCTTGAACGACCAGGGCAATTCTCTCCCATGAAGTTGGGTGGAGAAGTGACAACGTACCCAGCCTCTCTCCACGACGACGTTCCTGCCGGAGGAGACGTGATTTCCGTCGTAGACGCACCCCTCGTCAGCATTTTTCGCCTTCATCGATCACAAATTACCACCCAACGAAGAAACAAACTTTTGGAACGCCAAAAAAGTCTTCGACGCATTAACTTGAGGTTGTTTTTTCTTTTTTTTCTATTCTTTTTTCGCCTTTCCACAAGAAACAGGAAAAGGCGAACAGAGATTACAGCGACAAAGAGCGAATGAGTTTATTTTTTCCTCATGAGACCTTCCACGTCATGCCCTGTTTTCTGATTATAAGTAAGAAAAGACCTTTTGCGGCGGCAAAAGTCCACGTTCAATTCTACCTCAGGCAAGTCCTCGTTTTCTCCACTTGACGCGTACTTGGCGAACAGTGTGATTCCAAACACCCCTTGTGCCTCATGCTGACTCGGATTTTTGAGTGTTCGTCTTTAAGCGTCACCCTGTTCTGATACCGCAGGCAAAAGACCTCAGCACAAAGTTTGGCAACCCTTTAAGTAAATATACGTACAGACTATGTAGTTGACGCGCGGCGAGACTGCTTGTCATAAACACCGTTTCAGTCTAAAAGCCTAAGTTGAGGCTCCCCTGGCAACAGCACGGCTGACTGCACTGACTTAGGTAGCACAACTTGAAGAAATGTACTACTGTCCCTGCGGGACACTGCGTATAATGCCTGTCTTCCTAATGCCTGCCTATTCTTACACATGTGAGTGTACTGTATAACGTAATATAGGTTTTATTGACTGCTGCACACAAAATTGTTGCACAGGAAATCTGTGTCAAGTTGAGAGTGGTAAGCAAAATCGGTTAATATTATTTGCGTTGTTATCCCACATAGTACCGTATTACATATGATACCTTCTGTTCTATACATATGACATGTAAATGTAGTGAACTTTTTTTCCTCTTCGCGTGAGTAAAACTTGTATGTATATATGTTAATTGGAAATTGCTGGCAGGAAGACTTTGTGTCCAGAGGACGTCTGCCTATGAAACTTGTACGGTGAGGGGACAAAGCCGTTGCTGTTGGTGCTGTTGAGTCTGGAGGCAGGGCAGGATTGGTCGTGAGCCCCCTCCCGGGCATATCCCTCTCCGTGAAAGATGTTTGACTCGGCCCAGGTGCGCCTACGGCTGCCTGAACTCCTCTGCTGATAGGTTGACGAAGCTTGTTGCAAACGTGCCTGTTGTTGCTGCATGGCGGTTTGAGACCAATGCTGACTGGAGAGAGACTGGTGCTGCTGCTGTTGCTGTTGTTGTTGGTATTGGTACTGTTGTTGCTGTTGGTAGTATCGTTGCTGCTGTAGCTGAGCTGCCTTGAGAGAGTGTCGGCGATGGTGATCAATCACCGAGAGGTCTTTCTGCGCTCCAATGACAACTCCGGCACTCTCACGGAGCGTGCTGGCGAAGCCGTCCTTCTGCACTGCAGTGATAGCGCTGCTCTGGACATTCTTGGACTCTCCCCCGCCCAGCACGATCGAAGACTCCACATTACGGGTAGACTTGGCAGATTGAGCTTCCACGCCGAGTTGGTCCTGTGGACGCTTGCTCACCTGCTTCGGGCCAATCTTAAAGCCTGGAGCCACGGTTCGTTTGGCAAAATCTCCCTCCACGCGAAGGTTGTCTTCTCGTCGCACAATTTCGGCTCTCTCGCCTTTCAGCACCTGGGTGCTGCTTGCCCTGGTTCGCCCTTCGAATGTGCCTTCCACTTTTAGGTTGTCCTGATGCTTGATGATGGCAGCTCTTTCTCCTTTGAGGGCTGCACCCTGAGCGCGGCTTTCAAACGCTCCTGTCACCTTCAGGTTGTCCTCATGCTTGATGATGGCAGCTCTTTCTCCCTTGAGTGCCGCAGCGTGGGACCGGCTTTCGAATGCTCCCTCCATTTTGAGGTTGTCATGGTGTCGCACCGCATCAGCCCTACTACCCGAAACGGCTGCCTTGACACTCTTTCGTCCCACGAAGTTGCCTTCCATCTTGAGGTTGTCCACGTGCCTGACCACTTCCGCCCTTTCTCCCTTCATAACTTGTCTACTGGACCGGCGTCCTTCAAACTCCCCTTCCATCTTGAGGTTATCTCTATGTCTGACTACTGCAGCACGTTCTCCCTTCAGGACATGACTGGCCGAAGATCTTTGACGTCCCTCGAAGGAACCTTCAATTTTGAGATTGTCTTTTTGCTTCACGACCGTAGCTCTTTCTCCTTTAGTGGCGGTAGCTTCAGATCTCCTTCCAATGAACTCGCCATCCACCTTAAGGTTGTCTTCGTGCTTAACAATGCCGGCGCGCTCTCCGCGAGTACCAACAAAGTACTCTTGGGACTTGCCTGGAGAGTAAAGAATCCATAAACAATTCTGTATTTACGAAACGTCGAAATGCATGAAGACAGCAAGAACAAGACAGCGAAAAGTATGTGACACGCCTTCCCGAACAAGAAACGCAGGATACCATACACAACAGTTCAACCGAGGAAACGGCATCGATGGATCACCGCAAATTTGCCCCACACTGAACTACCTTCCCGCGCACGAGATTCAAAAGTGATCCACAAACATTTCCGTGCTAAACTCAACAATACAACGCAAGTGAGAAACCCCAAGCTAGCGCAAAAGAATCAGCAAAAAAACTTTCCAATGCATCCTTTATAATACAATCCCTCCCCCTCCCACCCAACTTTCCGCATTGGACGTCACCATTCCAAAACGAAAACGTCACTTCTACTCGTTACATCAAAACAGCGAATGCAGCATTTCAAGATCAGGAAAAAAGCATGTCACGTTTTTTTCATCTCAGCCCCCTGCAGAAACATTCACCAAAACACAAAACACCCATTAAGAATCTCACCCTCCATTTTAGCACTGCTTCTTTCAAGGTTGTCCCGATGCTTAACCACCTGGGCCCTGTCACCTGGAGCCCACTTATCCCTGGGACGAGTAGCAAAGGATCCCTCTGGTCGAAGATTGTCTGGTCTCTTCACAACAGGAGCCCTCTCTCCAGGGGCCCATCCTTCTTGGTGCCTTCCCTCAAATGCCCCCTCTGTTTTCAGATTGTCCGCATGCTTGATGACATCCACTCTCTCTCCCTTTGTGGCCCATTCCTGTCTGGTGGTATCAATCTGTCCCTCCATGTGCAAGTTGTCCCCATGGCGGACAATGTCTGCCCTCTGTCCTGGAGCCCACTCTTCTGGACTGCGTTGAGTGAACTTTCCTTCTGGATGGAGATT
>JAAUXU010145747.1_pt1 | contig 16012 bp, 14 predicted proteins | sample 7278151 | NCBI WGS metagenome assembly JAAUXU01 (sample SAMN14350113, study PRJNA611818) | marine sediment metagenome | isolation source: surface marine sediment (1.8m) | place: French Polynesia: Moorea | collected 2018-08 | reverse complement strand
TGACAACTGCTTGGCGCAGTGCTCCATGATCACTACAACTTCCAAGAACATGATTGGGAAGTGTGTCAACCATGCCAGGTTGCTGACATTGGGCAACAACTTGCCTAAAAAAAACAGTTGCCATCTCCTAAAGTTTCAGTGTCACACTTGAAAGGCAAGTCGAGATTTGCTAATGCACTGAGTACATTCTTGGTCATGACATTGGTACTCATGTTAGTAATACTTAACAGCCTTTGAAAAAGAGTGGAAGCATTGTACTTTTCCAGGTGTGTGAGTCAAAATCATCCCAAACATTCCGGTATGACTGGGGTACTACACTTTTGGTGTGAGTCAATACCAAAGGCCAGACTGGTCTTGATCTTGATGGCTGAAAGAATCATCCTAAACATTCTCGTATGACTGGTGTACTACACTTTCCCAGGGGTGTGAGTAGGGGTTAGGATTGACTGGAAAAGGTGGAGAAGAAGAAAAAAGACGGAGAAGGAAATAGCCGGCTCATAGAACTGGACTTCTTCGAGTCCAGTTAAAAAAAGATACCCACCAATTCATGAGAGTTCAACAAAACGAACAGTGGAAAAACTCAATGAAAAATGAAGAATCCAACACAAAACCCGGTTCGTGGGTGTGGCCAAACATGTTGCGAACACTCAGAGGTCACTGGAACCTCCACTGCTGCCCTCGTGCCTCCCTGTGGGGCTGCAGCAACCTCGTGTTCGCAAGAGGTCACTTTGCCAAATGCGCATAAGGTGCCATATCCACGTTTTTTGGCACTTTGCACACATTATTCACACTTTTCCTCTCCCTCTCGTAGCTACGTACCATGGTGTAAAGCGCGGTTTACCCACATGCTCATAGTCCATAAAGCAGGCAAGAAAACGAAAAATGCCAGGTTATATTTAAACACGCGATAATGAGAATATTTCCCCGTTTTCTATGCTCTACAGGGACATTTTTTTTAGCACAATGTCCCTGCAGGACGCCTTCACGGAGATATATTGCGTTTCGCGGAATTAGAAATTTCGCTCCCCCCCCCCTCGCACACGCCTCGGAGGCCTTGAAGTTGGCCCTGGCCGCCCCGTGGGCCGCCTCGCGTTTCATTGAGGCTGGGTCGGGCATGACCTCGTCTGTTGTGAGCACTTTCTCTGCTGACAGCGCTGATCCAGTCCGTACATGTTGCGGTAACCGTGCATTGCAATTTATCGACGCATAATGCATTCTCATAAGTATCTCCTTCAACCTAACAAGTCCGTCTCATGTAATTACTACAACACGTGTCGTTATTACATGGTTAATATGCGCCATTCTCGCAAAAAAAGAACATTGCATTCTCTTTGGGAATCTCAGGGGCCATAAACACTCCCAAATGTATATTGTTCGGAAAGTCCTGCATTAGTTTTAAGGGCCTTATTCATACGCACCTGATTGGGATTCCGCTGGACTACGGATTTTGTCCAAGAGTTGTTATCTGGGGAATCGATCACAGTTGTCAAAAGTCGTTCAAATGATGGGCAGTGGAGAGGCAACTTATCCTAGTCGCAGCCAGATCTGCTCTGTGTGGAGGGTGTCCGACCCGTCATTGTGCACAGTTTTGGCCGTCCAGAAAGTGCTAGAGGCGGTGTTCTGGACAAAGCGAGACTTGGAGTTATGAAAATTCAATTAATCCATAATTAATTTTCTAATAGAATATCAAATGTGAGCTCTGTACGATGCGCAGAGCATAATCTTGGGCCTCACACAAGGGACTGGAGTGCAGTCCTCTTACTGGTGTTGTCAATCTTGTGGATGCTCTCGTTCACAATGTCAATGTTACATTATGCTGACAGCTTTTGGAGGAGTGTACAGAGAGCAGACGCCAAGCTTTTCGTGTGTTTCTGAGGCGGTGTGGATTTCCATGAATCCTTATGTTATTGTAACCACAAAAGGTTGCGCCAAACACGCTACATAATGAACCAAAATCAACATTTGTTCTTGAGTTCAGATTTAACTCTGTTTATATTCGCACTGCAAGGTCATACCATAGAAAAAAATAAGGCTTAGACTGAACTCAATAATGAGCATTTGTCACCGTGACCGAGCAGCTTGCAGAAGTGTGCTAAAAATCCCCCCAAAATATGCACGACTTATCGGACACATCTGCCAAGGGCCTCCGAAGCACAAAATTGGACACTATCAATGTCAATGCAGAAGGTGCATTTTTTCCTCAAATTTTGCAGTCCCAAGACTCGAAACAATCGGTCAGTCAGGTTCAAATGAAAGATGCCATCCTGGTTGTTGGCAGATGATACAAGAGGAAAACATCAAAGTCAGATCCTCTTTGGCATCAACTACTCCACAACAGCAATGTCCAAGGACTCCTTCACCAATTGGACCCCTGTCTTTGTGGTGAGAAAGCTTGACCTGAACCGGTGGCATGATCAAGACCTGCACTCTGACGCCAGCAGCTCATCCACGGTCAAGCATTGTGAGTAGCCAGATCCCTTAGTGAGTGATTTCCTATGTTTTGCACTTGTGAAGCCGCTGACATTGAGGGAATCTGACTTGGGGGTTGGACATTGATTCCACATCACCTATCACTAAGAATGGCATCATTCATAGGGGCTCAACTCGAGCTCTGTCTTGCATCTCAAAATTGTAAATAAAAATGCACCTTTGTGCCCAGTTCTGTGTTGTTTTGGAACCTCTGGAGTCCCTTGGACAACGTACGGAGCGGATCTGACTGCAACTATGACAAACTGAGTCTCCATCGTCAATTGCTTGAGCAAGGAAGCTTTGAGGTTGCCCAGATGAGAACACTTGGGAACAAAAATCCCAGGTCAAATGACATTGAAGGAAGAAGGCCATAAAAAACTAGCACAGGATGTTCCAAATACAGTGTGCGCCGCTTATATCGAACGAGCCGGACCATGAGCAAGCATTCGGTATGAGCAGAGATTCGATACATGCGACTGTGCCCTTCCCCTCTGCAAAGAAAGCCATGGCTCTTTTAATATGAGTTTTTAGCAAAAATGTTTACACGAAGAAGTAATCTAAAGTGGACTTAGTTGTGTCAGGGTCTTGGGAAGTGCATGAAATCGCTCCAGCAGAGACAATTTCTTCTGCATTTCACCTGCACTTGCATTTGTCTTCCATGTGGGCAATGTCTTGCGTTGGCTGCAACTGTCAATGATGTCAACAGTCAAATGCTTGTTTTGTTTTGTTAAGAAGAACAGTTGATCAACCCAGATCAGTCATTTTTGTAATGATAAAAGTGCCTAAGACAATACAAGCGGAGATAATTCGGTGCAAGCGGAGCTTCTTATAGAGTGAATAAGTCTAAAGTCAACAAAATTTGGAAACAGTACATTTCCCGAAGAAGCACTTTTTTTCCTAGTGAAATAACTGATATCCAACATTGACATTTGCAAGTCTTGTTGAGAAATAATTGGTTTCATGGTAGGTAAATGCGGAAATTCGTCATATCCGAATTCGATACAAACAGCGCCCACTGTATATTGTATTACCAATTGCTCTGAATTTTTGAGAGCAAACCTCTGAACATGAACTGGTGAGATGACGACTGAAAAAATGACGATTTATTGCAATAGTCTACATTTTGGCTTTGTTCTTCTTCACTGCTGCTCTGGTCATTGAATGCTTCAGTGATGCCCCTTCCAGTTGGCAATGCTATCAACTTCTAACCAGCTATTTCTAAACGAGACTTGTTATGGTCAATGTTGGACATCAGTTATTTCACTAGGCAAAAAAGGGTTTCTTGGGGAAACTAGCTGTTTCCAAATTTTCTTTACCACTGATGAGTGCCGACCGGAGTATAAAACTAGCCTCACCGGTGTATTACGACACCAACCCCAGGGAAAAAAGAGATTATATCCCAATGGATATAAAATTTATTCATTTTGTGAAATTCTGAAATGTGAAGTTAATGGTGCAATCTTTGAAAGTGAATCCTTTAAAAGTATTTGGCAGTGCATTATCACAGTTACCATTCTAATTGGTTTGTACATTCACTTGTGATATTTGTGATACTTCAGTATGATGGGGTGACTGCTTGGCACCATCAGCATCAAGGATCCTTGTAATGTCATTATCTTCAAGGCTCAATGTTGTGGACTATGTATTCGATGCTGAATGGCACGCATCAGAGATTCTACGGTAAGTGCCTCAGCTGAGAAATACTATTGGAGTACAGCTTATCCCTCTTAACATTAGGGAGAAGTCTCAAAGAATGGCCTCGGATAAAGAAGTTTGTCGAGTCATGCCGCTCTGGAGAAACCGTCAAGAAGGCATCAGTCTTTGAATATGAAGATCTCATGAAGTTTGTGACAAATGAAGCCCTTCAAACAAAATACTGGCAGATATGCAAAGTCGTAGTGGCCTTTGCCTTCTTTGGAGGACACCGGAACTGTGAGCTGAGGCATCTGAATCGTGACAGCCTTAGTTTCTGTGAAGATGGCATTGAGGTTGATTTTCCTAGGGCAAAGCAACAACATGAGATTAAGGTATTTTTGATCATGTGGATCACATGAGCTAGCCTTATTTCACATGTGCTGTCAGATGTCTAAGTACCTGATTCCAAAGCTTCAAGGTGAAGATCGCAGTAGCAAGGATGTCTGCTGGGCGACCCTTGTAAACAACTACTTGCAAGAGCTTGATGCGGACCATAAGGGATTCAACCCCGACAAAAACACCTCCAAAAGCTCTTTTCTTCACAGGGAGGAATTTGTGCGGCACTAAATATCTTCCTACTCCTATGGGCAAGAACACTCTTAGTGAAATTAGCAAGGAGGTTGCCCGAGCTCTGTCAAAGAAGAATCCAGCATCGTATACTGGACATTGTTAGCGTAGAACCTCAGCCACAGAGTCAGCTCACAATGGCGCAACAACTGTTGCATAGTGAGTTAAAAACTCACTATGATTGGGCTCAGGACTACTGATCAAGGAATACGTTGATCGCAGTAGAACATCCACTCGTCGGATGGCCCATTTTCTACAACCAAGCTTCACAGGACGTGAAGATAATGACTTTACAAGGATCCTTGATGCTGATGGTGCCTCATCGGATGAAGATTGTATCAAGTTTGTACCTGATGGTGCCAAGCAGTCACCACATCATACTGAAGCATCACAAATATCACACGTGAATGTACAAACCAATAAGAATGGTAACTGTGATAATGCACTGCCAAATACTTATACTGACCTCAGGCGCTATAAAGTATTTTTCCCTGAGGGCAAGCCTGAGGGCTTGCCCGAAGGCTCTATAAAGTCCTCCTTCCTGTTACTCGGGACCTCCGTTTATTTCCCTCGGAACAGAGTATATAAAATACCATTGATGACTCTAAACATTTTCTTCCAGTTACTCACATTTGTGAGCAGAAATGCCAGTGCTGATGCGTTTGAGCTCGTCCGGCCATGAGTCACCCTATTTCCCGACGAAGGAAATATAGTCTTTCAGAGGCTGCTTTTCAGCCCCAGACAGCATCCGGCTTCATCCCGCCGGCCATGATAAGCTGTCCATTTGTTTTCTAAATTTCCATTTTTCAACTTTTGAATTTGTCAAGACTGGCAGAGAAAAATGCGATGCGAGAAGGTGAGGAAGTCAAAACACCGATATTTGAATCGGTTATGAGAAAAGGTCCGAAGCTTTTTCAGTTATTGGAAAAGTCCTGGTGTTGGTGTCCATTAGTCACACAGCCCTGCTTGAGAGTGGAAAGTTGCGTGCAGAATCGCAAGTTGGTCAGTGACTACAATATCGAGAGATCTCTGAATGACGAAAATGCCAAATCGTTGATTCTTGATGCCCGTCAGTGCAGTGTTGTCAGTGTCTTCTGTTCAGATTTGCCTCTCGTTGAGCTGGGCAGCAAGAGTGCTGCAGCCTCGAGCTAATATGATAGTGCTTAACTTTGTTTTTAAGGCTTTAAGAGACACATCTTTCGCAATTCTTATGAGTGGCCGAGAAGAGTGGACCAAATATGTGTCTTGTGCTAAGGTCAAGTTTTCGGGGCTCCCCGAGATTGCCCAAGTGGGGCAAAAGCACCCCATCTTGGAACGCTGAATTGGATGTCAATTGTTTGTTCCCTTCCTTACTCACTGCCCAATGCGTGCTAATGGGTTCAGGTCCCCAAATTGGGCCAAATTGGCAGAGACCCCCTTGTGCACGTGCCCATTTTCACCTTTCTCCAATGCCTTCAGCACTAAGAAGAGATTTGGAAACGTGCAATTTTGCGTCAGATATCCTGGAAAAAAACCCCTGTTCCTTCATACTCCGTGCTGGAAAGTGGCAAATAATGTAAGAAATGTTCGTTATTTCTTTTGCGTAACTTTCCACTCCTACTTCCTCGGATGGAAAATACCCAACGGTGTTTTGCAGCCCAACAGGCCGTTGGGAGAGCCCGCGAGAGCGAAGATAAGCGCGCCTGCAGAGAGAAGCTTCAGAGAAGAAAGGTGACATGTGCGTGTGTGGGTGTGCGACTCCCTCTCCGGGTGTTGCCTGCGCGTGAAAACAAGTCTCGATCCACACAACTTGGAGGGTTTGTCCTCATTCGCCGACGCAAATGGTGGCCAAGACACACACGGCCTTTTGTGTGGCTTGCGGACGCGTGTGACACTTGTTGTCCGGTCGAAAGTCAGCACGAGTCCGGAGTGTGACTGCACAAGCAGATCTTGCTGGGCCTGCACGTGCAACCTGAGACACGTCTCGACGTCGACGTGAGTGAGGACAGTGAGAAAGCAAATCCGACGCAACAATTCGGTGTCGATGCCAGCAAATTTGCATGGGGACTGCTTGGAGTGAGGCAGCTCCTCCTCGGCAGTGTTGACGTTGCACTCGAAGAGCCTGCTGGTGCTGCTGACTCGAGAGAGATTGAGGAACCAACACAGCGAGGTATGTTGTTCTTCCATATTACGCTGGTCCTCTTGACATACTTTGCCTCATCCTGTGCCAGCAACAACTTCATTACTGACACAGTCAAATGACAGCTGAGTCAGACTCAAATATGCCACTCTGGCTGATCCCTAAGTCCTGACAAGCGGAGGCCACTGTAGCAACTTGGATTAGGAGATTAAGTAAGACTGTACGATTATCTCAGCTGATCGACTTTTCGTCCATTGAGTGATGTTAGCGATTATTTCCTGAGTGAAAGATTTTTGGCCATCACTATCGACCCTACCTTGATGGACACCTCTTTTTTTCTTTTTGACTGGGAACATGTTTTTTGGGGAGAAGCACCAGGAATGAGACATTTCCAAGCTTGCTTAATATGCTCCACAATAAAAGCTTCCACTAGCAAACACGGAGGGCGGAAGAACTAAGCATGTGCAGGTAACCGAACCGAAACCCGAATAGTTCTGCGAAAACCGAAACAGTTTCAACTTTTGCACCACGTGTCCGGTGGACCGGTGAAGTGCTCGCTCAATCTGCTGGCAAAACAAAGCACAAAACTGCATAGATAGAGAAATTCCACCCCCACCATCTGCTCCACTGGAAGCACCAACAGCATCACCAACCAGGGATCCAGAGCTGCCTCCAAGGCACCTTTCCGGCTGCTGGCGGCTTTGCCTGGAGCAAAGCACCAATCTGGAGTCCCAAGGTGGTCTCCTTCTCTCAGTCTACCTCGACAAGATGCTGTCAAAAGTCTAGTCCCTGGACATTCAGGTCCAAGAATATATGAGAGCTTTAGGATAACCCCAAAACCAAACCGAGACTTTTCCACCAAAACTAGTTTTCAGATATTTTGTCATATCTGCACATGCTTAGGAAGAACTGATTTCGTCGCACCTCGTTCTTTCTGGTCCAACTTGGCCATGTTTCCGAAGAAAACATCACAAAGAGTGAAGTTACTCCGTTGTTCCAGTCGTTCCAACAGTGTCTCTGATAGCAAAACAGCCAAATTCGTCGGACTTGCTGAAGCAGTGGGAACTTTGCATGGGAATTCCCTCGTGTGCACACTCTCCTCTGGCCCCCGAGCGGCAAAGAAGGCACCGCCGATGCTTGGACCCTTCAGTAAGTGCGTGAGCTCTGGTCACGAGAGGAGGGACTTCTTTTAACCCTTTCATGGCCACTACGACGTAGGTCAACTCGTGTGCGAACGCGTTGGTGCTGGCTCGAATGACTAAACGGCCCATCCACAATCTGGATCGAATATCAAGTGCTCCGAATCTGAATCCCATGTGAATGTTTAACATTCGAATTCGAATCCCCTTCAAATTCTTTTCGAGAGGAGTATTACAGGGTTGCCAAATGAGACCTCCCCCAAGTCCAGTTTCACATGTCTTGTCTGCCTCACAAATACTCTGCCGTCCGAACTGTGACTCCGTCAGAGATGTTTCTCAGCCAAATCAGCCCTAAGTCCCTGCTGCCCGCCTGCATCCCTCCTCACTGACCTTTCAGTGAAAGTCAAAATTGAGAGTGAATTGAAAGTGAGAAATTCAAATGGTCAGGTTCAGGGTTACATTTCTACCATGAAAGATTAAAGATGCTCATATATTGTGTTTTCTTCAGTGAGATTCATTGGAAATTTCCTCAAGTAGGACCGAATCAATGGAAATCGTCTTTTCTTTCCCCTCCCATCGGTCACCACTCCCTGTTCGGGTCGCTTCGACCCGGCGAGGGAAGGCATTGACTGAGGCGCCCATTTCCCCCCACGGGCAACTTGGACAGTCTTCGACTCTCCTGACTTGCCTTGCCGACCATTAAGGTCTTGATGATGGACCACATGAACCTGTTGTTGGTGAAGAACGTGTCCACCTTGGCGGGAAGCTTGGACGTCTCATTGTTGCCCGTCAACTAAAGCCAATGATGCACCAACACGGGAAAACTTGGTCCTAGGCCTGATATCGGGCTGTTTGAGCCTTCGACGAATGAGCAGAACTCTGGCCTTCCCATTGGCAGCAAAAAGCACTAAAACTCAGCTAGATTTTGTCGCTCATGGCAGAAAGCATTTGCATCTGTATTTACATAATCTTCCTGAGATCTGACTCTTGATGAACCCAGTCCAGATCCAAACTGACTCGAGTTATGACTCGAATCCCCCTCACCACTAGTGTGTGTGGCCTACATAGCGCGTTGAGACAACAACAGTGTTTGTCCGCGCATGTGCAGGTCGAGCACACGCGCACCGTGCCCGGTTTGTAGCATTTTAGCAAGATGAAGCAGCGTTTTTCCTCAGTCTCTTGGGAGGCAATTAACGTCCCCTGCCAGCTACAATTAGGCCCAGGGAAAAAAATTGGTAATTATTGCGCGTATTCTCACAGGCCCTGAATAAAACCACAACTTGTTCGTGGGCCAGAGAAAGTCTGGTGTGATAGGGCAGAAACAAAGTATATTTTGGGGCCTGTCTGCATCGCCGGAAAGACGACAATTAACTTTCTGAGACCTTCTTTATTTGAAATGGCAAATTTATGGCACGGAGGTCACGTAAAAGGGTTCAATTTCCTTCCAACCATAAGCTCATACGCACTCAATTTTGGGGGGAAGAAAAAGGGTCAAGCCTTCTCCCCCTCCCCCCTCCCCGAAAAACAGTCCCCATGTGTTTCCTCCTTTTGAAGTAGGCACAGGGTGACCAAAAGGTTCTGGTTATTTTTAGGACATCACTTATTCTGCTTGGGTCACACGTGCACCGTGTCTTGGTGGCCTTGAATTCCTCCGTGCTGACGGAGTTGGAGCCTCTCAAAGGTCAAGCTTGCACAGACATTTGCATTGTGTCGTCAAGGTTGCATGAAGCTTTTAAGTGTGATGCATAAGGAATGAGTTGACTATTGAATAGTCAAGTAACTAGTTAGGAGCCATTTGACTTTTTGTTTGCCAGCTACCCTGTATGTGGTTCAGTCGGGGCCTTTCTTTTTTGCGGCTTTGTCTCCATCAAGATCCACCTCACATTACGTGGACGAACCTATTTTGGTATTCTACGTACAGGGTGTAACGAAATTGATTTCCTCGCCAGGATCAAGTCCCACCTGCACACGAGTGCTTCTCATTTCCTCCGTTTCTGTCTCTCAAAGTCAGGGTTGCCTGAGTGGTGGAGCATCAGGTGCAAGAAACAACATGCCCTCTCTCCGCAAGCTCACGTGAGTTGATGTTCCTGTCTCTCGAAGTCAGGGCTGCCAAAATGTTGCTCTGGCGTGGCGCATCAGGTGCAAGAATCAAGCTCCCCCACCCCTCCGCATGCTCACTTGGGCCTTGCTACTGACACTCAGAGTCAGGGTTGCCAAAGTGCTGTAGCCGGACTGACGAGTGACAAAACAACGCAGTCCAGCAGCCCCGATGTCCATCAGTCTTGACACACCCTGTGTAGTAACACCTTGAGCTGAGCTGTCTCTTTTTCTCGCGCTCAATGACGGTGCAGACCTCATCAGGGTGTCTGAGTAGCAGGAACTCGAGGATATTCGTAGGCATCCACCGGAGTGAAGGGTGCAGCTCTACGCAAATGCTTCGTGCGTACGTGCCCAAAACAGCAGCTTTCCCCATTAAAGAGGTCACGGGGATGAGGTTTCCGAGGCCCTGTTGTGCACGTCCTCCACGTCATAGCAGTTGGGAAGAAAGAAGAACAAGAAAAGTCTAGCACAACAAGAAGCAAGTGATGACTTTTTCTCGCCTAAGAAAAGTTGGGACGGTGGAGAAAACAAGAGCCTCAGGCTCCACATACAGGGTGATCAACAGAAATGAAATATGCGAATCCTGAGGAAAATGCTGTTTTCTTAAGTTTGGCCAGACTGGAATATTCTGTTTGCTGATCATAACTGATCTTTGCATCATTCACCTGGGTCAGACAATGCAACCGGATGCAATTTCCATCCTTGTGCCCAAAGTGAATGCGAGCAAGTGATCATTACGTCATTGCTGATCTTTACGTCTGGGGAGATGCATAAGTTTTTCACAGGAATCAATTAGTACAGGCCTGGTCAAGGCCTTAGGGATCCCAAGAAACAGGGAGAAACTTGGCTGGCACACACAATTGTCTCCAAAGAGGAGTCTGGAGATACTCTTGGCTGTGAATAGCAGTCATGTGGATCAAGTGCCAGAGACATTAACAAGTATGGACACAAAGAGTTAATGTGGCAGCCTCAAAATGTGTCCGGAAGACAAAAAAAAGATATGAGCAGTCAGTGTAACCTCAAAAATGTGGATATCTCGAAAAATGGGTTTGTTTTCATCCCGCGGTATGCACGTAGTGACCAAATATTTCCATCACATACGCTACTCAGTTTGCCTTATCTGATGAGACCTCTTAACAAGATGTCCAATATTGACATTAGTCATTCCACACAAAAGGCATGTAAGCAGACTTGTCCGCGGAGGCCTTCCTTCAGCCTTTATTACCACAATTTGATGGGTTCCAACTCCATAATGACAGAGAACTTCAGGGCCGCTATGCGTTGCACGATGGAAATAGAAACGTCAATATTGAATCTCTTGTTAAGAAATCTTATCTAGAGATCTAAGTACTACAGGTGGGACTTTTTGAGGCCGTGCATGAGGCTGCAAGAGGCCAAATCGAGGCACAAGTTGTCACCTTTTAATATCAATTTTCGATATAGCCTATCAAGTATGTCATAACGAATTATGTAGAATGTAAGTAGATCTTTGAACACCCACAATGGCGCAAAAAGTTCTTACTCAGAAGAGGTTTGGTCAACTCCCGCTCAACTTAAAGGTATATTTGGGCTGTCAAAACAATTCCCCCGGTTTAACTGCTCAAAACTGAGTACTCATCTACCTGCTTCTTGAGCCCAGTTGGGCATCACTTGCCCCTCGTCGAATGAAGCTTCTATGATTCTTTTCCCGGGTCAAATATTTTAAAAATACTTTTCTGTTCCATTGACTTATTTCCCAAAGAAAAAAGTTGATTGCTGGGTAAACATGAGGGCCAAAAAAGACCAACTAAGTGGACCCAAAGGACCTACAGAGCCACAATTCTAACAGGTATTAAATATCACCGACAAAATAGATAGAGACCGAAGGAAGAATTCATTGGATTGCTGATAAAGATATGGACAGATTCTTTTCCTTGGTGTGAATTCTTACCTCACACTGTTTTGCCCTGAGATGGTTGCAAAGTATTCAGATCAAGACACGTCGGTCAGGATCTCTGCATCATGGCCGAAACCATTGGTCTTCTCCAGTTCGGCAGACCCAGCAGGGCCCGGACGTTGCACCCCAATGTGTCGTTCATGGTCAAGAAAGGGGTTAAGGAGTCTAGAAGGGAGTCCAGAGTGACCCTCGCAGGTCAGTAGGACGGTATTTTGTGCTGGCCTTGGAGTCACGACCGCCCTTCAGCAGCCTGGAGTCAAGTAGCCATTATTCCAGTTGACTAAAATAACGAGCTTGTCGGAGTCGCACCTGTGACATCCGCACTTGTGATGTACATGAGACCAGGTCAAAATATGAGGGTCATCTCAGAGCAGGTCAGGTTTGCCACCCAACGCCAAGTAGAGAATATGCAATCAAAGGGGCTTGGGTCAAAAAGTCTTTTGTCTCCTCTCTCATGATGGTTTCTGTGTTCTCCAGCACTATATAATGTGATGCTTTAGTAGTCAATGCTGCAGGATAAGAAGGGACCCCAGACATGGTTGTTTCTTCACTCCACTTGACGAAAATGGATTCTAGCTAATATAGATTAAGAACTTGACTTAGCCTTAAACACACACGCCCCAGAATGTCCCTGTGAAAGGAGCTTTGCTGTGATTTGTTGTTCACCCTGTACTTGCTCTTCTGTGCTGACGACCACCTGGTCCGTCTGGAGCAACAAGTCCAGAGAAGTCCAAGAAAATTCCCAAATCGCTCAGAGCCAAAAAGGTAAATTTTATGCGTGTCCGCACGCGAGGAGCCTCATTGTTGACGATGGAAAGAGAATATCCACAATCTTTTATTCATAGCAACGCCAAATCGATGAATGAGAGAACTTTTAGCATGTGTGCGATGAAGAAAAAAAGTCGTTGGGTGGGCACGCGACGTATGTGACGTGTGTGCGGCCAAAAACGGGCAGTGCAAGTACAGCTGTGGACAGTGCGGGCTGGTTAGTAGTGGGCAGTGCAGGCATTGATACGAATGTCGAGCAGTGCTGGTGTCTGATGATCAGCGCTGGCCGTCTGTGCAGACACGTGCACAGACAATTTGATGAGTGGACACGCAACACCAATTCCAAGACTGAAGCACAAGGATTAGAGGGATCCTGAAGACCCTAATTGCGTCATTTCCTCCGAAGTTAATCAAACTTTCCTGTGGGCAAAACACCTGTGGGTCTCCAGGAAAGTGGGTTGTCCTCCGGGTCAGTCCGGACCGAGGGTTTGGTAATTCAGCATGGACGCCCCGCGTGACGGCAGCTACGGGGTGATTCGGCAGAAGTGTACCAAGTTTGGGGTCTATTCTATTGCTTTAACCGCTGCCAATCCCAGTGTGCTGCAAGCACAGTACAGTGGATGGCAATTGGGCTACAAAAACATTTTGCCATAGCCAAATTTTGTTTTCTGTAGTCCTGACCTCAAAGACGTTGTTCAAACACTTGGCCTCGCTCACTCAAACTCGGGTCTCACACGCGTGGAGCTACTTTCAACCGTGTCAGAGTCAATGGCAGAAGCAGCCATAAGAATTTTCAGAGCATCCACTCAGTTTCTGCCTTGCCATCATCTCATTGCAGGTGGCAAAAACTAAAAACAACGATTTAAGTCCAGCAAGTTTGACTTTGAGGTCACGGCTGCTTAGGAGGACTGTCAATGGTGGCAAACTGGTCATACGGCACAAACCCATTGGGTTTGGGACACTTTAAGGTAGTAAAATCGGCCCCAAGGTTGTTGCAGTCCTGCAGAAACACCCTGTCAGCTTTCCCGCCTCCCAGTGGAATGAAACTTGGTCCTGTCCTTTTGACAGGCTCTGGGGCGAGATCAATGTCATGCAAGTGAATTCCCCAGTCTTAGTTCGGTTTACCATGACTTAATTATGGTCGCGGTTGCAGCTCAGGTCTTTGAGGGCCTTGGAGTCAGCGGTGTCGGATGTGCGACTTTAACAGCAGGATGCTGTGAGTCTCTCCGAGGCATCACAGATCGAAACCATGTTCATCTTGGTCAAGTTGGCCGCGTTTGCGGCACAATTTCGGCTCTGGAGGAGATTGCAGCTACAGCAGAACCTCAGTAGCACTTGTGTGTCGAAGAAGGTGATACCCATGGCACGAGAGGAGGGAGAATTTTGATTTGATTCCTTTCTAATTTCACCAATTCAGTGTTGCCAGAAATGCATAAATAATAAGCTTCCCCCCAAAAAGTCATTTAGAAGGAAATTTGTAAAAAAACGAAGGGAAGCCAAATTCCGGTCACACAGCAGAGTGGGGGCAAAATTTGGAGTCCGATCGATTTTTCAATGCTAGTAGATCTTGGTGTGTCGAAAGTTCTGGCCCAAAGAGGCATTTGGAGCTTGAATTGAACCCTGTGAAACACACCTAAATAGTGAAAGATCCATCACTGGAACGAGTGCGACGGCATCAGGATCGTCAACCTGTACTACCGAAGACGCAATTTCATGCTAAATCACTGACTGCGAATGTGCATAACGTTTTTTCCTCGTTTTGTTCCTTTGTCCCCGGGCCAAAACCAACCGCAGGCATAGGACAGGTCACATCACTCAAAAAATATAGTGCTACAATAGGGACGGCAAAATATCCGTATCTATATGAAAAGCTGTGCTTCTGTTGTGGGGTTGGTGCTCCCCCTGCGGTACCGCCCGTCCCCAAACTTGGTCAGCAGACACTACTTTTCATGGGCCGGGGAATAAAGGGGTTAGAAGTGGATTTCGAGGCCATTTTGAGGTTGAGAAATTGAGGTCCATCTGCATTTACTATAGAATGGCAGACCGCATGGGCGACACGGACGCCCACTACTTTATTTCGGGAAGGATACTATATTTTTCGAGTTTGGGGGTAAAAATATCCCATATATCCCAGTGTCTTCCACTCCTCAGTGCACAGAGCTGCGCTGCCCTGCTCCCTCCCGCAGCAGCTGACTGACTGTTGAAAGAAAAAGTGCCGTCAAATTACAACTTGCGTCACTGAATCATGTGGGCTTAATTTTCCTCGTGTTGATCCTTGTCATTTGATGTGTCCTTGGTCCTATAGATATTGTCCTTAGGCCCCCACCCTCTCCTGCCCTTGGACAACATAGGGCCTTGGATATATCAAATGGACTAGGATCAAAACCCTGCTTTACAGCCATGGAACATATAATTATGATTTTAGTTTGATCTTTAAACGAGTCGAGCAAAGCCGGGTATCTCGCAGTAAGTGAACTGCAGCAAAGAAATACTGGGCTGAATAGCTGAGCTTAATCAATAGAAAGCACGAAAGTAATTCACTAATTTGCATTCGCTGCCCGTGCTGATTTGCCGAAAAAAGTTAGCGCCCATTCCGGCACTTAAAAGGCTGGAACCTTAATGCATGGCTTGATCGCCTGTGGGGAACTGGGAAAGAAAGCGAGGCTTTGATCCGGGACCGGCGGACAGACAGGGCCGGGGAGGCCGGCTCCGGTCGGGTCGGCGGCGGAGATCACCTCATGGACGTGGGTGGCGGCGAACTCAACCCCAGACAACAGCGGCTGAGCCAGGGGTCCAGGGCACCTCTGCTCCTTGAACATGTTCCATATGACTCCTGGTGCTTCCGTTTTAGACAAGATCTCTCTGGTTGAGAGGAGGTGGCCTCTCTGCAGTGCAGCCCGTGGTTTCTGCTTGAACATCGTGGCTGTGCCCAGGCATGACATCCTTCGGAATAAGACTGTATCAGGTTGCTGATCTGTCAGTGAAATACAATGTCACCACCAGTGGTGACTGCCTGTACAGCCTCTCCTCTGAGAATGTGGAGTTTGCCCCTGCTGGCGCTGCCCAAACAGCCCCTGATGGCGCTCTCTGGCAGTACGGTACAGGGTGTTTGGCAGTTGGCTGAACTACATTGGGATCACTGCATGGCAACGATGCCGCTGAGTAGGCCCACATATGTCAGGGTAAAGCAGTCAACAAACCCGTCAGCGATATTGTGAT
>JAAUXU010143914.1_pt1 | contig 16012 bp, 15 predicted proteins | sample 7278151 | NCBI WGS metagenome assembly JAAUXU01 (sample SAMN14350113, study PRJNA611818) | marine sediment metagenome | isolation source: surface marine sediment (1.8m) | place: French Polynesia: Moorea | collected 2018-08 | reverse complement strand
TTATTCTAATATATTATGTATAAAAGAGATATCAACATCAGTTATTTTTTTGTAGAAGAGTAATATATAGAATTTAAATAGATGTAGAAGAGAAAGAAAGAAAGAGAAGTAGAAGAGAAAGAAAGAGAGAGAAGTAAAAGAGATGTAGAAGAGAAAGAAAGAGATGTAGAAGAGAAAGAAAGAGATGTAGAAAAGAAAGAAAGAGATGTAGAAGAGAAAGAAAGAGAAGTAAATGAGAGAGAAAGAAAGAGGGAAGAGAAGTAGAAATGAGATGGAAAGGGAAGTAGAAGAGAAAGAATGAGTGAAAGAGGGTCGAGAAAGAGACAATAAGAAAGACGAACGAGGAGAAGGATATTTCCCCCCGGGAATGATACGAGGGCGGTCCTGTAATGACGTACCAGAGAATTCGTGACAAAATAAACGTCTTAAGCACTTTTCGGTCGCGAGAGCCCGTACTACTGTCCTAATCTCCATCCTAGGAAGAATGAATGTAGATTTGATCTTTGGCCCACTCTGTGGGCATCTGGATGCAATGTAGTCTGTATTTAGCTTCCCGTCGACCTGGACTTCGTCAAGCTTCGCTGGCGGCAAGACAAAATGAACAAGTACAGCAAACACCGGCACCTCACTGTCCTTTCAGTTCCTGCTCCTTAAGGTTTTCCTTGGACATTGTAATAGACTAGTGGTGACGCGCTACCCGCTTCACTCGGGAAGAATGGCCAAAATATGAAGCGCTGTGTGTGGGGTGTCGGGTGGGAGTGCCCGTCTGTCTGTCTGTCCGTCTGTCTGTCTGTCTGCGACTCCCACTTGTGAACAGATCATCCTCAAACTTGCCGTCCATGCACGCGCTTGCGATCGCCCTCGCCCAGAGGTGCTTTCACTTAAAAACTTACCAAAATGGTCTCAAAGCAGACAAAATTTGCTTCCCTTTCATGCCAACATTGCTTTGTATGATGCCGAAAAAGTCAACCACTGCTTTCTTACGGAAGCTAAATATGGGCCACCCTGTGCAGGTGCCACAGTACTACTGTTGAAGCACACTGACTGCTTGTTCGTATTCTGCCATCGTCCCCAGGAAAGCGGCCCAAGATTCATGATGAAGGACCGTGACATTCTCGTTTTTTCAGTCTCCACAGCCCAGGGTACGTCTGGCAGTGTCATAGGGAGCTCGCTCACCGATATCTCATTATTAGACTCTAAACTTTTCGTGATAGGGAGAAGCAAAAGCTTTTTCACTCTTCATTTTCATCTGAAGTTGTGTGAGAGTTGACAGCTTCATCGTTCTCAGCTTCAAGGACAGTTGGATACAACCCTTTTTTGCGAGTGATCCTTGTCAAGGTGACAACGCTAATCTGACAGGACATTTTTGACCATGCAACTGCCACAAACGCCAACAATTGCACCGAGGTAAGGGTCAAAGCTGACGAAAGCAGGTGGAGGTATTGCAGCTATGAAAGTCACATTTCAACTGGTGTACATTGACCTACAGAGATTTTGCTCTGCTGAGAGGAGAGCATAAAGAGTTGAACACCAGAAAAAAATGCATCATGCAAACATTTTGCACATCGTATGATCTCATGCAGTAACGAGCCCATTTTTTCGTGAAACGATCCACTTCATGGCCCAGGTGTTCAGTCGCTGCTGTAAGTAATTTCTGCGGGGAGAACTTGACTGCTTAGGACGTTGAGGGGAGAATTTCAGTGTGAAATGTATAATGCAGACCCTGGGACACAAAGTTGAGTACAGAAGTTCATCATTGTGGCTGCTCATGTTGCTACTACAGTGCTCAAAAGACAGCCAGATGGACAGGGAGGCACATCGGGTGACCCCCGACCCTCTCCTGTTGCTTAGGAGAAGTTGCATGAAAAGCAATGTGCTTCTCAGAAGCGCCCCCAAATAAAACAAAACTTCGCCATGGCAACACTCAAAGACGCTGTCCACGAGCCTCCGCGGAATGCTTCCATTCAGCGAGCATTTCAGTGATAGAATCATGGCTCATATCTTCACATCACAGCACCAGGAGTGGAATCTAAGGAATCCCTGTCCCTTTTTTTGTGCGTCACGGAACCTTAGTGACCACTCACAGTGAACGGGAGGTTGAGTGAGCACACATTTGCTTGCCGGTTGGGGAGGGGGGAGGGCGTGATCCCCTATGAAAACCACAGCCAATTTCATCAACTTTCATCCCCTGAAGAAGTTGCACTTCCATCCTCCCTCTCCACCTTGCTGACTTTTGAGCACTGTTGCATCAAAATGGATAGTCAAAACAATGCAATTCAATACTCAATCTTGTGCCCAAGACTCACAGCATCCGCCCTGAGGTGCCCACTCTACACTAGAACCTGTGAATGGATTTAACCCGGCGGAAATTACATGCACCGTGGACTTCTCTGCTGTAAACGTTGCAACTGGGAGTGGTAATCCTGGCACGGTTGTGTAAACAAATCAAATATGCACGCGCAAGGGATTGGGATCTTCAAAAAATCCTTCAAGATAATTAAAGGCAAGACTATAGAATGTCAAATACGTCTCCAGGAGACATGTGTCCCACTGGTTTGGATGGGCCGGCCGGGTCGGCCGGATCAGCTGTGGCCAAAAATGCTGCAATCAAATGGGCTCTGGCTTTGGCTGGACCGACGACTGGGACAGGCTCGGGTCTGACAGACCTGACAGCAGGAAGTTCAGACCAAAAGACAGGCGAGGTGTCTGGAGGACTGCACGGAATGCCTGATGGCTCGACAGACCCTGTTCCTGGGGCTCTCACTCACCCCAGACCTCTGGCAGGCCGAGATAGGCCCAAATGCACCCAGGAAACTGGGACAGAAAGGGAGTCTCACCCTCCCAAAAGACAGGCCACAATGCCACAGGAGTCAGCAGGTAAGTACCTGGATAATAGACTGTCACCAATAAATTACCCCCAGGGGTAATTACCCCCCTCCCAAGGGGTGTTTCTACCATGTGGGAATCACCCATGAGATAAAGGACACAATAATTCAAAAACAATGTCAACTTTTCATTCTCCTCCAACAGATTTCCCTGCCAGGAAAGAGGTCTCAGACAAGTGAATCAGAAAGGAGATGCCTCTCCAAGGCACAGAAAAGGAAGCAAAGGAAGGTTGAGAACAGGGCAAAATGCAAGGAGTCCCCTTCCTTCCTCTCCAAGGAAGCCCAGGCAAGGATCGACAAGAAGCTCAGTCTGCAACAATGGGCACATTCATTTCTCTCTCCTCTCAGCAGCCCAGTCCACAAGGACACCTCAACAGATGATAAGGTTGAAGTAAGACAACTGCAGACTTGACCTTTGGAACAGTCAGCAGTGGCACAAAAACATTCAGATGATGCCCCTACAGAGGGAACTTCTACTGTGGCCAGTGAGGCCTCAAAAGAGGGTACTCCAGCCACTGCATGCCCACCCAAGTCCACAGGCCCGGAGGCAGGAGGCCAATCGCCAGAATCAGTGAGTGAAAGATGCCAGCACCAACCCAGAGCCTAGCAGTAAACATAGACCTGGTCACCCGTGAGGAAGTTGCTCCAGGGGTCAGGGAAATGGACCCAGATGAGGTGGTGCTAAAGAGCCCACCAAGGACTCAGGCATTCAAAAATATTTAGTGTAAGGGCTAGGCCTATACAAAGGAATATAGTGAATGGGAGGGGGTTTTCTCGGCAATGAGTTTCCCCCTCCAACCACTCAAGAAAAAGCTATGTGTAAAGAGTTTTCTCTTTACTCACTTAACAGCCAACATAGCGTGACAGCCATAGTGAATCTTGGTGAACTCCTGAGCAACAGGGATGGTTTCTGCCTCTTCCTTCAGGAACCATATCTCCATAGAAGTCATGTTGCAGATTTTCAGGGTCTAACTCCCATGTATGCTGACAGCACTAATCTGAGGGCTGCAATAGTCTGTGCCAGGACATGGACATGTAGTTCTGTCCAGAATATTTGGGGAGGGGCATTTGTACATCATTATGGGTCACCAGTACTCCGAAAAGTAATCGTAGGATCGTCCTGGTCTCAATGAAACTGGACATCACCTCTCCAAAGGACCAAATCTTCCCAGTGGGCTGGAAAGAACTGGTAACATACTGTACCAGAAGTAACACCCGACTTATTGTTTGCGTAGAAGGAAAGCAACTCTCATGGAGAAGTTATGGAGGATTACATTTTCTCTCACTCCCTGGTAGTTGGGAATGTTGGACAGGTCCCAACCTTTAATGCCAGGGGTGTGCAAACTTGCATAGACATTACTCTATTACTAAATCTATCTCCTCTCTTACTAGAGAATTTGAAGGTGAGCTGTGAAGCTACTTTTTCTGACCACAGACAAGTTCATCTCAACTTGACACTGATGACAGATAGAGCAAGTGTGGTCCCAGACCTAAAGAAGGCAAACTGGAATAAGTTTAGAGAAGCTCTAGACAAGCTGTTTTCAGGGACCTTGTTTACATAACCAAGTGTTGGCTTGATGCAGCTGCACTTAAGCTAGAGAAATGTGTCCAAAGGGCCCTCAAAGTTGCATGTCTGTTGGGTAAGGGTGTATGCAAATTGAATAGACCTTTCTATTGGGAGGGGGAAGTAGAAGGACTGAGGAAGAATCCATGACGGGTCTGGCAGACTTATTTTCAAGACCCAGATAAGGCCAACTGGTCTTGATACCTGGAGGAAAGAGGAGTGAGGAGGGCCAAGTGGATGTCACGGAGGCTCTTCACAAAGGGCCCCCAGGATGCCAAAGCCATGTCAGATCTCCATAGGCATGTTCAGGGCAAAGACAATAGAAGCATCGAACTCCTCAATGAAGCCCCTGTCAGTAGCCCAGAGGGTACAGTAGACCACCTGATGGAGGTACAATTCCAAGGTCCTCACATGAGAGATAAAGTTAAAAGGACCACTAGACTCTTATATGGATTCAAGACTTTGGTGGGACAGCTGTGGGGCCCTAACCCATTTCTCAAAAGATGGATTTACACAGGTATTATCTGGCTGAAGGTCACGTACAGGGCCATAATCTGGCCAAACAGGGCCAATAAATACAAAAAGCACTAAAATAGAGTGCAATGGCCAGGTATGCTGGCTATGGCCCACATGCATCATTCCACACCCACTGCTGGTCTGGAAGCTATATTGAACATTATGCCACTTGATCTGTTTGCCCAGTGCATGGCAGTTCAGGCAGCTTTCAGGATCTGGGGCAGAAACCTATTCAGATGGGATGGCATCGGCTGGGACAATCTCTGGGGACATCTCTTCTGGAGCAAGCAGCACCTGCAGCAGGTGAACCTGGGGGATGATTATTCCATTACAGGCAAAAGGGCTATCAAAGACCATTTCTACGACAGCTGGACAGAGAGATGGAGACACCTTGCCACCTGTCAGCAAACAAAGTACTGGATAGATGTTCCTGGCAGCATCAGTGATGCTGGGTCTTGCCTGGACTGCACTACATTAAGTATTGTACTGCAGGCCATTACTGGCCATAATAACCTGAACTATCATCATTATATAGCAGGTAATCTCTCAGAACAGTTTTGCAGATTCTGCAGAGAGGAGCGTGAGGAGTTCATTCACCTTGTGTGTGAGTGCTCAGCACTCACCATGGAGTGCCTTGCCTCTGTGCAGGGTCTCCAGCTCAGTAGACAACCTCCCAACCTCTACGGCCTTGTCAGACTCACAGACAGACAGTGAGTAGCATGGGCAAGGCCTTGGAAAGGAGTGTAGATAAAGATAAGCAAACTGGTGGGCTTGCCACACCAGGCACTACAGTCTACTAAACATTTAGATGCTTGCCACCTATAGGGGCAGGGAAAGACCCAAACCAGGGTTACTCCTTCCTCTTACTTGGGTCCCATATCCATTGCAGGAAATCCTTATAACAAACAAACAGACAAAACGTTGCATCCGAAGGCAAAATTGGATATTCAATCTCACTACAAAAGAGACCTTCTTTGTTCTGGGGAGATTTCGCCCAGCCTTCATCTGCTCAATAACTTCTTTGACTTCTTGGAGAGACTAATTTGAAATTTTCCATTTCTGGATTACATCAGCTGATTCGCATTTGGCATTAATCACGAACGAAGGGTCTTTCTTCATCTTTAGGGTTTTTTTTGCGTCTTGATGAAGTTGAGTTGATGAGGAAACTACTGAGCGATGCAGAAACTGTTGTCATTCAACTGGCTCAAGCTCCCTGCACAAACATGACTAAGTGGTAAAGTGTTTACTGGAAGTAGCTCGGCTGTGTTAGTGTAGACATCACACAACTTCACATCGGATGCTCATTACTAAGCCTTACAAGTTATAAACCGACAATTGTTGACGCTTGGGTGACCCCGGTATCAAGAAATTCCACCCATTTTTTTCATTCCAGAGAAAAACGTGGACGCCCTGTTGAGGCCAGCATTATTCAGAGTTGCATGCTAACGAAACCGTTGTTGCTCACAGAGAGACAAAATTAGCTCCATGTGTGTTTGTTAGCTCGTTCGATATGCGCCATATCCGGCTTCCCTTCGTTGTCTGCAGCTCTATATTTGCCTATTACGCACGAGCTCATATATCAATTTCCCCTGGCACTGCACAATTATCCCCGCACTGCACTGCGCAATTATCACTGAAGTTATCATCGTGGCTGCAGCTGCCGTCGTTGCTCAAGCCCTAACTACGAGGTTGCTCGGCGGCCCTCTGGGGAAATCTGATTCAGTTTGCTGCTCGGGTGTGAACTGAAGCCAACCCCAACACCACCCCGAGGTGTGGGATGCCCTTTGTGTGCCAAATTTTGGTTCACCCAATGTTCATGTGTGCCTTGTGTATACAGGCTGTCTCGGGTGTGTTGCAACTTTTTGTATTTTCAGACTTTTGTCTATTCGGGACAAAGATGAAGCTTCACAATGTGGCATGTTTGGCGTGAAATGTTTTCCCTCCAGGAGCCTGCAACAGGTGATAAGCCAGTCAGCATGGCATGAACAAGATGAAGATGTTGTGCTTCGCCAAGTTCTACAACGCCGTAAAATAGAGACATTGCCATGAAGAAAATAAGTATTATGTCATGAGACAGAGAAGTTTTCCTAAAGCTCTTCTATTGTGGACGGATCTTCAGAGTGACTTCCAGGACTTATGAACCAACTGGCTAGCGCAATGAGAGACGTAGACGCGAGCCGAGAAGCCTTGTATATCGTATTTGTGTATGAAGTACACATATATATTTGTTCTACACATGTATATATTCTTCACTGTATATATATGTATTTATGTCTGTATATGTACTTTGTACGCTGGTGAACATAACAGCTAGAGACTTTTTCTACGATTTCTAGTGGCTCGTCAGTCATTTTGAAGGTTCTACGTCGTGGTTGAACTGTATAAATCCAAAGACAGCGCCTGAGGCAACAACTACAGGGATGTGCAAAATCAGGCCTCCAGCTGATGACGCAAATGAAATGGGACCTAGTCAAGATGTGAAATTATGTACTGAATCCTAACAGTGAGGTGAAACTCGTAGTGACCATGATGTTCAAGGTCTGGTTGCAGGAGAACATGTTGAGGCACTTCTTGCCTTGCTGATGACAAGGCACTAGTCAAGATGTGATTGTCATCGCTCACGGGGTACAGGAATTCCACATAGGGCCGGTTCTGTGGCATCTCTGGCCTTGCCACATTTAACGCTGATTGAAGGCTGTTCTGTTCTTTTTGATCTAAAGAGTTGAATGTGATCAGAGTTAGCAAACTTGAAAAATTCAAAGTTTTCTGTTTGAAGGCAATTTTGCCCCGCACTGTACGATGGAAGCGTTGTCACCAGTCAGCAATCCAGACAAAGATGTTGCCCAAGCTTTTCTCTATGCCGCATGAAGCATGTACATTCATCTATTAAAATATTGAGTTCCACATTAGTAAAGTTATGTCATTTGATGCTGAAGAAGCATAATTCCTCCTGAAAGTCATGTCTCACCGTTATGATACATAGGCATACATTTGCCGCCGACTAATCGATATCATTACTTTGAGGTTTGACTGGATTTGAAATACTCGCGAGTGTTGTAATGCGCAATGAAGAGTAAGAGTCTTAAAATAACAGTGTTGTTATCTCATGCAACGAGTCAATAGACCTAAAGAAGTGGAATGAGAGCTTAACCCGAAGTGTCACAATGGCTTTTGACTCTCTCCGAATGTCACGTATGTGACACTGTTGGGTCAGACACTGTGGTATGAAAGGAATAACATGTGACTGGAAGAGTTTCGTCACATGATTTTACATTTAGGGCGAACCACATGTTGACTGAACCCAAGTAAGACATTATTCGTCTCTTGAAGGTTCCACGTCATGCTATTCACATCAAGTCATACATTACTACAGGTATATTATTTTGTTATATGACAGCCCTGACGTAGCTCAACTGAGCCAAGCTGTAGAACAGACGACCTTAAAGTGCTATCCAAACACAAATGACGTCGAGGGTTGAAAATAGCTGAAAGTTGCCATCTAATTCGAGTATCTCTATTTGCGTTCATCAGGTATGTTTTATTAGCTACTAATACCGGAGCGCTCGTGCTGTGACGCGACAGAAAGCCTGAGTCAAGTCTGGCCTTTGCAATGGTTCGTCCGGCCTCCTGTTTTTTTTCCTTTAAAGAGGATGACGTGAACGCGGCAAAACAGGCCCTGGCGCGTGGGCGTCATAGGCCTAAAACGAAAAGCCCTATCAATAGCAGCTGCCAGAGACGAAGCGCTGAATGACGTTTTAAACCGTGGTCCGCTACTATCATACACCGGAGACAAATGAGAGCAGCGTGGGTGTCCCTCGGCACGGCCCCGGTGAGACACAGAGAGCAGCTGCCACCAAGGAGGAGGGACGACGGAGAAGAAAAGAATGAATGTTTTTTCCTATTTTCGTGTTACGTACGTAGGCGGAATCCCCGCACAACCGCCTGCGCTCGGTGGCGCCGGAGCTGCGGTGGCTGTCGTTACTCGTGCTGCTGCCCACACGTGCTGCCAGACCTCCTCTGGACGCAGAGGAAGCCGCCACCAAGTTTTCCACGCTCTGGCTGTCGGTGTGGACGTGAATGCGCAACTTGTCTGACTTGAAATGAGACAACCACCACCAGCCAAAGAGAAAAGAGACCAAATAAGCGAAAGTTGAGGCTATCTCTTCAGGACATCGTTCGATATCGTCGAAGGACTTAAACCTAAAGCGCAAAAGAAGCTAACAAAAAGTACTTGAGTCGAGTCTCATATTCTTGGCCTGAAGTCCTTTCCCTTTTCCCCCTTCCTTTTCGTTAAATTGATCCTTGGCAGATGTTTTTCTACTCCGTTTCTTCTTGGTCTCCGTAATCAGTCTGACTTCTGACCGTGGATACAGAGAAAGCAACAGATTGGTCTTCTCAGCCTCGGAATAACACCCATGTACTACTACTGTACGTACACAGCGGAGATTCGATTCTGTCACATTCAATTTGTTGTGAAATGTTGGACTCCGGAAACGTCCTTGGCAAGAGAAAACTTCTGTGTCCTCTTTTAAGGAGAATCGTTCGACTGAAGCCACGTATTTGGCCTTCCTTTGCACATCGTGGACGACCTTAAAGCACTTCTAGTGTTGTAGCCCAATGCTGTAGACCCTGCTTATCGTACCAGCCCCGTGGCCCAGAGTTTTCTGCTACTAAATAAAGCAGAGTTAAGGCCACAAGCAGAGGAGAATGGTACAAGAGTGTGCACAGCATACACAAGGCCGACTGGACCGCGCACACGGCAGTGGCGCTGCACACTCAGCCGGTGGGAGACACGGTTTGCTGCCTGTCACCGAGGGTTGCACCTTGGACTGCCCAAACTGTTTTGCTCTGCTGTCGCACTTTTTATTCAGGACTAAAAAGCCAATATGACGTTATAATGTTGTCAGAATTTATTCTCTTGCGTTTGGTAGAGCACCCAGAGGCTGCTCCTATAAGTGGATAATGTTTATTTTATAGAATGTTGAAGTGTTTTGGGGTCTGAAAATCCTGCTGCAGCGAGCGGAGTTCTACAGGGCATTCCAAAAGTCGGTATTGACATCCAAGGACCCTTTGTTTGTAGGTTCACTAGTTGGGTATGGACACCAAGCAGCATTGGAGGCTGCAGAGCGAGCAGCAATGGCTGCAACAATGGCAACACCCATGATTGTGACGGCGCATACAAATTCTGCCGTCACGTCTTAGAAATAACGGCCATTTTGAAAAATTTCACTTGGAAAAGGTGCAACTGACATTTGCTCAGGAAAATACGTAATAGGAATAGTGGTGCAAAACAGAATTTGACGCACAGAACAAAAAGTCCTTCAGGAAATGGCTGAAAGGCAGCCATCTTAGAACAGGACATTCTCAAGATATCGACTTTAGAATCCGAAAAAAAAACTTATCGAATTTAGAATCCGAATTCGACCACAATATCTGGCGAAACCTGGTACTAAATGCAAACAAGTATCTTTTTGCACGAATAATCCACTGAAACTGGCTTCACCGACCAATCTAATTGTGTAATGATAACTGCACTAATGACGACTCTTGCACTTTATTGTTTCTTTCTCCCAACTCCTGGTAGTGGGAAAGACAGACAGCCAAAAATGTCTCTAAAAAATTAATCGAGTCTATAGGGATGCAGATCGAATTTTTGGGAATTTGGTCAACTCGACTTTGAAAGAAAGCCCGCTGACTTTCTACGTTGCTTGGAATTGCATTGAAATGCTTCAGCACTGTCATTCATGAAGTCGAAATGACACTTCCACCCACGAAGAGATGTCCCACTGGGCTTTGCACTACTTTGCTCTCTCCGTCACGTTAATGCGCTGTGTTTGTTTAGCACAGTCTGCTACAGGGTGGGTCAAATTTTTTCACTCTGTGCAGGCTTCCACTTTGTCCCTTGCTGGAAAGTGCAAAGAAGAGGCCCAGCAGAGTGAAGAGAGGTCGATGTATTGTTCAACTTTGTACTTTGGCGCGTTCCACGTGAATCTTGTGCAAAGAGTGCAGCAGTGATAAGTAATGAGTCCAATGATGCACTTGAGACGTACCGGCCACGAGAACATCAGTTGGAACTTGGTCGTGGCTTCCGCGCAGTCAACTACGACTTTTCCACTATGTGTGTAGAATGTTCAATGACTTTCTTAACTTTCTCGACTGTCTAGGAAGGGTCTGAAAGCTCGACTTTGGCAGCCTCAAGGATTGGTGATCGGAATTAAGTGTCTCTCTCTGACAAGTTGTCAACTGCACCTGCCCATAAGACAGTATCAAATTTCAACTGATTCCTTCATAATAAATTCACTTGAAAAAAGTTCAACGTAAAACAGGCAATCTATAATGTTCAAAGGCCGCCTTTGGGATCGCGAAACACTTCGATTTCTGTACAATACAGAGTGATTACCACTTGGTGTTCAAGGTTGGGTTTTCATTTCAACATTTGACAATGAGGGAAGCCATCTTGGGATGGATCCCAACGGTTTCTCATCAAGACCAGTAACACTCTTTGGAATGAATAACGGCAGACCTGGAATACATATATGGTCCTCCAAAAGCAGCAAGATCTATTCTCTTTGCCAACTTGGTTGCGGTCAGTGGCTTTGGTCTCCCTCAGTTCGTGGCTGGAACCCGGTCAAACTTGGTCAAACTTGTTGCTCTGACACCGTTTGCTTTGTCATGTTCTTTTTTTTCATGCTCAGAGTTGCCAAGAGCCTGACGCTTCGAAAGGCAAGGACTCTAAAGGTGAGTCACACTGTTGATACAGGGTGCTCATCCGTGAGTGTGTTACTGCTAGTACACTCGTAGTCGAACTATCCGCTCAGGTCTTTCCAGGCACAGTGATAAAAGGGCATTCGCACAAATTGTAACTCTCCTTGGCGTAATTTAGTGCACCTTGGAATAAAAATACGACTGCTTGTGCACATCTTTTACGGGGTGAAACAAGAAAAAAAGTGACAGGATAGGAAATGAAGTTACGGTGACACTAATGTGAAAAAATTTCACCAACAGCTCCTGTTGTACGTCACCTCAATGTGCAACTGCATGCTGAAGGCCAGCGAGGCCACTGCCAACAGGGCTGCCAGGGCTGACGGGAGACTCACCTAGAAATCCTTGATCCTCTGTGAGGTGTTGTTGGCTGATGACCGGTGGCTGATCGTTCACCTGGCTGAAGGAGCTGCTCCAGACCTCGGACTTGCCGAGCTTCAGGCCTCCGGTGGTGCTGATGGTGGCAGCAGTTGCGGCCAGGAGTAGCCACAACACGGACGCAGCCATGGGTCACTCCTTATCACTGTGGTTGTTGCTGTTGTTGTTGTAGACAGTTTTTTGGTACTCTTCGGTGTGTTACAGACTGGTTGCGCACATGGTTGGCGGGGCGGCGCGGAAGATGGCGTGGCCAAGGGTGGTGGAGGGGGAGGGGGAGGCGTAGCCCGCCGCCTCACCCGCCGCCGCCGCCGCCCGCGGGCTCACTTAGCCAGACCCGCCAGAGGCTGCCATGCGTAACTTTACCTGAAGGAAAGAATGACAAACACAGTAGAGAGAGAAGACTTTCGAAGCTGTCCGCGCTCACGGACGCCACCTTGGTCTGCAGCAGATGGCTCGATGGCTTCCCTGCTAACAGGGCGTAATCACTAATTACCCCAATTAACGCGCAGGTAGGAGTGCCATAATCAAGCACTCCTACCTGTGCGGCAGTGCGACTCAGCGCTGTTTCCTGTGGCCGCCCAAGTGCGATCGGTCGACGCATTAATGTTATGGGGCCCCAGTGCCCCATTGTTCGAGTCGACCGACTCTTTTTCTCCTGCCTTTACACTTACTAAAAGTAAATGGGTTCTTTAAAGCAGAAAAAAGTACTCGTGGCTTTCCCGCTCAGAGACAGCATTTCCATTTCAATTCGTTCCCGCCAAAAGTATACACGAGTGCTTTTGATGACTGACTTTGCTTTCCAACATTGAGAGACGTGCACACACGCACTCACGCACGCACGCACGCACAGGGACTCATTCAAGTGAAAAAAAGAGATTTCTTTTCACCAGGTACATAAGAGCTTGACTTTCTGTCTTCGATGCCTCTGTTTCTAAAGGAGGAACTTCGATGGTCAATTCTAGTTACTCTTCTTGCACATCTCTAATTCTTTCTACAAAATGTCCTCTCATTGAGTCTCTCTGTCTCATCCTGATATCGACAAGACCTCGTCTCGTCTTGGTGGAGGATACTTCAGAATCTTATGGATTCTACTCTGGTCCTGTGGGGGTATTGGTCAAGTAATTGCGGTTGCATTAGCAAGAGATCACGTCAAGTCATTGCTCCATATTGGTTTTATCGACTTTTTCTCCTTCTCTATCGGTTAAACTGCTCGTCGTATTGTCGTCACCCTAATGCAGTTCAGCATGCATGAATGAGCAGTTCGGGTAAACACTTCAGTCGAAAGTCCCTCCCCCTCGTATGTTGCTTTCGAAGACTTTCTTTCCATCAGTTGAAGCTCAATAGATTCGCCATTTTTTATTTTCCCAATAAAGCTTATGCTAAGCTTCCTTCAGCAGTTACTGCTCTACCTCATTTCCGTCTCTTTTCTCCAGCTCCTATAAAGACAGGCATTCTTAGCAAACGACCTCACTCTCTTTACATCAGTGGAAAATTCCCACACCTTTCCATCTTTTGGGGGAAAGTCTCTGTGTGTCGCAATTCTGCTCAAATGGCCTCTTCGCCAAAGACCTTCTTGAGGTAAAACACAGGAAAAGATTGGAAAAGCAGCTACACAAGCGGCTGTTTAAAGTTTTCAGAGCAATTGTGGAATGCGGGAAGGCCTTTTTTTGAAAGGCATTCTTCGGGTGAGTGGAATGGGCTGGGGTGAAGCAGGAACATTGTAGTCTGCGAGTTCTGCTGGGGGTAACCCTCCCCCTGTGGGGGGTCTCCCTCTTTGGGGAGAGCCGTTAATATCTCAAAGAGCAAGTTCTGCCAACAAAAGTTTTACTAATTCAATGAGTTTTCTTGGGCCTCACCCATCGTTAAGAGAATGGGGTCAGATTTTTCTCATTTCCCTCCCCCCCCTCCCCCACGCACACACACCAAAAAAAACCCGCTCACTCAACCCAACCCATATCAAAAGCAGTAACGGCAGGAGGGGGGGAATCTCACACACGAGACCAAGGTCGACAGCGTAAGTTCCACATTTTGAACCTAGGGGGGGTAAACGCTACCCTCCCCTCCACACAGGCCAAACATGGTCCAGATCGGAGTCCTGAGATGGGAACAGGGATATGGAGGTGACAAACTTCACTCCAGTACAGGGGACCAGTTGAGGTAAAATCCTTCCTTGTGAGTGCCTTTTTTGCAACTTAGGCCTAATAATATGCCTAAAGTTTACCCCTTCCCCTCTCCAACTCCAGCCACGCATTCGCGTAACCGCAACCTCTGTTGCAAACTGAGCAGCAAAGCAGAACTTGTTCCTCAGGAGGTTAGTTTTTGTGCGCGTGTCTCTTTTTTTAATAAGCTCCTCTCCACATGCGCACATTCATAGTTAAAAAGGGGTCCCCCCCGAAAGGGGGAAAGTGTTTGCTTTTATCGCAAGACAATAAAGCTTTTAAATATATATATACAAATGGCTCTGGAGAAGTCCAAACACGTACGAGAGAACCTCTCTGGGGAGGAGAGAGAAGCAGCTTTTAAAATGAAGAAGAAAAAGAGAGACTTTTCTCATTTAGCCGATTTTATGAAAGGTATTAGGCATTTCTTTGCTGAGCTTTGGAAGAAGAAGTTTGGACTCGTTGAGAGAGCATTAGAATAAGTTCAAGCTTCCACACTGGGGGTGGGGAGATGGAGGAGTAGACACGCAAGAGCTTTTTTCGTTATCTCCCGGGTTTTTAAGCCAAGGAAAAGCAGAATGTAGCATGCAGGAATTGTTCAATAAGGAAACAATCTTACAAAGTTTATGCTCCATGGAATTTCAGGGCGAGGAAAAAGTATTGGAATTCGTATTGGCGAAAGCTGAGCAGCATCTCATGGTGAACCCATCATTCCTAGTCAGGGATGGGGTGCTGGTAGGGGAGGGTGCAGAATGGGGTCACGGAGAAGTAGGAGGAGGAGGGGGGGACCAATCGCGGTTATAAATGGGTTGCTTGTTTCTCTGAACGTGAGCCCGATCCCACCTCTATCTCACGGAAGCTGCATGGAAAATAAGGTCGAAGGTAACTTGCAACAACTGTCTCGACTCTCGCGAAAAAACATGAATAAGCATAAAAAGGTGCATCTATAGGTTTTCAATCAAGTGACGTCAAGAGAACTGTTGGAACGGAAGCTGTGGCGTGTTGTGAGGGCAAAGAGCTTCCCAAAGTCGGTCTTGTCGGGCTCACCAAAACTTTCGGGCTGAGCCAGGTCTCATCCCCAGTGACTTCACACACCTCACTCAAGGACCTGAGGTGAAAGCAGGTCCCCGACCACCGCCACCTTAAAAGGGGCCGTCAAACTTTCGAGCTGTCGGGCTCATCCCCATTACATGACGCAGAATGAGTCGTCCAACAACAACGATTCCGAACAATGAAGAAAAGTAATGATAACCGAGGAGACGCTAGTGACTGAGTAGAGTTATATAGTCAACTTTCCTTCAACCCTGATTCGCCGAGCGATGAAATATGACTGTGACTCTCGAAGATCTCTATAAAAAATTTCTTTTGCCATTTTTTCCTATCTAATCTGCGGAGAGACGTCAAAAGTTTAAGCTCTTGAGAATGAACAGTAAAGACTCCCTTCAAAGGCAGGACCAGAGACATTTGCTGCTGCTTTTTCCAAGATTAAGTCTGGCCGCTTGCAAGAGTACGGTCGATGCACCAGGGGACGCTTACCTGTTGGAACAACACATGGAGCCAAGTGGCCCAAACTCTTGCTGATGGAGCCCATGGCAGTGATTCGAGCATGGTATTTATTGTTTTCGTACAGAATGCTGAAGGTGACGAGACGGTGCGCACCAGATCAGTCACCGAATTTGAGAGAAAAACCACCAAATTCTGCTCTTGTCCAACCAACCTTGCACTGTTTGTGGTTGCTACGGCATGAT
>JAAUXU010175107.1_pt1 | contig 16020 bp, 13 predicted proteins | sample 7278151 | NCBI WGS metagenome assembly JAAUXU01 (sample SAMN14350113, study PRJNA611818) | marine sediment metagenome | isolation source: surface marine sediment (1.8m) | place: French Polynesia: Moorea | collected 2018-08 | reverse complement strand
TGAGTAGTCTTAAAAGAACTCCAGTCAGACCCTACTTGTCCTGATCCTGGTCTGTGTCTTTGTCTGGACATAGTTACCATGGTTTGAGGGTTTTTCTGTGCAATCCTAGTCGCTCTAACAGACAAACACATAAAGTGCCCAGCTGTACGTATATATCATTACCACATGCTCCCAGTACATAAGGTGTGCTGTAAAGTAGGTCTTTTCTAGACCTCCTTGGTATGAACGAAATGAATGCTCAATGAACAATGTGACGTAAAAAACAGTATGTGCATTTGGCAAGTAGCATTTTACCAACCCTCAGTCTCTGCATCCCTCATTGCTGCCCTCGTTCCCAGGGGCAGCAAACCTTCGGGCTGCAGAGACCTCGCGTTTGAAAGATGCTACTTTGCCAAGTTCACGTAATGTTCTATTACTTGGCTCTTTTGCGCAGATTTTAGAAAACGACCATTTTCAGTCACTCTTTTGAGAGTTCACGAATTGGGCGGAATTTTGCTAACTTGTGACAGAAGTGACAACCTGCTCTCGACGAACTTTACAACACTTCTCCTCAGTTGTGACTGTGACAGCAGAGATGTTAGTGAAAATGAGTCCGAGTCTTGCAGAAAAATCAGCACTGCTGCTCCAGAAGGCGTTTTTTTGTGAGCCAGTCCGGGATATGGTGAAGATCAAGAGTCTGTATGGAAGGGTGAAGACTGAGGCGAAGGACAATGAGGATGCAATCTTGAAGGTGGAAGCATAGATGGCCGGGAAGGCCAGCTCAGTGACGGGTGGAGGGTGTGCTGCACTCATCCTGGAATTGCCAGACCCTGAAGTTGTGGCTCTCCACTCTGCACAAACTCTTGAGAGATTGGCCAGTGAGACTCAGGTCATGATGAAGGACATTATGAATAACAGGAAGCCTCTTGATGCTGCTTATGGCCTGCATGAGTTTGAATGGCTCAATGCCTTCCTCAAAAGCACTTCCTTCTACTTCAGTACCTGGGCCATCATTAGCTGATACTGCAAGGCTTCAGACATCTGCACACGGGATGAAAATGAGAATCAGACAGAGATAGTGACTCCTTTGAAAGGGGCAAATGCTGCTGCTACTGAAACAGTCCCCAATGACAATGACATGCTGCATCAGGGTGAAGTGGTAGAGGGGGATGGCAGACAAGTTCAACGAGTCCAGGCACAAAATCAGACCCAGCACCCTGTCCACAGCATGAGGAAGAGGTAATACCACAATGCGCAACTCTGCACTTTGAAAAACTGTGTGAACTGAAGGCCCAGGAAATGAAGGCTTACATTGAGGGGTCTATGATGGAGAAGGAGGCAGGTTGTTGGGCAGAGAGGCATGAATAGGAGTGTGGGAGGCATCAGTGGGTCAAAGAGGAACGACAGAAAGATCCCAAGTAAAGCAAGTTTTCCTTCAATTATATCATGAAATTGTCTTAAAATGAAAATGGCTGTCATGTTACGGCAATGAAATATATAGGCAACAACTTTGCAAGCTATGCGTACCTGTGCTACAACTACAAGAGTATCTTTGTGGTGTCTACAACAGCAACATACGGGATACAACTTGGATCATGAGATACATATTCCTGTGAAACAAGTTATCATTTTGAGAAATACTGCTGCACAAGGACATTTCGGTACACTTCTCCCTCAGCCTGTGCGCAGCTTCAGCAAAGGGACCCTCTTCTTTGATCTAATGCTCTTGATGCCGGGGATAATGGTGGCCATGATGTCATCATCATCTTCCTGCTATGTTGTGGCCATATTTTGAAGGACAACACATGCTTTGGTGACAATGATAGCATTCTGGATCTGTGTAGTAATGCCTCTCTTAATAATTGGAAATAGGCATTTCCTGATTCCAGTGGTATTGGCTTGGAGTGACTGAAATGACTTGGAGATTGCTCAAGAGCATGGAAAGACTTCAGGATAATGTGTAAAATGGGATATGCAGAGTCAGCTGGCGTGATGAAGTCTTGCTCAATTTCAAGTAAGAGCTTTGCATGACTCTTATGTCACACCCATACATCATGGTTGCATTCTGCCCACATGACCTCCTAATCTCAAATGAGGTATGTGCCTGCTGTCTCTAATGACTTGAGCTTTGAGGGAGAAAATTGTTTGCTGAACCAAAAGTCCTCAGGGTGCACTCCAGCAGGTAGGTCAGCCTGTGCAGGAGCATTCTCAAGCCTGATTTGTGAACCATCGATGCCACGGGGGCAGTTTGAAATGCCAAACTGACTGAACAGGTCATCAGTAGACTTTCGCATCTCTGTTGGATCAGGGAGCTTTTTGAGCATGTGGGACTGCCTGCAAGGAGCCGGTGACACCCTCCTTTGTGTCATGCAGCCACAGGCCCTCTTCATGCCAATACAGTAGCCAGCTGCTGCAACACTGTATGAGGAGATTCTTCAAGAGAATCTCCTTCAGTCAGCATTGCAGCTTTGCTTGTGCCATAGCTTGATATTCCAGCAGGAAAATGACCCCAAACGCATTGCCAGAGTCATCAAGGCATGGTTTGGGGACAAAAACATCAATCTGCCTGATTGGCTCAGCCAGTCTCCAGATCTTAATCCCATCAAGAATTTGTGGGCTGAGTCCAAAAAACGGGTCCACACGCGCAGCCCCAAATCTCAGTATGAGCTGGAGACTTCCTGTTTGGAGGCGTGGGACAGCATGTCCACAGAGACATGTGCCAATGCAGTCATTAATCAGAGGAAGAGGCTGGTAGAACTCATTCAAAACAAGGGCATGCAATTAATTGTCAATGTTGCTATTTAATTATGTCATTTTTCGTTTGTTGCAATTCCATATGTTCTTCAATTTCTAACTGTGAGTCAGTTTTGCTGTTTTTGGAAATCTGTTTTTAGGTGTTCAAATACTTTTGCACGGACCATATAAATGGCTGTTGAAGGCGGCCTTGGGGTGGTTGGCAGTGAAGCCACCGGGATGGGGAGGTATGGAGGGGCGGTGCCCTCCCCCTCCATGTCAAGAGAATTTTGGAATTTGCTTAAAAAAAAAAGCACAAAATTTCACTAGTTTCGTCCCTCTGACGGGTGTTCCAATACTTTTTGAGGGAACTGTAGAAGGACTCTGACAACGTGAACAGAATAATTCCACAGCGACAGAAACAGAGTAAAGAGACAGCAACGCAGCCAAACAACAACCCTAACGACACCTAGTGGAAGGCAGGAACAACCTGAGCCAGAAAGATAGAAATGCCATTTAGCAAAGGGAGATGACAACACCAACCTGAGCATTATCACCTGAGTGGAGCGTTAGTTACTGCATTCCTGTGGTTTGGTTTGAATGAGGTTAGAATGCCCAATCTGGTGGATGGCGACGACGTTAAGGTAGAGGAAATGACGCATTCGCCTTGTTTAAGCTCACTCAATCGCTCAGTCCAGCAGGTGGTCGCGTTCTGTACCATTCACATGCAATGTGTACTAATCAAGAATTACATGAGCAACGACTCTTTAACCGTTTCGTCATCTTATACAGCTCAATAGATAGCTTTTAAGATCCCAGTGCACTTTCTAACCCTTAGATCTCTTATTTGTCCTGTCTGATCTCGCTCGTTTGCATTCCCGTAAGGACGTACTTCGCGTATTGTACTTACAGTTAATGCACTCATCCGTAAACTGTACTCAATTTTGGAATCTCCATTTTTTGGGCTCTTGTGATATGAAAATGAGCCACCCATTGTACTCAAGATGCCCCCCCCCTTTTTTTTATTCCACTCAAAAAAACTCGTTGAAGCAGCATTCTGATTAGAAGCAAATGAGCCAAGCAAAAGCAGAAGCAGAAGAGAACATGTTGGGAAGAATGAGAAGAGACAGGTTCTTTGAAGAACAGGCTGCTCTATAGAAGCAATACAACAATATGGTTTATTTTATGAGGAAAAACTAGTCAGATGCTGCTGCCATTTTTCATTTTTGAAATGCTTTTCTGAATCTGTGTTGTTCTGCTGGAGGAGCTTACTTTGGTTATTGTACTCAACCGCCTCAGATGCTCAAAATTGTTTGGCCGGGGATAAGTACTTTAAGCGGAGTCCACTGCAAAAGGTAGAGTTTAACGGACACACATACATTAAGGTCCGTGGCCAAGTCACCCTGGAGTCCAACAGTGAAAAGTGTGTCCACTTACTGATGATCTGCACATGGTTCTTGAGGACCATAATAGAATTGTTGATAGGTATAAGTCGATACTACAGTGCACAAGCTATGAAATCAAGCAGAAAGAAAGTAGGGAAGAGAAGAGTCAAGAGCCGGATCAGTTTACTGCAGTGGCACAGAACATATAGCTGTCTGAATTTGTGCCTCCAAAGATGCTACGTTATAAAAGCATCTCTGACAGAGCTGACATTTTTAGGAGCTAATAGAAGTCAGTGTCAAGTGTAAGCACCGAAAATTTCAGTTCAATCAGACACTTTTATAACAGCATTTTAGCAAAATGAGCTGCATCGTGATAACTCTGTGGTACAGATGACAACTGACCTTACAGGAGTTATTTGCGTAACAGTTAAAATCTGATTTTTTGGTCTTTCGTTTTTGAAAACAATTGTGAACAAGTTCTGACCACTTTTGCAATTATTGACCATATTGAAACTTCCTCACACAATGCTGGACTCCATCTTCATCAATGGGACGTCTCTGGGTGCGTCCCGCGGACGGGACACTGTAACAAACTCTTGCAGACAGCTCGATATAGCCTCAAGAAGCTTATTCGATACACTCCATTTTACCAAAAAATCACCGGCTGCATATGAAAGTGAAGTTCTAATTTTTTAAAATCCCTCCCTCTGAGGTAATGCAGATCTTCGGACAAGGCTGGAAGGCCCTGCAGACAGTGAATATGAGGTCTGGGGTCATGGAAGCCCCTCCACTGCAGCAGCCGTCAGGGCATCGACATTGCTGTGGCAAGTCCAGCTCACATGCTGAACCAGATGCTGAATCACCTCGAGGTTTGGAGACACCAAATCAACGGATTGGAGCCGCACAACGCTTGATTTTCGAAGCAATTCCGTGCCTGCCTCGAGTGACAGCTGTCAAGTCATGTTGACAATTTTGGCCTTTTTCGGATGTCCCGATGCTGAACTTTGCAATAAGATAAGTGCCAACCTCATACAGTTCTTGCGTCAATGTGATTGAGTGACAAAGTAGGTTCATCTGACGCTCCTGGCAGCAAATCCCAAGTGTGCTCAGAGATTCCTCACTCTACCTGACCTGAGTCACACAGGGTGGACCAAGTGTGATTTCTCCTACGTGCTGTGGTTACCTGAGGTTATATAGCCTCTTTTTGAAAGGAGGAGATTGGAATTTGTGGCCCAAAACAAGTTGTTGAAAAAAGCTTCTTTTTTTTTGGTGGTGCGACCAAAATGCTGATGACTCAAAGCAGACTCCAAGGAAACTGTGGTGTTTCTCATGCTGCCAATCTGTTCCATGTCCTATATAAACCGAGACAGTAGAAAGGTTAAAATTGTTAAAAGTGCTTTTTTTTAGCTCGCGAGTCTTTGGCAACTGAAAATGTGTCTCCTCTGTCCAAGGAGCCCAGTCATGCACAAGGACACGCACGTCTGGCAAGCATCCAGTCAGGGGAAGTAACTGTTGGTTCACATGTAACTGAAGCGGACAAGGTGGGTGACAACTTTGTGTGTCCCTGTGGTGTGCAATATCTGGTGTGACTTGCACCTCTTGGCGTGGCCTGACTGAAATCCGAGAATGCTCTTAGCCAAGAGACTGAAGGACCTAAGGCAGCACCCAAGAGTGGCCTGAGCTTCTTTCTCATGTAGGAAAGGTGCAATTACAGCCCAAATGAACGCTACTTAATGCAATCTGATAAAAACTGGTCACGTGACTGCTTCATTCACCATCTGTACAAGGAATTAAAGTCCTTAAAATTGTGCTTAAACGAGCTTACAAGCAACGAAGACAGATAGATGGACGTTGATTGAGAAAGTTACTTTGTCACTTCAATTGTAGCTACTAACTTGGTTTTTGCTACTAACTTGGTCCTGTCAGCTGTGCTTCGAAGCGGACACTTGTGGACACCCTGTTGACACGTTGATGTACAGCGAATTGTCTTTGCGCCTTTAACAGAGCGCGCGTATATGCAAAGGAACAGCGTTTTTGCGAGGAGTTGAATTTCCGTTCATATTTAAGCGCATATTCTTTTGTAGTGTTAATTTCGCCCAGGACTGTACATCTCTTCCATGCCGTGCAATAGCTGGGACCTAACTTGAGCGTGACCTTTTTCCATTCCATTCCTTGTGACTTAGGCGTGAAAGGCTCTCCGTTTTGGAGACTTGCAACGGAGACTGCAGCAAAGTGTATATGAATTATTATGTTACCTTCATGTACGGCAACAAACTTACTATTAAGCTAACCCCGACGGTAAGATTAAAAAAAAAAGATTAGACATAGCAACACTTCTTCTCTTCCCATGTTGAGCCATGAGCAATAAAACGTTTCTGAAATGTCACGCGTAGAAAGAAGTGATATATGAGAGAATGGCATAAATCCTACTGTATCAACTCCCCATTTGTCAGTTCAGCATGCAGCATCCCCATCGAGGGAAGTCCTGGTCCTCCAGCTCGTCTCAAAAGTTCTACAGATTATCATCGGCTGTCAGGGCAAAGCAAAGCAGGCCCAAGGGTAGAGTTACAATGAGGACTGAAGTCAGAAGCTGCGCGCAGATGTCACAATTTAAGTAACACCGTTCCTGAGCAAATCCTCTTAGACAGGAATACTCAGCCCAAAACTTTTGGAACATTCTTGGTGAACCTGTTTGACAGATTGTACATCTGACGTGCCACGAGACACGTACAGTTGAGGTCAGAAGTTTGCGTGCAGCCCAGGAGAAATCCTCTGTTCTCTCGCTCTAACAAAATCCTCTCCTCTGTTCTCGTGCAAAAAATGCTCAGTGACGACAAAACCAATGTCATAGCAGCATAAGGGTACGAAGTGAAGCAGCATTTGGCAGTGAGGATAGAATAACGTTGAAACGTGAATAAATTTTGTTAGTTTCTTTTTTCCCCTGCCTCCTACCCGTGTGCAAACTTTTCACCTCCACTGTACACGTACGTAGATTCTAGCTGGGTACGTACAACGTACGGCCCATACATGACGCACGTACATGCGACAGCAGACTTTCCCCGTGCACTTCTCCTCCCTGTGCTCCAGGGAGGTGCGGGAAGCCATCCCATAAGGGTACGGGGTGTCCGGAAAGTCGTTGCCCACCTCGAAAACCTTGTTTCTGACTCAGTCATTGTTTAGCAGAGCCGCTCAGGTAAGGAAGAGTGGCCTTGATCTTGGACTTCTCGAATACACTGGAGGCTCCACATAAAATTGTCCATTGCAACCAGGAATGGGCGCAGAAGTCGGACCAATTGGCTGCCAAAAGTAACAAACAGCGGTGTCGATTGAATGGCAACACTTGGAATCGTCCAAAGCCTCCCCCCCCCCCCACACACACACACAACAGTGAACAAAGTGATGTGGATCCCTCAGTGTGTAGTCCAACTTGTGCTTGCTAAATCGTGTTGTACCACCATTGTATGACTTTGTAGATTAATCTTGTCAAAGTTATTCCGTGTAAGGACTTTCTGGCCACCCGGTATAGCGCGGAAGTCAGGCTTAGATTACACATTTGTCTGTGTCTTTCTTACGTCCGTTTACCTGGTAGGTCGTCTGGCATGAATCTCCACTGCTGCCCCCAATACTGTAATGCGAGAAGACCCAAAATGCCACTAGCAGAAGTGCCACCAAGGACGCCAGGAGGGACACCAAGAGGCACACGGTGGAGAAGTCGATCATCCGTAGGCCTAACGAAACAACGAAGATATACTTGCTCCGCTTTATCGTGTGTTTGTCAGTGAGACGGACGAGTGTGGCCGAACACGAGTGGTAGAAGACGTTGACTATGGAGTCCTCGATCGTTGGGTGGAGCCAGCAGAGCGTGGACTGATGCAAACCGACATGTAGTGCCTGAAAGCAGAGCATGAGCTGTATTGAGGCGTCACTTACCGCACCAGCCTTCCCCACCGAAGTCAATCATGCGTATGCGTCTGGTAGTAGAACAAAGGAAAATATGGGAGAGAGAACAAAGGCCGGAATCAAGGTAAAGGACGTGCTCGTGAAGCGACAGACAGACCTTGGACGTATGCACAGTGTGTCACAAAAGTTTCGGCCCCTTTCTTCTCCGTGGCTTTTGGTGACAGCATGAATTTCAAATAAGAATGGGTAAAATTGCTGGCAGCATGAGGGAGGACTCATTCTTCAAGGTAAAGTTAAGTGAGCTTCCCTGTATTTCTCCCCCGGGCTTGGGAACAGCTATTTGTTTTGTCTCTCGTGCCGACAAAAAAGTTGAATGTGTTCGCTCAGTGATGGAAGAAGAAGGATTGGTCAGGGAATTCTCATGACCCGAACCCAATCAAGCATCTCCAATCCCAGGTGGACGAAGAAATGCAAGCGACGAATGAGCTGAGAATGAGCAGTTCTCCAGCACTTGTTGCGCAAGTCACCCATGACCATGCATATAGAAATGACGAGAAGGGTGACTTCTGTCTTTTTTTATTCGCCAGAGAGAGGGTTTTTTTCTTTTTCTGAACTTGAGACGTGCTCACATGCGTCTTGAAGCAGCGCTGGGGACTGACGTGACCTGCGCCAAGGAGGACCTCGGCAGTGGCGTGACCGATATTGCAATGTCTCCTTCTGTGACAACGCCTGCGATGGCATAATGGAGAGGCTCGACGAAGACAGCAGGAGGCTTTGGAGACACAGAACACCTACAGGCTCGCATTGGCCGAGGCAGAGCTTTGGTTAGGGAAGAGATGGAGGCCTTGGGCGTACACTGCTGGTGTCTTCCTCGCCGCTGACAGCCTGAACAAGATTTCGTCCGGGGACTTCTGCTGGTACCAGGGCATGGTATTTGCCCCGGTGTGAGCTTACGCTGTTTTCTCTTCTACCTAGCGACTTTTTCCTTCCATCGAAAATCAGTCAAAAAAGACGTTTCTTTCCACATTTTGACCATTGAAAATGTGCAAAAAAGACAAAAAGTGATTCAAAATAAGCAGAGAACGTGAAAAATGATACTTTCTTCACACATTTTCAGGGGGCTTTGAATTTTTTATGAGCTCCACAGTTCCTACTTTCTGTACTGTCGTTCAGATAAATCAGCACCATTTTCAACTTCATCCAGAACAATGAGGGGGAGAAGTAGAACACAAAAAAAATGATTCAGACTGAAGCTTGACATTTCAGGATTTGATTTACTCAATGTGATCACCCGCAGCTGCAATCATGGACTCCAGCCAGGACCTAAATGACTTGCAGGCCTTCACCATGTTTGTGGAGTCAATGGCAGCCCAGTGCTGCCTTAGAGGAACAAGTCGATGCTGTTGTGGCCAGTGGCACTGGCTCAAAGAAGAAGGGGGGCACGACACCGCTGTTGCTGCCGATGATAACCCAGGGTCATGATTGACGCTGGGAACTTTGTTGTGAAGACATGGATGACATCTCCTCTGCCAGTGGTAACCCACCTATCGTTTTAGACATTGCAAGTCCTGTCCACGGTCCAGTTTTTCTCATCGCTGAAAAAGATGATTCGATGGCCGTGAGACTTCAAATTGTTCAGCAATCTGGTGCCATTCTCGACCCTGGTGGTCCTCATCTCATCAGTAAGGATGTGATGTTTGTAGAGGTGGTAGGACTTCATCTTCAAGTCACTGTTGATGGCCCTGGAGACAGTGGCGTGGCTGACTTTGTGCTTTTTGGCAAGGATGCTCATAGGGGTGGCAGGTGCGGCCCTGATGAGCGCTTCAGGCCAGCTAGGACGTGGGGATGACGTCTCTTATCACTCCTCCAGGACCTTGTGAGTTTTTCCTTTGGGGCAGCCGAGATGGTTCTTGATGCCACTGGGGATGTGACCCGCATAAGCCAATTTGATGATTGAATCTGTTCCTTATGCTCTGTGATGACTGCTGTGTCTTCATGCCAAATATTGGGAAATAACACAATTAGGCACCCAACCTCGCCCGCTAAATGCAAAACATTTATGCTATTTGCCCCCCCCCCCTTTTAATTGTGCCGGATGAAATTGAAGATAAATGGTGCTGATTTATCTGAATGTATCCCTATCCTGATTAACTTACAGTCAGTGTAAGTAAATGTTTGGCACTAATGGAAGAAGGATGCTAAATCATTCTTGTAGTGTATACACCCTGTAAGAATGTGGGTACCTAGATGCCCGGTTAACTGAGTATCCGGGTAGACATCAACTCAACAATGCGGTGTCTTCTTCCAGACTAAGTGCCATAAAAAAGTTGTGGAGCCAGCATCTTTGACTATGTCCACCAAAACAGCTATGACTTGTTTGTTTGTTGAGGGAGTGCACAAAACTTGGTGTGCACACGCAGGACAAGAACCTAGGTGATCGCAGACAGGGTGACACGAGTTTGCCCTCGCCCTCAGCGCACCCTCTCCAGCCACCATCGTGGTCCCTGGCTTCAGCACCAACCAGTGCTGGGTAGGTAGGACTGAAACTGATTCTTTTGAAGAATCTGGATTCGGTGTCAATGATTCAAGTCACTGATTCAGTGAGGAGCACATTTAGTTCTCACTAGGCACAAATAATCGACATCCGTGTGAAAGTCAACAGATGCGAATTGATCTTGCCCGGAATCAGGTGAAGATTTGCTTCGATTTGAATTCGAATTCGCTTCAAGTGTGACTCCGATTCGACCCAACGCTCGTACTTAGTTCTTCAGCCAACTTCCCCCGATCATTACCGGGTTTGGCCCTTTCATGCTGTTTGAGAAAACTTTCATTATTTGTGCGTCACCCCTTACAAAGTTCCAAGGTGATGGCACAAAAAATACTGCCTTCGTTCAGTGCTGAAGTGTGAGAGCGCTTTGTCCTCCGTCCGCACCAGGTACTTCATTAGGAGCGGCACGTGCACGTGGATGTGGACGTACGAGGACATCAGTACTACGTGCTACAAAGCTCTTTGCTCTCGTCAGGCTGCGCATGACACGCTTAATCTCCTGCTGCATCTTTGTCATGTCATCTGCTACCAAATGCAGTCGTTGAGAGGCAGCTCTGCATGTACTTAAGTAATTATTGCAATCTACTTCAAAGTCCTTCCACACTGGTTATCTGGCCGAGATACTCGACTGAGACAACTTTTTTTCTCTCTCACTCTTACACACAACCCTCCCTAGGGAGTTTTGCTGTTTCAGGTTGCTGAATTGTTAATGGTCGATGATGACGGCGCACAACTTCTGGTCTAACATGCTGTGGCAGGACTCTCAACCAATTCGAATACCTTTCCTCCCTCCAACGCACGCACGCAAGGGCATAAATACGAACGCACACTTATCTAGCCCCGAGAATCCAGGGCCCTGACTGCGTGCAAGCTTGGAAAGTTTCAGGAAAGCTTTGGAAGAAGAAAGAGCACACGCAATTTGCAAGACAAATTCCGAGTATGGAGGTCTTGCTCTGAATTTTGCACTTTTTTGTGGAGGCCTCTGCTTGCAATTTTTCCCGCGTTGTCTGCCCCTTTGCCTCTCTCGTGGGAAATCGGTAGAACGCGCGAGAAAAGGAACCTTCATTAAAATGGCGCCCCAGGGATGGATTCTTTTGTAGAAGTGAATCATGCTGCCTCAAGAAAAATGAGCTCCTCGGAGGAGAAGAGTTGGCAGATAGTGTAGAAGAAAGGGGTCTTCGTGGCAAACAGACAGGACAGCCAGAAAAAAAGACACCGCGTAAGCGCTACAGGGTGAGACGAGTTTCGTGTCCGCACTCACAGATTGGACCAAAGGACACATTGGCAGCTGCAGCAACAAGGCCCAGACCAGGACAAAGGAAGTGCACAAAATGTGACTGTGCTAACTTTGTCTGATCGATCTGGACCGTGCTTGGGATTTTGTTTTTCCTTACGTGGCCATGGAGTTGGCAGAGTCAGCGAAGGGAGCCACGACGGGGTAGAGGCTTCGCACAGATCCTGGGCGGTTCTTTATTAAGGACAATTGCATTCCAAGGTCTGATTGAGTTGCCCAAGCGAAAGAAGGAAAAAAAAGCGGGAAATTTCAATTCATATCGCATGTCAGGATCATGTTACAGTACATAAGTTCCACTCAGTACACCAGCGACTCTAGATAATATTGCTGGCTTAGTTGGTCCTTGTTCAACCTCCTCCTCTGTGCAGACAGAAAAGTACTGTTAATGAGACAGGAAGTTGTCTAGGAGAACTGTGCTTTTACCCTTCCATGAAATGTCCTCGAACACACGTTGTGAGTCAAAAAAGGGTGTTCGACGCTTTCCATCACTCAACCCTTCCCCGACTCTCCCAATGTCGTTCCTCTTGTTCTCCCTCAAGTCCGTGGTCACCGCCCATACACATTACTCTTATCAACTTTCTCGACCTCGCGCTTTTCTGCTGCCCATTTTTGACTCACACAGTTTGTGCTCGTCTGAAAGTCAAGCACACGAGAGGATCATTCCGCAGAGTATTCAGAAGATTCGCAGAAATCCACTGGATTCAGCGGCAACAACAACAGTAGCCAGAATAACACTGCAGTGATACTCAGGATGTTGCGCGAAAGCTAAGAAATGTACTTGACTGTTTGACGGCGCCATCCGAGCTCAGTACATTGGCGTAAGAGACTTCATTTCCTTACCTTTAACTTGTTGCCTTCTCTCAATATCTCATCTGACAGACTCCTCCCAGATCTGGGCATCTTTTCCACTCCTCCCAGACAGCATAGGAAGTGTCCTCTCCGCCATTTTCTTATGAAGACTGGTAAGTTGGGCCCAGGAGGAGCAAAGCGAGCCCGAGAGCGAGAGCGCGGGCGTGGAGAGCGTCAGTATGCGCAGGTACACGGCGTGAAAGCCATCGAGACCGATACTTGCCAGAAGCGAGTCCGTACGTATGTGCACACATGCACGTATGGATGCGCAAACTTGGTTGAAAAAAGAAAACTCTGCTCGAACGTGTCGTTTCATTACAATGCGCCAGCCAACGAGCTGCGTCTGCACCTCAGCCCTGACGACGTCTAATACTGCTCTCCTCTCTCTATTCCTCCGGGCTGCGTGGCTGCCACCGTTACTCATTACTCACCCAGACACTTTCACACCGACCCTCAATTCCTTCTCTCTCTCTCTCTCTCTCACACACACACACACACACACACACACACACACATATGTCCATCTGCTGAAATAGAGACAATTGGGGGTAAAGCGGGGTGGAAAATACTGGAGTTCTGCTCCTTAATCTTGGCACTGAAGGGTAATTTCTCACACAAAGTTTCCTGGGGAGAAACAACGCATCCGTGGTGAGATAAAAAATGCAACTTGCATAAGACTGATCCGCCGGCTTCACCATCAGCCGTACACGCAATGATAAACGGTTGCTCATGGAGAGTTTGCAGAGGTGCCAAGTTCTTGCAAGTGCGTGCGTACGGTCCTTCAGCACTTGGAGGATTGGAGTGGCGTCCGGAGGCTTCCGGAGAAGACTTGGAGGGTGGCCACCCCGAGGGTGGCAGACGGCAGGCAATATACGGATATGTATGCCAAATCAAAAGCGCTGCTCCGATGTCTTTTCTATCTTCGTGTAAGCCGAGAACCAACTTCTCCTCACAGTCTCAAACTCAAAATCCTCCTGAACATTTCTCTGGCTCTACATGTGATTGGAAACCGATATCCCGTGGGTGATGCATTGTCATCACTGCTTAGTCACATCTATTCATAGTGGAGGGAGGCTCTCCTTTGAAAAAAAAAAGCCCGAGCATCCAGGAGTATTTGGTGGAGCAAAAAGACTAATGTTCTGGAATGGTGCATCTTAAGTACTTGCACGTATGTAAGGGAACTAACACATAGTGAGAGTGGTTTTCTTGAGAGCTCCTAGAATTCTCACGTACGTATTCACACATTTTTAGACATCAGCCAGGCCATTTGTCGGCAGATGCGGAAGAGGAGATCTTAGTGAACAAACTGAGGAGGGCAATTATTTAAATTGAAAAGTATAAAAACCGTGAAATTACTTATTCGCACCGCTGGCTTCCTGATAAGACCACCGTCACAATAAAGCCTTATCAATACGAGGGCGTCAGAGACACGCACCACTTATTTGTGCTATCCCTGCAGTCCTCCGTACCAAACGGAGTACATAGAATGACGCACTTATGGTACAAGTGCGGACATTATATGTTAGTGTTGTTTCCGAAAGCAATGCTGGATTTAGAACGGCACATGTGAAACCGGGATCGAGAGAACTCTCGGTATCTGGGTTTGTCATTGTCTATGTGAACTAGTTACGAGTGCTGAGTCGACTCAGCACTCTGAAACGTTGTTGTCCAAGGACAAAGCACATCAAATGCACACATGCAAAAAAATCTAGTATAACACAAAATTCGATACTTCCACGACAGGGCAAACATGATCAAGAACAGGAGTGCGATCGATTGCATCATTTCTTTGTGGATGGATGATATTTTCATATGATCATTTATCACTTCCTCAGTTCCTAAGCAGTAATTTCAATTTTGCTCCAACTTCGCAACGATTTTATCATATCTTTCCAACTTTGTTCTACACGACCTCATATATCACACACGCAGATAGCACTCGCATTCACACCATCCACCATCCTATATGCTACGTTTTGGCGTTGGGAGTATAGTATAGTACCTATAGTGTAGTAGAAGTAACTCTGCTCCCACAGAAATACAGAAGGGGGGCCCGATTTATTAAGCACGGTCGAAAATTGTGCTTATCAGATAACCAACTTCCAACCAACATCGAAGTGTGTATCTCAGTATGTAGCAGCAAAGTCAGCTCATAATTCTGCCGGGATTTAATTTCCTTTCATGGTTTAAAGCATACATGTAAAGTTTGTTATGCAAAAGTTTGGGACAATTTTCAAAACAGGAGAAAAGTGATTGTGACTTGACGACGCCGAGGCTAAAGCAATACTGAGCATTTCAGAATATTGTGGCCGAATATCGGTCGTCGCTCCGAAGCTCGCCCAGAATTGTCGCGATCGTACTTAATAAATTCGGTTTCCATGCTCAGGGTACAAAACGTTCATAATTTTGAGGCTGTCAACGGTTGCGACGTTGTCAAGATACAAAAACGTCGCTAGTTGGGGTGCGGGTTGGGAACTACCTGACCTCATTGATGATCAAAATGTCCACCGTTGGCAGCAAACATGGCCTCGAGATCGTCTCTGGAGCTGGGACAGACCTTGGTGACGCAGCTCTCGCTCCTGGCGTCCTTCTACGCCCTTTTCACGGCATTGACGAGGTCTTGCATTTAGACGCAGTAATCGAGTGAGCTCAGGTCTGGGATGTATGGTGGCCACATTGCCTATGGCAAGAATGTTGCGAGATTGTCCTCACGCCACTCCTGCCTCTTCCTGGCCTTGTAAGCTCCAGTTGAGTCCTGCTGGAAGATGCAGTTCTGGTTCTGGGCCTCTATGACCAACACGTCCATGTCGTTTTGCTCCCAAATCCTGCCTGAATGTTTTTTGTCCCTAAGCGCCAAGTTACATAAGAAAATATTTGTTAAATAAGAAATACTTTTTCGTGAGTCACATTATTCTCATATTTTTCGCACTTGGATCATCATCAACATTCGCAGTCTTACTCTCAAAAGTATACGAGAGAGCCTTGGGAACGGTTGAGACTGGTGCAAATTTGTATGCGATCCCAATGAGCATCCTATGGGGCAATATTTTAATACTCCTGTTGGGTGCGTGATCTTCTGTGACTGCACTGGGCTGGCAGCGCCCCTTCTTGGTCTTGTCGAGAACTTCATGATCGCGGCCTCCACATTTCCATGACGTCTCTTCAATGAATCCTAACTCGAGGGGCATCCTTGGATTTCCCTGGGCAATTTTCAAGTTTGGCACTGTAAGGTTCTAGACGTTCATGGCCATAAGGAAGTCTGCCAGCAAGCAACAAAGAGTTTGCAATAATTGGCAAAGGGCTACACTAGACATGTATGTCTGCTTCCTCAT
>JAAUXU010136709.1_pt1 | contig 16020 bp, 11 predicted proteins | sample 7278151 | NCBI WGS metagenome assembly JAAUXU01 (sample SAMN14350113, study PRJNA611818) | marine sediment metagenome | isolation source: surface marine sediment (1.8m) | place: French Polynesia: Moorea | collected 2018-08 | reverse complement strand
TCTTTCTCTTTATTTTCTTTTTATTTATTTTTTTTGATTATCCTTGGTTTCTTTTTTGTGTTTTGTGTGCGTTATCCGGCGGGGGGGGGGGGGGGGGGGGTGGGGGGGGGGGCGCCTCCCCCCCCCCACGAAAGTCTCTCCAACTCTTAGGTGACTTAAAAAGTACTGACTTACTAAGGTTACTGCAAAACCGTCTAAGTTTTGGGTACAATAAAAGCTCACTCAAGCTCCATTCTAACTTTTACGTATGATGAAACCTCACCTTTAGTCTAACTTTTAGTTACAGTCGATATAACGTTGCTTTTGGTATTACCATTGACGTTATGATTTCTGATGAAGCAAAAAATCGTCCAGCAGCGCAAGAGACAGTTAGAGCGAGACAAAAATGTTACATCGACTCTACAATAAGAACTCACTGAAGCTTGATTCTAACTTTTAGATAGGATGAATTTTGCACTCCTAATTTCAGGTTCAACGAGACCCACTCAAGTTTGAAGTATCGCAGTCATTTCTGTTATAATATCTCACCTAACCTAAGGCACTCGCAGGTGCAGGCACACACAGGCTCTCCAGTATGATTGGGTTGTAAGGACGAGCGGTAGTAGTTGTATTAACTAACAAAATTGGCTCTTGCCAACAGAGATTTCCCATATCTCGCTCTCCCATCTCCGCGCTAATTATACGCCATAATTATCTGCGATCCCCCCCCCAAAAGGGTTAGTAATAATAAGGCCGCGGCCGCCTCATTGAAGGCACGCCCACGAAAAAATGGGCAGCAAAAAATGGGCGCCTCAATAATTGTTAAAAATTAGCTGTGGCACATTTTTTCGCCCCGGAAAAATATGGCGCGTCCGAACAATGAGAGCCCATTCATTTGTGGTGAGGAGACCCAAAAAATCAAAGGGTTAAGAGGGGGGGGGGGGCGGTGGAGAAAAACAAAAACAAAGGGGTTGTGCTGTACTAATTTGGTGCTGGCTTCAGTAGAACCTTGAAGTTTATTTAGTGCATACACCTAGAGTAGAGTGAACGCATTCAATGCATTGTAGACGGTGCACAGGCCGACCCCGGCCGTCCACACATCCTCCCCAGTCGTGGTCAACAGACACCAGTGGCTGCTCCTCTCCTTCTTGGGGAGTCACCCTGTACTGTGTGAACCTGAGAGGGAACCAGATCTGTGTTGCCATATCTGAAAAATTGTGGCCTACTGCTTTGCTCCCATTGTTCGCCCACTTGTGCTCACCTATGTCCTACCCCTGACATCTTGGCTATCTCAGCCCCAAATCTCGGGCCAGGACAGGGTGAGGCAAAAGCGAGTGGCCGACGTGTCATTTGGCCTAATGTCTGCTGGTAGGAGCTTGTTCTACCTGTATCAGTGTCATTGCGCCTAAACCTTGATTGATCTCTGGCACCTGCAGGTGGAGCTGGACAAGTACCAACCACAGACGTTCCCGCACGTACGGACACTTTTGCGCCACCCCGTACGGATTCGTGGCCACATGGGGAAAATCATTCGTCTTGGCGCCAGTTTACGGGAAAGGAACGAAGAAGAAAGAAAAAATCCAGATGGCATCAGCGTGCAGTACTGGAGTACACACTGTGTATGTAGGTGGGCACTGATTGGCATGAAGACTAATGCTCTGTCTGATCTGGAGAAGGAGGGAAGAAGGACTCGAACTAGCAGAATTTGTTCACGTTTCCTTTGGGGAGGGGGACGGGGATGTGTGTGTGTGGGGGGGGGGGGCACCATCTTCTTCACCCTTGAGCAGGCCCAACTGAGCCAACTCACACTGAGCTGACTTCCTATTGACTTTTAGGCCATTTGAGATAAACGTCTCTGTGCTCTGACAGCGTTCAAATCTTTAAAAAAAAAACCGTTCAAGATCAGCTGCAATTGCAGTCCAGTCTGCACCTGAGGCTACCGGGAATTCTATTTCTGGACTGATAAATCTTACTTTTTTTTTCTTTTAGGCCAGAGGAATTTCTTTGCTCTCAATCGAAGAAGGTCGATTACAAGCGGATTTTTTTTTATCAAAGGACGTGTGCAGAATTGATGAAAAAAAGCACAAGGGAGGAGAGAGAAAAAAAGTGGAAACTGGAACAATGGGTTCTCTTTCTCTACCAGACTTCACATGTCAAGACTCCTTCTCAGTGATCAATCTCTCCCTTCTCTGTGGGCTCTGCCAGACTGAATAACTCCGAAGACGTTCTTCAGCTGTGTCAGGACTAGACGGCACGAGGTTATTCCCAATTTTAGACTGTTTTTGAGTAAAGGAGGTTTTCCTGCTCTCCACCAGACAGTTTGGGTCAGAGAGAAATGTCCATTGGCCCAAGTCTCTGGCCAACCTTGCTTTTTAGGGTAAACGACATTCAGCCTCCGAGTTATCCAATGGTTGCTTGGCATGCGCGTCTCGTTGTCGGTAGGCTCCAGACTCATATTGGACGACTTTTGGCCGAAAATGGGACCACTGAAGCTGACTTGACTGAGCCGCAAATCGGGGGGGTCAAAGAAGAGGAAAATCCCCACTAAACCCCCCGCTCAAAAAGTCACCCTTTCTTGCTCCGCTCGTCCACCTTCCGCCCATCGGTCGTGTGAGGCTCGGATGGTTTTTTTGCGGCTCACACTGCACGCTGCAGTAGCAGACATGCCGTTCCAGATACTATCAGACCCAGTCAATCACTCTGCACTGGAAAGACGCTCTAGATCTTTCCGCCCATGCGCGCACGCGCACACTGGACTCCCTTTTTTTGGGGGGGGGAGGCAGACGAGTGCTTGGTAAGGTTCAGTAGCATTTTTTTCCTCTTGGAGCAGCTGAACTCGCTCTGATCGTTGAGGATCTTGACATTTGCCTCCTCCGACTCGATGCCGTTGAGGATCTAGATGCTCTCTCCCCCTCCCTCTGTGCCAACATCATACAGGTAATTGTGAGTTTTGCTCTCCTTTCTCACGTTGCTATTTCTGCTCCAACATTTCTCGGTCCCTGAGGGGAGGATCGTGTGAGCCACAAAGTGACCGCTTGAGATGGTGTGAGCCGCAAAGGAACAGGTCTCTTTCCTTTGACCAATGTCAACGCAGGTCGAAGAAGTCGGGCGGTTCCTTTTTGGGGGCTCACACTGTACCAGAGCTGTCGTATCTGTGTGAAAATGACGACTGATTTAGATTTGTGCGGACTGATTGGTCCCAAAATTGCTGCTGCTGTTGGAGCCGCCGCCGGTGTCGCTGTCCGGGGTGGGACTTTTAATGTAACTGTTGTCTAGACAACGGTCAGACTATTTTTGGAAGGCGGCTCAAAAGGAGCAAAAAGTTTGACCGAGTCGAGGATTCGCGCCGAGAAACAAAAGGGTTAATTTTGAGGGATTGGGAAAAGGTTTTTGCTTCACTCCAAAGGGCGCGTTTAGACTGCTCGTTTCTCTCGGGCTCAACCCGGATTTGGTCGCAACGCGCTCATTGCACCCGACTCTAAAGTCCTAAAGACAAGAAGGGTAAATGGAAATGCTACTTTAGGCAAGAGCTCCAAAAAATAATGATAAAAAGAATTACATTTTGGGGAGTTTTTTTTCCGCCGGTTGTTGTTCCAGACAGAAATGAGCGAGAACAGGAGTGAATTTTACGCGGATGTTTACACACTTTTTCTCATAAACTTTGATTGTTTCTGCTGTTGTTGTTGTTGTTGTTTTTGAGACCCTCCGCTGAGTCCAGAGACCGCACCAATTTTTCAGTCCCGTTTTGTGTACGACGAAATAATCCTGCCTTTTTGGGCGAAATTAGGGGTGGAGACGACCCCGCTCGAGTGCGCGGTGGCCGCGGCACTTGTTGATGGCGGCCAAGCCGGGCTGCTGCGCCGGACGGGGTCGGCCCGACCTCACCTCTAATCCACTAGAGACTTTGGCCAACGTAACGGTACTTGACGGGCACCAGCCCAATTTCTACATTTCTGGACTGCTGACCCAAAACAGGTTGACCGCAAGCTGCTGCTGCTGCTGCCGCCAGGACAACATGGGCGTGCCCAAGGCTGTGGCCAGGTTGACCCACCGGTGCTGGTGAAGCCCTCCTGGGGTTGGTGGGCATCACGAGCATGCAGGCCCCAGGATCTCCGTCCAGGATGTGTGTGCCCCCATGCCCTGCTTGGTGGGCCTGATGTCTGAGGAGAACTTTGGGCGGTTTTCTAGCAACTCTGGCTGGTCACGACCTAGTTCTTTTCGGGAGGGAGGGGAAAACGCGATCGCGGAATCAGACAGATGTATTTTTAACTCGTAAACAACCCTTTGTCTGGTCGGGTGTCCAGGAAATCTCGACGATAATCGCGTCGGTCTCACCCTGTTTCCTTCAACTGTTGCCAAAAAAGAGAGAAAAGATGTTTTCATAAGAGCCCCCTAAAAGTGTCCACCCTCCTTTTAGTGCAGGCGTCTCGTTTTGCATGGATCTTGCACAATTTTGCACACCTTCGCGCTCCTCTGACGTTGTTGTTGTTGACCAAGTGGCGAGAGAAGGAAAAAAAATCGGCATCTCCGAGTGAAAATGTCGCAAAAGGTATTCGAGAAATGTCCCTCCTTTCTGTGAAAGAGAGAGAAAAATCCTTATCTCCGTCTGCCCATTTCTCCTCGGCGAGCAACAACACGCGAAATCCCATATTTCAAGAAGTATGCGCGACTTTTTTCCCAGCGAGGGTCTGGAGATCTGAGGCAAAATTCCTCTGCTTTAATTTGTGCTTCCAGCGGGGCTCCTGATCCCGATAAATCGCAATAAATCCAATCTGGAACGGCCAAGAGAAGGGTTGAGGGGGGGGGGGGCATTCAGTAGAAGACGCCCATCTTTTCTTAGCGTGCCCATTGTTGGCCAGGCTCATTCAAAGCTTGGGACAGTGCGAATCTCACCCAAAAAATGGAGGATCTTGGCCTGAATTTCTAACGTGCACAAACAATTTTTTCAAGGTTAGATCTTTTTTTCTGTCTCTCTCTCTCTCTCTTTTCTGCCTCTGTGGGGGCTCCTTGATCTATGGCCGCTCAATCAGACACGATGGCAAAGTGGAGGCGATAAATCTGGTGCAATCAGCTGAGGCTACCGCAGAGAAGATAAATCTACAGCAGACACAAACTTCTGATCTGGTTCTTGGACTCCTGAGACATTTTGCACAAAAAACGCTCCCTCCCTGATTTGCATGGAAGCTGCTGAGGTCGCGTCCGCACTCACACATTGTCTCCGCCGCCTCCAACTGGAGGCTGTCCGACCTCAGCTGCCAGAAGTGTGGATAAAAATCTGGAGAGCAAAAAAAAGGGGGGGTGAAGAAGAAAAAGGGTTGAAACTCCCCGCGAGGATTCGGGACAGGCCACAAATGGGACAGTGAAATATCGGACACCAATTATCTGACTGAAAATTGCTTCCAGCCCATGCGGAATTTCTTGGCCTTTTCCCACTGAGTCGTGAGCATTAAGGAACTCCTTAATAGCCCATTTTTCTCTCACACGTATTCAGGAAAAGTTTGACATATGGAGAAGTGAGAGGACTTGAGGAAGGAGATCGTGATGATCCAGGCCCGATGACGGGAAAAAGGCCGCGTTTGAACGGGCCGACAGCCCAAAGACTGTCCGGGTCTGGACGCAGTCGGACTTGTGGCGGTTGCGCCCGTGCAAACGCGGCTTAAGGAGGAGGCAGCGACGATCGGATCGGGAGGGGGAGGAGGAGGTCATAAGCAGGATTATTAATGTCGTTATTACTCCATTGTCAGCTGGTGGGTGTTTTATTTTTTGAGGCGCGCACGATCAAAACATTATCTTTGACCAGGCGATTTAGTGCCTCGGCGTGATCAGGAGACGTCAAGTACCACTTGACTTTGTCTGGCCGAGTCACACCAGCTTTCTCTCTCGTCACGCCACTATGGGAAGGTGTCTTCAGGGGCGCTGTTGCTCAACCAGACATCGAAGAAAAAAGAAGTGACTGAACCGAATTTTTGACCCACTTCAACGTGAGCAACTCCCTTCAACCCATATTCTTTTGGCCTGACAAAGACACTGGTTGTGTCCACATGAAAGTGATCCCTGGGCTTCTCGGTTATAATAGAGTCATAGTATATAAAAATATAGAAGAGGCGAAGCTCGAATATGGCGGAAAATACTCCAAGTTGACAGTAACAACGAGGCCAAAATGTTTGCCTTAACAGAGAAGCTCCAACATTGGTCGTTGGTTGGCACAGCTGCTCTGGAAGCAACGTTGCAAAATTCCAAAAAAAATGCCAGAAAGTGTTTGCAGAGAACTTGTCCTTGACAAATTTATACACTAGTTTTGGCTTAAGCAGCCGCGTCGTGTATACACAAGAATTGGTTGCAAAAAAAGTGCAAATTATTGTGACCCCACCCTTGCCAAGAGTTGGTGCCAAGGGAATGGCAGATTTTTGAAAGGTCACCCTGTTGTGACTGACTTTATGCTTCCAATGCAGTGAGAAGAGCAAAATTTTTGCCTGGGACCCAACCTTGAAGGGATCCAACAGCCGAGCGTAGATCAGCAACAAGCTGACGTGCGTCAGTGGCTGGCACGAAAACTGCTGAAAGTTGCCTTCACTTTCCAACTCACGCATGGTCACTGACTTTCCAGGCCAGACTTTCCCAACCACGAGGGACTTTCCACTGGAGTCGGTTTCGGCACTCTGCCAGACATGATGAAGCGTCGGTGTCAACACCAGCCGGAGGGGGAGGGGGTGAAAATTGACTGGCAGAGAGAAGAATTTCGGTCTGGTGGAAGAAATAACCCTTTTTTTCTGCCTCTTCCTGCCTAATTCGCCCACTAATGTGTTTCCAAACCAACGGAGGCGCTCTCGACCAGACATAAATTGCGGTAAAAGCCTCCGCGCGTCACATATTTCTATCTCTGGAATGTTTGAATAATGGGGCTCCCCCAAAATGGGACCGGGTTTGGGGAGGGTGAGGAGAAATTTGCATAGGAAGATTTTTTTTGGTTTCCTCCCCCCCCTGAAAATTTTTCTCTGTGTGTGTCAAAATGCTGGATATTTTCCCCCCTTTGGTGCAAGTCGGGGTCACTGGAGCGTTTCACGTTGGTGTCGTCACATTTGCCAGGCAGCTTCTTCAAGGTTAAAGGAGCGTTTACACAAGTGTCACAGCCCGGAGGAGGAAGTCGGGCCTGCAAATCTGCCACGTGCAAGTGCTACCTTAAAGGGTCTGCCCAGTCGGCCCAGGAAGCGATTGCGCCGCTCTGGGCAGGCATTCATAGTACACGGGACGTCCATCATCGGGCTGGACTCCACCAGACAGCTGGAACACTCGTTTTTCCTTGGAAAAAAAAGCTGTCTCCAAACATTTTATAAGCTGGAAAAAAATGGCCTCCATCATTTTCATAGCTGGAATATGAATATAATCTATGCAAACACTAACATTACTTGAACTGAGAGTAGCAGAAGCTGTGAATATTTGCGTTGCATGCGTCAAAGGATCGAAACTTCCATTTTTCTCATCACGTCACACTCTGGTTGGCAAAAAGGGAGGGGAGAAATAAAATCTGACACACAATACGAGTAGAGGTGGGGTCGGCCCGGACGTTGCCGACGCACCTCGAGTCCGCAGACGGCCGACCCGTGGTCGAGGGACACGAGTCTGGCGTCGGTGAACCACAGATGCAGCCTGATCAGTGGGTGCTGACCCCACCTCTAATAAATTGTAACGCTTTGGTGGCGACGAGAAGAAGAAGGCAAAAAAAAAAGGAAATCAAGGTCACCAGAGCGTCTTTTGCTGCTTGGCAGCGTCTTCTTCAGTGAATGAAAAGCTGGTCACACGTGCCTGGTCACACACACACACACGCACGCACGCACGCACGCGCGCGTGCGCAAGGTCAGACTCAGCACTCAATGAATTTGAATACTTGGTGAAAAGAAGAACCTGACAGATTGATACGTATAAGGCGGGCGGCGCTTTTTTTTGCCCTGGCATTGGGATTGCAGTGTGAGCCGCAAAAGACGTGTGCGCCGCACCACGCGGTCGTCTTGGCCCCCTCCAATGACAAGTTGTGCGCCTCCAAGCAGGACTTTTTGTCGTGGTCGCGCAAAGAGTTGCAATATTTTCGTGCTGCACGCTGCATTTTGGCCTGAATGCGTTTTACAAGCCTCTGACACATGTTCGACGTGCTTTATGGAAAAAAAAAGACTTTTTCCTTGTAGAAAAGCATGTTTTTGGTCGAAGGATGGAAATTCAAACGAATGAGATCAGGCGTGACGCCCTTGATTGAAAATACCGAATTTTTAGCAATTTTTCACCTTTTTCCCACCCAGAATTCCTTCAATCCTTGTGGCAAAAGAAGGAAAAAAAAGTTCCTAAATGATGTTCGAGTAAAAATTTTGTGCAATGTCTCACCTCTTCCTGGTTGACCTTAGCACACATTTCCATTTAAACTTTTTTTTTCTTCCATTCCCCCCCCCTCTCTCCACTTGTCCGACGCGATCCAGATCCATTAGCTTTTCCTCCGCCTCCCCCTTCTCCCCCTTGGACGTCGTCGTGGCCGTCGCCGTCGCCGCAGTCGTCAGCGCCATCAGTGACAGTTAATTCGCACGCGAGACCATTTTTTTTTCGGGATTCCGCGTGCGTGACTAAATAAGACATCTTCGCAGGTGCAAATTGGACGAGAAAAAACCGTAACATCTTTTCCTGAGTGGAAAAAGGCGTAACATGATTACCTCTCCTACACAGAGAAAATTAGGTTGGCCAAAGCCGCGGACAGGGTGAGGCGGAAAAAGCGGCCTGGGCCCAGACGCGGCTGCCGGCCGCTGCGCGGCTGCCCTGAGTCACCCTGTAGGAGTTGCTGAGGCAGAAAACCCAGAAAATGCGCTCGTGCTCCTGCTCTGCTCTCCACCTGTGCTGCTCACTCACATACGTGAGACCGCATTCAGCTGATGCTTCATTTGTCTAACTGTACACAATAAAGAGGTGAGGAGAATTATTACTGTGCGATTTATTTAACGTGTCAACTGAAGAAGCAAAGAAAATGGCACAGACTCAATTATGCGTATGTAGCACGAAAAAAAAAAAAATAAAAACAACTAAAGAACTATGTTATTTTTTTTTTCACTTCTCGTTGCTCTCCTCCTTGGGCGAGACCAAATCGTTTCTGTTAACATCCTTCTTGCTGCTCAGATCCATGGGACTCTGCTGCTCGTCCTCCTCTTCCTCGTCGTCGTCGTTGGAAGGTTCTTCCTTTTTCACTTTGGGCAGCGCCTCGGGTTCGTCCTTGGGGCCGGCGGCCTTGGTGGTGGCGGCGAACCGCTCCATGAGGGCCTTGTGCTCGGCCAGCAGGTCCAGCTCCGCAGCTGGTCGGTGCAGTCCGGCCAGGAAGGGGTGCTGCTGCTGCCTGACTGTTGCCATCTGCTGCCACAGGTGCGTCTGCGCCAACAGCGGACTCAGCAACGCCTGCTTGTGGAACGGGATCCCGGGGAAGCCCGGCAACATGGGGAAGCCACCGCTGTACAGGGCCGCGGCCGCGGCGGCCGCTGCCGCCGCGGCTGCCGATGGCGGCGGTGGCGGCATCGGTGAGGAAGAAGAAGGAGACGCAGCTGAAGCAGGGATGGGCGGATCAGACGAGGGTTTGCTGACTGGTGGCGTGGCCACGATGGGCGGCGGGGGCGTAGCCATGATCGGTGAGGGCGTGGCCATGATCGGCGGGGTCATGGACGTGAGGGACGAGGCTCTGGGGACCATGGTTGGCGGCGGCTCCGGGCTGTGCGAGGGAGACGGAGCAGTCGCGGCCATCGATGCCTCGTCGCTCCTCGTTGTGGTGGCAGTCGTCGTCGCCGGCGAGTGCCACAGGCCTGTGGAAGTCGGGCTGAGTGAGGAGTTGGAGCTGCTGCTGCTGATGGGTGAGGACTTCTTGACGCTGCTCTGCAGGTTCTGCTGCATGAGGCAATGGATCTTGAACCAGTTGGACCTGCGCCCGTACCGTGACCCCGACTTGGACATGCCGACCAAGAGGCACTTCCTGAGTCTGCAGGCCTTGCAGGCCGTCCGATTCTTCTTGTCGACCACACATCTGTAGTTGTTCTTGCAGTCCTGGATGACGGACTGGTTGTTGCAGGTGCGTCCGAAGAAGGACTTGCAGCCTTCGCAGGTGAAGGCCCCGAAGTGGAACCCGGCCGCCGGCTCCTCACACACGCGACACAGCTGATTCTGCATGGGATCGAGTCTGTCCAGCTGGAAGAAGGAGTGAAAACACATCTTGTTAGCTCTGGGCAGAAGAAAACAGAGAAAAAAGTGCTGTTGCATTTGTAATTCCTGCCGGTAGTTGAGCATTTATCATACCTGGTTGTCAAGCCCAGGAGAACTTCTTTTTACGCCTTCTTTTACCCCCAGAAAGACCTCCCGCCAGTAATTAGATACAGCATCAAAGGAGGTCATTTGAATATTTTCGCCATGTCGCAAGTGCGTACAGGGTGAGCAAGTAAAAGCGTGTAACTCACTTGCTGGCTCATTCATTGCTCGGAAACTCACTCAGTTGCTCACAAACTCACTCAGTTGCTCAAGGTGACGAGCGAGTTGCACGCACAGGCGAACCCCCCCCCCAAAAAAAAACCCAACTTAACACTCAGTGTATAACACCAGGGTGGACGAAACTGGTGGACTCATTGCCAAAGTTCCGTTTGTTCCTGACTCACCCTGTAGCACTGCTTGGCCCCCCCGTCAGTGGGCAAAAAGGGCAGAAAAAAAATACTTCGCTACTTAGCAAGAAAAGTGAAATTAAGCACGCAAATGTATGAATGGAAGGAGGAGGCGCGTCCAAGGCCGTGTCATTTATGCATTTACCCGCTTTTTTTTACCGCGGTTTCCCCTACAAATGCCAAGGAAGGGGTTGGGCTCAGTCAAGATCCCCAACTCGGGTGGGTCTTACACCCTTTTTTTTTTCGGGAAGTGGCAATTTTCGGCTCCCGAATAATTCGCCGGCTGCGAAATGTAAATAAAGCCTCTGTGTGACGCCAGAACTTTGGCGCATTTACAATAGTTGTGTTGCGCAAGTGGCTCCGAAGGACCTTGTAGCAATTAGCATTGCTTCTTCACTTCTGAAATGATCGTGAGGAAATCCGGGCGAAATCGTAAAGGAGCCGCTGGAAAAGCGTCAAATCGGCCCGGATTTATGACGTGATGATGAAAATCACTCTTAATTGCCTGAAAACCCTCGGATTCCGTGACTGTGGAGAGAAAGTGTTTCCCTTCTTCCACTTGTTTGCATGCGTCTTTGGACGATTTTTTTGACGGAAAATTGCCTGTGAGAAGAAAATCGAGGTGCGTTTTGCTCGTAAAAGCGTAGAATTTGCGTACACGCTAATTGAATGTCACGAGAGCGAGGGAAAGTACGCGAAAATCACGTAAATCATCCTTAAGAAGAAGGAAGGGAAGTTTCGGCAAAAAAAACTTGCGAAATGTCGATCGCGCACCGGCCTCGTTTACTTGATCATGTGAGAGACAAGGAGGAGCCTGGGTGTGTTGGACCTGACGCAGTCGGACCTGTCGGGGAGTCTGTGCAACTCCGTCATGTCCACTGAGGACTCCGCTGCCTGCGGTGTTGTCAGGTGGCCTCGCCCACTGTCCAGTTGTGACATTGTCCGGTCAAGACACCAGAGATGTCACAACGCGACATCGGAGAGAGTCCAGATGCCACGACGCGACTTCAAGTACACGAAGTGCTGGAACTCGGCCACGGACTCGTCCGTGGTGGGGAGGTCCATCCCGTGCATTTGGTCCAGCGCCGTCCGAGTTGACCTGCCGTTGGAGCGACACGCACGCCGGTCCTCCTCGGCCTCGAGACCTTGACCAGCCTCAGCGCCGCCGTCTTGGCCTTCCAGAGCCTCCTCTGGCCTGGCCGTTCTGGCCCAGTAAGCATCGCGGCTAATGGCATTCAGCAAATTATGGCAGCTGCCGCCCCTGCGAGTCTCTCTCAGAGGCCATTACAATAAATGGATTGTTTTGACGGCTCCTCGTGAAATCGTAGCATGCAGGTAAATGGATGTGGACCAATTAGCAGCGCTTAGCGGCGCTGAGTGGCTCCGAGCGGCGCCGTGCGGCGCCGTGCGGCACAGAGCGGCGCAGAGCGGCGCAGAGCAATGCTGAGAGGCGCCGAGCAGCGCCAAGTGGCGCTTTGACAGCTGGCCAAAGGTGGCTGAATCCTTGGAGGAGACAAAAAAGCAGCCAAACATCAGGGGAGGGGGGGGCAAATGTGTCATATGATGATTTAGATCTTATCTGCCTAATAATAACAAGCAGCAGCCTTCACGGAGGGCGCGCGCGCGCCTTCAATTAGACGAGAATTAATCTTTTCTTCCTTTTGGCGTAAAAATTCGCACTGAAGAGGATTCGCGAGTGCGCGCGCGCGCTGCACGCACACACAGGAGGGCTCCAATTACCTTCATGCCATCATCGCGGAATGAATATATGGCAAAAGAAGAAGATCCATTCTCCCAATTCACGGCCAGCGGAGATGGCGTGACAACAATGTCAGTGTCACACTGCAGAGGAGCTTTTTTGTCGTTTTGCATGTGCGGAAAGTAGAACGGCGGTGAAAAAAAATTTGGAAAAAAAAGTCGTTCTACTTTGTAACTTGTAACCAATTTCAATTTTGTGAAAAAAAAGAAGCGTCGTGCGGGTCAAGATTAAGGAGTTCCTTTTCTATATGTAGGCAAAGTGGGATTTCAGACCTGGGTTCTTCCCAAAGGCGATTTAGGTGAAATGGGATTTTTCAAGACAAGTTCGGAGAAAGCCAAGAACCCTGGGGTTTGCCAGAAGCGCAGAGAGGACTCGGAATCCGGGCAGACATTTTGGGAGGTTGAGACCGAGGTGAGATATGAGAATGTGCGAATCACAGCTAAGAGAAAATGACTTATGGGAGCCATCAATTTCCTCCCTAATCCTCCCAATGTCTCAATTTATGTACAAGGAAGATTCTTTTGCTTGTTCTGCCTTCTCATCCGTGAATTCATGGCCTCTTCTTCTTCACGGATCAAATCTTGCGTTACACAATTTGACGCAAGGAAATTATTGACATTAATAAAAGGTGTCACCGGAGCAATAAACGTTTGGCTCCCCTTACACAGACTCAGATCCAGTTACGCCATAACCCTTAAGAGTCCCCGAAGTTTCGTCTTCTTCCACTAGGGTTTTTTTTAGTGCACAATGTTGCAAATTATTCGCGTGAAAAGAAGATGAGCTGAGAGATTTTGGACTGTGAAATGGGTCTTCATAAAATTTCATTGCCACCACGCTGTAATAACGTGTGAGGCATCATTGTGTAGGCTGAGACCGCATCTCCGCCTAGGCCTGACGTGGGCTCGCCAGGTGGGGATGGGTTTTTTTGGCACACGCGTTCAACGAGCAGATGCCCAAACAATGAGCGGGAGGTGCACAAAAAAGTTGAGGCAGCTGCAAAAGTCGCCACCAGACAGAGAGATCGGCTGCTCCACAAGCTGTGGTGACAAGCAAAGAAGGCCCGATCTCGGCCTTGACAGGCCCCGACCCAAAAAGGCTCCTACAGCTAAAGGCCTCTCGATTGTGGCATGTAATTTTGGTCTGCCCCTTTTGTTTTCCTGGCAAATAAGATTGAATTTACTCACCCTGGAGTGATCGATGGTTGACGGGAAGGGCGGGAACGACCCCGGCGACCTCAACATGGCCTCGACGCTCCCGGTCTCCGAGATCATGGCAAAGAGAGGAGAGAATGCAGTGAGTAGAACGAAGGGGCCAAAAACCGAGCCCTGAACTCCCGAACGTTCAGACACCGACTGAAGAAGAGTCGAAATTTGGGAAGATTCACCTTTTTCCGCCGCCGCAGCCGCAGCCGCCGCCGCGGCATCAGCAGCAGCAGCCGTCGCCGTCGCCGTCGCCGTCGCCGTCGTCGTCGCCGTCGTCGCCGCCGCAGTCGCAGTCGCCGCCGCAGTCGCAGTCGCAGTCGCAGTCGCCGTCGCCGTCGCCTCCTCCGAGCGTTGAAGTCGCCGCGCGCACTCGCGTTTTTTCCCCTGTCGAACCGCGTTTTGCGGCTCGAATCCCCGTTGAAGTCGCTCCAAAGGTTCCTCTCCTTGTTGTTCTTCTTCCACTGCGGCTGCTGTTGCTGCTGCTCCTTCTCGCTGCAGTCGAGGTGGGATATGGATCGGAGCTCAGAGAAAAATGGGCACGAGTCTACGCGGCTGCTTGGAGCGGCGCCCATTTATGAATGGGCGGCCGCAGAAATGGCCTTTCTGCCCCCTCCTCTCCCAATTTACTTTATTATTATGTGACCCAAAATTGCCTGAATTTAACCTTATGGCGAGGAACTTTTACTGCGTGGCCTCAGCCAAATGACATCGACTAAAGTGTTTGAAAGATGCCTTCGGCCAATTGTTTCCCCCATGTAGGAGAGAAACCTCTCTAGGGAATTATGAGCACCCAGCCCATTAGGAGCCCATTTCTGCGCTATGCCCAAAATGTCTTTGGGGATCCCTTTTCTCCATCTGATACTGGCTTGATCCTCCCACCGACAATCCTGAACCTGCACGTGCACTCTTCAGTTGTCTTCGAGTCAGAGGTGCCAGCTTGACGGATTTTGTCTGTGCGAAATGGGGCCCCTAAATGCCTGTCAGGATGATTTGTTTGGACCCTCAGCCCAGTGAATAATAACGATTCCCATGCCCACCCTGGAGGAGGGCGAAGAAGGAGAAGGCGATGGCGAAGGCCAAGTGGAGGAGGGGGAAGGAGAACTTCTCCCAGACGTAGTGAAAACGCCTGTCAATCAGTGAGCGGAACCGTCAAATTGTTATTCAAGAATCTCAAGGGATTGGGGAGAAAAGAGGAGGGAGGCAAATTCCGCAGTCATTACGTAATTAATGTTGAAGTTCTGGCTGACGCGCGCTCGCCCAGAAGAAGAAAAAGAGAATCTTTTTTTCTGCCGCCCACTTAATGACCCATTTTGTCAAACTCCGGGCGGGCAAATTGGGCCACGTCGGCAGGGTTCATTAGTCGGACATACATCTTGTTACCCAAGTCAGCAACGCCTAAAAGATGAAAAGAATGGGTGAATTATGGGCTGAGACGGCCGAGGGGCATAATTAAAGATTCATGCAATCAAAGCTGGGAAATGCACGCACTTGGCAAAAAAGTTGCATTGCGCACGTGCTCACCTTTGCCGGATGCAGCGGAGCGAGCAGCAACTGTGCAACGTGGAGAACAAGGAAGGGAGTCCGTTTCGGCGCGCAAGAAAGGGGTTACAGGGTGGTCCAACTTTAACGTGACTCATTTCGTACGAGAAGCAGTCAAGAAGGTCTGTCTGTGGCCTTGACGACGTGCCTGAGAGACACGCTCCACTGGAAGGAGGTCTTGGCGATCCAACTGCATTACCCCAGAGGTTCTTTTCGTGATCAGGACTTTTCCCACTGAGTCCTCTTTTCCTCGGGACGTCTCTAGACTTCTTCAAGGCGTCCCCTTCAATGTGTCCTCTGGCGGGGACTCCTTGACTACCTTGTATGATCAAGACTTCTTCATGGTGTCCTCTTGCTAGGACCCCTTGGACTCTTTCAGAGTGTCCTCTTGCCAGGACTCCTTCAGACTTCGCCGTCCCGTCACGGCGTCCTGGGAACTCCTAACATGGTGTCTTCCGGCTCGGACTTGTTCAATGTGTCTCCTGGCTCGGACCCGTTCAAGGCATCATACGACTCGGGCTTCTTGATGGCATCCAGACTTCGTCACGGCGTCCTCTTGCTTGTGTCTGCAGGACAATACCGAGCACATCTTGTTAAAAGGGCATTGTGAGACGAGGGAGGCCAATCTGAACTTGTGACAGCACTTCTCGGGCCACCCTGTGGTGGCGGAGAAGAAGAACGTTTACAGCACTGTCTGGTCGAGTCTTAAAGGCCAGTGGGATCCATTTCTCATGGCTTTATGGGCAGCAGCAGCAGGATCGTTTTCGTTAGCCTGTGGGGGGGGGGGGGTGGTGGGGGGGTGGGTGGGGTGGGTTGGGGGGGGGGGGTTGGGGGGTTTTTGTGGTTTGGGGGGGTGGTTGGGGGGGGGGGGGGGGGG
>JAAUXU010095697.1_pt1 | contig 16021 bp, 13 predicted proteins | sample 7278151 | NCBI WGS metagenome assembly JAAUXU01 (sample SAMN14350113, study PRJNA611818) | marine sediment metagenome | isolation source: surface marine sediment (1.8m) | place: French Polynesia: Moorea | collected 2018-08 | reverse complement strand
ATGGCTCCAAGTCAGGGCAGGAGATGGTGCCTCTTGATCCACTGGTCAGCTTGAGCCACACGGATAAGGACAAGTTGGTCCTGAAGGCAGAGGAGGTGGTGATGTCGACCTTGGAGGACGAAGAAGCTTTGGATGGCTCCAAGTCAGGGCAGGAGATGATGCCTCTTGATCAACTGGTCAGCTTGAGCCACCCGGATAAGGACAAGTTGGTCCTGAAGGCAGAGGAGGTGATGATGTCGACTTTGGAGGACAAGGAAGCTTTGAATGGCTCCAAGTCAGGGCAGGAGATGGTGCCTCTTGATCCACTGGTCAGCTTGAGCCACACGGATAAGGACAAGTTGGTCCTGAAGGCAGAGGAGGTGATGATGTCGACCTTGGAGGACAAAGAAGCTCTGGATGACGTCAAGTCGCGGCTTGTTTTCACGGAGGTAAACACATACAAACGCAAGTGAACGAACAATACGTAATATGTTGCACATATGATCGTTATGCATGCGTTATTGTTCGTATAATTACTATGCACTCTCTATCTCATCATTGTGTATTGTCCATATACTTCCAGCTGGAGACTCCCAAGTACCTAGAAACGTCCACATGCAGCACTTGGCCTCCTCAATCAGACCTTAACGTCAACAGCATTCAAGACATAATTGCATCCAGCAACCCCGACGCCGTCACGACAGTTCCTAAAGAAGCACAAGAAGAGGCTGTGAGCAACATAGCAGATGCTGAGAAGGATGTACAGAAAGAAGATATTGATGAGCTGTTGAAGGACGACAAGATGGACATGTCGTTTGAGGTCTGGAGCCAGGGCAACTGCAAGTTTGTGTGCCCGTTGTGCGACAAGATCTTTATCCGCACCAGGGTCTTCTTCTATCACATGTCAGCGGGCCACGGAATGACCGCCCGTGGCTTTAGGGAGAAGTTCTCCGAGAAGAAGTACATGATGAAAAAGTCTTGCCACAAATGCAGGGTATGCAAGCGCGTGCTCCTTCACGACCCAGACCGTATTGAGGCTCACTTCAAGGGGTTCCACAAGACCATCACCTCCCTGAAGATGTACTTTGTTAAGTATTCGGTTAGAAACTTTGAAACAGACGAAGACCATGACCAGTCGGAGAAGGAACAGGAAAAGGCGGAGAACATGGAGAAGATGTTACAACTCTCCAAAATTGAACGGTGCATGAGCCAAGGCGACCTTGATAGATGTCACATCTGCAACAAGTCGCTGCCACCGAGTAAGATTGCCATCCACCAGCACATGGAAGACTCGCACGGCATTAACATCATTCAGTACATACAGATTTTCTTTGGCATGTTCGACCGGGCGTGCCTCTACATCTGCCTTTACTGCAATGCATTCACTTCTTGCTGCTCAGGGACCCTGTCTAAACACATCAAGACCGTCCACGCGAACACCATGAAGAATCACACCCAGACGTTCGGCAGCCGCCAGTTTGCAGTCAAGTCTTACCTGAAGTGTCCCATGTGCTCAGAGACAGTACTCCACAACGCTCCTCAGATCAGGCGCCACATGACCGTGGCCCACTTGTGTTACGAGCCACATGAGTTCCGGTCTGCACTCAGAAATTCGTTGATCTCTAAGGTCAGCCCCACGCAACCTTCAGAATGGAGGGAAATACGGAGCGACAGTGACATCCTTCAGAAGCCAAGAAAGTGCTCCGTGGTGCTGGAGGACTCCAGCATTGAACAATTTGGCACAAAGAGAGTCTACTTTTGGCACAGCAAGTGTGTCTACGCTTGCCCTGTTTGTCTGGACAAGTCCTCGGAGGAACTCCGGTGCTCAGCGAGGGTGGACATCCTGCAGGCTCACCTCAAGCAAGTGCACAAGAAGCAACTGTGTGACTTTCAGCTGGAGGAAATCAGGCTACACACGAGCTATGCTGAATGCACCATGTGCAAGCAGTCAAACTTAGTGCACGACTTCCATGGCCTCAACAACCACAGGAGCACCAAGCACCCAAAGGTTACTAAAATGAATGAGTTTAAGAGATTCATCAAGCATACAGCTGTCCCAGAGAACTGATGAGGCAGCGGGGTCATTTACGTTTGTACGTAAATCACTAATTAATTTCTCATGTGCAATAACCAGGGTATTGACTGATTCCTCAAAATCAGGAATGCATTCCCGTTCCCCGTTCCTCAGGCCTCTAGTCGTTCCGTTCCTGATCCCCCCAAAACAAGCTGGTTTCGTTCCCGTTCCTCAAATTGTTCCCTTGGAAATTCTAAAATCCGATTAGTTTCGGCGATTTCGTTGGCATGTTGTGTCTGCATGGTCTTACTGTATTTAATTCTATTGTTAAAGAGAAAGACACTTTTAAAATGAAAAGAAGACATAAATATTTTAAGCATTTTTGGGTATACTTTTGTTTATTGCTTCTCCAATCTCCCTTTCCTCTTTCCGTCCTGAAAGGAACAAGCGAAAAGAAATAGTTTTGATGTTCCCGTTCCTCACCTTAGTCGTTCTGTTCCTTGTTCCTCAAAATCAGAACCGTGTTCCTCATAGCATTCCTCGAGGAGCGCGTTCAAGGCCCTGGCGATCACAATGCAAAAACTGTACTTACTGTAAAAATTATGTAATTTCTTCACGTAGGGCTATGATACGTAACATGATCTCAATCATTGATGTATAGCAAAGATGAATTGAAATGCGCTCGATAAAACTCAAAATTGCAAGATGCAGATATTAAAGATTTGGTATACAATATTAGATATTGAATTCACTACTTGTCCTCAAACACAAGACACGGAGACATTGGCACCTGCCCTCTTTCTCCGTCCCTGACAGCCTCCAACAAGATCGAGGGAGACAGCGGCAACAAGAAGACCCTCAAGGATGTCTTGGGCAGCCAGACCATCTGTAGAGAAAACTCTGTTCTACAGCCTGGCAAAGCCGCTAATGGTGCAAGTGAGAAACTTGGCTGTCAGCAGGGCGTTCTTAAAGGCTTTTCGATGTCGCCAGAGGTGGGCCTATTTTCGACTGACGTATGTCCCCGATTCGGACGTGCAGTCAAATCTTTAAGCTATTATAAATATTGCACTCGTCTTGACGTTATGTAAGTGGTGACAGCTTCGTCGGTGAGCACACTTCTTTTTCAGTCCCATCTCAAAATTGTGTGACCTAATTTTATCATTCACTTGCTGCTTACCAAACAATAACGTGACTTCGAGGTTTGACTGCTCGTACTACATTTTTGCCTTTCATTATTGACTACAATGAACGCTGCCAACAATGGAACTTACTTTCGAGTGCAATTCAGTCGTTCCGTGCTGAAGTAAACAGCAGTTATGTACCATATGTGATTCACTTTGTCGAGAAATCTGGCTTAAAACATCTTGTGGGACACCTGAGGCACATCTGTTATTTACTAGCAGAGTTAGTTAATTACCTGATCCACGACGGCTTAAAAAGCCCCAACAGTGATGATTTTTAAAGGAGAAATGTAGAACAAAATGCTAAACAAGAATTAAACTATAGTCTCTGTTAAGGTTTTCGAGTGAGTGGAACAAAGGATACCACAGAGAGCATAAACTGCAGGCTGGTCAGGATGCCACGTTGCAGTTCTCTAACCAGTCCTTTCCGTCTTGACGGCAATTCTCATTGGCATTCCAGGATTTCTGATCTCCCGGATTCTTCCGCAGTGTCTGAGAATGGTGAAGATGTTGCGGCGGTTGGCATCTGACTTCAAAGTGGTACAATCCTTGAGCTCCTCAGCGGTAACGAACTGGACTCCGCGGGGCCCCGACCCCTCTTGAGATTTTAGCTCCTAGATAGACTCACTGTTAACATCTATAAAATTAATCTAAGCCTTTCAGGGCGTTTCACCTTAAACCTCTTCTTCTCCTTGATAGAAGCCATGGCCTGGAATCCCTTGCCCAGAAAAGTGTACTTCTTGGCCACGGCATTGTTGTACTCGTCGATCGCACCATTCAGGGTCTCGTAAGTCATTCGGCCTGTTTTGGAAAGCATTGCTACCCTACTGCGTGACAGTACAGAAGTAACCTCAAAACTTACCCCTCATGTACTTGGGTACCGCTTCGAACTCTGCAATAGTGAGATAATCCACCTTGTGAAAACCACCCGGTTTCTTCTTCCCCACGGCAGTGGGGGCCGAAGACTTGGCCGCAGCCTTCTTCTGAGCTTCGTGTTTGACTAGTTCGTCACCGTCATCGATACTGTCCTGATGGGTACGAACAACTCGAATCGAACCTTTGATCACGGGAACCAACAGCTGGTTGACTCACCGTGGTCTCCGCGTCCTGTCTGTGCCTCTGACCCAGCGCGGCCAACCTCGGGTGGGCGCTCATCTCTTTCGTCACAACGTCCACAGAGTCATTTGCAGTGGATAAGAACTTTTGTAAGAGGCGAGTCTGCTGAGTAAGAGGTCTTAGGGCACGACAACAGATCTATGGGGGAAGATCTTCGCACCTTCGTAATCAGTTCTCTCCATTTGACCATGTCCACCTTCGTCTCCCTAATGCTTTCCTTGAGGCCGATGAGGTCGGCACGCGCAGAATTCATGGTGGCGCATGTAGCTTCTGTATCGCCCAAGCGCAGACGAAGACAAGACGATGCTAGGTCGACCCTCTGTCGGAAGTGGCGCTCCAAAGATGCCAAGTCATCGTTGGCCTCCTCCGCCATGGCCTTGATGTCCCCGTTGGTCTCCTTCACCACAGTCTTGATGTTGTCATTGGCTTCCTCCGTCATCATCTTGATCGCGGGTTCGCTCGAAAACCGAACAATAACAGTTCTGCCGACCCGGCCCCCACTGTTGCATGTATGAGTCAGTCTGTGACCAGCGTGACCACAACATTGACTGGCACTGGTACCCATTTATTGGTGAGGGGGTGAATTCGTCGCAAAAAATACTGGTCAAAAAATGTTTTGTCGTGAGAGAAACATTTCCTATTCTCCGCACAGCCAAGGGTCCATTGACCGCGTAAGCAAGAGCTAAAGGCTGCCAAAGCTGCCGAGGATGTTGGACTTTCTGCCCGTTGCTTCCAACAGCAGCATCTGCCAAGAAGCCAGAATCCAGTTATTTTTGTTGCGTTCGCAGGACCATAACAGACTTTCAACATGGACTTCAGCTTGACGTTTGCGTTGTTGTTATACTTCAACCTGTTCTACTTCGGTGTGTACGTCTGTCTGGAGTTTTGCCTGCTGTGTCTCAAAGCTTACAGCCTCTCGTACAAGTACCCCACGCGCACCCTAGTGAACGAGTTCTTTACGCTCGCCACGATCGTGGCATTGGAGACTTACAGACTGTTGCTGGGGCAGAAGCACACCAAGGTTAGCACGAATTGTTGTGATGATCACTGTGTGGGGGGCCTGCAAAACTTCAGTACGATCATGCCTTTTTATTCAGGAAGATTTCGACAGAGAGCTGGCTGCCGTGTTCCGCATCCTGGTGTTGACGGTCCCTTCCATGTACGGCGTGGTGTACCTGACGGCCTGGCAGACGCACGTCACCAGGCTCGACATCGCATTTGGGGGAATCATGCTGGTCATTCAGGGGTGTCAGATAATCAGCTCGTTTGTTTTAGTGACGTCCAGATTCATGAAAGACTTCCGGCAGCGGCAGAGAGGCCGCATCAAGTGATGCATCGATGGCGATCACATGGATCTCATACCTGGGGGGCCAGAGCATCGACGCACTGAACTGTGGAATGGCGGATTATGCTGCATCTGTTGGTGGAAAGTCATGTAATAGACTTGCTACTCTTATTGGAAAGTTCTCGTTGCCTAAAGCAGGATTCTTCAATATCTTTGGTTTTCAACAAGGCGTTGAGTATTTAGGAGCTGAGTTCACTCTTCAACTGATTCGGAGACTTCTCGATAAAGTGCCCCATATTCTACGCAATTCTGGATATTCTCAAGATATTCTAGTTTCATTTCGTGCTGATATTTAAATCCAGCCTTGCGAGCTAGAAACAATCTAAGACTACAGGTTCTACAGTTACCAGAACACCGACTTCATCACTTTTGTCATAATGCCCACCTTGTATGTAGCTCGAGTATTTCCCAACGATGAGAAACGATATCATTGTACTGAACACTACTGCTTGGGATGCCAAACTTGCCCACCGCACTCAGGTGACTTCAATGCAGCCTGAATCGATCCGATGGATCGCGACTCTGACTTTGCAAACGGAATTGCGAATTGAAACCTCACCTTAATCTGCGATTCGAGCAAGTTTCAACTGTCTGGTCGAATTCAAAAAAGGCAAACGCTGCAACAACCGTTTTCGCCGGAGAGTAAGACTGGGTCGAGTGTAAGATCTGTGAAGCAAGAAAAGCACAGTTTGAGCTCTGCGCGACTCCTTTCTTGTAGAACTCAAGTTCAAACGAAAAGTAGGTACTATAATATTGCAAAAACATACTGTACTCAGAATTTGTGCTCTTTTTTTTTAAAAAAAAAGAACCTAAGCTTCGCTCGGCTTAAAAGGTCGAATAGAACCCTCGATCGCAAGTGTCTTCTGGTGGTGCCTAAGATATGATGTGGGCAATTTTGGAAAAGCGCACCTGGACTATTGATATCTGCTCGGACCTTCACATAGAATGAAACTCCAGTCAAATACTTTTCTCAGGGCAATTTTGCCAATAAGGGCTACAACTTTGCAAAGGTGGCTTAACGAAGAGAGCTTCTAGAGCCGCGGGTGCTGGTCCACAGAGCCTCAATCAAAAACTTTGTTCACCAAGAGAATCATGTGAATGAATACTAGGAAATAGATTTTCGTTATCTTTCCTCAAAATTTTGACTTTAAAACACCTTACTCCATGTTCGGCGTAGTTTGAAAGCGGCGTCTTCAGTCAAATTGGAAATCTAACTCTTTTTCGAGACCAGATCGCATATTTTCCTCAAGGTAGGTGCACGTCCCTGGCCAGAGTGTGGCAACGCTTTCGGCCGTTGGTGGTTGCTTCACAGAGGACAACAGGATGCAGAGTCCCTACCTTCGACACTAGAAATACATAGACTGCTGACGTGAGGAAGTTCGGGCTTGAAGTAGCCTTTACTTAGTTACTTACATAGTTAGCTCTCGACCCCTAAATCAGCTGACAATGCAGTCTTTGCATTGTCAGCTGATTTAGGGGTCGAGTGCTAACTATGCAACGGTTGCACAAAGCAACTCGGTTGCCAAGGCCGGCTGCGGAGAACGCTCGATGTCGGGGATGAGGATTGTTACCGCTTAACTATTGCATCCTGTATAAAGAAGAAGACGGCCTCGATCTACAAGACGTATTACAAAGCGTGAAAGACATGCAGGCAGAAGTGCCTCAGCGCCGGGTTGACGTTCATCAAGTAGTGCTGAAAATTTACCCCGGCGCGTGGTTTCGTCAATCCCAACGAGCCCAAAGATCACCCAGAGGATGATATCAGGGCCTGAGATGGCGCCGCGTCGATGAAATGCGGCAGAAGATGCTCATCTGCCTGGACGACACGTACGAATGGCTGCAGTTCTCCTCCGCTCCCTCCATCAGGTCCCTTTCGCAGGCGGGAAGTGAGACAGACAGTGTCGAAGTAGGACTTCGTCCGAAATTCAAGTGCACCCTGTCTATTGTACAGGTCGGGAATCATGTTTTAGGGGGGAGTTTTCATGTACGTTATGTCACCGAAAGTCGGCCCTGAAAGCCGTTGAAACTTTGTGCACATCAACATACAAACTGGGCACACTTGGATGTATCATATGTGCACAGCATCAACGGCGCTGTGTAAAGTGGTGTTGGCTGACAGAAGACGCTCAATTAGGATAACTTATCAACCACGATAAACAGAACATGTAAAACTCTACTTCGACAAGTGTTAAAGCTAATGCAAAAGCTGTAAATCTTTCCCACCTCTTACTGATGCATCTTTGAATGATCACATTATTGGTTTCTTCATCTGGCATAATTTCTGTCGCATTCTTTCTTCATGGAACAATTCTGTTTTGAGGTGAGCCACATGGTGCAAATTAGGTTTAGCATGGGCGTGGTTTGACATTGGTCAAACATGTGTCCTACATGCGGTCATTTCAAAATAACTATTTCTTGTTCCCTAAGTAACAATGTAAAACAGCTGAGTTGATTTTTCATTGATATTGCCCTACGTTGAGAGCCTCCCCTTAAATGACTTTTTCAACCGATCCATATAACCTTTTCCAGCTCAATACAAACTTTAAAGGCATCGTCAGATGGCCTTATCAATCCACCAGATGCCTTTTTTGCTTCACCTTTGTCCTCAACCCCGATGGGACAAGTGTTTTTGATCTTACATCAGCTGACTAAACAGCTTATTGGTGCTCCGCCCGTCCTCTCGCTGTTTCCTTCCTAACTCGATGGTCACTACTCAAGTAGCTGTTGCTGGCGCTGGAATGCGTCGTCTCGTCGGGAATAAGTTTAGTGATGTTGTGAGCCTGATCTTGGGTTACCTTTACAGGCATTTACAGCCCGAAATGCATCACCTACAAGCTACCGCTGTGACTGAGTCTGTTCTCATTGAACTGAAGGGCGACCGGGGAAAAACTTAAAAAAGTTTATTCGGGACAAAACAGATCTCTGTGGCAGTCTGTGGGTTGCTCGCCTGCTTCCATATGGCTTGAATTCTCGATCAGTTTGCTTCAGGGCTTCATAGGACTCAGTAATCTCGAGTGAGCTGGAGCTTCCAGCAGAAGACATATTAAAGAATCCTGAAAGATTGAGAAGAGACCCCGACGGCGCTGCTTTCAACACTTAACCACTTTGCCGGGATTCTGACTTTGTATTTACAGCTTTTAAAGATACTGTAACAGATTTCACTCCGCCAAGGATCACGGTCGCACCAGCACGCATACACTTTTTATCCTTTAAATATGTCCTCCTTTCTTGTTCAAGACATTTACTCATGTTGCTCCAACTCCGGTTCTGCTGGCGGCTTTGAAGCCGGAAGCTCGAGGGAAAAGTGTTCGAGCCGAGCCCAAGTAAGGCTCGATACAACCCTACTCTTGAGACAAGCGAAAACAAGGAAAAAGCTCGTGAGCGTCTCTGTTGAAGCTCGAACCCATTCTTATGTTCATGCCCGCGACGCCGTCGGCCTTGCCGTAGCGGTGAAGATGGCGTCCTCCGAAGAGGATCAAGAGCTGGAGGAGGGTCTCCTGTCCGACTCCTCCGCCACGCAGGTCGAACCTGGAGCGGGAGGTGAGCTCATGTCAAACAACGGTCATTGTACTGAACAAATAAAAGCGAACAGAGCTTGATGACTTACTTAAAGATGAACGGAACCTCGCCTCGCCGGGAAGTCGCTCCCTGAGCTTGGACTTGGATGCGGAGACAGCCGCCACCGCCACCAAATCCCCCTCCAGTCGCCTGGTCTTCAGTCCCGGCGGATCTGAAGCCTACGTCTTTACAAGGGCGGAAGTCCTCTCGGAAGGAGGTACGACGGCCACGACACCCTCATCAGTGGCACCTAGAGAGATACACGACCCCATCTTTGTGGAGAAGCCGTGGGGCGAGAGACCGGCGACTGTGGGGCAGTCGTCCGAAGACGGGTTAAGGAGGCTCGCACTCATAAGCTCGAAGCCGGTGCCGTCGGTGTCGTCTCTGCAAGTTCGTATGGATGATTTGAGGCTGTCTCTAGACAAAGACATCTCTCCGAGAGGATCCTCGACGGCAGAATCATCACCCAGAATTTCTGCTCCAAGTGGCGGGGCACGCCGAGCCTTGCCGGCCTTGCCGGCCTTGCCAGTACCACCCCGAGAGAAGTTCTTGCAAGACCCCGACGGGTTCGTTTTGAGCTTGGATCTCCCGACGTCTCCTGGCGGCGGTGGGGCACCCATAGCAGCAGGTCATGACCGTGCCAGTTCTCCTTCCTTGGCGTCTGTACTTTCGGCAGCCAGCTCGACAGCATCTGGGATGCTTAGCGGCCGGAGAAATTTGGAATGGGACTCCGGAGCGGATCTTGGATATGATGGCAGCGTGAGACCTCAGGAAGACGCGGCAGCATCACTCAGCACCCTGGAGAAACTTGCTATAGGCAACTACTCCACCTATCTTCGGTCGGAGCCAGAGGGAACTCCAGCCAAAGAACGCTCCAACAGAGCTAAATTGGCGGCGGCCGCAGCTCAGAAGAACGAACACGAAATGCGCCAGATGAGACTGCACAAGTTCGCGGACAGCCTCATGCGCCAGAGAGAGTTGAGGAACATGAGCGGTAAGAACCCGGTGCAACACCAGAGCGGCAGGAGGCATCGATCACGGTCTAGGGATTCTTCCAAAAAGGGAGGCGGTGGCAGCAGTAAATCGGACACCACGCCTGATAATTCCCCCTGTCGTCGCCACGATGTCAGAAGACAAAGACACTACGGTTCTCCAATGAAGTCGACGTCGCTGACTGATCTCACGTCCAAGAAAGTCGTTGGCCCTCGGCATTTAAGGTCTAACTCCGAGGTGTTTGCTAATTTCTTGCCTCAAGGACTCATCACTTCGTCGGAACCTTCGTCGTACAGCAGCACGGGCACTGTTATTCCCATCCCGGCGGCTGGTGAAGCAGAGGAAACGTTTGCCCTGCAGGCTGGGGTCAACGAGCGAGGATCTCTCTCCAGCCACTTACTGGGACTCTTTCAAACGCCTTCAACAGCTCTCAGCGATGGGGGCTCGCAGCATCTGGAGGCTGAGGTGAGGAGCCTGATGGGCTCTAAGAGTCAGGCCTCCCTCAGCAGCAGGAGGTCGGGAAGTAGATCTTTCGAGACAGTCATCGATCTTGGAAAGAGGACTAAGTATAGAACTAGAGAGAATCTCCTGCAGGTTGAGAGCACCGAAGATAATGAATCTGCTTACTTTGAGAAGGACCGCTCCAGACAACGTGCTTATAATAAGCGTGAGCAACAGCCTCCTAAGGTCCCCGAGGCGGCCTGGGTTGATCGGGAGGAGCTTTCCAGGCACCTCTCTCAGACGAGCTCGGTCGTCACCACCTCCGACGACGAGAAAATGCCAGAGAAAGCGCATACTGAGGATGAAGAAAGACTCATGCAACTACCGCCCACCAATTCCAGCACGATGGAGTCTGCCCAAATCGACCGCGCCAAGAGCTTTGAGTACTTTCCTGGTGAGTCGTTCCCTCTCCAAGAGAACTCCTCCAGCTACGAGTATCTACCGGGCCACATGGTGAGCGATCGGCCTGGCACAGTCGTCAGCAACTACCACAATGATTATTGTGACGCCGAGGAAGATGGAGGCCAGGCAGTCTCTGGAGTGACGTCCCTGTCCGAAAGCAACAGCTCTGACTTTACGGCAGCCCAGAAGTCCGGTGCCAGACGTAAAATCCGACTGAAAGATGATCCGAGCAGCGGTGCCGCGATACCAATAATGAAGGACACCGACCTGGAGCACATATCCGAGGAGTTGAACGAGCACTCCAGAGAGCTACTGGAGGCTCATTTGAAAAGGACCAGACGTTTTTACAGAAAGGTGAAGAAGTATCTCACCTTCCTTGCTGAGCCCTCAGAGACGGAGAAGGACGACTTGAGGAAGCAACAAGCGTTCAGTCGACTCTTGGCCATCGTCGGTGAGGACAAAGTTGATTCGCCTTCGCTAGGTCAGGCCCTGAGGCAGCTGGCGGACACGACGGAGGAGAGCGACTTGACTCAGTCCTCGGAGCAGCCGACGAAACAAGTGGAGGAGAAAGAACACGAGAGACAACAGCGAAGGAGAAAGAGGCAAGAGGAGCGAAGGCACCATGACGTTAGCTCTTCTTCCCAGGCGACGAACGAAGAAGAGGACTCCACCAAAGCCATTTCGTCCCTCAAGGAGTCGACGGCGGGCAACATGGACAAGAAGACGGTTGTGGCGGACAAGTTCCATCTGCACCGGCAGAGGATTTTGCAAATGAAAGTCCTGCGCAAGGAAATCAAGAAACTTGAGCGGCTGGAGACTGCACATTTGCAAAACATGTTTGGCAGCAGGGACCTGTTGAGCGATACCGACAACTCAAGCGTGATCTCTTCCACCCTGGGGAAGTCCAAGCCGCATCTCCAGAGGTCGCGGTCGACTCAAGTCGACACGGGGAAGGATCAACTCATATTGAAAAAAGACAAGGAAAAGCTTCAACAACAGCATCACCTGAAAGGAGGTCAGAAAGCAGTACGCAGATCGCTCCACATGGACTCCACGGTCACCAAGACTAGGACCGTGCAAGTCACCTCCCAGGGTCCCGGACTTTCACTCAAAGCTGGTGCTGTTCATCGGGGAAGCAAGGACGATATCAGACGAGAAGCAGCGAAAGTATCGAAGGTGCCTCCGCCAAAGAGATCAGAAGGCACAAACGGATCAGCACGCATGGAATTTGGACAGACTTATCCCACCCCCCGGGACAATCCAGATGACGTGAGTGTAAAGAAGTCAAAGGCGGTCCAGACGACCACAGTTGTCGTTGTCCCGAAAGCCAAGAAGAGGTATCCAGTAGAGAGAAGGAAGCCTCCTGTTGCGTACTACCTCCCGCTGGACCGAGACAGCGCCGTGCAAGTGGGGGCTGAGGTTATTCGTAGCAAGGAAGAAAAGGTTGGTGCAAGTAAGGAGAATCGGAGCATTCTCGCCAACTGGGACGCAGCCGGCGTTGACGTTGCAGAGATTTCGTCAAGGAAGGAAGGCGACAAAAAGGCGGATAATAAGGAGCAGAAGAGGGGTCAGATGTACACACTGAAGGATGCACTGTCTCTGCGCCGGCCCTGCTTCCTAGCTGAGGCAGAGCGCCGACGCCAGGTGTTGCGCCAAATGCGCCAACAGCGTCTGGCCAACGAGGAGGAGAGGCGCCGCTGGGCTGAGCGTGTCGCCGCGATGCCGGCCAAAGGTCGGGCCAGACATCGCGACGAAGAGCTACCTCAGACGAGGGTAGTGAGACTGTTCAACTGGCGCGAGATGGTCCAACAGACAAGGCTGCGCTACAAGCAGCTGCCAGAGTTCAGACACCGCGTGAACGAGGCCAAGAGGCAGGCATCCTTCAGGACCAACCGCATCCTCGGGGAGGTGTACAAGAAGAGGCTGCAGGAGAATGTGCTCAGGGGAAATGTGTCACTCTCGCCCCATAAGAACGTCCTAGGACCATGAACAAGCGCAGTCAAACACGTTGTGTTCGCAAATCATGTTTATTATTCCACATCATAGTTCTGAGCAACGTATCGGTAGTTACAATGGATAAATGTTTCGTCTGCACAGTAAAAGCACATACTTATTAGAACATAGCAGTGTACAATACAATATTACCGTAATGTGATACGTAGAAGGCTATGCTACTACACGGCGTGAGAACTGGTTCGTAGCTTTGGAAGACAAGGATGACTCATATGATGAGGTCATGGAAGACGTTTTAACTCATGATTGAATTCCGTTTGCGTGGTTGGAAGACATTTGTTTCTAGAGCCCAGGAAGACTTGAAAGCGACTTGACTTGCCGCACCGACTGTTACTTCTGAAAAGGGTTCTTACTCTGGGCAGCCTTGAAGGGATTAGTGTTGGCTGGGGCTTGTTGCTGGCCATTGCCATTTGCAACAAAGTTGTTGCTGTCGGCACTTGCGGCTGTGATCTCATTGATATCGTTACAGTGTACCCCGCTGCTCTCTACTTTGCCTCGCTCATCCATTTCATGCTGTTCGTATACTTCGCCGCCGCCAGATCCGTCGGGACATCCGGTGCCGTCGGCTCCGTAGAAGCCGTAGTCTGTTTTCTTGACCTGAAACTTCCTCCAAAGTGCGTAGGCAGCCATGCAGACAATCACTGAAGCCAGAAATACTCCAGAGACCACATATGGAACGACGTCCTCACGCATCACTTGGATGTAGTTGGAGAGGCAGTGGTCCTCTGCAAAAAAAAAAAAGAAAACCACCGATGGTTATGGTGCTGGTGTACGGTCGAACTGGCGCCAATGAGATGTCTAGTAGTGACACAAACATACCAGGTCCCCATTTGCCCTTAGCCCTCTTGACAAAGGGCTGGAATCTTGTGTTCCATAGGGTCATGTTTCCGACGAGCTCGTCGTCCTCGTTGAAAAGCTTCAGTGGCCCTTGATCCTCTCCGTGCTCGCAGCGATAAGATCGCCCCAGAGGAGTAAAGTAGTAGTTACGCCAGCGGGAGGTCTCCAAGATCACGGCACCACGATAGGTTGCGTCCCAGAAGACGTCCAGAGACTGCGGTTCGTACGTATCCATAAAGCTGGGTTGTATTAACAAAATCATAATCAAAAACCCACACCTGATTATATTTGAGAATGGCCTTGTTCAGATAGTACGAGTTTCCCTCTGGATTTTCAGTGAAGACGAGCGAAAAGTTGAAAACGCTCCAGTGCATGGTGAGAACAGCGGTGTCGCCTTTACGGACGCATGACCCAGATATCTCGGGGTTTTTTGGCAAGATGATCTTCACAGTCTGCGTGTCAGAAGCGTGATCATTGATTGGTGCAGAGACCTGCGGTATGCAGAGGCAGCTCCAAGTGCTTACCTGCACTCCGTACTGCAGCGTCCTGTAATCCAGCAGGAAGGTGCACTCAGTCTGTGCCAGAATGCACGGGGCTCCCCCAAGGGAATGCAGGGTGTACGTGTACTCCTCTTTATGTTTCGTCTCCATCCCTGAGGCCCGACGATTACGCTCAACAACTCCTGGGTGCTCGTAGTCGTCAATCTCGTCAGGCTGAGGAATGACGTCATGTCGTCAAGTACTCAACGCTTTACTTTTAAATTTTATTTAGTGCAGAGAAGAAATATTTAAAGACTTTTGTCTCATAAAGTTCAGAGTCCTGATCGACGGAACTTCCGAGCTGAGGATTTTCCGCATGATTAGAAAAATGTAACAGATTTGCGTCATATTCCAAATTACATCACCAGAACGTGCACTTACTCAGGCCAAATCACCGGTCAGGTTATAAATCGTGTGTGTCCCTGTGCAATAAATAGTGTATTGTTTTTATAGCACTTACACGAAGTAGTTGAACGAGTTCTTGAGGGATACGGGCGATGGGGGCCAGTTCGGAAGCGAAGACCATGGAGACCAGGATGGTGCCTATGAGGAAACGCGTTGGTGAAGGTGCCCAACGAGTACAGGATGTAGAGTGAAACTTACTCCAGATCCAAGCCCGAACCTCCATCTTCCCCGAAGGCGCCATAATGCCTCTGGTTGGTTGCAGCAGCAGCAGCAGCACGAGCTTTCCTCGCTCTTTTCGCAGAGATCTTGTGTTCAGAGAGCGACCCCAATGCCAAAGTGAAAGCACAGATTGGAGCGGGCCTTCTTCTTCTTCTTGTATGTAGCATGTGACACCCCGTGTCAGTGTAATAATTATGCTAAGAGAAGCGAGACTTGCAATTTAAAGCTGCTATGATGGACATACCTTGAAAACTGCACCCAGCCTTCTGGTCTTGGACATGCGCAAGGTCAACTCCTGAACGGCGGCGCCGTGACCATGGCCCATTCGACCGCTTTTTGCTGAGAACCTCCGCCTTCCCGCAGCCGCCGTACACCCGATGGACTAATACACGATTGTTCTGTATGAACTATTCTTCGTGGAAGTACATGTGGTCAATGCTCCTCTTCCGCCCGATGTGGAAGTCCACAGCCCCTCCTTGCTTTGTCTACTATTGTACAGTCCTTGGCGTAAGTAATGTCGCTTGGTCCATATCGATGTCATACGCTGAGGTTGACTTTTATCACGTGTCACACTCCCTATCACACATTCTATGGCAAAACTCAACCTCACCATTATCCCACTCAGCGTATGACATCGATATGTACCAAGCGACAGACATTGTTTCGGACGAATCTGGGTCACGACCTGAATCAAGCCAGTACATTGAATATTTCAAAAAAGTGGATTTTATTCGAATACTTTAAGTATGAATAAATATTCATAACGGCCCTAAATCAAGGAAGAGAGGAGAGATGTAAGCAGGGGCCTCGGTCAACTACGAATGAAAAAGAGGGGGCAATCAGATATACAGTGGGGGCCACAAGTGAGCGTACAGCGACAGAATAGACGGAAAAGTTGATTATTAGGGCCTCTTTTAGT